>SMVB01117143.1_pt1 | contig 10939 bp, 9 predicted proteins | sample 2456461 | NCBI WGS metagenome assembly SMVB01 (sample SAMN11095934, study PRJNA526329) | marine sediment metagenome | biome: Marine sediment; feature: Surficial sediment; material: Deep marine sediment; isolation source: Hadal surficial sediment | place: Pacific Ocean | collected 2014-05 | depth 0-1...
CGCGGATGATCGTCGAGTAGGCGGTGCGCATCAGCGTCGTGCCCATCTCGCGGACCGCCGAGACGAGGTATTTGCCGACCACCTCGATGGTCACCGGATCGATGTTGAGCTGCGGGTCGCTGCTCATGATCCGGCCGTCAGGATGATGTTGCCGTAGGCGTCGATCTCGCCGTCGTGGCGCGGGTCGACGACGATCGTGGCGCCCGGCTCCTCGATCAGCGCCGGTCCGCGAAACGTCTGGCCCGGCGCCAGCCCGGCCCGGTCATAGACGGGGCAATCGTGGATCGTGGCAGCCGAGCCGAAAGCGGCGCCGCGCCGGCTCTTGGGCGCCGCTTCGCCGGGTTTCGCGGCGAGCCGGCGCAACGTCGCCTTCTCGACCCGGCCAATCCCGACCACGCGGTAGTTCACCAGATCGATCGCCTCGTCCTCGCTCGCCGCGCCGTAGAGCGACCGGTGCTCGCGGTGGAAGGCCGCGGCCAGGGCGGCAAGATCGATGCGGTCGTCGTCCGCCACGGCGACCGGCACGCTGACCTCGTAGGCCTGGCCATGGTAGCGCATGTCACAGGTTCGCTCGAACCTGACGTCGGCCGCGTCGATGCGGTCGGCGGCGAGATCGGCGAGCAGCGCGCTTTCAAGCTCTCGGTAGAGGCCGCGGAGCGCCGCCCCGTCGGTCGCGCTGGCGGCCGCGAGGCGGGTCGTGGCGCGGCTGTACTTGACGTCGGTCATCAGCATGCCGAGCGCCGACAGGACGCCGGGATGCACGGGCACGACGATGGTGCGGATGCCGAGTTCTTCGGCGACCAGCCCGGCGAACAGCGCGCCGGCGCCGCCGAACGGCAGCAGCACGAATTCGCGCGGGTCCAGCCCGCGCTCGACCGACACGGCGCGGATGCCGGTGACCATGTTGGCGACCTGGACGCGAACCACGGCCATCGCCGCGGCCGCCACCCCGATGCCGAGCGGTTCGGCGACGCCCCCGGCCAGGGCGGCTTCGGCCGCCGCCGCGTCGAGCACGATCTCGCCGCCGGCGAAGTTGGCCGGGTCGATGTAGCCGAGCACCACGGCGGCGTCGGTGCAGGTCGGATCGCTGCCGCCGAGCCCGTAGCACGCCGGCCCGGGATCGGCCCCGGCGCTCTGCGGCCCGACCTTGAGCGCGCCGCGCACGACGCGGGCGATGCTGCCGCCGCCGGCGCCGATGGTATGCACCGCGACCTGGGGAACCTTGACCGGCAGGCCGGCGATGCGCCCCTCGGGGATGAGCTCGACCCGGCCGTCACGCACGACGCAGATGTCGAGGCTGGTGCCGCCCATGTCGATGGTAATGACGTTGCCGTGACCCGCGGTGGCGGCCGCCGCGACGGCGCCGACGACACCGCCGGCCGGACCCGAAAGTAGCGTGTGGACCGGTTGGGCGCGGGCGCGCTCGGCGCTCGCCAGGCCGCCGTTCGACTGGATGACGCGCAGCGGCGCGCCGCAGGACGCGGCGTCGAGCACGGCGCCGAGCCGGTCGATCAGGCGGTGAATCTTGGGCATGACGTAGGCGTTCATCGCGGTCGTCGTGCTGCGCTCGTATTCGCGGAACTCGGGGCAGACCTCGGACGACAGCGACACCAGAACGTCCGGCGCGTGTGTCCGCAGCGCCTCGGCGATGCACCGTTCGTGCGCGGCATCGAGGAACGAGAAGAGCAGCACCACGGCAACCGAGTCGACGCCAAGGCCGGCGACGACGCAGGCGACGCGCTGGGCCTCTGCCGGGGTCAGCGACTGAACCGTCGCGCCGTCGGCGCCGATCCGCTCGTCGGCCTCGATGCGCCGGCGCCGCGGCACCAGGGGTTCCGGCTTGACCAGGTCGAGGTCGAACAGTCGGTGGCGCCACTGGCGCTGGATCTCGAGCACGTCGCGGGTGCCCCGGGTGGCGATCAACGCGACTTGCGCGCCGGTTCGTTCGAGCACGGCGTTGGTCGCCACGGTGGTGCCGAAGATGAAGCGGGCGACGGCCGTGGCCGGAATGCCGTGGCGCTCGGCCAGACGCCTGAAGCCGGCGGCCACGGCGCTCGCCGGGTCGCTCGGCACCGATGGCAGCTTGAACGTCGTGATCGCCCCGCTCGCCCCGTCGAGGGCGACGAAGTCGGTGAAGGTGCCGCCCGTGTCGGCGGCGACGAAGTAGGGGCCCGTCACGCGCTTCAGACCATCAGCGTGCCGCCGTTGGCGATCACCGTTTCGCCGACCATGAAGGCATTGCGCCGCGACGCGAGGAACAGGATGATCTCGCCGATGTCGGACGGTTCGGCGGCGCGGCGCAGCGGGATCTGGCGAATGCGCTCGGCGAGCCAGGCCTGGCCCTTGGCGCGCTCGGTGGCGATGGCGCCCGGACTGACCCCGTTGACCAGCACGCCGTGGGGCGCCAGCTCGGCGGCCATCGTCTTGGTCAGGCTGATCACGCCGGCCTTGGCCGCGGCATAATGCGCCATCGTCGGTTTCGCCGTGTAGGCGTCGTTCGAAGCGACGTTGACGATGCGCCCGCCGCCCGCCTCGATCATGTCGTCCATGAAGGCGCGGGTCATCAGGAAGGTGCTCTTGAGATTGACGTCGAAGACGTAGTCCCAGTCGGCCATGGTGATCTCGCGGATCGCCTTGTGGGGATAGGCGCCGGCGACGTTGATCAGCACCGTCACCGCGCCGACCGCCGCCGCGGCTTCGTCGTGGAAGCGCGCGACGTCGCTCTCCTTGGTCACGTCGACCGCGATGGCGACGGCTTGGCCGCCGCGCGCGCCGATCGTGTCGGCCTCGGCTGCGGCGCCGGCGGCGTCGATATCGGCGACCACGACCCGCGCGCCGCGTTCGGCGAGCATCCGCGCCACCGCCTGGCCCAGGCCGTTCGCCGCGCCGGTCACCACGGCGGTCTTTCCCGCGAACTCGTCGTCGATCATCCGGCGCTCTCCCCAATTTGTCCGGCGCTAAGCTAGCGCCTTTCGTCCAAGTATGGGAACATTGCCGTCTTCGGGACGGGAGAATCTAGGGGTCATGTCGAATTTCGAGGGTCGGGTTGCCTTGGTTACCGGGTCGGCGCGGGGAATGGGCCGGGCGCACGCGCAGCTTTTCGCCGCGCGCGGCGCCGACGTCGTCGTCCACGACATCCTCGCCGAGCAGGCCGAGGCGACGGCCGAGTTGGTGCGCGACGCTGGCCGGCGCGCCCATGTCATGGTCGTCGACATCACCGACGTCGCAGCCATGGCGTCGGCGATCGCCGACGCCGAGGCGGCGCTGGGCGGCATCGACATCCTGGTCAACAACGCCGGCATCGCGGCCGATCGCGCCGGCATCGAGGAGATCGACGAGGCGATGTACGACCGCATGTTCGCGGTCCACGTCAAGGGCGCGTTCTTCGCCACCCGCGCCGTGGTGCCCGGCATGAAGCAGCGGCGCCGCGGCAAGATCGTCAACGTCTCGTCGATCTGGGGCATGACCGGCCACGCCTTCGGCTCGACCTACTGCGCCGCCAAGGCGGCGATGCTCGGATTCACCAAGGCGTGGGCCAAGGAGCTGGCGCCCTTCGGCATCACGGTCAACGCCATCGCGCCGGGCGGCGTGCTGACGCCGATGCCGGTCGAGCGCGACGGCATCGACGCGGTGCGCGAGCGCATGGCCAAGGTGCCGCTCGGTCGCTGGGCTTCGCCCGAGGAAATCGCCTTCACGGTCGCCTTTCTCGCCTCGGCGGAGGGCGACTTCATCACCGGCCAGGTGATCAGCCCCAACGGCGGCGAGACGATCGTCGGCTACTGATCGGCCAATTTTAATCCACGTATTGGAGGAGTGAACCATGAAGCTCGGACTGTTTTGCCTGATGCCCCGCCGCGACGGCGACAAGCCGCTGGCGCAGATCATGCGCGAGACCATCGAGCAGGTAGTGCTTGCCGAGGCGCTGGGCTTCGACACCGCCTGGTTCGCCGAACATCACTTCACCAACTACTGCATGTGCCCCTCGCCGCTGATGATGGCGGCGCACTGCGCCGGCCTGACCAAGCGCATCCGGCTGGGCAGCGCGGTCGTCGTCCTGCCGCTCTACGACCCGATGCGCCTCGCCCAGGAGATCGCCTTCGTCGACGTGCTGAGCGGTGGCCGGCTGGTGCTCGGCGTCGGCAGCGGCTATCAGCCCTACGAGTTCGCCCGTTTCGGCGCCGATCTGGCGGTCTCGAAAGAGGTCTTCCACGAATCGCTCGACATCATCGAGATGGCCTGCGCCACCGGCGAGGTCGCCTACGACGGCAAGCACTACCGTATCCCGCCGACGACGCTCAGCCTGCGTCCGCTCCAGCAGCCGATGCCCGAGATCTACGTTGCCGGCCTGACCCAGGACCGCGACGTGCAGGAGCGGATCGTTCGCAAAGGTTATGTGCCGTTCATCTCGGGTCATTGGCGGCCGGCCTCGGCGCTCGCCGAGCAGCGCGCCAAATACGATGCGCTGTGCCGCGAGCTGGGCCGCGACCCGGCGACGGCGCCGCTCGCCGTGCAGCGGTACGTCTACATCGCCGACGGCCGCAAGGACGCGCTCGATGCGGCCGACCACGCACGCTACACGCACCGCCTGGCGACCAGCCTGCGCAACGAATACGCCGTGCTCGACGGTTCGGTCATCCGCGAGGCGCCGAGCGAGGGCGAGCCGCCGCTTGAGGAGATCGCGGAGAACGCGATCATCGGCGATCCCGAGAAATGCATCGCCCAGCTCAACGAGGAGATACGGCTGGTGCGGCCGACGCAGCTGAGCTGCTTCATGCAGATCGGCGGCATGGACCACCGCCGCGTGATGCGCTCGATCGAGCGCTTCGGCGCCGAGGTCATGCCGTATCTCGACATCCCGGCGGCGCAACCCGAAGAGGCGAGGGCATGAACGCCGAGGCATCCCGGGCGGCGGCCGACAACCGGCGCGACGGCCCCGAGGTCCACTTTGCCGGGCTCAAGGAAGTTCTCGACCGCGAGGAACCGGACTACGCGTCGTGAGTCCGACCGCGGCGGCGTGAGGACATGCCGTGAGGATCAAAAACGGTCGACCCTGAATGGCGCGACATCGATCGCCGGCGGCCGGCCGGCGACCAGGTCGGCGATGACCCGTCCGGTCATCGAGGCCCCGGTGAGGCCGGTATGGCCGTGGCCGAAGGCGTAGTGGACCGAGGGAAAATGCGGTGAGCGGCCGATCACCGGCAGGGTGTCGGGTAGGCACGGGCGATGGCCCATCCATTCCGAGACGTGCTCGGTCTCGAGACCCGGATACATGATCCTGCCGTGCTCGAGCAAAGCGCGCGCCCGGCGGTAGTCGGGTGGCGCCTCGAGGCCGGCGAACTCGGCGGTGCCGGCGAACCTGAGGCCGAGCGCCATCGGCGTCGCCATGAAACTGCGGTCGGCCCACATCACGATCATCCGGGGCGCGACGCCAGGCTCGGCGATGGTCACGTGGTAGCCGCGCTGGGTCTCGAGCGGAACCTTGCTGCCGAGCCGGGCGGTCAGTCGGTGCGACCAAGCGCCGGCGGCGACGACCAGCGCCGAGACGGCGATGTCGCCACCGTCCGTGTGCAGGCCGGTCGGGCCGTCCGGTCCGATCTCGAAACCGGTGACCTCGCGTTGCAGAATCGTCCCGCCCGCGCGCTCGAACTGCGCCGCCAGGCGCTGCACCAAGGCAAAGGGGTTGCGGCAATGGCCGTGTTCGGGAAGGAACGCAGCGCGCTCGAAGATCGGCGCCAACGCCGGCTCGCGCTCACGAATCTGGTCTGCGTCGAGCTCCTCGACGATGGCGCCGCGGGCGCGGCGCAGGTCCCAGCCCGCCACGTCCCGGTCGAACGACGCCGTCGACTGGTAGACGTACATCTGGCCGTCACGCACGATGAGGTCCTCGGCGCCGGCCGCCTTGATCAGGGGGTCGTAGCACTCGAAGATTTGCTCGTGCAGGGCGCGCAGCGCGATCGACACCTGCTCGACACGCTCGGGCGATCCGGCGCGCTTGAAGCGCAGCAGCCAGGGGATCAGCCGGGGCAGATAGCTCGGGCGCAGGCTGAGCGGTCCGAGCGGGTCGAGCAGCCATTTCGGCACCTGGGCCGCCGTCCCGGGCATCGACAGGGGCACCACCGAACCAGGGCTCATACCGCCCGCGTTGCCGAACGAGCAGCCCTCGCCAGGCGGCACCCGGTCGATGACGGTGACCGCGCGTCCGTCGCGTTGCAGATAGCTGGCGCAGGCCATGCCGACGATGCCGGCGCCAATCACCACCACCGGGTCGGCCGTTGCACGCGCCATTCCGGTCGCCGGGACGGGCTAGCCGCCGGTGCGGCGGCGGATGCGCTCGGCCAGAAGGATCATGCAGGTGACGAAGAAGAGCACCACGGTCGAGGCCGCGAGGACCGTGGGGCTCACCTTGAGCAGCGCATCGGTCCACATCTGCTTGGGCAGGGTGGTGGCCGTGCCACCACTGATGAACAGGGCGATGGTCAACTCGTCGAACGAGGTCACGAAGGCGAACAGATAGGCCGCGATCAGTCCCGGCTGGATCAACGGGAAGGTGATGTGCCACAGCGTTCGGGCCTTGCTCGCGCCCAACGTCGAGGCCGCCTGGTCGAGCCGCTCGTCGTAGTTCTTGAGCACCGCCATCACGGTCACCACGACGAACGGCACCGCCAGCACCGTGTGGCCGAGGACCAGTCCGAGCGACGTGCCGATGAGGCCGATGCGGGCGTACAGGTAGAAGATCGCGATGGCGATGATGATGCGCGGGATGATCAGCGGCGACAGGATGAAGGCGAGCGCCACGGTCTTGAAGATGAGCCGCTGGCGCGCCAGTACGAAGGCGGCGGGAACGCCGATGATCATCGACAGGGCCGCCGAGATGACGGCGACCAGGAACGACCGGATCATGGCGCCGACCCAGATGTCGGAGCCCAGGAACATTTCGTACCAGTGCAGCGTGAAGCCCTTCATCGGCCATTCGATGAACTGGTTCTCGCTGAACGAGATCGGCACGACGAAGAAGGACGGCGCGGCGAGATAGAATATGACCGCCATGGCGACGACCCAAAGCACGCCGCGCGACATTCCCTGCTGCGGCCGGTCCACCCGGATCGGGCGCACGATTTCCACGGCGGTGCCGAAAACATCGCAGACCCAGCCGAGTATCGCGATCAGATGGCCGCCAAGCCAGCCGCCCGCCCGGCCGATCAGATTGCTCGATCCGGAGATGGCCCTTTCCACGGCCGCCGAGCCGCCGGCCAGTGTCGACATGCCGAGCAGTCGGTCGTAGATGTAGAAGACGATGATCGCGGTGGCCAGCAGCAGCACGGCGACGGCGCCGGCGAAGCCCCAGTTCAGCAGCTCCTCGATCTGCTCGATGATGACCTGGGCGACCATGATTTCGCGGCCGCCGCCGAGCAGCGCCGGTGTGATGAAGAAGCCAAGCGCGGTGATGAAGACGAGCAGGCCGCCGGCGGCGAGGCCGGGCAACGACAGCGGGAAATAGATGCGCCAGAACGATTGCCCGCCGCGCGCCCCGAGGGTGGCGGCCGCCTTGCGCAGATTGGGGTCGATCGTCCGCATCACCGCCAGCATGGTGAGCACGGCGAGCGGCATGAGCGCGTGGACCATGCCGATCATGACACCCGCGAAGTTGTAGATCAGCTTGGCCGGCGCATCGATGATGCCGAGGTCCATGAGCCAACTGTTGATCGTGCCGTACCGCCCGAGCAGAACGATCCAGGCGAAGGTGCGCACCAGGAAGCTGGTCCAGAACGGCAGCAGCACCCAGAGGATCAGGGTATTGCGCCTGCGCTCGCTGATGGTCGCCAGCAGATAGGCGACCGGATAGCCCGCCAACAAGGCGAACAGCGTCGTCCAGGCGGCGGTTTTGAAGGTGAAGAGCAGCACCTTCACATAGGTGGTCCGGACGAACAGCTTGGTGTAGTGCTCGCCGCTCAGTGCACCGCCGTCGTCGATGATGCTGAGCCAGAGAAGCTGGCCCACCGGATAGAGGAACAGGAAGCCCAGATAGATGAGCAGCGGGAACAACGGCCATGCGGCGACCCACGCAGAGCGGCGCCGATAGACCCCGGCCTCGGGGGGAGCGGCGTCGGCGGTCGCCGTCATGCGCCGCCCTGCCCACCGCTTTTCGGCAGCAGGACCGTACTCTCCTCCGCCCAGCCGAAACGGACTTCCGAGCCCGGCTCGGCAGTCGGCGAACCGACGTGGGTGAGCCGGGTCGCTGAAAACTGCGTACCGTCGGGGGTCTCGGCGTAGAACTTGGTCACCTGTCCGACCAGGATGACGTCGCGCAGCGTGGCCGTGACGACGTTCGCCATCTGCTCACCGTCACCGAGCAGGCGGATGGTCTCGGGGCGCACCATGATCTTGATGTCGTCGCCCTCGCGCACCGTGCCGCGCGGCACGGCGCGGAGCGCGGTGTCGCCAGGACCCTTGAGATGAATCACGTCGTTGCTGACACCCACGACGCGCACGTCGAGCAGGTTGGATTCGCCGAGAAAATCTGCCGCGAAGACCGATTCCGGATAGAAGTAGAGCTCGTCCGGCGTGCCGAGTTGATTGATCTCGCCTTCGTTCATCAGGCAGATCCGATCCGACATCACCAGCGCCTCTTCCTGATCGTGCGTCACGTAGAGCACGGTAATGCCGAGCTCGGTGTGGAGTTGCTTGATTTCGAGCTGCAACTGGTCACGCAGCTTCTTGTCGAGGGCGCCGAGCGGTTCGTCCATGAGAATGATCGAGGGCCGGTAGACGATGCAGCGCGCCAAGGCGATGCGCTGCTGCTGGCCGCCCGAGAGTTGTCGCGGCAGGCGATCACCGACATCGGGCAGCCGAATGATTTCGAGAACCCGCGACACCTCCTTGGCGATGACGTCGTCGGACGCCTTCCGCATGCGCAAGGGAAAGGCGATGTTTTCGTAGACGCTCAGATGCGGGAACAGGGCGTAGTTCTGGAACACCATGCCGATGTCGCGCTTGAAGCTCGGTGCGTAGGTCGCCAGCTTCCCGTCGATCCACACATCGCCGCTGTCGGGCTGGGTCAGCCCGGCGATGATCATCAACATCGTCGTTTTGCCCGACCCCGACGGTCCCAACAGGGTCAGGAACTCGCCCTCGTGCAGATCGATATTCGCCCCCGCGAGTGCGACCACCGGACCATAGGTCTTGCGCAAGTCACGAATTTTCAGCTTCGATTCGGTGTTTGCCAAGGTTCGTCACATCCCCGAAAAAAAAGGCAAGGGCGACGGGGGCGCCGGCCAGGCCCCCCGCGTCGCCCCCGAAATCAAGGCCTAAGGATTAGGACAAAAGCCAGTCGTTGAATTGCTCCATGGCGTTGTCCTTCTCCTTGCCCCAGTACACCGAGTCGATCGGCGTCGAAACCGCAATATTCTGCGGCGCGGTGGGCAGCAGGGCGGCCCGCGCCGCCGGGATGTGATCGTAGGCGCCCGGGTTCGTCGGGCCGTACGCCAACCACTTCGTATGGGTCGCCTGGCGCTCGGCGTTGGCGCAGAACGCGGCGAACTTACGACAGGCGTCGACGTTCGGTCCGTCGCGCAGGATGCACATGCCCTCGAAGCTCCACAGCGACTGGTTCCAAGACACGCTGACCGGCGCGCCGGCATCGATCGCGGCCTGCGAACGGCCGTTCCAGGTCGGGCACATGTCGACCTCGTGCGTCTTCAGCAATTGCGAGGTCTGGGCGCCGCCGGTCCACCAGATGTCGATGTGGTCCTTGATCTTGTCGAGGCTCTTGAACGCCCTGGCGAGATCGCAGGGATAAACGTCGGCGGGCGCCACGCCGTCGGCCATCAGCGCCTGTTCGATGGTGTCGAACGCGTGTTTGCGTATCGCGCGGCGGCCCGGTATGCCGCTCACGTCCCACAGGTCCTTCCAGCCGCCGGTCGGCTCGGGCCCCATCTTGGGATATACGTCGGTCCGGTAGGCGAGGATCGTCGTATAGACGTCGATGCCCAACAGGTAGGGCGTGCGGAATTCCGGCGGGATCTCTTGCACGTCGGGATTGTCGTCGATGCCGAGCTCCAAGAGATAGCCGGCGTCACGCAGCAGGTTGTGGGCCGAGATGCTCAGGTGGGCCATGTCCCAGGTGTAGCTGCCGGTGTCGACCATCAACTTGATCTGGGCCGTGGGCTCGTGCTTGCCGGCAACGCCGGTGACCACGATCTCGCCCTTCATCATCTCGTTGAACGGCTTGTAGTAGGCTTCGCCGAACGCCTCGACGTAGGGCCCGCCGGGATCGCGCACGGTGATCGCGATGGCCGCCTGGGCCTTGCGCGGCGTCAGGATGGTCGGGAAGGCGGCGGCGAAAGCGGCTACGCCCGCACCCTTCACGACTTGACGACGGTTGACCGCGGATTTCGCGGGTTTGTCGCCTTTGATCCTCTTTGTCATCGGTTCGTCTCCTTTGTTGTCCCCCCGCCGTCGCGAACTATTCGACGTTCGGCGGATTGCCGCAGTTGCCGTACCACGCTACGCAATCGACAAGGCTAGGTCTTCATGGTGCCCGAGTCGATTACGCACGGTGATGCTAGCGAAACAACCCGTTACAAGCAACTGGCGTGCTCCTGGGGGGCGCCGACGCCACGCTCGCGGCCATTCCGACGATCGGTCGAATCGCACCACTACGTTTGGTTCAGCTGGCGGCGCCGTCGGCCGGCTGGGGCTCGGCCATGGCGCGCCGCAGGGTAGACGGAATGTCGATGAAGCGCTGCGCGATGAAGGCGCCCGCGTCGCGCAGCGCGGCGGTCTTGTACGGCGCGTTCTCCTCGTCGCGGCCGATCAGCGCCCCGGCGTGGCCCATGCGCTTGCCCACCGGGGCGTGCCAGCCGAGCACGTGGGCGACGACCGGCTTCGTCATGCGGCGGACGACCTCGGCCGCCGCGATCTCGGCCCGGCCGCCGATCTC
>SMVB01101326.1_pt1 | contig 10937 bp, 9 predicted proteins | sample 2456461 | NCBI WGS metagenome assembly SMVB01 (sample SAMN11095934, study PRJNA526329) | marine sediment metagenome | biome: Marine sediment; feature: Surficial sediment; material: Deep marine sediment; isolation source: Hadal surficial sediment | place: Pacific Ocean | collected 2014-05 | depth 0-1...
GAGTTGCGTCCGTGACCTCGACGATCTCGACGTCCTCGGTAAAAAGGAACTCGCCGAGCGATTCGACCGCTTTCGAGGCTCCGTGAACGTCGAGACAGGCCAGCAGGTGGTCGCCCGTCTCGGCCAGCAGCAGGTCGGCGACGATACGGCCGCGCCGATTCAGCCAGAACGATTGCCGGACCACACCCGCGTCGAGATCCTTGAGTTCCTGGGTCACCATGCGGTTCAGGAAGTCGCGCCGGTCCGAACCGGTGATACGGAGCGTCGCGCGGTGCGGGCTGTCGAGCAGGCCCGCGCCGCGTCGGATCGCGGCATACTCGGACTCGAGGTCACCGAGTGTCGCGACGAGGTTACAGCCGGGGGACGGCGTCTCCTCGCCGGCGCGACCGTAGGCGACGTACTCGACCCTCGGCGGCTCGATCCGCTTACCGCGGGCGGCGCCGGGCCGACCCGCAGCGATCTGGGGATCCGGCTCGCGTGGCGTTGACCAGGAGGCAATTCGTTTGCGGAGCGGGCTGTCCTTCACCATGATGCTGAGTCTAGTTGCTTGGATTCTAGAAAGGTAGCAGACTCAAATGGACATTGAACTGTTCCGCCGATTGTGCGAGACGCCCGGCGTGCCGGGACGCGAGGAGCGTGTCCGGGCTGTCATCACGGAGGCAATCGGCGGCCTCTTTGACGAGGTGCGGACCGACGCGCTGGGTTCGCTTCTCTGCACGCGGCCCGGTTCGGGCGGCGACGACGCGACGCGGGTGATGATCGCCGCGCACATGGACGAGATCGGCTTCTACGTCCGGCACGTCGACGACAAGGGGTTCGTCTGGATCAACCCGGCCGGCGGTTTCGATCCGCGCAACCTCTTTTCGCGACGGGTGCTTGTGTGCACCGACGACGGCGACTTCGAAGGCGTCATGAACCCCGGCGGCAAGCCGATCCACATCGCGTCGGCGGACGACCGCAAGAAGATCCCGGAGATCGCCGAGTTCTTCGTCGACCTGGGGATGGCACCCGATGACGTGGAGAAAAAGGTCAAGGTCGGCGACTACGTGGTCATGAACGAGCCGTTCGTGGAGCAACCCCTCAAGCTTGTCTCCAAGGCAATTGACAACCGGCTCGCGTGCTTTGTGGCGATCGAGGTGGTTCGGAGGCTTGCCGAGAAGGGTGTGAAGCTCGCCGGTGATCTCGTCGTGGTCTTTACCGTCCAGGAAGAGGTCGGGCTACGCGGCGCGATTACCGCGGCGAACGCGGTCGGCGCCGACATCGGGATCGGCCTGGACACGACGCTCGCATGCGATACACCCGGCGTCCCCGACACGGAGCGTGTCAGCAAGCACGGCGACGGCGTCGGGATCATGATCCAGGACTCGTCGATGATTGCCGACCACACGCTCGTCGCGGACCTGTGCAGCGTGGCCCGGGAGAACAAGATCCCCCACCAGCGATGCATCCTGCCACGCGGCGGCCAGGACGGCGCGGCGATCCAGAAGTCAGGAATCGGCGCCCGCGCCGCCGCGGTGGTGTGCGGCACCCGGTACATCCACACGGTCACGGAATCCGTTGACAAAAAGGATCTGCAAGCGACCATTGATCTGCTGACGGCGTGGTTGGAGACCGTCTAGCCGCCCGCAGCGCACACCAGCTCACGGAAAATCCCGGCCCCGAACTGCCGGGCCTCGGTCCGCTCCGGGTGCCACTGGACGCCCAGATAGAACGGCCGGTCGTCGTCGCGTACGGCTTCGATCACGCCGTCCGTGGCGGTTGCGACCACCCGTAATCCGCCGGCATCCGAGAGCGCCTGGTGGTGGTGGCTGTGAACGACGCCGTCGCCGAGCGCACCGCGGATGTCGTGCGTGCCGCCGGGCCAGTGCAGACCCGAGGTGGGAAGCGTCTCGGGCAGGTGCTGGTCGAGCGCTCCGCCGTGATGCAGCCCCATGAGCTGCATCCCCAGACAGATCCCAAGCACGGGACGGTCGTGGACAACATCGGCGGCCGCCAGGATTGCAAGATCGAACGCCTGTCGTCGGGGATCCACCTTCCGGGCCTCGGGGTGCGTGGGGAGCCCCCACTGCTCCATGATGGGGTCGTCACCACCGGTGAGCACCACACCGTCGCACCGTCGCAGGTAGTCAGCAGCACAATCCGCCTCACAGGGCAGGAGTACGGGCGTCCCACCCGCCATCCTGACCGCAGTGGCGTACGGGACGGCAACCTGGTACCGGTCGCCGTGAACGTCGGTCGTGATACCGATGAGCGGGCGCGTCATTGCCTCGGGTATCGGGGGACGAGGGGGTCGGGGCTTGAATAGTGAAGACGCGGCGATTCGTGCCCCGACCGGCGGAACCGCCAGAGCCCGCGCCGCGAAGGTATAGACGAGGTCGGCGAACAGCCCTCCTCCTCTCCTTCTTCATCCGCCGACCGGCCCCGCCCGACGTCGCCCCCACCGTCGATCATGCCGGTCGGTGGTCTTTTTGGGCTGGCAGCACGGACTATCCCGCGAGTATGCCATCGGTCCACCCTCCTTGCCACGACAAGAAGCATCGCACTGAGCCGAATCCCTGATCCGACCAACAGCACCGACCTTGATCCGGAGACGAGCACCGCTACCCTATGTGGTCCCACACGGCAGTGGGTGTCATCGCCACCGAGGATCCCTCCATGAATCATTTCCGTTCGAACCGACGCGGCTACCTCGAGAAGACCGAGGAAGGCATGGTCTACGTCGACTACAAGAAGGCCGAGGACCTCCGCCGGCTCATGACACCCAACGGCAAGATCTACTCGCGAAAGCGCACCGGCATCTCCTCCGGCGAACAACGCAAGGTCGCCAAGGCGATCAAACGCGCGCGATACATGGCCCTGTTGCCGTATACCAGCGCGACGCTCTAGTTAGCAAGTTCTACATTCCGCCGCGCGTTTGTCCTTGCACGCCCGCTCAGACCCGCCGAATGAATTGGGTGGCACGGCCGAGCGAGCGAAAGCGAGCTCGCCCGTGGTTGGACGTCGCTCCACGGGCGACGTCGCTACCGCTCCGTCGGCCGTGCCACCCGATGAATTCGGCGGGTCGTACGAGAGCGAGTGTCGGCCCGCAGGGCCGTACGGAGCGCTCAAAAAAGCCGCGTAAACGTCCGCGCGAACGACTTCAGCCACAACCGCATCCGAAGGCGACGAAGCCCGTCGTCGTGGCGATCCACTTCGAGCCCCTGGCGGATCCAGCCTGAGGCGATTCGAAGCCGCCCGTCTTCCAGCGCGGCGAGCGCCAGATTGTGCATCGAGACCACGCACGTACGGTCGAGCCGGACGGCACGTCGGCTTGCGGTCACGCCCCCCTCGCGATCACCGGCGCGGAATCTGGCCAGCGAAAGGCGTCGCAAGACCTCCGGGCGGTCACCATCGCGTACGAGGGCACGCTCCAGTGCATCGGCAGCCTCCGCCGGCATACCGGCCTCGAGCAGCAGCCCACCGAAGTGATTCAGGTCGATCTCCGGCACCGCTGATGCATCGACGGCACGCAGGATGTCCAACTCGTCGCCGAGGTGCGGCCGCGCAGCGTCGATGTTGCCGCGACGCAGCAGTGCCTCTGCGAGCACCGCGCGGATCCGCGGAAAATGCTGATCCAGCTTCAGGACCAGTTCGAATTCAAGGTGTGCCTGCTCGTAGCGACCGGACGCCAAGGCAATGTCGCCAAGCCGGAAATGCGCGTCAACATTGGCGGGTTCAAGCTCCAGGATTCGACGGAACTTCTCTGATGCCTCCGGCATACGCCCCAGGTCGATGAGGGCCTCGCCGTATTCCAGGAGCGTGTCGATATTGCCGGGATCGTCACGCAGGTCACGCAGAAACATCTGCAGGGCCCGGTGCGGACGGCCGGTGGCCGCATACACCGCGCCAAGCCGGGCGCGAAGACGCGGAATCGTCGGGTCGATACGCAGGGCCTGCCACAGGCACCATTCGGCGCGATCGTAGCGGCATTGCTGCATGAGACTCTCAGCGACCATCGCCAGGCAATGCGCGCTTCGTTCCTCCAGCGCCTGCTGGGCGAGGTAAAACGTCGTCTCCGCCTCGTCGTGATCACCCAGGCGAACGTAGCTCTCGATCTGGTGGGCGTACGCGAGCTCGCAATGGCTGTCCACACGCAGCGCCCGCTGAAACCACTTGATCGCCGGCTCGTACTTGCCGAGCCGGTTGGCGACGATGCCTGCGGCCACCAGCGGATCCAGCTGGCCGGGCATGAGCTCGACCGCCCGCTCGTAGCACGGCATCGCCTCGGCGTCCCGTTCGGCCGCTTCGAGGGTCAGCCCCAGGTTGAAATGCCACTCCGGCTGGTCGGGGTTGAGGGCGATGGCCTTTCTCAGCTCAGCCTCGGCCTCGGCCCAACGACCGCGCTCGTACATCTCCAGGGCCCGGTCGGCATGCTCCTCTGCGTCAAACCACTTGCTCATCTGCGGCCACTCTGGCAGGTTATCGGTTTCATCCTTGACCCACGGCTGGCTGAAGCCGATAGGATGGATTCTCTCGCTGACACTGTAATCTTTGCCCTCGGATTAGACATGTCCACAGCTTTCCGGCGAATTCGGCGACACGGCCGAACGATCGCTGCCGCGGCACTGGCGCTGACGGTGGCGTCGACGTCTGCGTGCACCGACGCACACGGGAAACCGAACCTCTTCGGGATACCGCTACCCAGCATTTCAAAATCTTCGGACGACGAGCTGACGGAGCGTGAAAACCGGCAGCTCGACGTGTTCGAAAGCATGGTGCGGAACCCCTCGGCCGACATCGACGCGGAAATCAGGGTGGCGGCGGCCGAGGAGCTCATCGCCATGGATATCCAGCCGGCCACCGACCGATTGTGCGCTGCACTGCGGAGCGGGGAGCCGGTGGTGGTCTCGGCCGTGATCGATGCGATTGAAGCCTCGCCGGAGCCCGTCGACGGCGTGCTGTCGGCCCTCACCGAAACGCTGAGCGATGCATCCGACGAACAGATGGAGAAGCTCTTCCTGGTCCTGCCACGATACGGCGACGAGGCCCTGACCCTGGTGGCGACCGCCGCCCGTGATCGCAGCGAGCCCCCCGCCCAACGCGTCGGACCCATCAGTGCGCTGGCGGCTTTCCGAAGCCGTGATGCTGCCATACAGCTCATGGCGATGCTGCAGGATCCGGAACCGCAGCCGCCTGAGATCGTTGCGGCCACCGGAGCGAGCCTCGAGCAGCTCACCGGTCTTCCGTACGGAGCCGAAGCGGACCAATGGTTACGCTGGTGGGACAAGCTCAAGGACGAGCCGATCGAGAACTGGCTGCGGGTCATGGTGCTGCACCTGAGCACCCGCACCGCCGAACTGGAACGGGAGAATCACCTCCAGACCCGCGAGCGACAGGAGATCGCGCTGCGACTCACGACCACGCTGCGTGAGCTCTTTCTCGTCATGGGCGCCGACGAGCAGATCGCACGGCTGCCCAACCTGCTCGGCGACGACCTCGCCCCCGTACGGGCGTTCGCGCTGGGCCGTGTCGAGCGTCGGCTGCGTGACAGCGAGCGGATCCCGGAGGCCGTCCAGGCGAAGCTCGCCGAGCGGCTCGCCGACACCGATGAGCTCCCCACGTCGCGGCTGCTGGCAGCCCGGTTGCTCAACGAACTGAACTACCAGGGCACGTCGTACCTGGTCGCGGCCGCCATCGTCGAGGAGACCGACGCGGCCATCGCCGTCGGCTACATGGAAATCATGGCCAAGCGGCCGAGCCCGACGGCGTTGCCGCAGGTCCTGATCTGGCTCAACGACTCCACCGCCGGTGACGCGGCCGGGGACGCCCTCTGGACCATGATCGTCCGCGAGATGGTCGCGACCGACGACGCCATCGTCCGCCGTTCGGTTCGTCAGGCGCTGCAATGGCAGACGGAACCGACGCCACAGTTGATCCGCCTGCTCGCCGCCATCGGCGACGATGCAGACCGAAAACGCGTTGAAGAACTGCTGGATGCCCAGGACGACGACCTGCGGCGTGCCGCCGCAGAGGGCCTTGCGTTCGCAGGCGAACTCGAACCATTGTTGCGGCGTGCAGACGATCCACAGATCTTCCCGTTCGTGATCGGCCTGCTCGCAGCCGGATCGGGGAACGTGGACACGGTGCGGACACTGGCCGCGCTTGTGCCACCCCAGGAACATCGCCAGCGGTGGGCCCAGACGATTCGGACAACCGCCGATGCGATGACGCCGGCGGACCTGATCGCGGTGGACCAGGTGCTGTCGAGGTTCGACCATGTGAATCCGGAGCTTCGCGCCGCCATCCTGGCGCGAGTGCCCGGCGTGCCAAACGATGCACTGACGACCAACCAGCGCAGCGAGTTGCTGGTCCGGCTCGCGCGGCTGCGGATCGACCTTGGCGCATTCCAGACGGCCTACGACGCCCTTGAATGGCCCAACGGCGCACCGACGACACCGGCGCTGCTCGATATCCAGTTCGAAGCGGCGGTGCTGTCCGGACGCTACGAGGAAGCCACCGAGCTCAACGACGACGTCCGGGTGTGGCTGGCCCTGCTCGATACGCTTATCGGGATCCAGTCACCGGCGGCCCTCGAGGTCCGCGACGAGATCCGGACCCGGTTCCCCAATGATCTGCAGTTCGAGGCCGGCGAGGTCTTCCGGGCGGCGGAGCGGCGACTCCAGGAGACCACGGTGACGGCCGGGGCGAACACCGGTTCCACTCAGTGATCGACGCCGCCCGGCGTATGCTGGCTGACGGGCAGAGCGTGGTTTCCTTCTCCGGCGCGGGGCTCAGCGCCGAGTCCGGCGTCGGCACATTCCGCGACGCACAGGACGGCCTGTGGGCAAAGTACGATCCCGTTCAGCTCGCGTCACCGGAGGGGTTCGCCGCCGACCCCGAACTCGTGATCGACTGGTATGCGGCGCGGCGTCGGGTCGTCGGCGACGCACAGCCGAATCCCGCTCATGTCGCACTCGCCGGCCGTCGTGACATCCTCCACGTCACCCAGAATGTCGACGACCTGCTCAGCCGTGCCGGCGCCGAACAGGTCATCGCCCTGCACGGTTCGATCGGCTTTGACCGCTGTCACGGCGGGTGCGGCCACACCGAATGCGTGGATATGACCGACCCGCCGGGTCTGCTTGAATGCCCGGCGTGCGGTGCGCCGCTGCGCCCCGCGGTCGTGTGGTTCGGCGAAGCGATGCCGCAGGAAGCGTGGGACATCGCCGAGCGGGCGTGTCGCGACTGCGACGCCTTACTGGTCATCGGAACCAGCGCCGTTGTCTACCCGGCCGCCGGGCTGATCGGCATTGCGAAGTCCGCCGGCGCCGGAATCATCGTCGTCAACACACAACCCAGCGAGGCGAGCCCGCTCGCGGATATCGAACTCCTGGGTCCGGCCGGCGAGATCGTCCCGAAGCTGCTTGCCCATAACTAGCGGGTGGCACTGCCGAGCGAGCGGTAGCGAGCTCGCCAGTGGTTGGACGCTCGAAGACACGGGCGACGTCGCTATCGCTCCGTCGGCCGTGCCACCCGTCTTTTTTCGTAGAATGCCTCGATGCCGACAACGACGACACGCACGCGCAAGGAACGCGACTCGATGGGCGAGATGACGGTCCCCGCACACGTCCTCTACGGGGCGAGCACCCAGCGGGCCGTCCTGAACTTTCCCATCTCCGGCCGAACGGTGCCGCCGGAGATAATCCACGCCTTCGCGCTGCTCAAGAAGGCTTGCGCGGAAGCCAACCTGGAGCTCAAGAAGATCGACAAGAAGCGGTGCACGCTGATCACCGCCGCCTGCGACGAGATCATCGCCGCCATGGAGGGCCAGGAGTCCGAAATCGGCTCCAGCGTCGAGGAGGCCATGGAGCACTTCCCGATCGACATCTTCCAGACCGGGTCGGGGACGTCGACGAACATGAACGCCAACGAGGTCATCGCCAACATCGCTGCCCGCACCGCCGGGCGGCCGATCGGCGGCAAGGACCCGATCCACCCCAACGACCACGTCAACATGGGCCAGTCGTCCAACGACACCTTTCCGACCGCCATGCAGGTCGCGGCGGCGATCGCCATACACGGCTCACTGATCCCCGCTCTGAAGGCCATGACAAAGACGCTCAAGGCCAAGGCACGCCAGTGGGATTCGATCGTCAAGATCGGCCGCACCCACCTGATGGACGCGACGCCGATCCGCCTCGGCCAGGAGTTCTCCGGCTACGCGGCCCAGACGGGCTACTGCGTCACGCGGGCCGAACGCGCCATGGTCAGGCTCGCCGAGAACCTGCCGATCGGCGGGACCGCGGTGGGCACCGGCATCAACACGCACCCGCGTTTCGCAAAGCTCGTTGTTCGCCGGCTGCGGGGAGCGACGGGCATCAAGTTCGCCGAGGCGCTGAACCATTTCGAGGCCCAGGCGACACGCGACTGCGTCGTCGAGGCGTCCGGGGAGCTCAAGACGATCGCGATCTCGTTCACGAAGATCGCCAACGACATCCGCTGGCTCGGCTCCGGACCGCGGTGCGGGCTCTTCGAGCTGTCGTTGCCGGCGACACAGCCGGGTTCGTCGATCATGCCGGGCAAGATCAACCCGGTCATGTGCGAGGCGGTCATGCAGGTCGCCTGCCAGGTGGTCGGCAACGATGCCGCGATCACGATGGGCGGCGCCGGCGGTATCGGCTCGCTGCTGGAACTCAACGTGGCCATGCCGATGATGGCCGCCAACCTCATCGACTCCGTCATGTTGCTGGCCAACGTGGCGACGGCCTTCGACGAGAAGTGCCTCAAGGGGTTGGAGGTGAACAAGGCCATCGCCACCGGGATGGTCGAGAAATCGCTGATGACGATCACCGCGCTGGCGCCGGAAATCGGCTATGACCAGGCCGCGAAAGCCGCCAAGGCGGCGTTCGAAACCGGCCAGACGGTGCGTGAGTACGTCCTGCAGCACCAGCTGGTCGAAAAGGACCGACTCGACGACCTGCTCGACGCACGTGCAATGACCGAGCCGGCGTAGAACCCGAGAGTCCACGATGGCCTTCATGGAGCAGCACCTCACGATCGAGCACGCGACGCAGCTGATGCGCGCCGGCGAACTCGCCGACGCCGAATCCATCTGTCGGCGGCTGCTCAAACGCAACAGGCGAGACATCGACGCAATCCAGATGCGTGGGGAGATCGCCCTGAAGAAGAAGGACTACGCCAAGGCACTCAAGCACTACCAGCGGTGCCTGACCATGCGCCCCAGCGAACCGCACTTCCAGTTCCTAGTCGGCAAGGTGTTGGGACTCGACGGCCGTTGGGGCGAGGCGATCAAGAAATTCGACAAGACGCTCGCACTCCAGCCGGACAACGCCAAGGCCGCGGAATACAAGGCATTGATACACCAGTGGGACGGCGACTACGATGCCGCCGCCGAGGTGCTGGCCCCGTACGTGAGTGCCGGAAAGGAAAGCGCCGTTATGGCCGAGGTGCGGGCGCGTCTCGATATCCACGCCAGACGCTTTCGCGAGGCCGCGCAGCTCGTTGAGCGTCACCTTGCCGGCCCCGACCTCGACCCGGACACGCGCCACAGGCTCGGTCATGTCGCAGGCAGCGCCTGGGAGAAACTTGGCGAGTATGCCAAATCCTTCGAGGCCCACACCCGCGCAAACCAGGCGGTGGCGATCCCCTTCGAACGCGGCGAGTACACGAAACTCATCGACGGTCTTATCGACGTCTTCTCGAAGGAATTCATCGCCGACCGGTCACGCCACGGCAACCGGTCGGAGCTACCGGTATTCATCGCCGGTATGCCACGCTCCGGCACCACGCTCGTCGAGCAGATCATCGACGCCCACCCGGCCGCCCACGGCGCCGGCGAGGCACGCGAGATAGAGGACGTCGCCGCGAACCTTCAACACGTGCTGGAGTCGAGCGAGCCGTGGCCGAATAGCGCATTGGATCTCGACCCGCAAGACATCACCCGGATCGCAGAGCAGTACCTCGACACGGCTCGTCGCACGGCCCGCAACGCCAAGCGAGTCGTGAACAAGAGCCTCGAGAACTACCGCACCCTTGGGCTGATCGCTGTGCTCTTCCCACGCGCGACGGTCATCCACTGCCACCGCGATCCCCGCGATACCTGCATCTCGTGTTACATGAGCCCCATCCTGCCGCGGCCACATCCCTACGTCAGTGACCTCGGCGACCTCGGCTTCGCCTACCGCCAGTATCTGCGGCTGATCGAACACTGGAAGCACACCTTGCCGATACAGATTCTCGACGTCGGTTACGAGACGCTCGTCGACGACCTCGACGGCCAGGCACGCCGCATCATCGATTTCTGCGGCCTTCCGTGGGACGACCGCTGCCTGCAGTTCCACGCCTCCGGCCGCATGGTAAGAACGGCCAGCTACGAGCAGGTTCGGCAACCGATATACCGCTCGTCGATCGGTCGGTACAAGGGCTTCGAGCCCCACATCGGCCCACTGCTCGAAGCGCTGGGCTAGCGCTGAATTCATCGGGTTGCCTGTGGCAGTGTGGGAAACCCACCCCTGCCACAAAAAGCAGCAGATCGAATGACCCGCCGTGGGTTCCTCCGACAAAAGACGGGATTCCTCCTGGGAGGCCCGGCACGGTCCGTGTGATCTGTGGTGAACCGCGGGTCGTTTGCCCGTGAGCGTCAGAAATCACCCGAACGAGCGATACAGGAGATCCGTCATGACCAGCCCCGCCAAGATCGCAGCATGCCTGGCGGCGACCGTGCCTGGTCTGGCCTGCTCGCAGGTGGCCGCCTCGAACGGTGATCCCGAGGAGACCTGGGTCCAGCCGGGAAAAAACCTGCAAGAGCACCGGCTTTGAGGGGCGCGTTTGTCGTCCCCTACTGCGAGGGGGCATACGGCCTTCGCAGAAAACCAGCTCTCAGAGGAGTTCCAACATGTATTCGAAGCAACTCGCCCCATTGACTCTCGCAGCATGCC
>SMVB01386123.1_pt1 | contig 10937 bp, 10 predicted proteins | sample 2456461 | NCBI WGS metagenome assembly SMVB01 (sample SAMN11095934, study PRJNA526329) | marine sediment metagenome | biome: Marine sediment; feature: Surficial sediment; material: Deep marine sediment; isolation source: Hadal surficial sediment | place: Pacific Ocean | collected 2014-05 | depth...
AAAAGAGGGTATGAAAAAAACTTTTTCCAGCGTGAGCAATCCGCCCCTTTGGCTAAAGTGGGCCGCGACCTCTTGAATGCAACAAAAAATTGCTTATCAGGGCAAACTTAAAATTATCTCGTCGTTTTCTATCTTTACCGGATAAGTATCAACAAAGCATCCATCATCACATCGATCCAGGGTAACACATTCGCCGTTGGTGACATCAAATTGCCAATCGTGGGCCGGGCAGGTCACCAGTTTCCCTTCCAATTTACCATCGCCCAAAGAAGCTCCCACGTGCGGGCATTCATCCTCAAAAGCAAAAAGTTCACCGTCAATACTGAACATTGCTACCTTCAGGCCATTGACGGTATACGTTTTGCCTTTCCCATCCATAACATGAACCCATTTTCCTAAATTATGTTCGGTCATACACTTCCTTCTTTTAAAAATGTCCTGGAAATTGGAATGAATTATACCAAACAATTGACAACATCACCATACTGAATAGGGTGATTGCATCCCGATAACTTGCAGGTGGTTCATGAAGAAGCTGATTCTTCTAATATTGCCTTTTCTGCTTTTCCCTATATTCACTCCCCTTTATGCAGATGACTTTCACGATGGATTGGATGCTTTCGGGCGAAAGGATTACAAGACTGCATTTGAGAAGTTTAAGCCATTGGCGGAACAGGGGGATGCAGAAGCCCAACGCCTGCGGCGATAACGGCCCCGACGATTCCATCATGGATGCGTCTTTGGTTGTTCATATTGTTTCCCATGCCACTAAAATAACGAAAATCGGAACATCCTATTTTATCAGAGTTTTTTTTCAGGAAATACTAAAGAATCTTAAGGATGCCAGAAAAAATTCGACTTGGACTATTAGCCAGCCCCTTAAATTAGGGGTTGGCGATTGTAAAAAGCCCAAAAAGATCAATTTTTTAAAATACTCTTAAAAATGTAATCCCAGGTTCAATCTGTTAAAATCATTTCCTTCAAATCGACCTGGTTTTTCATCGGTTGCAACTTCTTTCAGACGGCTTGAGAATTTTATGGTCTGTTCAAGCGAGACATTAAGAATTTAGGATTAATCAACACTCATTAAATAATAAGAAAAAATATAATGATAAAAATCATTCCCGCAGTGGATATTAAAAATGGAAAATGCGTCCGCCTGATTCAGGGCAATGCGGACCAGGAAACCATCTATTCCGACGACCCGGTCGCGATGGCCTGTCATTGGGATGAAGAAGGAGCAAGGCTTATCCATGTGGTGGACCTCGATGGCGCGTTTGATGGAATCCCCAAAAATGCCGATCTGATCAAAAATATTATTTACAACAGTTCCGTTGACATTCAGGTTGGTGGAGGGGTCCGTACCCTGGAAGCCATCGAAACCTATGTCAATGCAGGGGCCTATCGGGTAATTCTGGGCACCATCGCCCAAAGCGATCCCAAATTTGTCGAGCAGGCCTGCAAACAGTTTCCCGGAAAAATTACCGTCGGCATCGACGCCAGGGACGGATTCGTCGCGGTGAAAGGCTGGCTTGAGGTTTCCACGCAAAAAGCCACGGACCTTGTGAAACAAATGGAACCTCTGGGAGTGGCGGAGTTCGTTTTTACCGATATCAGCCGCGACGGCATGTTGCAAGGGCCTAACCTGGCCAGTGTTCGTGAATTTGCCGACTCTACGAAATTGCCCGTTATCGCCTCGGGAGGGGTGGGCAGTCTTCAGGACATTTCCAATCTGCTGGCGCTGGAATCACATGGAGTGAGCGGCATCATCACCGGAAAAGCGCTTTACGATAAAAATATTTCATTCCGGGAAGCCCGGAAACTGGTGGAACAAGATGCTGGCTAAACGAATCATCCCCTGCCTGGATGTTAAAGATGGCCGTGTCGTCAAGGGAGTCCAGTTCGTGAATCTGCGAGACGCGGGCGACCCGGTTGAAATCGCCGCCGCCTACGAGAAAGAGGGGGCCGACGAACTGACCTTTCTGGATATCACCGCGTCGCACGAAAATCGGGATACCATTCTCGATGTGGTGGCTCGCACTGCGGAAAAGGTTTTTATGCCGCTGACGGTGGGGGGCGGCGTCCGCAAGATTGAAGATATCCGCAACCTGCTCAAGGCCGGAGCCGACAAGGTGGGCATCAATACGGCGGCAGTGCACAATCCTGAATTTGTCGGGCAGGCGGCCAAACGGTTTGGCAGTCAATGCATCGTGGTGGCCATCGACGCCAAGCAGGTCGACCCGAAGTCGCCGCCGGCACCACCTACGCTTGATTGGCGCACCCATCATCCCGGCCTGTTCATCACGCAATCAGCGAGTCATCCCGTTTGGCAGGTGTTCACGCATGGCGGCAGGAACTCGACCGGAATCGATGCGGTTAAATGGGCGAGGCAGATGGAAACCTACGGAGCCGGGGAAATCCTGCTCACCAGCATGGACCGGGACGGCACCAAAATCGGTTACGACCTGGCGCTCAACCGGGCCGTTTCCGAGGCCGTCGGCATTCCCGTTATTGCCTCCGGTGGGGCTGGAACTTTGGAACATCTTTATGAAGCCATCGTGGAAGGCAAGGTCGACGCGGTCCTCGCCGCATCCATTTTTCATTTCAAGGAATTCACCATCGGCGAAACCAAGCGATACCTGAAATCCAAGGGAATTGCGGTAAGAATCTAACCTCCTCCGTGGAGGGCGAACTTGCTCACGCCGTGCAACATTGCCTGGTTTGGGTCCAAATTTTATCGCTGATCCTCCACTCCTTTCTTTTGCCAGAGGCGAGCATGCTCACGCCCGCTACGCGGGAGAAAAAGCCCACTACGTGGGAGGAAAAGTGGGCCACGCCACGCGGGGTAAAGAATTGGGACAGGCGCTTGCGATCTCCTTATCCATTGCCATCATGCCCCTGTTATATCCTCTTCATTAGCTTTCATGCCCCGAAGGGGTAGAAGGGGTAGGAGGGGTAAAACAGGATTCAGTCAGCCATAAATCCATAGAGTGTTAATTTTTAGTAAAATGTCATGCACGGCGTTAGCAAGCTCGCCCTCCGCGGAGGAGCCAGCGTCACGCTGGGCCGCAATGTTTCAATTGGATGGATTTAGCTTCGGCGTTGAGGGTCGCCGGGACGCCGAAGGGAAGGGTCCACATTTCCTTGCCGTGGCCAATGGGAAAATTCGTGACGATGGGGATGGACAAGCCGTCAAACATCTCCTGATAATATTGCCCCGTCGACCCGTTTCCGGAATTTTTTGGATGGCAGTTGACCATCTCCCCTAAAACGATGCCTTTAACGTCCCTGAATTTTCCCGCGGCTTTCAATTGCCAGAGCATGCCGTCGATCCGGTATGGGGCTTCATTGACATCTTCGATCAATAAAATTTTGTTCCGGGTTTGAACCTCATAAGGCGTTCCCAGAGACCGGCAAAGCAGGGTGAGGCATCCGCCGGTAATTTCTCCCTTGCCAACGCCGGGGCGGAGAACCCTGGCTTTTGGCGATACCAGCGTTTTGCCGTCAGGTTGACCGGTCAAGAGATCATGAAACTGCTTTTTGGTTTTTTTCATGTCATATTGGCCGAAATTTCCCTCCACCATGGGACCGTGAAACACGACTAGGGAACATTTCTTCGCCAAATAGAGAAGAAGCAGAGTGATATCACTTGCGCCTACCAGGATTTTCGGATTTTTACGGATGACGTTCGGTTTCAGCAAAGGAAGCAGGCGATTGACGCCATAACCGCCACGGGCGCATAGTATGGCTTTCACATCCTGATTTTCGAACATGGACATGAGATCTTCGGCGCGGTCTTCATCCTTTCCCGCAAGGTATCCCCTGCGCGAAAACACATGCTTGCCCAAAACAGGTTCCAGCTCCATGCTTCTAAGAACTTTTAATCCTTTTTCCAGGAGTTTCGGGTCTACCGGACCGGCGGGCGCCACGATGCCCACAGTATCCCCTTTTTCCAGCTTCCTGGGTCTGATTAACTTTTTCGATTCACTCATTTCAAAAACATTTCGAACGATTACAATAGGGTTTTATGGAGGTATCTCCAATAATTCTATATTTTTATGTCAGGCAACTCGCGAGCCCTTATTTCATAAGGTCCGCTCATGGTCCGGAAGCATTTTTAGAAATGCCTATAAGAGGCTCTCTAAAAACGGATGTTTATTGGCTTTTGCAATCGCCAATCCCTTAATATAAGGGTTGGCTCATAGTCCAAGTAGAATTTTTAGGGGCACCCATAAACCGCGCAGAAGGATTTTCGTGACTCACATTGCCGCTATCATTCAAGCCAGAATGGGCTCCACTCGTTTGCCGGGGAAAGCCCTGCGTTCCCTGGCGGGCGGGACGCTGACCGAGCATATCATCAAACGCGTTCAGGCGGTGAAGGAAATTGACCGGATCATCCTGGCAATTCCCTTTGGATCTTCAGAAAAACCTCTTGCAGAAATTGCGGAACGATTGGGAATTGAATGCGTACAAGGTCCGGAAGAAGATGTCTTGCTGAGGTTCATTCTGGCAGGGGACCGGGTGGGAGCGGAACATATTGTCCGCGTTTGCGGTGACAATCCGTTGGTCGACCTCTCCCTCATGCGGTCACTGATCCACAGGCACGCGGCCAAAAACGCGGATTACACCTGTTGCTCCGATCCCATCCCGCTGGGAAGCGGCAGTGAAGTGGTCAAGCTGGACACACTCAAGCAAATTGCCCGGATTACCACCGAGCCTGTTTACAGGGAACATGTCACCACCTATTTTCACGATCACCCCGACTCCTTTCATCTGGAGAAAATTCCAGCCCCTTCTTACCTCAAAGGCAAAACCGCTCGCCTTACCGTTGACACGGAAAAAGATTTTTATCTACTGGATCAGCTTTACCAAAAATTTTATTTTCCCTCCGAATCGCCTCTCGATCTTGAAGAGATCATTCAATTTCTTGCGAACCACCCCCACCTTTCCACCCATAATTCCGATGTGCAGCAAAAAAACTGGCGGCTGGATTAACGAGCGAATATTTCCTACCCTAAGCTAAAAATAGTTTCGGTTAATAAAATATATAGATATACAGTAAAGTTCTAAGATAAACCGCCGTTAAGCAGATCAGCTTGGATAATAATTGATTTTTAAGGGTTTATAACCACCCACGTATTAAGAAATTTCGCTCAATTATAAAAATAGCTCGAGAGTTTTTCAGTGGAAACCGAGGATCGCCACTTTAAATAAAGAACCTGGGGGCACGCAGTAAGCAGAAAAAAGTTTAACAAGAAGTTAATACTGTTTCCAACTCATGGTGGAGGATTAGGAAAATGGCTGTACGAATTTTCAACAACATAGCTTCGCTCAATGCCCAGAGAATTCTGGGACAAAACAACGACCGCCTTACACAATCGGTGTAACGGATTGTATCCGGTATCTGGATCAACCGAGGGGCCGATGACGCGGCGGGCCTCGCAATTTCAGAAGCCCTGCGGTCCGACATCCGGGCTCTCCGTCAGGGCATTCGCAATGCCAACGACGGAATTTCCCTCATAAACGTTACCGAAGGCGCCCTGAACGAACAATCATCAATTCTTATTCGTCTGCGCGAACTGGCCTCACAGGCCGCCACCGGAACCGTTGGTTCCACAGAACGAGCAACCATTCAACTGGAATTCAATGCACTTCGTAACGAAATCAACCGAATTTCGGCGACCACGGAATTTAACGGGCAGAAATTAATTGATGGTTCCCTTGCATCCTCTGTGAGCAATCAGATCCAGATCCAGATCGGCATCGACAGTACCGCGAATTAGCCGGATCAACCTCAACACTGAGATTAATCTCGAGGCTATCACGGCTTCCAGTCAGGCCATTACCGTTGAAAACCTGCAGGCGGCGGAATCCGCTATTCGAGACGCAGACATCGCCGAGGAGGTCGCGCTGTTGACCCGGAATCAAATTCTGGTGCAGACGGCAACCGCGGCGTTGGGACAGGCCAACCTTATCCCTCAATCCGTATTGCAGTTACTGGGATAATTTAACGAATGGTGAACATAGTTGGAAAAATGCCTAAAGAAAAAGTTGATCTTCTTTCCTCGCCAAAAATAATTTCCAGGAAGGCTGAGGACGAGTTCTTGTCAAGGACGGCGATTTTTCTTCACCTATGAATGCACTCATTGCCAGGGGCGGTCTACATCCATGCCCCATGTACCACCCCTGGCTTTGATTTTCCTCATCCGCTGAAATAACCGATCGCGAAATTTGCAAGCCCACGGCAACCTTCCTTCGCATTCGCCAGAATAATCTTCCACGGCCAGCGTGACGCTGGACCCGATTGCCAACATCTTTCTCTGCAAACTAAGGTTTTCCGGGGATCGCGAGCGTGTGATATTCGACCTTTGCCTTCATGCCCCCTAGGGGTAAAGCGAACGTTTGCCCCGTATCTCATGCCCGCGTTGCAGGGCGGGCTATGAAACCCACTTGTGGGAATCAATTTGAATCGGGTTTTTTTCTCCTAAAAATTTTTATTAAAGAAAACTTAATTCCCGCCGATACGCCTCATTGAGTATAGGTTTGCCAGAAACAAAAATAGCAAGCCAATCAAAACCATTGAAAAGGGAGGTGGCGCGTAACTAATTGATTCATGGTGAGGAAAGGGATTCCTCACTTAGGGTTAACGCTTGGAGGCGTGTTTTGGCATGGAGGCCAAAACAATAACCCGAAAAAAACCTTAAATCATGGAGGATGAGGCAATGCCAGTTCGAATCTTTAACAATATTCCCTCGCTCAACGCCCAAAGAATATTGGGTATCAACAACGACCGTCTTGCGATATCGATAGAACGTATTGCGTCCGGTATCCGGATCAATCGTGGCGCCGACGACGCGGCGGGTCTCGCCATATCCGAGTCATTACGCTCAGATATCCGCGCTCTCAGACAGGCAGTAAGAAATGCCAATGACGGTATTTCTCTAATCAACGTTACCGAAGGCGCTCTGAACGAGCAATCGGGTATTCTTATCCGCCTGCGGGAGCTCTCTTCTCAAGCCGCGACGGGAACCGTCGGGTCCACGGAACGCGCCACCATTCAATTGGAGTTCAATCAGTTGAGGAAGGAGATTGACCGAATTTCGGCAACCACGGAATTTAACGGGCAAAAGCTGGTGGATGGTTCACTAGAGAACACTATCGCCAGCGAAAATCAGATTTCGATCCAGGTGGGGATCGATTCTTCCTCAAACAGTAGAATCAACCTCAATACCGAAGTAAATCTTGGGGCGATAACCGCTTCCAGCCTGGCCATCGACATACTCGCGGTCACCACAGCGGGAGCCGCATTGACAGCGCTTGATTCCATCAACACCGCAATTGCTAAGGTAACAGCGGCTCGCGGCGCGATCGGCGCGGTGCAGAACCGGTTGGTGCGAACCATCGCCAACCTTTCCATTACGGTAGAAAACCTGCAGTCAGCGGAATCAGCCATCCGGGATGCGGATATCGCCGCGGAAGTGGCGTTGCTGACACGGAATCAAATCCTTGTCCAGGCGGCAACGGCGATGGTAGGTCAGGCCAATCTGATACCGCAATCCGTCCTGCAGTTGCTTCAGTAAAAAAATCGTTCTGGACGAAATGGTTTGATTATAAATCCGGGGGGATAACATCCCGTCAGGCACGAAACTTGGCGGGATAGTTAAAAAGAAAAAGCGTCTCTTTTTAAAGGGGCGCTTTTTCTTTGAACATTCAATGAACGACCTCGCCGCAAGCGGCCAGCGTGACGCTGGACCCAGTGTTAACGTGCGACGGGTTTTTGAAGAATTAATAGTTTCCCTATAATCCTAAGGGCTCGTGAGCAAGTTCGCCCTCCGCGGAGGAGTCTGCCCCGCATCTCCTCCCTGCGTTGCGGGGCGGGGTATGAAACCCACGGGTGGGAATAAAACGGGGAAACAAATATTATCTGGTTTATGGGGAACCATTTATCCAAGCCAACCGGAAAAAAATCATGTATCGCTTAAGGCGCCGTCTGAATGCAGTCATTTTGGCGGTGACTTTTTCATGCTAACATGACGGCATGAACTGCAAGAAAACCTATTACGATTGAGTCCAGATGAAACGCCGGATCATTGGTTTTCATCAGGATGAAACTCTGGATTGGGTGGCCAATCTGGATTGCGGTCATGGGCAACACGTTCGCCACAATCCACCGTGGATGAACCGGCCCTGGGTGATTACCTTGAAAGGAAGAGAAAAATTCATCGGTTCCACCTTGAATTGCAAGGCCTGCGATGAAAAAGAATCGGATACCAGGTAGATGACATCAAAGTCTGGAACAAGCGTATTCTCGGTTTCAGGAAAAAATAATGGAGATGATGATGGATGAATCTTTGTCCGAAAATATTGGCAATGACGAGCGTTACATTCTGCAATTCAAGGCGGCTACCGGTTTCACCGTGGTGCTGGAGTATCCCCGATTGTCAACGATGGAAGAAAACAAGACAAAAATTGAGGCCGCTGGCCTTGAATGCGAACGCCTGAAAAATTTCAGTGTCAATTTTGACCAGGCGGATTTGTTTATGGATATGCGAAGCCCTGAATGCATTGCCCAGTTCGACCTGGATGACTGGATATAACCCCGTTACACGGGCTCCTCCGCGGAGGGCGAACTTGCTCACGAGCCCCCCAAACCTCCCGATTCAAATATCTGGAAAAAAAATTCAGCATTTGTGATATTTCACCATTGCCCCACTACGTGGGGAGGAAACTTGGGCCTGACGCTACGCGAGGCCCTGAATCCTCTGGAAAAATAATTCAGCATTTGTGATATTTTACCATTGTCTTCATGCCTATTAAATCCTCTTCATTAGCTTGCATGCCACACTAGGGTACGCTGTGCTCACCAGCCCCGAAAAACGTTACACGGCGCGAGCAAACTCGCCCTCCGCAGAGGAGCCAGCGTCACGCTGGCCCAGCCAAATCTCTTCCAAAATTATATAAGTTGTTGTGATCTAAAAATTTCTATTATATTATTAACAAATTACTATAAAATAATGTTAAATTATAGGCGACTAAAATTTTAAAGCCGATAATTTTTGAGTTCTAAGTTAATGAACCGTAAAGAGTTAAGGGGATGGTCCCCTTTTTCCAAATGGGGGAAAATTCCTTTTATTGGAGGCGAAAGCTATTTCAGCTGAGATTTTTCTCTAATCCCCTTTTACCATAAAAATTTTCTAAAATGAATATTGAGTCCCTGAGCAAAAACAAAAATAGGAACGCACCAAATTCTTGGAGGAGGTATTTACTGGCCTTTGGATTGGTGATTTTTTTGATATCCTCTAATAATTTACCGGTGGAAGGGCAGGGCCATTCCCTCTCTATTGAAGAGTTGGATCAACAGGCCACCGCGTATTATGATTCGGGGAATTACCTGCGAGCGCTTGCCCCCGCCATCCAGGTTTTTGAATTCCACCAGGCTGAAAGAACCAGGGAAACCCCTGGGTTAGCCGCTTCACTTAACAAACTTGCGGAGATTTACCGGAATCTGGGGGATTACGACAGGGCCAAACCCTTATTTGAAAAATCACTGCAAATATATAAGAAGCTTCTTGACCCTGATGATCCCCAATTGGCGGTTTCATACAACAGCCTGGCGTTGATTCATTACCATAAAGGCCAATACGGGCCTGCGGAAAAGTATTTTTACAAGTCTCTGAAGGTGTTGGATAAATCGTTTGGTCCCCGGCATCCGAATCAGGCGGCGGTTATCAATAATTTGGCTCGCTTGTATGAAGTGACTGGTGCATATCCCCAGGCAGAAAACCTGTACGAGCAATCATTGGAAATTTTACAAAACGCTTTGGGATTCGGTCATCCCAACGTTGCCGCCTCTCTGAATAATTTGGCCCGGCTTTATCATCGGATGGGGGACAATGACGAAAAGGTGGAATCTCTTTATCAAGAAGCGCTCGATATATACAAGCAAGCTGTACAAACAAACCATGCCGGATTTGCCAACACTCTCTGCAATCTGGGGGACTTCTACCTGGAAATGGGTGAATATGAAAAGGCCAGAATACTGATAGTCCGCTCCCTGAGCATCCGGGAAAAAATTCTCGGCCCGCGTCATCCTGACCTGGCTCTTTCCCTGGATGGATTGGCAATGTATTACATTGCTATAGGGCAATATGACAATGTAGAACCTCTGGTCCGCCGCTCCCTGGCCATCAGAGAAAACGCTTTTGGACCCATTCACCCGAACGTTGCATTTTCTCTCGACACCATGGCGGCCTATAATAGAGATATTGGGCGGTATGAAAAAGCGGCCCTATTTCTCCTGAAAGGGCTGAAAATCAGGAGAGACTCCCTGGGCAATGACCATCCCGATGTGGGTAAATCCCTGCGCAAACTGGCGGAACTTTACGAAGATGCGGGAGATTACGACCGGGCGGATACCACCTATTACAGAGCTGTCAAAATCATGAAGAAAAACTCCGACCCCTGATTTCCCCTGGCAAGCCTGGATAAATTTTGACCAGCATATACCCCATCCCTTAGCATGCAGGCGATTTTCCTTAGACGCTTGCTATCATAAAACTTCAGGATTGTCTCAAATTTCACGACCTCGAATCGCCAGCCTTGCCCAAAACACCACCACCCAAAGATTGCTTTCTTCCAGACAAATTAACTTATTCGATTAAATTTATACCTGTAATAACGTCAAATTTCTCTCCAATTGCAGGATAATTGACAGTCCGAATTCAAAATAAACCGTTTAAAATCAATAAGTTAAAAATGGCATGAAGATTGCTCATTAAATATCAATAAGTTACGGTTGATTGATTTTTGACTCCCATAAATTCAATGGGTTACGAGGGTTTGGGTTGTAATTTTTCTCATTAATTTCAGAAGTCGAGAGGCCATCACGGGATTCAGATGCGGAAGTTTTAAGCCGTGCAGAAATTTTTATCCAACAG
>SMVB01138989.1_pt1 | contig 10935 bp, 9 predicted proteins | sample 2456461 | NCBI WGS metagenome assembly SMVB01 (sample SAMN11095934, study PRJNA526329) | marine sediment metagenome | biome: Marine sediment; feature: Surficial sediment; material: Deep marine sediment; isolation source: Hadal surficial sediment | place: Pacific Ocean | collected 2014-05 | depth 0-1...
AGAGCCCCACAAAATATTCAAGTCAAGGCGCAGCCTGCAGTTAATGGCCGCCCCCTTAAGCAAGGCTGTAACGCAGGATTGAGTCTTTTGTGGCGCTCCCTTCGGGCGAGACGAGAAGGCATCATCTGCTGCGTTGCGCCTGTTGGAAAGGACATGCCATTCCCTGCCAGACGCGCCTTACAGCTAATACCTTCTCGTCTCGCTTAATCGTCACTTAATACAGGACACTACACTAGCCTGCTACTCATCCCCCGCCGAATCAACAAATCGCTCAATGGCTTCACGCGTCACAGGCCCTAAAAAGGTCTTCACCACCCTGCCCTCAGGATTCAGAATAATCGTAGTGGGCAGAACCTTGGGTGCACCAAAAGGTTCGGGGGGCTGGTATACGTCAACGCGCAATATGGGGTAACTGGCATGAAATTCAGCCAGAAAAATATCGAAATCCGCGTCATCCGTATCTTCGAAAGCCAGACCCAGAACGGTGATGTCATCCCGCTGCTCATGCAGTTGAGATAACTCAGGCATTTCCTTGCGGCATGGGGCACACCAGGTTGCCCAGTAATTAATCACCACCCACTCACCCAGGAAATCACTCAGTGCGACCTCACCACCGCCAAGTTGCGGCAAGGTGAAATCAACCGGTTGATCAAATTTACTGGCAGAATCGCTGCCGGAATCACCGCCAACAGCAACGGAAAAAATCAACAGCATCAGAAAGGCAAGCACCCATTTAGCGGGGCTCCTGTTTTTGTTGCTCATATTTCCTGTTCCTCTTTGAATCGGATATACAAAAACACCGGATTGCCTAACTGGCCGGATGCTCCACACTTTCATTTTCCATGTACATGTCCCTCAAGGGGCGGTTCAGCACGGCTTCACCCTTAACATGGACCTCGGCAAGGGCCGAGATAAAACTGCGATCGCTCGGGTAATCAACGGGTAATTTATCTTCCTCGGCCAGCGGAAGATAAAAATGGCCGCTGTGATAAAGGGCACCCAGGCTCACGTCTTCCAAATCCCTTGCGATAATCCAGCGTTCCTCGTGATTTCGCGTCACTATCCGGGCAGTTTGCAATTGCTGCATCAACTTCAGTATCTGGTTTTCGCTGGCCCTTTGCTCAAGCTCCATCAAATCCTTTCTTGAAAGTGAATCACCCTTGCGCTGAGCCTGCCAAAGGTGCCATACAAGACGGTAGGAAAGCTGGAACGCCCATTTGTCAGGCCAGTCGCCCTCGGTGCTGATTTTATCCGAAAAAGTTGTTAGCGATGCAGCAAGCGAGGCACCAAACAGGATCACAGCCCATACAATATAAAGCCAGAAAAGAAAAATGGGAATGGTAGCCAAAGCGCCATAGATGACGGTGTAGTTGGCATTACTCACGTAGCTGACGAATGCGATCTTGGCCACTTCGAACAGGACCGTGCTGAGTAATGCACCCACGACGGCATCACGAAACTGCACTCTGCGATTGGGCACCAGCACGAAGAACATGGTGAAAATCATCCATGACAAAAAGAAGATGCCCAGTTGGTTCCACCCGGGAGCCAGTCCGTCTTCGAGTCCCAGTGTTGTGAATACCTTTTGTGCACTCAGCGCAATAGCCGCAGCCGTGAGAATGGGGCCCAGGGTCAGCACCGCCCAGTACATCACAATGCGATTGATCAATGTGCGGGCATGAGTCACTCTCCAAATGCGGTTAAAGGCCACTTCGATACGAAACATCAGCAACAAGGCCGTGATGATCAGAAATATCGTGCCGGGCAAGGTCAGGCTGCTGACACTCTTCAGGAACGTATTAAGATACGGTTCAATCTGCTCTCCTGCTGCCGGGATGAAATTGGTAAAAATGAATGTTTTCAATTTATCCGAAACCTGGCTGAAAACAGGAAAGGCCGCAACCACACCGAAAATTACCGCCAGCAAGGGCACCATGGCCAACAGGCTGGTATAGCTCAGTGAAGCTGCTTCTTCCAGGCTGCGGTCTTCCTGAAAATGCTTCCAGGAATGGTTGGCGAGGCGTTTTATCCTGATACCGCTCGCCTTCAAATCAAAACCGGGTTTTGTTTCAACACTCGTCATGGTTTTCCGGTACTCGCACAGCTGATTTTTATGGGTACAGCGAATCGCAAATTGCTTGAATAATCATGCGTAAAAAATGTTCTAATTCACCTCACAGACACCATTCTAACCAAGAGTCCCGCCATGACCACGAGAATTTATCATAATCCACGCTGCTCCAAGTCCCGGGCAACGCTCGCATTGCTGCAGGACCGCGGTATTGAACCGGAAATAACACTGTATCTTGAGTCACCACCTGAAGCCGGCGAGCTGCGTATGATCCTGGAGAAACTGGGCTTGAACGCACGGGAATTCATGCGAAAAGGTGAAGCTGAGTACACAGAACTGGGACTGGATAATGAGGCATTGAGCGAAGATGAGCTGATCCAGGCCATGGTAACCAATCCGAAACTGATTCAAAGGCCGGTCGTCCTTGCGGGTGACCGTGCAGCCATAGGCAGGCCACCGGAAACCGTGCTGGATATTCTTTAGCGATCTGTCACACTTATCCTGAAATGGATATTCTGATTCTCTATTACAGTTTACATGGCCATACGGCGGATATGGCCCGGTACATTGCGCGTGGCGTTGAGGAAGTTGACGGAGTTACAGCACGACTCCGGACGGTGCCGCCGGTGAGTACCGGTTTGGAGAAAAAGGAATCGGCGGTACCGGATAGCGGGCCGCCTTATGCCAGGAAAGAAGATCTTCGGGAATGCCAGGGTTTGATTTTGGGCAGTCCCACCAGATTCGGAAACATGTCCGCCGCGCTGAAATACTTTATAGACGGCACCGCAGCGGAATGGTATTCGGGCGTTCTTGAAGGCAAACCGGCAGCGGTATTCACCTCTACCGCGAGCCTTCATGGTGGTCAGGAAACCACCCTGTTGAGTATGATGCTGCCATTGTTTCACCATGGAATGTTCCTGGTGGGCCTGCCTTACAGTGAGGCTGCGCTGACCAGAACCCGGGGAGGCGGCTCGCCCTACGGAGCCAGTCACTTTTCCAGCTGGGAAGGTGACCGCGAACTCGACACGGATGAAATCAAGCTATGCCTTGCGCTGGGAAAAAGAGTTGCCAGGCTTGCTTTGCAATTACCGCCGGACGATGCGGACTAACTTCATAAATTTCCACCATGCACTGCTTGCGTTAAGCTATCTTGCCCTGCTCATTCTGCAAGTTATATGGCATGCTTTATTGCCCAAACCCTTCGGTGCTGAAACCTGGTGGCTGGCACTCATTGCTGCAGCCCCTCTGTTGATTCCGCTGCGGGGCGTCCTGAAAGGCAGTATCCGCAGCATAACCTGGGCAGGTTACCTGCTCGTTTTTTACCTGACCGTGGGCATCATGGAGGCGTGGAGTAACCCACCACAGCGGGTACCGGCCTTGCTTCAGACTGCGCTGGTAACCTTATGTATATACAGCATGATTCAGTTCAGCCGCAAAAATGACTAGTGTAGTGTCAAGCCTGTCACCGAACCTGTCGCCGTTACCTGGCAGTAAGCGGAGTAAGTTCATCCTTGTCGGCCGTACGGGGCGGCAGGGAAAAGAAGGCCAGGTAAAGTGCATTCAGACGGGTGATCGCATGCGCCAGGCTCAGCGTTACTGAACCGGATCGGCGAACCGAAATGGATTGAAGGGCCCACAGAGTTCTGAATTCCGCCAGGCGCTTCCCGGCAATATCATTAATCGACTCTACCGGCACATTGCTGTTCCCAAAACGCTTGAGCATCGGCCGGTCAACCAGAGAGCTGGTACCTTCAAGAGAACCACGAATCTCATCAGAATCCAGCAGCAGGTCCGGATAAAAGAGGCTCATATTGAAGCGCACCATTTTCTTGGCTGTGTCCAGCTCGGTCATTTGAGGGTAAAGGGAAAGCGATGGATCAACCCTGTTTCCTGACGGCCGCCTCAAAAGTGCGCTATACAGCATCGTCTGCTCCGCCTTGTAGAGTAATTTCAGCTGCTGATTGATACGTGCCTTGATACCTTCATCCTGATCATACTCATGCGGAGTCACGCCCAGGCCGGTGACAAACCAGTCTCGCCATTCCGCACCGCGCCCCCAGTTTGAGTTAATCAGCTGGGTTGGCTTGCTCCTGGCGCTGGCCAGGTACGTCAGTCGATCGGGAACGATTCTGAAACTGCGCTTACTTCCCAATTTGGTCACAATCCTGCTCCCGACCCATTCGGAAGGACAACTGTCGTTGAGCACTTCATCATTCGCAGCAGCAAACAGGTAATGGTACTCATCAGGACTGATGAAATTCGAACCAAAAATATTTGCTGTCACACCATTCTCAATATACCGGCCAATCAGGTCGAAGCTCAGATGGCCGTAGTAATCCGCTACGTTTGGGTCATCCGGCCGGATGAGTTCGGAACGGCGATGCTCCCATCTCATATTGTCATAGCAAATGTCAATTTTTCCGAGACCGATCTGATCCGCCACCAGGTAGTGATCCGGAAACAAGCCAACCAGGGCTCGCGTGGATTCTAGTTCGCCTGTCATTTCACAGCTTCTTTCCGTGTCGCAGAGACCTATCATCAACCCGCCAGTCCGATAGGCAGTGCTCTGGTCGGCGTCACTGCTCAAGATAATGTCGGCGCCAGGGGCGAGTCTTTCCGCTCGAAAAACCAGCTCAGCCTCGGTTATTCCTGCAGCAAATGCTTCCAGGGACTGGCCGTAATCAAACAAACTCCGCTTAACCGGGTCATTGATGCCCTGCCCGGTTCTGCTGAAACAGATGACCTGTTGTTCCATAGACTGCAACAGCTCCATTCCTTTCTGCTTCATTCGAAGCAGCAAGGCCTCGTTGGCCGGTGTCTGGAAGTAAACGGGTGACTGTTCGGCAAACCAGGCCAGGGATGTCGCTAGTACAGCCCACTCAAGTGGGTTAGCGAGGGTGTCTTCTGGAAAGTCGCAAGCAGTTGCATAGTGTTCGTGCAAGTACCCCAGGGCATAATTAATGCGCTGCCAGGGGCTCATCTGAAGTTCACGCCTTAGCTGATCCGCCCCGAACGGGCCATCCGGATCACCGGCCAGCTCAGCTTTTCGTACCGTATTTTCTGATAAATTTGCCAGTTCGTTGAGGCAAAGATCAAACTGATTGCGACTCAGAAGCATTTCACCAGCCGGACTGGTGGCCGCCACAATACTGCTGCAGGCATCAATTTCATCTATGATCAACTTCCTGACAGGCTGATCAAAGTAAAAACCCATATCAGGAATCATCAGCACCAATTGAGCAACTGCATCGGCCAGTTCCCGGTATAAACGAGGCTTTCTTTCTGCACTTGGCGGGCCGCTTTGAAGGTTTTGAATGACATCATAAACCGTGGCCAGGATGGTATTGATGCGCGGATCTGTATTCGAAAATTCCCTGGCGAAAGCGCTCGAAAGTTGTGGTATCAGCTCAACCAGCACGCGCGGCAACTGGGAAACCGGCGCCAATAACTGCGCAGGATCATCTGTTTCCGAAGAGGATTCAAGAACCGGGTCTGAATCTGAAAGATCTTCAGGTTCTGATTCCGGAGCCGGGCCCGATTCGACTATCGAATTTCCGGCCAACAACATTTCCATTGCGACCCAAATCATGGTCTCGGCGAAAGCCAGGTACTTGTTTTCATTCAAGCCATCCACCGCGGTTGCCAGGCGCAACAATTGAACAGCTTCCCGGGCCTGCAGCTCATCCATCTCCGACAGGGTACGCAAAAGCAGGTAACGCATCTGCTGCAAACGCAGGATATCCGGAGCACCTGCATGTACGACTGAAGCCACCAGGGCCTGGAAACTTTCCAATGCCAGCTCGTTGGAATCGCGACTGTCCACTTCCCCTGGGGCAGAAAGCTCCACCCCTATCCAGGATTCAAGCAATTGGGAGTCAATCCGAACCAGAAAATTCAACCAGTCGTCATCTCCTGCTGCCCTGATCAGAAAATCCTTCCATATGCGGCTTGATTCTGATTCCATGCGCACAAGAACTTCCGGCAACAGGACGGCTGCCAGGCGTTCGTCTTCACGATCGAACAATTGCCTGATCAGGACGGCCGTTTCCGGACCTTCCGGTGAAACCAGGGCCGATGGTTTAATCTGGTGCAGATCCAATTCCAGCAACATAAACCAGGAAGTGGGGTCCATCGCAGAACTGCGCAGAGGCAGTTCAGGATAGCGCCCGGCAAGCCGATCAAGCCAGGCAAGTTCGTCCCGCCAGCGAACATCCAACGGACCCGGAGCAGCAGTTTCCGCCAGCAAATGATCGACGACTGTCAGAGTCAGCAACGTATTTATGCGCGAGTCCTGATGGGAAAGGGACGCCGCAAGATGATCCAGGCCGCTTAAGGTTCCTGAGGAATTGCCGGACAGCTCAAGCGGGTCGACACGCAGTGCATCCTCTTCGGCCGAAACGCCTGAGGCCACTAAAAGCAGCAGCATGCCTAGCAGAACAATACGATATCCACACTTGTTCCTTATTTTTCTAATCGTTTGCCTCACGTGTTCTTTATCGCTTTAACTGATACAAATAATAGATCGGATTTCGTTATACTACCCGATGCCCGCCTCAGCAAACATCCTTTGCGCCCCTGTTGTAGCTTCAGGGCCGGTATGGCGTAAAGAATAAGGCGTACGTATCAGAGAACCAGGAATCCTATGCTCTCCAAATTACTTGTCATAACCACAGGCGGCACGATCGACAAAATCTACTTTGACGACAAAAGCGATTATCAGATTGGTGAACCGCAGATCAGTCAGATTCTGCAAGCGATGAGTGTTGCTTTTGATTTCGAAGTCATGTCCCTGATGCGCAAAGACAGCCTGCACATGAATGATAAAGACCGGAATCTTATTCGCGATGTGGTCTCAGCATCCGAGACTCAACATGTCCTGATTACCCATGGTACGGACTCGATGGTAGAAACAGCAACCGTCCTGAATGATGTAAAAGACAGGACCATCGTGCTTACCGGAGCACTCAATCCTGCCCGTTTCAGGGATTCCGACGCGATATTCAATATTGGTTGCGCGGTAGGTGCTGTACAGGCCCTGCCCCGGGGTATCTACATTGCCATGAACGGTAAAGTGTGGGACCCCTCCCACGTGCGCAAGAATCGTCGGGAAAATCGCTTCGAACACAGCTGAAGGGAATTGCCGTTCGCTCTCGAGTCAAATCATTTTGACCGCATGAATCACCAAACCGACGAGTCCGCCAACCAGGGTTCCGTTGATCCGGATAAATTGCAGGTCGTGGCCAATCGCCAACTCCACCCGGTACGAGGTATCAGCGGCATTCCAGCTCTTGACCGTGTCGCTGATCAGACTGGAGATTGCATGGCGGTTCTGGTCCACAATGGATACTGCGGAATCAACCAGCCAGCCGTTGACCCAGGATTGCATCTCATCGTCCTGTTCCATTTCATCTGCCAACCCGGTCAACAATTTACTCAACTGCTGCCGGACCGTGGATTCCGGATCATCCAGGTCCCTTTCGAGACTGCTTGCAAGGTCATTCCACAGGCGATACAGGTATCCCTGCAGTTCCTCATTTTCCAGTAACTCCTGCTTCAACTGTTCACCCCTGCGCTGGTACTGCGGTGAGTTTTGCAGATCCTCAGCCCAACGCCTCATCCAATCGTTGAAATCACCGCGCATCGGATGGTCCGGATCAAGTGACATCTCGAGCAACAAAGTCTCAATCCGGTCCAGCATTTGTACCACGATCCGGTCATCGACAAAACCCGGCAACCACCAGGGGCTCTCCTTTTGTACATTTCCACGGATAAGCTCACGATGATCATGCAGCAATATAAGCGCATACCTCAGGGCCTGAGTCAGAACCTGCTGGTGTCGGCCGTCTTGCACCAGCCAGTCCAGGGTGCGCCCCAGTAAGCCGGCAATGTTTATCCCGGACAAATGGCGGCTGCCCAGCCGGCTGATGAAGTGCCGCACACGTTCCTCGTTCAAAGCACCCAGCATCCAGCGAAAAAGACTGATTCCCAATGCGACAACCCGGTCATGGCCGCGTGCTGTATTTAGCCAGATTGCCGTGTTTTTGGCGAGATTGACGGATTGCAACTTGGCCCGGACCACTCCAGGATGGAGAAAATGTTCCGCCACGAAAGACGCCATGCTTTCGCCGATGTCGTTCTTGCGGTGCGGAATAATAGCCGTATGAGGGATCGGGATACCCAGGGGGTGCCTGAACAGTGCAACGATGGCGAACCAATCGGCCAAAGCGCCCACCATGCCTGCTTCGGCGAAAGCATTCAGCCACCCGGCCCAGTCCTCAGGCCGGTGAAGCGTAAACAGGAACAAAATGACCATCAAGGCAAGTAACAGCAACGGCAGGCGCTTCATTCGTTGCAACCGAATAAGCTTTTCCTGTTCACCATCCACTGGCAGTGGTTTTACAGCGTGTTTAACGATGGTCTTCGCCAATGATCATGTTCCTCAAATTTACCCAGCTACCCTAAAAATTATGGATGTTCTGCGCTCGCGACTCATCGAGCACCACCCTATCACTTCGAAGGAGTACACGGCCCGCGGTAAATAACATTCAAGCATTGTGCCAATTGCGAGTGATCACAGGCCGTATCTGCCCATTGGAAGCAGAAGCATTTGATGTCCGGCAATGTGATGGCGGGTACATAGAGCCCGATGCCCGGGTAAGAATCTGGTGAGGATGCGGATGAACAAGCGTTGAGTTATTGATCTTTTTTCATGGATTTCCTGGCCCGCACCAAACGCTGGTCTGCCTCGTCGAGATACACCCGGGCTGCGGCGAGCAATACGTCAGGATGCAGGCGCACCTTGTGATCCGGATTGGTGTACTGAAAATTGATCATGCCGTTGGTTCCGATGATGAAAGTAGACGGCGCCGGCAGAACATGATGAGTTTCACCGGAAACTTCTTCCAACTCGATGCCATACCCGAGATAACGGTTGTAGGTTTCCTCATCCACCCTGAACGCCAGGCCGAAAGCACGAGTCGCTTCCAATTGCGCATCGGAATAAATGGAATAAGCGATATCGGGCTGATCCAGACTCTCATAGAGCAATTCGGGTTTGTCCGTACTGATGAACCAGATCTTGAAACCCAGCTCGCTCAATTCCTTTTCAGCATGGCGTAATTCAGCCAGGTGCAGGTTGCAGTAGGGACACCAGCCCCCACGGAAAAATGTCAACACCAGCGGCCGATCCAAGCCCGCCGGATCAAAAGCCACGGCATTGCCCTCGACATCCCGCACGTTAAACGACGGCGCCATCATACCCGGCAGCAGAGGTTGTACCTCATCCGCCTTTACATGAATGGCTGTGCGATCTTCCTGTGCCAGCATCTGGCCAGGTAAAGCGGTAAAAAAAATTAATGAAAGGGTACTAAAAAACCGGGTCACTTAAACTTCTCCCTGAGGTGGTGTGGCGTAAGGTACAAAATCGATATGTCGAGTCAATATTTCAACGATTTTCACAATCTACTCCACTACGACCGGCTGGAGCATTAAATTCATTCACGTCAGGCAAAAGAAAACCCCGTGGCAGCCTGGCTGCCACGGGGTTTGTTCGATCAACGATTATTCTCGTTGAAACTGCCTGCTTCAGACGAACCTGCGCAAGCCAACGGCGCCGATACCCAGCATCAGCAGTGCCATAATGGCCAGGTTAAACCTGTTCAGGGCTGGGATACCTTCGTAGAAAATCGTATTGGTGAACGAGCATTCACCGCTTCCGCCTGGAGCCAAATTGGTCCATGAAGCGTCCGGGCTTGAGGCAGTCGAGCAGGTCGTTGACTGCTCAACAGCGGAGACTAAACCGCCTGCCAATTCAAAGCCATTGCAGCGAACAGCGCCTTCGAATTTGGTAGCCACGTCAACCCAGAAGCTGCCATCGCCCGTCAATTGCTTCCTGGCCCAGTAAAGGCCATCGTTACCGAAATCGTCAGCGTCAGCATCTGATAAATCGGAAAATGGCTGGGTGCACTTGATCAGGAGATCAGCCACCTGCGGTAGCAGATCACCGCCAGTACCGATGACATCCCAGGTCTTGGTGACCGTGAAGGTCGCGGGCTGTGCCGTGTTGGTAATCACACAGGTGAAATCACCACCTTCAACCTGATTGAACTGGCAACCGTCGGTGTTACCCATGGAACCTGCCGTACCATCCAAAGCAGCGGCGACGTAGGTATCATCATAACCATCCGGTATCGGAGATTCAGTGATTTCACAATTCAGATTACCCGGAGTGTATAGCTCTACAATGAAATTTACATGTTCACCGGGACCTTCAATAATGATGCTGTCATTTGCAAGAGGCAAGCCGTCATTACATTTAATGAACACTTCAACCGCGGCTGAACTGTCCGGCACGAAATCCTTGGTGACATAAAACGTTGCCAACTCCGGGTCCTTTATATTGACGATTGTGCAACTGCCACCCAGCGCATCATTGTCCATGCAGTCCGAATTGTTCGCCGTGTAGCCACTAGGCACGCCGCTCTCCTGCGCTGTACAGGTCGGGCTGCCGGTGAAGCCATTGTAGGTGAACACCGCCGGTGAGCCCGGCACCGCAGACAGCCCGTTGGCAGTAAAAGTACCGCCTCCGGTACAACTTGCATTGATAGTTACCGCCGTCGTGGTGGCATCATTGTAGGTCTTGTTGACCGTAAACGTCCCGGTGTTCAGTGTGTTGGCAATGGTGCAACTTCCACCCAGCGAATCATTGTCCATGCAGTCCGAATTGTCCGCCGTGTAGCCACTAGGCACGCCGCTCTCCTGCGCTGTACAGGTCGGGCTGCCGGTGAAGCCATTGTAGGTGAACACCGCCGGTGAGCCCGGCACCGCAGACAGCCCGTTGGCAGTAAAAGTACCGCCTCCGGTAC
>SMVB01443615.1_pt1 | contig 10934 bp, 6 predicted proteins | sample 2456461 | NCBI WGS metagenome assembly SMVB01 (sample SAMN11095934, study PRJNA526329) | marine sediment metagenome | biome: Marine sediment; feature: Surficial sediment; material: Deep marine sediment; isolation source: Hadal surficial sediment | place: Pacific Ocean | collected 2014-05 | depth 0-1...
GCGAAGCCGTTGATTCCCCACGCCCAGGGGATCAACGCGGCCTGGGCCTCCTCGGCCCCGAGGCGGGAAAGCCCCATCGGCATCGGCAGCCCCATCAGGAATGCCGTCGGGGCGATGAGGGCCGCCCCGATCGCGCACCGCGCGATCACGGGCAGGCCACCGGCCAGGCGGGCCAGGCCCGGCAACACGGCGACGACCACCAGCGCCGTGACGGCGACCAGTGCCAGGGCGGCGCCCAGGGCCCGCGCTCGCCGATGCCGGAAGAGCCCGGACACGACGCTGCCGAGCCCCGAGAAAAACAGCATCGCCCCGATCGTGACCGCCGCCGCCCGGACGGGGTCGCCGACCAGCGGCGTCAGCCGCGACAGCAACACCATCTCCAGGAGCAGGTACGCCAGGCCGATCGACCCGAAGTACGCGACGGTCACCGCCCGGAAGCCGCGCGGCGCGCCGAGCCAGGGCAGCGGCAGCAGCGTCGCGAACGCCCCCGCGACGCCGGCGATCGCGACGGTGGCGAGCACGAAGAGAAACGCAAGCTCCGCGCGGGTCAGCCACAGTTCGCCGTAGGCCTCGCGCATCGCACCGATCGATGCAAGCCGGCAGAAGTCGGCGAAGAACGGCCGGTCGTCGGTGGGCGGGCGGATGTCGAACGCCCAGCCGTCGATGAGTTCGTCGGCCCGCGGGGAGCCGAGACGGCCGGCCGCCCAGTGGTACAGGTCCCCGATGCCGTCCGGCGCCGGCGGCAGGGCATCCGGCTGGTTCAGGTCGTCCGTGGCAATCCCCTCGAGCCAGACCGGCGTGAGCTGCCGCGCCTCGACCGCCGCCCGCGCGCGGGCGAGGCGCTCGGGCGTCCACGGCACCGGCCTCACGACCGTACTGACGGCCAGGTAGTCGCGCACGATCACGATGTGTTGCAGCGGGTCGTCGACACCGCGGCCCCGCAACGCGGCGATGACGGTCGCCAGCAGCTTGAGGTTGTCGCGCGGCGGCGTCTGGATGCCGCGTGTGAGCGCGAGCACACCGCCGGGGGCAAGCCGGTCAAGACAGGCCGCGAGACCCTGCACGGTCAGCAGGTGATCCTCGCCGAGCCCGCCGACGCCGCCGGAGCCGGCCGCCGACGCCTCCAGGGCCGGGACCTGGATCAGGTCGTACCGCGCCGCGCTGCGCTCGATGAAGAAACGCGCATCGGCAACGGTCACGCGCACCGGCGGCAGGTCGAGCACGGCGCCGCCCATGGCGTGCAAGGGTCCTCGCAGCATCCGGATGACGTTGGCGTCCGGCTGCACGACGTCGATCGCGGCCGCACCGTGGCGAACGGCAAGCCAGACGTTCGTCCCGCCGGTCTCGCCGAGCAGGGCCACCACCGGTCCGTCCGGACCCGGCTCGAGGAGGTCGTAGGCGAACGCCATCAGCGTACTGTCCATGACCGCCGCGTCCGCGGCGCCGGCGATGTCGAGCACCGAGCCGGCGAGGTGGCCGTCGGTCAGGACCACGCCGATCCGCGGCGGCTGCGCGGCCCCGCCGACCGCCAGGAAGGGCAAGTCGTGCAGAACCGCGCCGCTGTACGCCTCGACGACGGCCCTGGGTCCGTGCAGCCGCCCGACGCGATGAACGTCGCCCTGGGCAACCAGCCGTTCGATCGCGGCGCCGTACTTGTACGGATCGAGCCGGATCCGCGGCGGGTCGAGCCACAGGTACACGCCGATCCCCGCCACGCATGCCGACACGGCCACGACACGACGCAGCGCGCCGGAGGCCCCGACGAGTGTCAACGATCCCACCAGCGCCGCGAGGCCGGCCGCCGCCGGCAGCCACGCCGGGTCCAGACTCGTCATGAGTACCGGCGCGAGGACCGCACCCGCCGCGCTGCCGAGCAGGCTCGCGCCGTACACGACCCCCGCGCGGCCCGGCGTCATCATGAGACCGAGCCCGATGGCGGCCGCTCCCAGCAGGAACGGCAGCGTGAGCAGCCCCCACGCCAGCAGCCACGCGCCGACCTGTCGGACCAGCAGCGCGGGTACGACCCGGCTCTCGACGGGGACGTGCTGGGCCAGGCCGAACGACAGGGGCATGGCCACCGCCGTCGCCAGAAGCAGGGCGAACAGCAGCCCCTCGGCGTGCCGCAGCGCCCACGCGCGGCCGAGCACCAGCAGCGTACCGCTGGCGCCGAAGCCCAACAGCGCGGCGCTGATGAGCCCGAAGGCGAAGTGATGCCACCCCCCGACCAGCAGCACCCGCATCAGCGACACCTCGTGGCACAGCACCGCCGCGGAGACGAAGCCGACCGCGCAGACCACCCCACCGCGCCGCGTCGTGGTCAACGCTGCGCCTTGCCGGTCATCGGCACGAACCGGACGTTCATGACCGTCCGGGACCGCCTGGTCCCGTCCGCCTGCTTCGTGACGACGATCAGCCGCTGCACCTCGTAGGGTCCGCCGATGGGTATCACGATCCGCCCGCCGGGCGCCAGCTGCTCCCACAGCGGCGGCGGCAGGTGACCGGCGGCGCAGGTCACGATGATCACGTCGAACGGTCCGTGCCGGGGCCACCCCAGGTAGCCGTCGGCGTGCCGGGTGCGCACTGAAAGGTACCCCTGCGCGGTGAGCGTCCGGCGCGCTCGCTCGGCGAGCGGATCGAGGATCTCGACCGTGTAGACGTGCGGCGTCAACTGCGCGAGCACCGCCGCCTGGTAACCCGAACCGGTGCCGATCTCGAGCACGCGCGTGTTCTCGTCGATCTCGAGCAGCTCGGTCATCATCGCGACGATGTACGGCTGCGAGATCGTCTGGCCGTGACCGATCGGCAGCGGCGAGTCGCGGTAGGCCTGGCGGCGTGTGGCCTGGGGAACGAAGACGTGACGGGGCACCGCCCGCATCGCCTTCAGGACCTTCTCATCGCCGACCCGCGCGCGGCCGTCGGGTGAACGCGCGATCTGATTCCGCACCATGCTTTCGCGTTCCTCGAGACGCTCGGCCGAGGCGGCCGCCACCGGCGGGGTCCACCCCGGCTGCGTCCGGGGTCCGGCCTGCGGGCCGAGGACGACGGCCAGGATCACACCGTTGCTTATCGCTCGGACCATGGTGATTCTCCACGAACTGATCGTACCGGATCTCGATGAGCGATTCCACGGAGATCTCGCGGCCGACCCGCCGGGACGGCTGTGTTATCTTGGCTTTACGACAATGCTCCAGCACTACGACCAGCGCAACCACGGGATCGTCGCCAACATCAACGGCGAGCTTCTCGGCATGGATCCGAGACTGAACCAGGCCGGTTGCCAACAACGGGACCGGCGCCTTACGGTCGCCGTCGACTGCCGAGCAGCATCGTGCCTTGGATCGCTGAGCCGTCGCGCGTCGAGAACTGACCGATGAGCACGCGGCCGTCGCCCGCTGCCCAGACCGGGTCGAACGGGTCGCCCTGGGATGCGTCCGGGGCAACCAGCCATGCGGCATCGGTGAACGTCAGGACGCTGTCGCCGAACCCCGGCCAGTTGGTGAGCACCATGTCGTCGAACGGCTGCCCACCCGGCCCCGGAATCTTCACGCCAATCGTCACGAATCGGTCGGTCAGCGGCCCTCGGTGGGAGGCTCGCCCGGACGGATGACGTAGCTGCGGTTGGCGGCCAGGGCCTTGACGGTCTGTTGCCGGCCGTCGGGCCAGGTGATCTGCAGGTCGACCGTGTCGGCGCGGCCCAGGCCGATGTGTTGCCGCTTCGGGTTCATCGACATGTAGCCCGAACCGCCCTGGACCTCGCGGAGCAGGTAGAGACCGTCGTCGGTCGTGGCCACGAACCGGGCGCCGATCGCGTCGAGGTTCACGCCTCCGGCGGGGTCGCCCACCAGCTTGACGCGGACCCAGTTGTTGCCTCGGTTCTCGGTGTTGTTGCGAAGCATGACGGCCGGGCCGTGGAAGTTGTTGATGGCGATGTCGAGATCGCCGTCGCCGTCCCAGTCCAGGTAGGTGGTGCTCCGCGAGTTGCCCTCGAAATCGGCGCCGCTGATCCGCGAGCGGTTGAGCAGCCGGCCGCCGTCGTTGACGAAGAAGACGTTGGGATCGTTGTCCCAGTCGTGCCGGGCGTATGTTGTCTTGGTGCCTCTACTCAGCGACATGTTGGACCAGTAGAGAAAGTAGTCGTTTGCCCCGTTCACGACGTAGAGGTCGTCGTCGCCGTCATTGTCGAAGTCGAAGAACTGCGCGCCCCAGGCCCAGCCGGTAGACGACTCGCCCCGCTCGATGTCGGTCGACGGTGCGTACCCGGTCAGCCGGCCATCGGAGCCCGCGGACATATACAGGACGTTCGCTTCCTTGAAGAGCAATGTCGCCATCGTGTCGGTGGCGAAGTGCTGCGTGGTGACGGCGTCGGGGAAGGCGTACTTGTCGTCCTTCACCATCGTCGCGATGTTGGACACGTAGACGTCGGGGAAGCCGTCGCGGTTCAGGTCGGTGATGCCGACGTTCATCGAGTGGTAGGCGTTCGTCATCCCCAGGTCCGTCGCGACGTTCTCGAACCGGCCGCCGCCCAGGTTGCGAAGGAACACGTTGCGGCCGAAATCGTTGACGACGACGATATCCTGGAGCCCGTCCCTGTCGAAGTCCGTGTGTGTCACGCCCTGCGCCCAGCCGGTGTCGTCGGTGCCGCTGCCGGCCGTCACATCCTCGAAGCGCATGTCGCCGAGATTGCGGAACAGCTTGTTCGGCAGCGCGTTGCGGCTGTCGCGCTCGACGGTGGGCAAGGCGCCGTTGAGGTAATCGCCGAAGTAGGTGATGTAGATGTCCAGCAGGCCGTCGTTGTCGTAGTCGAAGACGGTGACCGGGCCGCAGATGAGCCCGCGGCCGCCGAGGCCGGCGTGTTCGGTCACGTCCTCGAACCTCATTGCGCCGAGGTTGCGGTACAGGCGGTGATCGTCGTTGGCGTAGGTGATGAGAATGTCGGGTCGCCCGTCGTTGTCGAAGTCGCAGAGAAGCGGGTGGCGGCCCTCGCCGTGCGTGCCGTCGGGCCGCAGAAACTCGATCCCGGCCTGGTCGGTCACGTCCTCGAATCGGCCGTGGCCGTCGTTGCGGAACAACGCGTTGCCGGCACCGCCGAGGAACAGCAGATCGGCGTGGCCATCGCCGTCGATGTCCTCCGAGGCGACGCCGCCGCCCGAGAACGTGGGTGGGACCCTGATGGTCCGCCTGAAGCGCGCGATCCACCCGGTCGATCGGTGCTCGAAACGGACACCGGTGCTGGCCGTGACGTCGGTGAAGAACCGGGAGCCCGTCTCGTCGCTGCCCGCCGGTGTCGCCGAGACGATCGCCGGGGCCGTCCGGGTTTGCCCGGACGCGGCGTGGTGTCGCGACGCCAGCGTCGCGATTTCGTCAACGGCGGCAGCGATGTGCCGCGGTGCGAGCACCATCAGCGGGTCGTCCTGGGCGGTGGCGATCCTTCCCGCCACCCGGAAGAGCAACACGCCGTACTCGGAGGCGGCCTCCGTGAGGATCTCGGCCGCGAACGGGTCCGGCAGCGTGTCGAGGTCCGGGTTGCCGAGGTACAGGTTCTTCAGCGTCAGCCAGTGGAGGCCCGTGTCGCGGAAGGAGTCGCAGTCGTACGACTCGAGGGTCACCCGATCGTCGGGGCCGAGCCTGTGGAAGTAGTGCAGGTCCTCGAAGTCATCGATCCGGCGGGGCAGGAGCCGCTCGGTCACGGCCAGCGCATCCGACGCGCGGATGAACTCGTGGCCGTTCTCGCTCGCCAGGCGTTGTGACGCGGTCACAAGTTCCCGCACGAAGACGAGAAGGCGGGCACGGTAGGCCTGCATGAGCCAGGGAAGGCGTGGTCCGTCCGGCAACGGGAGACGGAACTTCGCGTAGTAGGTTTGAATGTTGTTGGCGAACCGCCGAACGACTTCCGCCGTGTCGACGTTGTTGTAGGCGCGGTACGCGGACACCTTGTTGTCGATCATGGAGAACAGCACGGCGCGGCCGGCCCGGGCCACGTCGGTGTTCGAGCGATCCGCTGCCACCGGCCCCGGTGTGATCGCAGTCGCCGGCACGAGGTTTCGCCATGCATCCACGAACAACTGCGGGCTGACCTCCGGAACGCTGACGCGGCGAGCGGCCTGGTCGGCGAGCTTCAGGGCACAGAGCGTGACCGCGTCGACCAGCTCGTTGAGGGCCGCGGCGGCGTCGTCATCGAGCGGGGCCAGCAGCGTGCCGCGGATGGCCGCGTCCTGCCCGACGGCGAGAATCGCCCGCAACGAATAGGCGATGGTTGCGAACTGTCGTCTGCGAACCGGTGAGATCTCGACCGGGTCCGCGCCGGGGCACCGGACCAGGATCGTCCCGTCGTCGTCCTCGGTGATCGTGGCGACGCCGTCAATGAACGGCTGGAGACGCCGGCGTGAGAGCATCCTTTCGCCGGCTTCGGCGGCCGCCGATGTTGCGGCGGTCCAGAGGCCGAGGATGAGTTCCTTCTGCAGATCGACCTTGCGATTGCGCGCGGCGTCGGTCAGCGGCGTTCCATAGATGAAGTTCTCGAACCGGCAGGCCGTGGAATGGCACTTGGGGTCCCCGTCGGACTCGAGCGTCCGGATCGCCCGGAGGATGTTCGCGGCCGTGTCCTGAACGAAGTCCGGTGCGGGCTCCGGTCGTTGGGGCGTGGCGACGGCCACGGCGACGGCGACCGTTGCCGGGTTCTCCACGGGGGGCCGCGTCATGAAGATCGTGACGATGGCGGCGAGGCCCAGGCCCGCTACCGCCGCAATCACAGCGGCCTTCGTCATCCCTGCCTGCTCACGGACCATGACAACCCCTTCTTCTACTGCTCTTACCCGCCGGCATCAGGCTAGGTTCGGAACAAAGCCACGGCAACGCTCGCGACTAGCCCTGTTCCTGGCGGATTCGGTCGATCTCTTCTCGGACCGCCTTCATCACGCGGCACTTGGCCTGGCGGACTGCCTCGACCGACAGTCCGGTCCGGTCGGCCGACGCCTTCACCGGGACCCCTCGCCGTCCGTAGAGCTCGAAGGCCTCGAACGTCGCGGCCTCGAACCGCTTGGCCACCTCCCCCAGGGCGCGGTTGAGGACGGACAACGACCATTCGTGATCCCAGGCGACGGCGGCCGTCGCCGAGTCGGCGAACGCGGACTCAGCCCCCAGCTGGGCCGGTGCACGGTGGCGGCGGTACCGCGCCCGAACCGCGTTGAGCGTCGCTCGCTTGAGGTAGCCGCGAAAGCGACCCTTCGCCGGGTCGTACTCGAACTGCGGCGACACGCTGAAAAACCCCAGCATGACCTCCTGCAGGATGTCGTCGCCCTCCTGGGCCGGAAGACCTGCATTGCGGGCAAAGCCGCGAATGATCGGTGCGTACATCTCGTGGAACTCGCGCCAGCTGAGTTCACGCAGTTCCGTGTCGGAGGCGGCGAGCCTGACGAAGATGGTTGCCCGCGTGGCGTATGCATCGGTGCTCGGTGACCGGGTTGCTGGTTGCTTGGCCGTGTCCGGCGTCTTCCGGGGCGGCGGTTCGGGACCACGCGATATCCTGACGACGAACGTCCACGGCGCAATGCCCAACAAGTCCTGGTCGCGAAGCACCGCGGGCTCGTGTGCGTCGATCCGCATGCTGTTGATGAAGATGCCATTGTGGCTGCCCTGGTCGGTCACGTACCAACCGGATTCACGCGACTGGATCAGCGCATGCCGTCTCGACACGCTGGCGTGGTCGAGGACGATGTCGCAGTCTGCCGTTCGGCCGACAACCGTGTTGGCGGGTGCGTCTATCGCGATCACATCGATGGGCGGCCCCGAGGCGCGGTCGAGTTCGATGGTCGGAATCGCTGTCGTGGACATGGGCGGCCCCTCTGATCCGCTGACGCCGTCGTCCCCAAATCATATTCAGGGGTGGGCGACCGAAAAGAAATCTCGATCCGGTGTCACACGGGGCCCGCGTCCTCATAGGTGGGAGTGACAAAGGGGTCGCCGTCGAGGAGGCGGCCCGCCAGGAACACCATGAGGGCCCTCAAAGCCCAAGGAGCAGAACAATGACATCACGCACAACGAACAATCCGAACACCACGCTTACTACGGTCCTGGTCGCCTGTGTCGCCCTCGCCGGCACGCGCTCCCTGCTTGCGGTGGCACCCGTCCAGGACATTTCCGCCGATTCGCCCTTTGCCGCGGTCCCGGATGTTTCCCCCGACTTGTCCTTTGCCGTCCCGGAAGTTTCGGTCGACTCGCCCTTTGCCGGCATGTTCGCCGACTGGGGGCTTGACACCAGCGCGGATCTCAACTGCGACGGGACCGTCGACATCCACGACTTCCTGGAGGCGCTGCGGAGCGGTGACGACCTTCTGCTGATCAGCGTGATGACGGATTGGGGAGGCGGATCGGTATTCGACATCAACTGTGACGGTACGGTCGGTATCGCCGACTTCCTGGCAATGGCCGGTGACATGACGCAGACGGACGTGCAATCCGAAGTCGATGCCTTGTTCGCCGACTGGGGTATCGACACGTCCTACGACCTCAACTGCGACGGCGTGGTCAACATCAACGACTACCTGGAGGCGATCCGGTACGGCGACGGTCTTCTGATCCTCGGGGTGATCACCCACTGGGGAACGGGCTCGGCCTACGACCTCGACTGCGACGGGACGGTGGGCATAGCGGACTACCTGCTGCTGCTCGGCGACATGGCGGACGCAGCGAGTCAAGCCCAGCTTTGATCCGGGCGGTTCAAACCGGGCTCAGCCGGGAGCGAGGGTCGCCAGCCCTCGCTCCTGTCGCTTGAACCCCACCGGGGTTCTTGAATTCACGCCGGGCTGGTATGATCCGAGCTCGCGACCGATACCCCCCCCACAGAAGCGAACGAAAGGGAAGAACCATGAAACCACGGACTTATCTGGCTGGGATCGTTGCGGTGTGCGCGACCGTCCTGGTCTCCGCGGCCCTGCTCGCCCAGGAGAACCCGTACGGCGAGATGTCGCCCGAACAGCAGGCGATGATGCAGGCCATGACGGAGTATGGCACCCCCGGCGAGCAGCATGAGATGCTGGCCAACCGTGTCGGAACCTGGACGGTCGAAGGCAAGTTTTGGGAGACGCCCGACAGCGAGCCGATGCCGTTCACCGGGACATCGACGATCAAGTCGGTCATGGGCGGCCGTTACTTCCTCGAAAAGATCGATGGGCCGGGGTTCATGGGGGGGCCGCCGTTCGAGGGCCGCAGCCTCTTCGGCTACGACAACCTCACGAAGACCTATTTCTCGTTCTGGTTCGACAACATGATGACCGGTGTCGCACGGTACGAGGGGACGCCCAGTGGCGACGGCAAGACGATCCACTACACCGTGGACGTTCCCGATGTCATGGCCGGCCAGTACAAGAAGGCCCGCGCGGTCGACACGATGATCGACGACGATCACGGCGTCTTCAAGATGTACGACACGACCGCGGACGGTGACGAGTTCTTGTCGATGGAGATCAACGTCACCCGCGTGGGCGCGGAGCCGACGAGCAAGCCCGCCAAGAAGCGCGGATCCTGACCCGCCATTCCGATTCGATTCGAGCAACGGCCCGGGGCGTCACGCCCCGGGCCGTGTCAATTGGGGGCCGAACGCAGGCAGGTCTGTCCGGGAACAAACGTCACATTTCGGCGAGACCTCGGCGTTCGTGGCAAGGCGCGCTGACGCAGGCAACCTCCCTGGTTTCCAAGGATGCGCAACGCAGCCACGGGCGACGAGGACCGGCGAAATGTGACGTTTGTTCCCGGACGGGCCCTAAGTTCCCATGAACTGGCCCCGGCGGCATGCCGATCACTCCTTTGGCGCGGGCGATAATCGCGCCGGACGTGGAGCCCCAAATGTCGCAAGCAGCCCGCCAGTGCCCCTCTTTGCAGGGTGCCGCTGATCCGTGGCCGGTCACGCGGCAGCCGCGTGTGATGCTCATGATCCCCGACCCCTTCACGCGGGCACTCTATCGCCGCTACCTCGACGATGCGGGTTACGCCGTCACCGAGGTCGACGGGCCCGGCGGTGTCCTGGTCCCCAACCGGCGGGAGCCCGCGGACGTCATCGTTCTCGACGCGGTGGAGCATCACGCCGAAGTGATCGGCCTCGTCAAGGGCCTCAAGGGCAACCCGCTGACCCAGGACATCCCGGTGCTCGCGCTCGTCGCCGAGAATCACGACCTCGACATGGCCGATCTCACCGAGGCGGCCGTGGAGGACTGCCTTGTCAAGCCGGCTCGGCAATGGGAATTACTGATGCGTGTCCGCGGCATGATCCGGCTCGGCCGGCACCGGCAGGAATTGCTGCTCAGCCGCAGCCTGCACGGCGAGCAGGCCCGCAACTGGGAGGTGCTCCTGGAGTTCACGCGTTCGGTCGCGCGAGCCGCGAGTCTGGACAAGCTGCTCGATGAGATCATTCACGCCGCGACGGTCATGACGTCGAGCCGCCGCGTGTCGCTCATGCTGCCCGACGAAGACGAAATCCACTTGACGATCGCGCGGTCGGTCGGGTTGGATCCGGCGTACGCATCGGGGGCCAAGGTGCCGATCGGCGAGGCCATTTCCGGTCGCGCGTTCCGCTCCGGGCAGGCCGTTACGACGCTCGACGACCACGAGGAACTCGCACGACGCGACGGTTTCGGGTTCCGGTCCTTCGTGAGCATGCCCATGATCTACACGACCATGAGCATGGTGCACCAGCGGGTCGGCGTGCTCAACATCTCGAACCGGTACGGCGATCGCCCCTTCGAGGAATGGGAACTGGAGTTCATCGACCTGCTCGGCAGCATCGCCGCTTCCGCGATCGACGAAATCCACTCGCGGAAGAACCGCGAATCACTGCTGCGGATGGAGCGCGACCTGCAGGTCGCCAGGAAGATCCAGCGGAGCACCTTCCCCAAGCGGCTCCCGGCCCTGAAGGGGTTCGAGATCGACGCGTGGAGCGAGCC
>SMVB01103805.1_pt1 | contig 10933 bp, 11 predicted proteins | sample 2456461 | NCBI WGS metagenome assembly SMVB01 (sample SAMN11095934, study PRJNA526329) | marine sediment metagenome | biome: Marine sediment; feature: Surficial sediment; material: Deep marine sediment; isolation source: Hadal surficial sediment | place: Pacific Ocean | collected 2014-05 | depth...
CAAGCACGGCCGTGGTGCTAGTCCACTTGTTGACGGGAACTTTAAAGACTTTGAACACCAGCCAGCAAATCATGCAGTAAACGATAATAAGGACTTCAACCATTGGATTTTTCCTCCATCAAAGCAGCCACCTGTTTTTCCAGCTCATCAATCCGCCTGGCTTGCTCATCAGAGCCGGCACCAGTCACTTCCACCGATAAGAACTTTTCCCCCGGTTTGTATAAGTAGGCCCATATCCACAGCAGTGGCCAAATTGTGTGCAGCAAGAATAGGCTGACCCAACCGGCAATGTGGATTGCGTCCTGGTGGGGATGATCACGCTTTACAGCAATCTCGTAAGGGATGTCATGGATATAAATGACAAGGTAGATCACGAAGGTCACCATCACGATCAGTAGTATCAAAGCCACAGTTTCAAACATTTTTATCCTGTTTCCTTTCTTGGTAATAACCATCGCTGGCACAGTTCAGCGATAGTATAAACCGTATATTCAGCATGGCGAGGTCAAATCTCGCAGAGAGCAAAACTACTCTCCGAACTTACCCTCATAACGCAGCCAAATAATATTTGTGTGTTTCACCGGCGTCCTGAATCTGAATCTTTCCCAGATGTACTGGCTCCTGAGACGATTGTTTTCGGTGAGCCGGAATACGACGCCACCACCCAAGCGTATCTTGTCAATACCGAAATCGTAGGCATCATTCCAAGTGGTCAACACGCCGGCTAAAAGAAATTGCGTCAAGGTAGCCGTTGCTGGTTAAGATACCACAAGGATGTATCGAATCGAGTCGGAATCCATTAGCCGGTCATCGAACATTACGTCAAAATCATGCTGGTAACCGATCTGCAATACAGCTCTGAGTTGCTTCAGATCACCGCCCTGAAGGAGCGGATTTCCAGTCAGGCTCCAGAAACCACCCAGATAAATACGATGCTCCGAGCGTCTGCTGTGGTCAACATTTGTTAGGATTATGGAAGAAAATCAGACAGAATACAGAAATAATTCACGTGGCATTGGAGGAAAAGAAGATGCCAGATAGGCTATTGGGCAAAATTTTATGCTGGCTGGGATTTCACGATTTTCGCATCATCACGGAATCATTTAGCTTTGGCTCGGGAGGTGTCGAGACGGTTGAATGTCACCGTTGTGGTCTACGGAGGACTCGTAAAGCATAAATTCGAGCGAGTAGCCCTTAATAAGGGTGCTTCGAATCGTGGGTTGCACCTTCTTTGTGTTGGGTGTTTTTTGATTGATTGGACATATTATTCACCGTAATTAGAAATATTTTCGTTGTCAAAATGCGACTGGATTTAAACGATATCGATGCTTTTTGTGTCTTGGCTACTACGGCCCAGTCTCCGGGCCCATGTGTTCGCAGTAAGACCATGTGCCAACACACAAAGTGTGACGGTACACACCACCGTGTGGACCAGTGTAGAAAAGCTCGGCAGATCGTAATCGGACACGATAATCACGAATACGATGCTGGCCAAGCCGCGCGGGCCGAACCAGGCCAGGAATAGTTTGCTTTCCAGATTCTCACCGCTCCCGGTCAATGCTAATACCATCGGCGCCACGCGGATCACCGTCAGGCTCAACAGCGAATATATTACGATTTCCCATGTCATCCCGGCCCATGCTTGGCCTACCACTGCTGCGCCAAACATGACCCAGGTGGCGAGGGCCAGCAACTCCGAGATGCCTTCTCCGGAATGCACCAGTTCGTGGGTATCGGAACCAGCCAGGCGGCCGAATAATAAGCCACCGACAAAGGCGGCTATGTAGCCACTGCCATGAAGGCTCTGAGCCACGGCAAAGCAAGTCAAGGCCAGGGCCACTACCAGAATCTGCTGCCAGATATCGGTCACCCAGTTTTTGCGGTAACACCAATTGACCAGCAACGAGGCTAAGAATGTCAATCCAAGTCCCACAACCAGCCCGATGCCCAGTTCCCTGGCTACCAGCTCCAGGGCCATTGAAGTGCTGTTCTGTTCACTGCTGGAACCAACCGCGAGCGCTATGAAAAGGAACAATATGGGCACAGCCAGGCCGTCATTGAGCCCACTTTCCGCATTCAAGCCTTCCCGAATCCGGGAGGGTACCGCTTTGTTGGTGATGACACCCTTACCGAGTGCTGCGTCGGTGGCCGCCAGCATAGTCGCCAGGATGCAGAGTTCGAATATCGAAACACCGGGAAACAGGTACAAGCCAAACGCCACGCCCAGGCCGATAACTAGCGGCATCCCGACAATCAGCATGCGACCGGGAATCTTGATATGGGCACGCAGTTCGCCGAGGTCCGCATTGGCAGCATCGATGAACAGTATCAGGGCCAGTGTGATGTCGGCAATGACTCGCAATTCGACATTCTCGATCTTGATGTCCAGTATGCCAATTCCAAAAGGACCGCAGATCAGACCAAAAGCGATGAACAGGATCGGTCCGGTAACCATGCTCTTCTCGATCCGTCCCGCAATGGAGCTATATATGAAGGCAAATGCTGCCACAATCGCCAAGTTCACATACATCAAACTAACCCCGATTAATTACCGACATTAACTATGCTACTTATCCCTTTTCAATGCAATTCCCGGACAAAACAAGTTGAAACCGTCCTGCAAAGCCAAGTGTCAGATGTGCGGTGATCGGTTTACAAATCGCGACACGTGAGATTCCGAATCCCGACCAAGTAAAAATCATTCCAACATTGGCGAATATGCATCGGAAAAGTAAATGGTGGTTGAATGAGGACTCTGGAAAATCTGGCGTCTGCTATTGGCCGGTTGCGGTCCTTCATATCATTGAAATTCACACCTGGTGAACAACGGCTTTCAAGCGCATAGCGGCTATTCACTCAATTAGAATGCCAATAGCAGCTACCGGCCAATTGCAGCTATACGCATCCGACCGATTAAGCAGAAAACTGCCGTCTAACCTATAGTTAGAGTAACCATGTATTAACAGACCAAAGGAAATAATCATGAGCAGACTAAAGAATTTAAGTGGTTTTTTATCACAATCACTCTGATTTTCGTTGCAAGTGGACATACATTGGCAGGCGGATTGGTGGACCCGGATTTCGACTGGGCCAATGATTTTATATTTGACTCTCATGATCCGCTGGTGATCGATAACGCTTACTGGCCACTTATTCCAATCACCGTGTTCACCTACACCGCCGAGACCGACGACGAGTGCGAACTCAACATTGTGACTGTACTGCCGGTCAGAAAGACTGGGGTGATGTAGATGACGATACGTATGATGACATCCGCGCACTGGTGGCGTATGACGTAGAGTGGGTTGATGAGGACTGCGATGGTCCCGAAGATCCTGTTCTAACGGAAGAAACCTACGATTGGTACGCACAGGATATCGCGCACAACATCTGGTATCTGGGTGAGGACACCGTGTCCTACGATCACGAGGGTGAGTGTGACAACTGGGTAACAAATGAGGAGACTCCGGAAGATGGTTGCAGGGATGGCTCCTTCCAGGCTGGCGTGGATGGTGCAGAGGCAGGCATCGTCATGCTAGGTTCGCCTTTTAAAGGTGCTTTTTACTCACAGGAATATTACGAAGATGAAGCCGAAGATTGGGGCAAGGTACTGAACTTCGTGCCTGTGTCCACGGAGGTTTTCGGAGAATTTGAGAACTGTCTCAGGACTAAGGAATGGACCCCACTGGAGCGAGGTGAAGTGGAGCATAAGTATTATTGCATCGGCGCAGGACTGGTCCTGATTGAGGAACTACACGGCAAGACTAAGTGGGTCGAACTCATCGATATTGACGTATAACTCCCTGAAAGAAACGCATAGGGGCCATTTACGCCGCGATAAGGACACGCTCGTCACCTGACAAAGCCCCACCTTTCCGGCCGGGAGTCTGGTGCGTTTCTGGATCACTGTAAGGTTGTATTTTTGCATTGGAAAATGCCGCCAGTGATGGTCGGCTTATGGCCGTTTTCGGCAATACAGTGTGACCGGAGTTGAAGTTCCGGTGCTGGCTATAAAGCTGACATTCAATCAAATTTTGGTCCTGACACAAATCTGAACAGTGTCCTGGTTCCAGTACCGGGACTCGCTTTGCAAGCCACTAAATCAGCTAAGAGAAGGAAAATCTAAAGGAACGGATGAATCAGTTTCTCAACCTTTGGCGGACGGTTTGCGGCTTACAGTCGGTGGCGCATATCCTGCAGCGAAAAGCCGCGTAAATCTATTTTTATATCACGGCTCAGCGCCATTACCTGGAAACGCTCACCCATTTCAACCGGCAGGGTCAAACGTCGCACCTGGGCGTTCATCAAGAACTGTTCTTTTTCCGGTAAATCCTGAAAGCCCGAGATTATTTCCTGTAGGCCACAGGCGGCCAGGAACATGGCCTGGGTGGTGTAACCGCTGACCTCGAGACCGCAGAAATCCGCTGCTTCCGCCAGCGCGGTGAAATCGACAAATGCACTGATATCGGTCAGGCCCGGCCATTTGAACGGGTCGTCATGCGCACGGTGCCGGTAATGACAAACCAGCGTACCGTCGCTGCGCTGTGGGTGGTAATACTCCCGCCGTGTGTAACCATAGTCGATAAAAAGCGCGCTACCCTTTTGCAGGTGTTCTGTGACCGCCATCAGCCAGGCTGGCAGGCGGGTGTTGATTTCGGAGCAATAGCCTGTTGCTGGAAATTGCCCGGTCGCGGATAGCCTGCTTTGAATCTGATCTGCAACTTCCTCAGAGAAAGTGCCTTTATGCCATTTGAAACCATTCGCTCCGGTGCCGACACACATGCGTTTGATTGCAGCACTATTGTTTTGCGTGGCCCCCACACAAAAACGTTCCACCGTCAGCGCGTCCAGCACTTCATTGGCCAGAAAAACACCTTGCCAGCCCGATTCAGGTGGCGCGTCCAGCCAACTGATCCTGTCCATCCATTGCGGTACTGCCTTTAGCAGGGTTTCTTTTTGGACCTGTCGCAGGTGTGCGCTACGCTCGAGTATCCGGTAGCGGGAAGGGGCATGGCCGTCCTGCAGGGCTTTAAGCAGTTCTGCAGCCAGAATACCACTGCCTGCACCGGCCTCAACGATTTCCCAGTCGCCATTTTTATCAGCACAATCATCAACAATTGCATCACGGATTTCGGTAATTTGTTTCGCCAGGCAACGGGCAAACACGTCACCTAACTGCGGCGCGGTTACAAAATCACCACCTTCACCAAACTTCTGCAAACCGGCACTGTAGTAGCCCGCGTGTGGGTCATACAAAGCCATTTCCATGTAGTCCGAAAACGGAATCGGGCCACCACGTTTGATTTTGGCACCGATGCGCTCTGCCAACCCGTTGCTCAAACGCTTGAGCTCTTCGGGTGGTTCGGGCAGGATTGGGCGTGAAGAAGCGGAACACATAGGCGGTTAGTTTCAGTGAGAAAAACACTAAAGTCCAGAATTAGCCTGCAATGTACCCCACGGGTGAAATATGCGGGCTAAACTTGCACTGGTTACCGGGGCAGCGCAACGCATTGGTGCGTGCATTGCCGGCGAGTTGCACCGGCGGGGTTGCAAGCTGTTGTTGCATTACCACAGCAACCAGCAGGCCGTCAGCGAGCTTGCCGCCCAACTGAACGCAACACGGCCGGGCAGTGCAGTGGTCGTGCAAGCTGATCTGTGCAAACCCGAAGATATTGAGAAATTGGCCCAACAGGTCAGGGAAACGAGCGACCGCCTGGATTTGCTGGTCAATAATGCGTCCCGGTTTTTTGCCACGACCCCCGGTGAACCGCAGGATATCGCCTCGGCTGTTGCTTATCTTGGGCTTGATGCGCCCTATGTCACCGGCCAGATACTAACGGTCGATGGTGGCCGCAGTCTGAATATGTGATTCGTAGGGTGCGTTTTTTTGTAACGCACCGCTCTTAGGTGGTTAATGGTGCGTTAAAAAACAACGCACCCTACGGGCTCAAGGTAGCAGGCTCTGGTAAAGCGTATAGATTTGGTGCGTTACAAAACAACGCACCCTACGGGCTAAAAATCCTCCAACAAACTCAATCCCGACTCATCCAGCCCGGATAATTCACGGACCTCTGCAATACTGCGGCGAGCAAGCGGGTGCACCAGGTCAGGTACAAGATCGGCCAGCGGTTTGAGGACGTGCGCAAAGCTCAGGATTTCCGCGCGGGGGATCTCCAGCACCGGGGAAAACAGCACCAGGTCGTCGTATAAAAGGATGTCAATATCCAGTGAACGGTCGGAAAACTTCGGTACATCGCGTTTGCGCCCGTAACGGTCTTCAAGGTCCCGCAGGTATTGCCGCAATTCCATCGGGCTCATGTCTGTCTCGACGCCCGCCACCAGGTTGATAAAATCATCGCCATCAAAGCCCACCGATTGGCTGGCGTAGGCCGGCGAAAATACGACGCTGTCAAATTGTTCACGCAGTTCCCTGATGGCCGCACGGATGTGGACCTCCGCATTCACATTTGAGCCGAGCCCGAGACAGGCAAAGATCATGCTTGAGCCGATCCCTGTTCAATTGCACCGCGCTCAATGATCACCCCCACCGCGCTGGAACCGCGTACCGCACCGGGCTTACTCAATTTCAGCCGCAGCCAACTGACCGGGAATTCGTTCAGCACAATCGCTGCGCAATGCTCGGCCAGGGCTTCAACCAGTTGAAATTCACTGGCCTCGACAAACTGGATCAAACGCTTTGAGACGGATTTGTAATCCAGCGTATCGTCAATGCTGTCGCTGTTTGCAGCCTGCCGGATATCGAACGCCATCTGCAGGTCGAGGCAGATGGTTTGGGTGATTTCCCGCTCCCAGTCGAACACACCGATCACGGTTTGAATACGTAAATCCTCAATAAACACGAGGTCTGGCATCATGGCCCTGTTTGCTCCAATGGTGAAAGCTGGTCCAGCGGCCAGCGTGCAAATGACTGCAGTTCAAGGCCAGAAGACTGGCCCGCCATGAGTCGCTGACAACCGGCAAAGGCGATCATGGCGCCATTATCGGTGCAAAACTCCAGACGCGGAAAGGCCACGTCCCAGCCATGCTTACGGCCGTCTTGTTGCAGGGCTTTGCGCAATGCAATGTTCGCCCCCACACCGCCTGCGACCACCAACTGGTTCGCACGGGTTTGCTGCATCGCACGTCGGCATTTGATGGCGAGGGTATCGACAACGGCCAGTTGAAAGCCAGCGGCGATATCCGCCTGGCTTGTCGCGTCATGCTCGGTATTCATCCAAAGGTTTCGGGTGTGTGTTTTCAGGCCGCTGAAACTGAAATCCAGTCCCGGCCGGTTGGTCATCGGGCGCGGAAACGCAAACCGCTCCGCATCACCCGTTTCGGCAAGTTTTGCCAGCACCGGGCCACCCGGATATCCGAGACCCAGTAATTTGGCTGTTTTGTCGAAGGCCTCGCCGGCGGCGTCATCGAGTGTCTCGCCAAGGATGCGGTATTCACCAATTCCCCGCACCTCGACCAGCAGTGTGTGCCCGCCCGAAACCAATAAAGCCACGAACGGAAAAGACGGCGGTTCTGTCTCCAGCATCGGTGCCAGCAGGTGACCTTCCATGTGGTGAACCGCTATCGCAGGCCGTTCCAGCGCAAAGGCGATGCTGCGACCGATTGCGGTGCCAACCAGCAATGCGCCGATTAATCCCGGCCCCGCTGTATACGCAACGGCGTCGATCGCAGAGCGATCCAGGCCGGCCTCGTCGAGGCATTGGTTGATCAGTGGCAGCAGCTTCCGAACATGGTCGCGGGACGCAATTTCGGGCACCACGCCACCATATTCAGCATGGATCTCGACCTGGCTGAACAAGCCGTGCGCCAGCAAACCGGCATCGCTGTCATACACTGCCACGCCGGTCTCATCACAGGATGTTTCTATTCCAAGTACGATCACGCTCTTTACCAGATTTATGTTGCGACGTTAAGGTTTCATTGAACACCAAAGTGGATAGTGTTGATTGGTCGGGAAAAGATGTCCTTGTAAAAACCATTAAAGCATCAATACGAGCTCGTTGTCTCATAAGCACCGTGTCCAATGGAAATTTGGCTGCAAGTAGTAGGTGGGAGACGCGTCCTCGCGGCAATTATGTTTGATGAGCATCAATTAAAGTTCAAAAAAAAGGAGCCGAAGCTCCTTTTTCAATCCTGGACAAAATGTCCTTAATTGGTAAGCAGCTTAGTTGAACCGACGCCGCCTTATAACCGCATATCCGAGTGCCGCCATACCCAGTGTCAGCAGGATCATGCCCCACTGATCGAGCGTTGGTACCGGAACAGGTGGTTCGCCACCCGTATCAGGCCGTTGGTCGTAATCGACAGAGAGGTCTTCGATAAGTGTGTTTCCGCCTGTGATATCGACAAACTCAATGAAATTCCCGGTAACACCGTCATAGATGCGTAGTCTATTTAGAAAAATATCCGATACCCAGAAATTCACTCCGTCATACGCGATCCCCGTCGTCGACCCGCCTTGCGGGTCGTTGATAAAACCCTCGGTAAGCAGCACGCCGTCCAGGTCGTAGATGTCATAGATCGGGAGTGCTGCGTCTCCACGGTTGGAAATCAGCTTTCCCTCAAAGTACTCCACACCGTCGCAGTTGTTGACGCATTTCGAGAGCGTGATCGACTTGAGCAGTGTACCGGTCGGAGAATACAGGAATGCACCGTTACCTGGACTGTTGTACTCATTAACCCAAAAATTGGTCCCGTCGTAGGCGATAGTTGCAATACCAGGAAGCCCCGTATCGAAGGCAACGCCGAGATCAGCGCAGGTGTTGATGTTGAGTTTCCAAACCGTGCCACTACCTGAAACCGTGAGGTAGCCATCGTTGCCAACCACCACAATGCCGCGGCCGTTCCCTTTGTTGTGGACGCAGGTTCGAATGATGGCCCCCGAGGCGGCGTCAATCACGTCGATACCGCGGGTGCCGGCACTATTGGCATAAATAAGGGACTGCTGTGCATTTGCGTGAGAAGCAAACAGCATGGTGATTGCTAACAGCAAGGACAGATGCGCAAGTGGTTTAAACATTGATTTTCTCCAAAATTTTCTAATATTTCACAAACGCCTTGCACGATCATGATCATCACTGAGGTAATCGCAAGGCCGGAAAACGCGAATTACTTATTATTTTGCAGAGTACTTTAGTCAACTATGCAAGCTGAGTCAATGAATTAGCCACGAAGTTGAGTATAGGAAGCGTTAAAGCTATATTGCCAGTATTCAGAGTATATTGAACATCGCTTTTCGTCTGCATTTGGGTTAATCCGCAGCGAATTGCCACGCCTGTTAAATGGTGAAAACTGGATTCTGCTCTTTTATCGCTCTATTTCACACCAATTCCAATGGCTGGACGAAAAAACCCATACCGCTACCAGATTTGGAACAGCGTGTCAGGACTATGGTTGGGTTTACCTTTTTCAGACTAACAAGCCAACTGTCGGCGAAGCTCGACAATCAGGCAACAGTGCTGTTGCTGAAGAACTTACATTTTCAACCAGATGAGCGAGTATTATCTGAACAACGGCTGGGTCTTCGATGCTGGCGATGACGTGCATGGACGCATTAATGCTGCGGGTGCATGGTTGCGCAGGAGCGTTGATCCTGACATCACCACCACATTCACTGCAGGTTTCTAGGTCAACAAGGTGAATTGATGCGAAGCATCAAGGGAAGGTGCCCTGGGGTATATCAAATACACGCTTCAACCGTTGTGCCCACGTTATTGCCATGGATGGCATGCATGCCGGTTTTGCAGGAGCAAAAACCGGCCATGGCTGACCGGAGCTCGGCGGGAGTTTGATATTGAGCCTCATCAGAGGCCCTTCAGTTAGCCCTTAGAAAAGCAATGGGCCCCAATTTAAACCACTTTATACGATCGACTTATTCCGCCGTCTTATTGTGATCAGGCCAAACAGGCTCAATATACCGGCCAGCAGTATCAGGCTGCCCACCGACATTGGTACAGGAGTAGCAGGTTCCCGAGCAATAGCACTAAAAGTCAAGTCATCAAGTACGGGTGACTCTCCGTTGATCTCAAAGTAGGCGATATCCGCGTTGGACCTTGAAATACCCCTGAACGCGCCATCGTTCGTGTCGATTTCTGCCAGTTGAGTAATGTTGTAAGTCTCCAACACGTTCATATCGGCATCCAATGCCGTGATCACCATATCAGGGCCACAGCCCCTGGCATTGTTCATGAGAGCCCCAACTTCCGCTACAGGGCCGTCATTAAAGGCAATCCGCATACCCGCTTGGCTTTGACTGCTGATGTATGTCCTTGGGCTACCCCAGCTACCGTTGGAGCACAAACCCCAACCGTTATAGTTGGTGTACAGACCATTGTTGCCATTGAACGTGGTTACCTCGATATCCAGCCCGACCAGGCCACCAATTTGAATAGGGCCTGATACATTGCTTACAGTTGGCTGGGTACTGAAATCAACAACAACGGAATTAAGAATCGTGTCTGAAGTTATCAGATTTGCGTTCACAGTAAATGAGAAGCTTGCAACGAATATAATCGCCAGTATATTTCTAAGCACCATCTTCATAATCTCCCACTCCCAGAAAATTTGATGTTTTATAACTGGTACCAAGAATACATGTTTTTTCTCTATTTACAATAATTTAGTGAAAAATCAGACCCGTTTTTCAGATAACCTCGGCCAGTGCGAAACCTCTCATTTTCCAACCTCAGGTTCGGACTATAGGCGGCATTAAAGCTATATTGCCAGAAATCTGCATATACTGAACATTGCTTTAAGTTAGCATTCGCCTATAGGCACCTACTCTCGCCTAGGGGCGCCTACTCTTGGTGGTGTAACCGCTGACCTCGAGACCGCAGAAATCCGCTGCTTCCGCCAGCGCGGTGAAATCGACAAATGCACTGATATCGGTCAGGCCCGGCCATTTGAACGGGTCGTC
>SMVB01259989.1_pt1 | contig 10933 bp, 11 predicted proteins | sample 2456461 | NCBI WGS metagenome assembly SMVB01 (sample SAMN11095934, study PRJNA526329) | marine sediment metagenome | biome: Marine sediment; feature: Surficial sediment; material: Deep marine sediment; isolation source: Hadal surficial sediment | place: Pacific Ocean | collected 2014-05 | depth...
AATGGTGATAGTGTGGAAGTCTTGGGTCTTTACGCCAGCCAATCCTGTTTGTAGTTGATGCTGAATGACAGAAAGACTGTGGCCAGCTTCTCGTTCTTCTAAGCGTTCTCCGATGCAAAAAATCGGGTGTAGGCCATGGTGAAGGGCCGCATGAATCTTCTCATTAATCATGTGGTTGCTTTCTCCAAAGAGGTGCCGTCGTTCAGAATGCCCGATAATGACATAGTGACAGCCAAGATCCTTGAGCATGGATGGAGAAATTTCTCCTGTAAAAGCACCCTCATCCTTTGCACAAACATTTTGAGCCGCTAATTTTATTGGTGTGCTGGTTAGCAACTTAGACACGGCTTGTAGATCGACAAACGGAGGTGCCACAGCCAATTCCACAGACGGATTGGGCTGATATAAAGCCAAAATATCTTGAATCAGGGTTTCGGCTTGGGCAACGGTGTTGTGCATTTTCCAATTGCCGACAATGAATCGATTAGGCATAGAGATTCTGTACCTTAAAAGGAAAGGAAGTGAGAGGGGGAAAGTGAAATGAGGGGATAATAGGGAGACAGGAAACGATGCACAGTAAGCTTTTCTTCTCTCTTGCTTCTCACTTTTTACTTTTCACTCAGAATGGTTAATAGGGACGATCTGGTAATGCCGCCAGTCCCGGCATGTGGCTACCCTCAAGGAGTTGGAGTGCGGCGCCTCCACCAGTCGAAATAAAACTCATGCTTTCTGATTCTCCCGCACGATAAACGGCTAAGGCCGTATCTCCTCCCCCCACAATTGTTTTGGCATAAGCATTGGCGACGGAATGGGCAAGGGCGAATGTTCCACGGGAAAAGGCATCTTGTTCAAAGACACCCATGGGGCCATTCCATAAAATAGTTTTGGCATTTTGGATCACTTCGTCAAAGAGTCGAACCGAGGCTGGCCCGATATCCATGCCATACCAATCGGGAGGAATTTCCTGGATAGGGACGATCTTCGTTTCGGCGTCAGGAGACAAGCTGGCTGCGACGACGCAATCGACGGGAAGATAAAACTTGATTTTTTTGGAGATGGCTTGTTCATGGATTTGTTTGGCTAAATCCAGCATGTCGTCTTCCACTAACGATTTGCCGATTTCGAAGCCCATGGCCTTGATGAACGTAAAGGCCATACCGCCTCCGATGATTACCTTGTCGACCTTCTCCGAAAGATTTTTTATGACCTCGATTTTTCCTGAAACCTTTGCTCCTCCTAAAATAGCGACAAAGGGACGAACAGGATTTTCCATGGTTCCTTCCAGGGTCTCGACTTCGCGTTTCATCAAAAACCCTGCTGCCGAAACCTTCATGTATTTGGTAATGCCAACCGTCGAAGCATGCGAACGATGTGCGGTTCCAAACGCTTCGTTAATATAGACGTCCGCAAGGGCAGCAAGCTGAGCCGAGAACTGATCATCGTTCTTTTCTTCGCCTGAATGAAATCGTAAATTCTCTAGGAGGATCACATCGCCTGGTTGTGCTTTCTTCACCACGGATTCGGCTGTTGCCCCAATGCAATCGTTTGTAAATGTGACAGGTTTGTTCAGTAGGCGTTGTAAGCGTTTTGCAACTGGAGCAAGACTGAGTGCTGGATTGGTGGTGCCTTTGGGTCGACCTAAGTGCGAACACAAAATGACAATGGCATCGTCGTCAATTGCCAAGTTAATGGTCGGAAGTGTTGCTCGTATTCGTGAGTCGTCAGTGATGTGGTACGTGTCATCCAGCGGGACATTGAAATCCACTCGAATGAGGACGCGTTTGTTGTGGAGATCAACTTGGTCAATGGTTTGTTTGGTGAATGTCATGACTCCCTCTTCTTTCTTTGAGAGATGGAGTTACGTAGGGGAAGGGTGAGTGTTGACCAAAAAACTCGCGAGCACACATTATGACTGTATTGCAAGAATTTTGACGAGGTCACGTAAACGGCATGAATATCCCCATTCATTGTCATACCACGCAAAGACTTTGACTAAGCGTTTATCGATCACGCATGTGAGTGGCGCGTCAACTGTTGCCGAATAGGAGCATCCATTGAGATCAGTCGAGACAATCGGGGCTTCCGATACTTGCAAATATCCTTTTAAGGCGCCTTGAGCCGCTTCTTTAAATGCGGTATTGACTGTTGCGGCATCGCAATCCGTTTCTACCTCGACTGAGAGGTCAATGAGGGAGACATTTGGTGTGGGCACGCGGATGGCCATGCCGTCCATTTTCCCTTTCAATTCAGGAATCACTAAATGCAAGGCTTTGGCTGCGCCGGTTGACGTCGGAATTATCGACAAGGTGGCGGCTCTCGCACGGCGTAAATCTTTATGCGGCAGGTCGAGGAGCTGTTGATCGTTGGTAAATGAATGCACGGTGGTCATAAAGCCATGTTTGATGCCGAAGGTCTCCAGCAACACTTTTGATGTGGGGGCCAAACAGTTTGTCGTACAGGACGCATTGGAAATAATAGTGTGGCTTTGCGGATTGTACGTGGATTCGTTGACACCCAGTACGATGGTGATATCGGGATCTTTTGCCGGTGCCGAAATAATGACTCGGGAAGCTCCAGCCGCCAGATGTTGACTGGCGTTCTGACGATCGGTGAACCGGCCCGTGGATTCAATGACAAAGTCGATTTGAAGATCTTTCCATGGCAAGTCCTTGGGATCTTTTATGGCAAAAATGCGAATTTGTTTGCCATTGACCGTCAGAGAATCCTGTGTGTGCTGTACCTCGGCTTGAAATGTTCCATGCACCGAGTCGTAGGTCAAAAGATGCGCCAGCGTTCGGGAGTCGGTTAAATCATTCAGCGCGACGATTTCGATATCAGGATCCTTGTAGCTTGTCCTGAAAAAATTCCGTCCAATGCGCCCAAATCCATTAATAGCAACGCGAATACTCATCGTGATTCCAAATGTCCTGTTATAGTGGTTTATTGTTAATGAAAACTAAGCACTGAATAGTAGCGATGAGGCCAAAGGCTGTCAAGAATTATGCAAGGAAGCTAAAGAAGTGAAAAGTAAAAAGGGAGAAGTGAAAAGCACAGAGTCAGAAAGAAGAAGAAATTTATTGTTTCTTCCTCTTTCTCGTGCTTCTCACTTCTCCCTTTTCACTTTTTACTTCTTTCAGATTTTCATGGCTTCTTTGACTTCTCGCATCGTTTCATTCGCGATGACCGATGCACGCTTTCGGCCTTCCTCGACCACCTCTTGTGTTTGTTTGGGGCGGGCTGTCACGGTTGCACGGGTTTCCCACATTGGAGAAAATCGTTCGACCATGGCATTACCCACTTGACGCTTGCAATCGATACATCCAATGGCCGCTGTCCGGCAATCGATGCCGATTTGTTTGATGGTCGAATCAGTGGAAAAGATTTTGTGGAAGTCATAGACCGGACAGAGCTCTGGGTTACCTTTGTCAGTGCGGCGGACTCTGGCAGGGTCGGTGACCATCGTTTTAAGTTTTTGGCGAACGGTGGGCTCGGTATCGGACAGATTAATCGTATTGTGATAGCTCTTACTCATCTTGCGTCCATCGGTGCCCAGCACTTTAGGGAATTGCGTCAGATATTCTTTGGGTTCCGGGAAGACGGGGGTATACAAATTATTAAAACGGCGGCCGATTTCTCGCGTCAGTTCAAGATGTGGAAGTTGATCTTTTCCCACAGGGACCAAGTCGGGTTTATACTGCAAGATGTCTGCAGCTTGAAGCACGGGATAGCCTAAAAACCCATAGGTTGAAAGGTCTTTTTCCTTAATTTCCTCTTGTTTTTCCTTATACGTGGGGTTTCGCTCCAACCAGGGAATGGGAATGATCATAGAGAAGAGTAAATGCAGAATGGCATGCTCAGGGACATGAGATTGAATAAAGATTGTCGCTCGATCAGGATCAATTCCCGCTGCAAGCCAGTCGATGAGCAGTTCTTGTGTAAATTCTTTCAGCCGGCTGGTGTCCGCATAATTCGTGGATAAGGCATGCCAATCCGCCACGAAGAAAAAACATTCATGTTGTGTTTGGAGCGTCTTCCAGTTCTCCAAGGCCCCGAGGAGATTTCCGAGATGCATGAGCCCGCTCGGTTGCATGCCGCTGAGTACACGTGATGCCATAAGACCTCGTTAAGGAAGTGAGAAGTGAGAAGTGAGAAGTAAGAAGTGAGAAGCCAAAGAGACAAAAACTATCAGTCTTTTCTTTATGGCTCACTCTGTCCTCCTCACTTTCTACTCCTTACTTCGCATTTTTTACTTTTCACTGTGCGGTGACAATGATCTTAGTTAAGATAAAAAATTTGAAAGAAAGACCTGGAAAAAAACTTTTTGAATAGTGCCAATATAGAGACTCAAAATGGGAATATACGAGTTAACCATTATCAGTCCCATCACAACAAGCATGCCATAGGGTTCGAGACGGCTCAAGGCCATCGCTGGCTTTGGGGGGAGAAGGCAGACAAGGATTCGGCTTCCGTCTAAGGGGGGGATGGGTAAGAGGTTAAAGGCGAAGAGCACAATATTAATCAGCATCGAAAAGAGCGCCATGGCCGAGAGTGGGACGAGGAACATGCCCAACAGATCTTCTCGTCGTTCCACGCCTGGTTGCGGAGGCCAATTTTCCTGGAGTGTCGGGTCAATAGAGAAAAGGAAGGCGAGTACCAAGCCACTCACGATAGCCAGGAATAAATTCATCAATGGACCGGCAATCGCCACAAAGGCCATGTCTCGTTTGGGGTTATGCAATCGTGCTGCATTGATTGGAACAGGCTTGGCCCAGCCGAAAATAAATCCTCCCGGTATCAAAAACAAAATAAGGGGAACGATGATGCTTCCATACAGGTCGATATGCGGAATGGGGTTCAAGGTGAGCCGACCGAGAGATTTGGCCGTGGGATCTCCAAAGAAATAGGCGACCCGGCCATGGGCATATTCATGGAGGACGATGGCCACGATCAACGGGAGCAACATATAGGAAAGGTTATGGAGAAACGAGGCGATGGAGTCCATAGCGTTAATTGAGTTGTGTGAATGTGCGTTTGTGGACTTGGAGAAGATAGAGTCGACGATTCAGGATTCCTGCTGAGCTAAAGGAGGCAAAGCCGCTTAACGCAGGTAAATCCGATCGCCGGACGAGTTGGTCCCAGACATCTTGTCCGGACTGAGCCTCTTTGCGAAGCGTTTCCAGTACCAATGTGGCGGCATCATAGGCTTGGACCGCAAAAAGCGAGGGATCTTTGTGAAACTGGCTGCGATAGCGTTGAATGAACAGTTGCACGCCGGGGTCCGGGCTATTGAGAAAAAACCCATCAACAAAAACACTGCCATCCAAGTCTTGTTTGGCCCATCGAAACAATTCGGGATTATGCCAGCTATTGCTGCCAAGGATCGGGACATTCATATCGAAAAATGCCAGTTGTGCGGCAATCAGGGCCAGGTGCACCGGCTTCCCCGGGAGAAACACAGCGTCAAAACCCGGAGTATAGACCAGGCGTTCCTTGCCTGTTCGTGTTTTTTCTGTCTTTTCAATGCCATATTGCTTCAGGTCTTTCTTTTTCAGTTGGCGTAATTGTACGGCAATATCGGTTTGGTCTTCGGTATATTCTTCGACGGCAATAATCTCTCCGCCGGAATGGATGACTTCCTTGGCAAACATATCGGCCAATTCACGTCCATAGGCTGTTTTCGGGTAAATGATACAAAATCGATAATATCCTAATTCCATCACCGCATATTCGACAAGACGTTTGGCTTGGACGGACGACGTCATGGCCGTACTGAACCAAAAGGATCCGAATTGGCGGACATTGAGGAGCGTGGACGAGGGTGTGATGAACGGGGTGGTATAGTCATCCGGAAGGCGGCCAAGGTCACGAATTTCTCTGGATAACAGAGGTCCAATGACGGCTTGAGGTTGGAACTCATCAAGGAGTTGTTGCATCTCGACTCGTAATGGTGAGGTGAGCGACGTGGTATCTTTCACGACGAGTCCAACTGAAGAGAGTCCCCACTGCTCCTTGGCGATGTCGATTGCCAAGCGAATGCCATTGAGTAAATCGGTTCCATACGGTTTCATCGGGCCGGAAAAGGGTAGGGCGACGCCTAGAATATGCTGATGCATTTTGATGGTATTGATGAAGGATTGCAGGAGCGCCATGGCTGTTTGCGCATAGGGATGGGTCGGGAAGCGTTTCAGAAATCCCCGGATATCCCGTTCGGCCAAGACGGCATCGCCGCGTGCCGTGTGAAGCTCAATCCGGCGGATCGTCGCTAAATCTCCGGGATATCGACGGGCATAGCTCTCCATAAGTTCTTGGAGCGCTTCTTCATCTAATTGCTGCAAAATCAGGGTTTGAGTCACTTCTTCCAATGCAAGCCGTTCGGTGGGAGTCACCAGCATCATTTCATGAAGTGCGGCTTTCACTGCGCCAAGGGGATTGCCATTATCGAGCTCGGTGTGGCGAATGTGTTGGAACAGGGTTCGGCGCAGCTCCTGATCGGCTGCATAATCCAATGCTTGATATAATTGGGTCAGGGCTTGGGAATATTCCTGTGTGCGGCTATACAGTTCGGCTATCAACATTCGAGCGGGATTGGTGACTGGTGAAAAGGGAAACTCTTCCAGTAACTGTCGGAGCACGTTGAGCGCTTCGCCGATCTGGTCATCCTGTTTGAGAATCATGGCTTGCAGAAAATAGGCTTCTTGGAGCACCTCAGGTGGTGGTAGAGAATCGATGAGTTCTTCCACCGTTTCCAGGGCTTGGGTCGTTTGTTCTATCTCTAATTGAGCCTTGGCTTGCTCTAATGAAATTTGGCCTGAGGATATGGCCGCATGTAATGGAGACGGTGCAAAAAATAGGAATAACACTCCCAAGGAAATGACAAAGGGAATCCAGACACAATAAAGCCTGTGGGCTCGGGTTTGTGAAGAATACGTCATAGACCGGGAGTTGGGAAAAGAAAAATCGAACACGAGTCAGATACGTCGATCAAGAAATTCGGTGCAGGATTGAGAAGAATTTGCGGGTCATTCAGTCTATTATATCAGGAAGTGTGCTTACCTAAATAGGAGAACACGGAAAATTGCGTGAAAAGGTGAGGCGATTGTCTGAAAGATTCCAGGCTCGCATAACGGTGAAGGCTTTGAGATGCAGGATCATATGCAAGAATTAATGGACGACTACCTCATGGTCTTACAAGTGGAAAGTGGTTGCGCCACCAATACCCTGGCAGCCTATCGCCGGGATTTACGGAAACTTCTCGATTTTTTCAAACAGGAGGGCGTGACAGACTTTCAATCACTGACGAAGCCCTTGTGGGTCAAATTTCTTGGCAGCCTGAGAATTGCGGGTTTATCTTCTTCATCAATTGCCCGCTGTCTGGCTGCGATCCGGGGGTTGTATAAGCATCTTGCCATGAGTCAGGGGAGCCGTGTGATTGAAGGAATGCTAAAAGGATCGCCCAAGCAATGGGCGCAACTCCCTAAACTCTTGTCCGAAGCCGAAATTTTGCGATTGCTCAACCTGCCTGCGATAGATCATCGCGAGGATCGGCGAGATGCTGCCATGGTTGAACTGTTGTATGCCACGGGCCTTCGTGTTTCGGAGTTGGTCGGGCTGGAGATATGGAACCTTAACCTGGAAGTGGGGTTCCTCCAAGCTACCGGCAAGCGCGACAAACAGCGAATTGTGCCCATCGGGGATAAGGCACGTGAATTGGTTTCGGAATATCTGCAGTCTGCTCGTCCGGCCTTTGTCAAGAAACGAACGTCTTCTGCGTTGTTTCTCACCCGGTTGGGGCGCGCCATGACCCGGCAATGTTTTTGGAAAATCCTCAAGGATCGTGCGGTTCGAGCCGGGATTACCAAGCCCATTTCGCCTCACATGCTTCGGCATTCGTTTGCGACTCATTTGTTGGACCATGGGGCGGATCTTCGATCAGTTCAAATAATGTTGGGCCATGCCAGCATTGGCACCACGCAAATCTATACCCATGTTGAACAGACCCGCCTCAAAAAAATCCACGACACGTATTTTCCCCGTAAACACCGGGCCTTCAAGTCTTAAGCCTGAGAGCTGAATAAGGTGCCAGGAACCTATATAAAGACAGGGGAATTTTGAGTCCGTGGAAATTCTCCGGAATTCATTTTCCAAGAAACAGGTGTGTGATGTCGGTTTCCTCTGAAAGAAATTAGGGTAGTAGATCTGCTATGAGTATTGTTTTTTGATGACGACGAAGAGGCCTGATTGCTTCTGATGCGGTTTTGACTTCATGCTTTTGGTAGGGGAAAGTTGATGAGGGGAGAGACTGCGGTTGGCGATAGACTTCTAGTTGTCGATCGAGGAGATTAAGGATCCAGTATTCTTGAATGCCAGCTTGGGCATACATGGCTGTCTTTTTTGTCCGGTCATAGGTCAATGTCGTGTCAGCAATTTCGATGACTAATTCTGCTGTGGTGGGATGTTCTTTGCAATAATCTCGTGGTGCACCTGTGACAATGGCAATATCGGGCTCTGGTTCAGAACCTGAGCTTATTGCTAGAGGCATTTGAACTCGTACTACATAATTTTTTCCAAAGACTGTTCTGAGTGTATTTTCCACAAGCGTCACACCGGTTGCATGCTGACTGCCTTGTGGACTCATTTGAACGATTTCCCCTTCTATTAATTCCAACCGTTCCTCGGGATGGAACATGCCTCCGGCGATGAGACGGTCGTATTCTTCTCGTGACCATCGGCGGTTTTGAATGGCAGCTTCAGGCATTGGGCATCTCTCATTTTGAAAAATGGATTCACATTCATGTCTATCAAGGTCATAACCACCTGCCAAGTTGAATTGAGGGATGTTACTGTGTCATCGGACAGTTAAGCCGGTTTTCCGGTCGGTTTCAGGCTGGAGAAGTTGCAATTAGGAAAAGGGCTGTGGCAGGCTAGCCTCTAGTCATTATTCTATCTTTAGAGGGGGTGAGCGATGAAATATCGAAAACAGGTGCATTATGTGAAAGGGGTGTTTGCATGCCCCAAATGCTGTCGACATTTTGTGCAAGAGCGATGGCTGGAAGAATTTCGAGTGCGGTGTCATATGTGTGATTATCGTGGGGCGTTGACGCATGTGTCGGTGGAAGAACAGATTGATGAGGAAATCGGACGTCAGTAAGGTCTCTTCATTCGTCGTTTCTTCATTCATTCTTTTCTGAGGTTATCAGTCTGTACGCTTTGTCCTCCCTGATACTATTTCCCAAAATCAGATGATTGCTCAAATTTTTGTTCATTGGCTTTTTGGAGTCGTCTTTCTCTGTCTTGGGTGTTCCCATGTCGCCGCACAGGGGGAACCTCAGTCAAGCATCCAGGTTCTGGTGGTCTACCATTCCTTGTCAGGAAATACGGAAATCATGGCGAAGAGCGTGGTGGCAGGGGCCAGGGGTGTTCCTGACGTTCGCGTCGTGTTGAAGAAGGTGGGGGAAGTTACGGCGGATTTGTTGTTCTCCAGTGATGCGTTAGTTGTCGGCTCGCCAGTGTATTGGTCGAATATGTCGGGAGAAGTCAAGATTTTTTTTGATCGATGGCAATTTGAATTTGGGGTTTTTCCTGAATTCAAGATGCGCAATAAAGTGGGGGCGGCTTTTGCGACAGGAGGACAAGTTTCCAGTGGAAAAGAATTGACCATGTTAACCATTCTAGCCGCGATGCTGGGGAATCAGATGATTGTCGTGAGTGGTGGCGGGGCTTTTGGTGCCTCGGCTACGACGGAAGGCGACAGTCCTGGTATTGATGAGAAGGAAAAAGCGGAGGCTTGGGCCTTAGGCAAGCGTGTTGCTGAAGTCGCGTGGGTCGTGAAGCGCGGTCAGCAACGGTAAGGAATGTCCTTGTTGTCATGCCTGTAGTATATTTTCCAGCCTCTTGTATCCTTCTATCTTCGAACCGAGATGCTTTATGCTAAAGGCTAATAAAAAATCAAGCAGATCTATTGTTTGAAGTCTTTGGCGAATCTCCAGCATTGAACTTCCTGAATAGCTTTTTTTCGAAATGACAGATAACGCCAGCATGCTGGGGAAACTCAATGCTTCTGCTTTGTTTGAGTGCAGTGAGTTGTTGTCACGTTGACGGAAGATTGCAATGAATGCTATTTAGGAAACATTCCTAAATGATATTAGGTTAAGGCAGTGAATACAGACGCCATTCACAAACTCTTTCGGAAAAAACACCTCAAGGTGACGCCGCAACGGTGTGCCATTTATGACATGTTGGCACAGACGACATCGCATCCGACGGCTGATGAAATTCTCGCCAAGGTGAAGTCCACATTTCCGATGATCTCACCGAACACGGTGTATTATACGCTCAATGTCTTTGAGTCAGCTGGTCTTGTTGTGTCTCTTAATGAAGCGCACACCCGGTATGATGGCAATCTTAGTCCACATCATCATTTGATTTGTGTCTCCTGCCGGAACATTGAGGATGTGTATGATGACCACTTGAATCAGCTTCAACTTTCCATGGCAACTGATTTTGAAATTCACAGCCACCGGGTTGAGTTTTATGGCCAATGCCGTACCTGTCAACAACGCAGAGTTCCGATACATGAAAAGAAACGTTAACCACACACATTTCTAAAAAGGAGATTGAGTATGAGTGTATTAGTGACGCAAGAAGCACCTGATTTTGAGGCATCTGCAGTGATGCCTGATGGCACCATTAAGGCGGATTTCAAACTCTCTGATTTAAGAGGGAAATATGTGGCACTCTTCTTTTGGCCTCTTGACTTCACTTTCGTGTGCCCGACGGAACTTATTGCCCATGATCGCCGAATCGAAGAATTCAAGACGCGTGGCGTTGAAGTTGTCGGCGTATCCATCGATTCACAGTTCACCCATTTTGCCTGGAGAAACACGGCTCCAGACAAGGGCGGCATTGGACCTGTTCAATTTCCGATGGTGGCTGA
>SMVB01430270.1_pt1 | contig 10932 bp, 8 predicted proteins | sample 2456461 | NCBI WGS metagenome assembly SMVB01 (sample SAMN11095934, study PRJNA526329) | marine sediment metagenome | biome: Marine sediment; feature: Surficial sediment; material: Deep marine sediment; isolation source: Hadal surficial sediment | place: Pacific Ocean | collected 2014-05 | depth 0-1...
ACGAACATGTTGCCCGGGTGCTGGTCGCCGTGGAAGAAGCCGTCGCGGAACACCTGATTGAAGAAGATCGCCGCCGCCTTGGTCAGCACCTCGGTGAGGTCGTGGCCGGCGGCGATGAGGGCCGCCCGGTCGTCGAGACGGATGCCATCGACCCGGGCCATGGTCAGCACCCGGCGCGAGGTCCGCTGCCAATCGATCCGCGGCAAGTGATAGCTCGGGTCGTCGGCGAAGTTCTCGGCCAACTCGGCGGCGGCGGCCGCTTCCATGCGCAGATCCATTTCGATGCGCACCGTGGCCTCGAACATGCGCACCGATTCGACCGGCTTGAAGCGGCGCAGGCGCGGCTGGGTGCGCTCGACCAGGCCCGCGACCCAATAGAGCAACTCCAAATCGCGCTCGAAGGCGCGTTCGATGCCCGGGCGCAGCACCTTGATCGCGACCTCTGCGTCCGGGCCACCGTCCTCACCGCCACTTGGACCGGGCACCGTCGCCAAATGGACCTGGGCGATCGAGGCGGCGGAGATCGGGACATCGTCGAAGCTTCGGAACAAATCGCCCAAAGGCTTGCCCAGCTCGCGCTCGATGGTGGCGCGCGCTTCCTTGCTCGCAAACGGCGGCAGGCGGTCCTGCAGGTCCGAAAGATCGGCCGCCAATTGCTCGCCCAGGAGGTCGGCGCGGGTCGAGAGAAACTGGCCCAGCTTGATGAAGCTCGGCCCCAGGTCGGTGAGCGCGCGGGCCAGCTTCTGCCCGGGCCGGCCCCCCGGGAGGCTCGCGGCGCGGCGCCGGTAGATTCGCCGCGCGAGCCACAGAATGCCGGGCGCGACGCGCAACTCCTCGAGCGCGCCAAGCACATCGTGGCGCGCGAGCGTGCGCGCGATCACCAGGAGTCGCAGCAGCGAGCGGAGGGTGCGCAGCATGGCTCCTGGAATTCCTAGAGCCGCCAGCCGGAATGGAGTGCCGCGATGCCGCCTGACAGGTTGCGATAGCGCACCAGGTCCAGCCCTGCCGCCGTCATCAGATCGGCGAGAGCGTCCTGGGCCGGAAACCGGCGGATGCTTTCGGCAAGATAGACATAGGCCGCGCGGTCGCCGGTCACCATCTGGCCGAGCGCCGGCAACACGGCGAAGGAATAGCGGTCGTAGAGCTCGGACAGCAACGGCACCGCGACCCGGCTAAACTCCAGGCAGAGGAAACGGCCGCCGGGCTTGAGCACGCGCCGCGCCTCGCTCAGGGCTTGCTCGATCCGGGTCACGTTGCGCAGGCCGAAGGCGATGGTGACCGCATCCATGGAGCGGTCCGGCAACGGCAAACTCTCGGCATCGGCGCAGACCCACTGCGGCCCGGCCGGGACCTGCCCCGGCAACAGGCCGCGGTCGATCGCCCGGTCGCGGCCCCGGGCGATCATTTCCGGCGTCAGATCGCAGACCACGATGGGGCCGGCCCGCGCCGCCCCGACCCGTTCGATCACCCGGAACGCGATATCGCCGGTGCCGCCGGCCACGTCGGCCAGGCGCTGGCCCGGCCGGGGATTGAGCCAATCGATCATGGCCGCCTTCCACAGCCGGTGGACGCCGCCCGACATCAGGTCGTTCATCAGATCGTAGCGGCTGGCCACGGACTCGAAGACGCCACGCACCCGCGCGCCCTTCTCCGACTCGAGCACCTTTCGGTAACCGAAGTGGGTGGTGGGGCCGCTGCGCGGCGCTTCATGGTTGGAATTCTCAGACATCGAGCGGACCATAGCGCGGGCCCCGCTTTCGCGCTACTCTGGCCGTCCGATAGATCCACCAAACTTGAGCCTGGCTGGAACCATGCCCGAACTGCCCGAAGTCGAGACCGTGGTCCGGGGCCTGCGCCCGCACCTGGAAGGGCGCCGCCTGGTGCGGGTCGAACAGCGCCGCGCCGGCCTGCGGTTTCCGTTTCCTGAGAATTTCGCCGCGCGCCTCGAGGGCCGGCGGGTGGATCGCATCCGGCGCCGCGCCAAGTACATCCTGATGCACCTGGACGATGGCCAGGTGCTGCTCTGTCATCTCGGCATGTCGGGCCGCATGACCATTGGAAAAGGCACGGGCACGCCGCCGGACAAACACGACCACGTGATTCTGACCACCGACGAGGGTCAGGAGCTGCGCTTCAACGATGCGCGCCGCTTCGGACTTATGGACCTGGTGTCCGAAGCGGGGCTCGACGCCCACCCGTTGCTCGCCAACTTGGGGCCCGAGCCTCTGGGCAACGACTTCAACGGTCCTGAACTGGCGCGGCGCCTGGCCGGCAAGCGCAGCCCGATCAAGGCGGCACTCCTGGATCAGCGGGTGGTCGCGGGCCTGGGCAATATCTATGTCTGCGAGAGCCTGTTCTTCGCCGGCCTGTCGCCGCGGCGCAAGGCCTACACCGTTCAGGGCGGCCGCGCCGAGCGCCTGGCCCATGCGGTGCGCGAGGTTTTAGGCCGCGCGATCGAGGCCGGCGGCTCGTCCCTGCGCGATTACGTTCAGGCCTCGGGCGAGCTGGGATATTTCCAGCATTCCTGGGCGGTTTACGGTCGCGAAGGGGCGCCCTGCCCAGGCTGCACTTGCGATCCGGCAGCGACTGGCGGCGTTCGCCGCATGGTCCAGTCGAATCGCTCGACTTTCTATTGTGCATCGCGGCAACGCTAGGGTAGAGAATGCCGTCATGGGACAGTGCACCGTTATCGCCGCCGCTCTGAGCCTGGCATTGGCGTCCTGGGCTTTGCCGGCCGATTCCGGAGCGCGGGCCGAGGGCCATGTCGCCTACCTGACGGCGGTTGCGGACCTGCCGTTGATGCCGGGCCTGGCCGAGTTGCCGGAGGCCGGATGGGTCTTCGACCAACCCTCGGGACGCATCGTCGAGGCCTACGCCCAAGGGCAAGTCAGCCGCGCCGCGGTGCGGTCGTTTTATCTCGATACGCTGCCGAATTTGGGTTGGCGCGCCAAAGCCGAGGCCTTGTTCCAGCGTGAGGGCGAAGAGCTTCGCCTCGACATTTCCGGCGACGACGGTGCGTTGGTCGTTCGTTTCACCCTGCAGCCGCAATAATAGTAACGCGACCCCCGCGGCCCGAAAACAACACCAAATCGGAGGAAAAGGCCGATGGCCTACGAGCATGTAATTGTTGAAATAAAAAACCAAGTCGGCGTGATCACGCTGAACCGTCCGAAAGTGCTCAATGCGCTCTGCGGCGCGCTCATGGACGAGCTCGAAACAGTGCTCGACGAGTTCGAGGCCAACGACGACATCGGGTGCATCGTGGTGACCGGTTCGGAGAAAGCCTTCGCCGCGGGGGCGGACATCGGCGAGATGAAGGACATGTCCTTCATGGACGCCTACAAGGCCGACTTTATCACCCGCAACTGGGAACGCTTGGCGCGCACGCGCAAACCGACCATTGCCGCGGTCGCGGGCTTCGCACTTGGCGGTGGTTGCGAGATCGCTTTGATGTGCGACATGATTATCGCCGCCGACACCGCGAAGTTCGGTCAACCGGAAATCACGCTCGGCATTCTGCCTGGCGCGGGCGGCACGCAACGCCTGGCGCGTTTCATCGGTAAGGCGAAGACCATGGACATGTGTCTGACCGGACGCATGATCGGTGCGGAGGAAGCGGAGCGCGCCGGCCTGGTCGCGCGCGTGGTGCCGGCCGAACGCCTGCTCGATGAAACGATGGAAGCCGCGGCCAAGATCGCCGCAGTCTCCCGGTCCGCTGCGATGATGGTTAAGGAGTCGGTCAACCGCGCCTATGAAACCACGCTTGCCGAGGGCGTCCGTTTCGAGCGCCGCCTGTTCCACGCCGCCTTCGCCACGGCGGACCAGAAAGAAGGCATGGCCGCATTCATCGAGAAGCGTGCCGCTGTGTGGGAAAATCGTTGAATAACAGATGGTTATGAAACCGTTCCGCCAGACCTCGGGGGGCTGTTGCAGAGGCCGTCCAGGGCGGTCCGACTGGCTTGACGCCACCGCCCCCCGGCGCTATAAACCCGGCCTTCCACGGATTCATGAAACAGTAGGTTGAGCCAATGGCCCACCATGCCTCCGCCAAAAAGCGGATCCGCCGTAACGCGCGCCGTGCCGTGATCAATGGCGCGCGCGTGAGTCGCTTGCGCACCTTCGTCAAGAAGGTCGAACTCGCGATCGCGAGCGGTGACAAGTCTGCGGCGCAAAGCGCGTTCAAGGATGCGCAACCGGAACTTCATCGCGGCGCCCGCGTCGGCGTGATGAACCGCAACACCGTCGCGCGGAAACTTTCGCGTCTGTCTTCGCGTATCAAGGCGTTGGCGTAAGGCGCCTGTGCGATAGGATCGCGCGAACAGCCCGCGCGCGATTTCACAAATCGACCGCAGCCGTTCGTTCTCGCTTGCGGGTTTTCTTTTTTCGAACCACGACGTCCCGTTCGATTGCGTGAAGGGATGCATGCCGGCCGCAGCGCAGCGCGGGCGACGCCGCAGCGGAATCAATACATTGGCAGCCATCTACCCTGCGTGCGGTCCTCGTCGCGGGCCTTCGCATCGCGCAGGTCGCCGCGACCTGCGCGATCTGGCTTGGCAGAGCCGAGTCGGCGATAAAAAATTTGGCGTTCCCGGTTCGGACCGCTTGTCACGGAACCATGCGGCGGGTACATTTCAAAGAACGGACCTTGGGTCGCTCAAGCAAGTAGATCCGAGTAAATATTAAATAAAAATAACCCATATCAACGTCTTTTTCATAGCTGTTCTAGAAATTTGGAACGCTGAACGGGGAAAGATAATAATCACAAGCACAATCTGCGGGAAAGTTGGAAACTTCCATCCGCGATAAGCTGCTTGTTTGTTGGCCACGGTTGGTGAGGGACCTGTCGTAGACCATGTTATTGCCCCGCATCCTTGCAGTGAAACTCCCATCGATTGGGAGATTGAAAAGTCGCGCCGATTACGTGGGTGTTAGGCGCAAGGGCGTTGGACGTGGGGCGGGCGTTGGACGTGGGGGCGGTGAGCTAAAATGGGGGACATGAATATGCTCGGCGATGGGCGGGACGGCCTGGGCAGTGGCGAAGAGTGGGCGCGGGTGCGGGGGCGCCTGCGCGCGGAGGTCGGCGACGCGGCGTTCCGGAGTTGGCTGAAGCCCTTGACCATGGTCGGCGCCAAGGACGGTGTCGCGCGCATGTCCGTACCCACACGCTTTATGCGCGATTGGGTCGTGAGCCACTACGCCGAGCGTATCCAATCCCTGTGGCAGGACGAGAGCGTCGGTATTCAGCGCGTCGAGATCGTGGTTCAGCCGCCGCCGCGCCCGGAGCCGAAGCCCGACTTTGCGCCCCCCGATGGCGCAGCCGAGGTGGGGGCAGGTCGGATCGCCAGCTCTCAGCACACCAGACCCCGTCCCGCCAGCAAGCCGATCGCGGCGCCAGCCGTTGTGCGGAGCGAACCTGACAGTTCCTACAGGGACTTGAGTGCGCCCTTGGATCCACGGTTTACATTCGAGAATTTCGTGGTTGGCAAGCCGAACGAGCTGGCCTACGCAGCCGCCCGGCGCATCGCCGAGGCCAGCAGCGTGCCGTTCAATCCACTGTTTCTCTACGGCCCGGTGGGCCTGGGCAAGACGCACCTGATGCACGCCATCGCCTGGGAGATCGGCGCCCGCTACCCCCAGCGCCGGATCATCTATCTTTCGGCCGAGAAGTTCATGTATCAGTTCGTGCGCGCGCTCCGGACCAAGGATACGGTCTCCTTCAAGGATCAGTTCCGCTCGGTCGATGTGCTGATGATCGACGACGTCCAGTTCATCGGCGGGCGCGAGGCGACCCAGGAGGAGTTTTTCCATACTTTCAACGCGCTGGTCGATCAGAACCGCCAAGTGGTGATCTCCGCCGACAAGAGTCCTTCGGACCTGGAAGGGGTCGAGGAGCGCATGCGCTCCCGGCTCGGCTGGGGCCTGGTCGCAGACATCCACCCGACCACCTACGAGCTGCGCCTGGGAATATTGCAGGCCAAGGCCGAGCGGTCCGAGCCGGACATTCCAGCCAAGGTGCTGGAATTCCTGGCTCACAAAATCACCTCGAACGTGCGCGAGCTCGAGGGCGCCCTCAACCGGATCGTGGCCAACGCGACCCTGATCGGACACCCGATCACGCTGGAATCGACCCAGGATCTGCTCCACGACCTGCTGCGCGCCAACGACCGCCGGGTCACCATCGAGGAGATTCAGAAGCGGGTATCCGAACACTTCAACCTGCGCGTGACCGACATGCATTCGGCGCGCCGCGCCCGCGCGGTGGCCCGGCCGCGTCAGGTCGCCATGTACTTGTCCAAGCAGCTCACCGCCCGCTCTTTGCCGGAAATCGGCCGAAAATTCGGCGGCCGCGACCACACGACGGTGATGCACGCGGTGCGCAAGATCGAGGAGCTCAAATCCATCGATCCGGGCTTCGCCGAAGACGTCGAGTTGCTGCGCCGCATGCTCGAGGCCTGAGGCCAAAGGACCCTTCGGCAAGGGCCTCAAATACCCTGAAAATCTTTGCGATTCTGCGCTTAAAGCTTACGTTCCGGGCAGTTCCCCGCTATACTGGTTCACCGTATCCAGGGTGCAGACACCTGTCTCCCGGAAATCGGTGCGGAGAGTAACCAACGGCCTTGGCGCTGGGCGCCCATTGGGGACCGCGGCCGAGCCGAGGGATTTCGTCAACCATCGTTCAGAACGACCACGCCGAGACATCATGAAGCTGACCATTGAACGCGCTGCGCTGCTCAAGACACTGGCCCATGTGCAATCTGCCGTGGAGCGGCGCAACACCATCCCGATTCTCGCCAACGTCCTGATCGACGCCGGCGAAGGACGGCTTTTGCTGACTGCGACCGATATGGATCTGACCATCGTCGATTCGGTGCCGGCGGAGATCGGCGAGCCGGGCGCGACCACGGCGCCGGTGCATATGCTCTACGACATCGTCCGAAAGCTTCCCGAGGGCGCCCAGGTCGAATTATCGACCATGGGCGACGGCGGCCGGATCAAGGTCGAGGCGGGGCGTTCGGTGTTCACGCTGGCGACCCTGCCGCGCGAGGACTTCCCGGCGCTCGGGGAGGCCGATCTGCCGCACGCCTTCACGCTGCAGCCGGCCGAATTGCGCAATTTGATCGACCGCACGCGCTTCGCCATCTCCACCGAGGAGACCCGGTATTATCTCAACGGGATCTACCTGCATGCCGCCAAGACCGGGGACATCGACGTGCTGCGCGCGGTGGCGACGGACGGCCATCGGCTGGCGCGCTTCGAAATGCCGCTGCCGGAGGGCGCCGCAGGCATGCCCGGCGTGATCGTGCCGCGCAAAACGGTGAACGAACTGCGCAAATTGCTCGACGAATCCGACGATGCGGTCAGCGTGTCGCTGTCGGACACCCGGATCCAGTTCTCTTTCGGCGCCGCGGTGCTGACCTCCAAGCTGATCGACGGCACCTTCCCGGACTACCAGCGCGTGATCCCGGTCGGCAACGACAAAGTCGTCCGGGTGCGCTGTCAGAGCTTCCGCGAAGCGGTCGATCGCGTCTCCACCATCTCCTCGGAGAAGAGCCGCGCGGTGAAGCTGAAAATCTCGGACGGCGCCATCACGCTCTCGGCCAACAGCCCGGAGAACGACACCGCCACCGAGGAGGTCGAGATCGACTACAGCGGACCGGATTTGGAGATCGGCTTCAATTCGCGATACCTGCTCGACATCACCCAGCAGATCGAGGGCGAGGATGCACAATTCAGCCTCGCCGATTCGGCTTCGCCGACGGTGGTAAGCGACGTTTCCGATTCGAGCGCGCTCTACGTACTCATGCCCATGCGCGTATGAACGTTGTGGGAGACCGAACGGACCATTGGCCAGGCAATTGACGAACAGGGCCGTTGCGTTCCAATCGCGGGCCGCCGATGGCGCTGCGGAGGGTGTGGTTGCGGCGTTTCCGGCTGAGGAATCCGGGCCACGGCGGCTGTGGCTATCCCGGCTGTCGGTCACAGATTTTCGCTGTTATGCGCACGCCGAGATAGAGCCCGATGGACGGCCCGTGGTGCTGGCGGGACCCAACGGCGCCGGTAAGACCAATCTTTTGGAGGCGATCTCCTACCTGGCGCCCGGACGAGGCCTGCGCCGGGCGCGGTTGAGCGATGTCGAGCGCAGGGTTACGCCGGATGCCGGGCCGGCTGGGCCTTGGGCGGTCGCGGCTACCGCGGTCACCCCGGAGGGCGTGCGCGAGTTGGGCACCGGGCGGGATCCGGCGCTAGGTCTACAGACCGGCCGGTCAACGGGCGGGCCAGCGGGTGGCCCAGCGGGCGGAAATGGCGAGGCCGGGCGGCTGCGCGAGCGCCGTGTGGTCCGGATCGATGGTGCGCCGGCGCGCAGCCAGCAGGAGCTCGGCGAAATTCTGGCCATCGTCTGGCTTAGCCCGCGCATGGATGGGCTGTTCCGCGACGGCGCCTCGGCGCGGCGGCGCTTTCTGGACCGGCTGGTCTACGGCTTCGATCCGGCCCATGCCGGGCGCGTGGCCGCCTATGAACAGGCCCTGCGCGAGCGTGCGCGGCTGCTCAAGTTGGGCGGGGCGGAAGATGCCTGGCTGGCGGCGCTGGAGGACACCATGGCGCGCCACGGGGTCGCCATCGCGGCGGCGCGGCGCGATCTGGTGGGACGGCTGGCACAGGCCAGCGGCGCCGGTCGCGGGCCGTTTCCGGTCGCCGGGCTGGCGCTCGACGGTGAGACTGAGGTGGCGCTGGAGAGCCAGGCGGCGCTCGTGGTCGAGGACGGGCTGCGCGCCCGCTTCGCCGAAGCCCGCACCCGCGATGCGGTTGCCGGCGGCGCGGCGGCCGGCCCGCATCGCAGCGACTTGAGGGTCAGCCACTTGGAGCGGGACCTGCCTGCGAAACTCTGTTCGACCGGCGAGCAGAAGGCGTTGCTGATCTCGATCGTACTGGCCCATGCGCGGTTGCTCACCCTGCACCGCTCTGCGCCGCCGCTGTTGCTGCTGGACGAGATCGCGGCGCATCTGGACGAAGCGCGGCGGCGCGCATTGTTCGACGAAATTCTGGGGTTGGGCGTTCAGGCCTGGCTGACCGGAACCGATGCCGCCGTGTTCGCCGATCTCGGCGAGCGGGCGCACTTTTTCCGGGTGCATGCCGCGACTCTGACTCCGGCCGAACCGCCGGCCAAGATTATGGCGTGACCACCCTCTTCCTCTTACGGGCGGCGCGCGAATCAAGAATTGGATTGCGACAAGAATGACACAGCAAGCAGATAAGAACCCAACACCGGAGAAGGCGCCGGCGAAGACGGAGTCCTACGGCGCCGAATCCATCAAGGTGTTGCGCGGCCTGGAGGCGGTGCGCAAGCGGCCGGGCATGTACATCGGCGATACCGACGATGGCTCCGGCCTGCATCACATGGTCTACGAGGTCGTGGACAACTCGATCGACGAGACGCTGGCCGGTCACTGCGACCGCATCGAGGTGATTCTCAACGGTGACGGTTCGGTCACCGTGCGCGACAACGGCCGCGGCATTCCGGTCGGCATCCATTCCGAGGAGGGGATTTCGGCGGCCGAGGTGATCATGACCCAGCTTCACGCCGGCGGGAAGTTCGACCAGAATTCCTACAAGGTCTCCGGCGGTCTGCACGGGGTCGGGGTTTCCGTGGTCAACGCGCTTTCGGAGTGGCTCCAGCTCATAATCTGGCGCGACGGCAAGGAGCACAGCATCCGGTTCGCCGACGGCGATGCGGAAGCCCGGCTCGAAGTAGTGGGCGAGTCCGGGGCGCGCAGCGGCACCGAGATCACTTTCCTGCCGTCCACGAAAACCTTCTCGATGATCGAATTCGACTTAGCGACGCTGGAGCATAGGCTGCGCGAGCTCGCGTTTCTCAACTCGGGCGTCAATCTGGAACTGATCGACGACCGTCACGCCGAGGCGAAGATCGTCGATCTGAACTACGAGGGCGGGCTCGAAGCTTTCGTCCGCTATCTCGACCGCACCAAGAACCCCTTGATCGACCCGCCGATTCGAATCCATGGCGAGCGGGACGGCGTCGTGGTCGAGGCTGCGTTGGAGTGGACCGACAGCTACCACGAGACCATGCTCTGCTTCACCAACAACATCCCGCAGCGCGATGGCGGTACCCACCTGGCCGGCTTCCGCGCCGCGCTGACGCGCCAGATCAACGCCTATTCGATTTCCTCCGGCATCGCCAAGCGCGAGAAGGTGTCGCTCAGCGGCGAGGACGCGCGCGAGGGGCTGACTTGCGTGCTTTCGATCAAGTTGCCCGACCCGAAGTTCTCCAGCCAGACCAAAGATAAGTTGGTGTCCTCCGAGGTCCGGCCGGTGATCGAGGGGTTGATCAACGACCGCCTGGGCCAATACTTCGAGGAGCATCCGAACGATGCGCGGCGCGTGGTCGCCAAGGTGGTCGAGGCCGCGGCGGCGCGGGAGGCGGCGCGCAAGGCGCGGGAGTTGACCCGGCGCAAGGGCGCGTTGGATATCTCCTCGCTGCCCGGCAAGCTGGCCGACTGCCAGGAGCGCGACCCGGCGCTCTCGGAAGTGTTCATCGTCGAAGGCGATTCCGCCGGCGGCTCGGCCAAACAGGGCCGCAACCGGCGGTTTCAGGCTATCCTGCCGCTCCGGGGCAAGATTCTCAACGTCGAGCGCGCGCGCTTCGACAAAATGCTGGGTTCGGCGGAGATCGGCACCTTGATCACCGCGCTGGGCGCCGGCATTGGCGCGGACGAGTTCGATATCGCCAAGCTGCGCTATCACAAGATCATCATCATGACCGATGCCGATGTCGACGGCAGCCACATCCGCACCCTGCTGTTGACGTTTTTCTTTCGCCACATGCCGGAGATTATCGAACGCGGCCATCTTTATATCGCCCAGCCGCCGCTCTATCGCGCCAAGCGTGGCGAGTCGCTTCGCTACCTGAAGGAC
>SMVB01360367.1_pt1 | contig 10931 bp, 10 predicted proteins | sample 2456461 | NCBI WGS metagenome assembly SMVB01 (sample SAMN11095934, study PRJNA526329) | marine sediment metagenome | biome: Marine sediment; feature: Surficial sediment; material: Deep marine sediment; isolation source: Hadal surficial sediment | place: Pacific Ocean | collected 2014-05 | depth...
AGTGGCGGAGGCGGAGGGCATTCCGCATACGATTCAGGCCGCGGCGCGGTCTACTCGCACGGACGCCGACTCCATCTACCTGACCCGATCCGGCGTCCCCACCGGGCTGGTGTCGGTTCCAAATCGCTACATGCATTCGCCGAACGAGATGGTTGCTCTGTCCGATCTGGAATCCACGGCTCGTCTGTTGGCTGCGTTCGTGGCGAGTCTCGATGGAGACACAGACTTTACTCCGCGATGATGGCCGGGCTGTACCGTCCTGTTTCTAATATGCGGCCTCGGCTTGCTCGTAAGCGGTCTCCCATGTACCGTTTTGGATCGACGAACTCAATGAGTTTTGGGGGCTTGGCCCCCTTAATAATTACCTGCGTGCGCGCGTTTCGCGCTCACGCACGCGCTCCCTAGAACCGGAATAGTCCGAATGCTCCAGCCGAACGATGTCTTGAAGGAGTTACAGGATCTGAGGGATAACGGGTTTCTCTCGGATACCCACTTGCGCCGGGCCGTGAAGGACATCGCGGCGGCCGATGATCGCTTCGACTGGGTGGGTGTCTACCTCGTGAATTCCGAGGAGAACGTAGTCTGGCTGCACAACTACGTGGGAAGATCCACGACACACTCCAAGATCCCAATCGGTGAGGGGGTATGCGGCACCGCTGTTGCGGAGGGGGAGAACGCGAATGTCCCCGATGTGAGCGCGGTGGACCACTACATCGAATGTGATCGGCGAACCAAATCCGAGATGGTGGTTCTGATCCGTGACGGCGATGAAATTTTCGGGTTGATCAATATAGAGAGTAGGACGGAAGAGGCGTTTACGGACGAGGACGGAGCAGCGGTCCAGTCTCTGGCGGACCAGCTCGCCGAGCAGCTAGCCCAAGAGCGCAGCTGAGCCTAGGTGCTGGGGCCGTGGCATCCCGGGTACCCGTTGCGCTAGCACGGGTGGCGGCCCACCCCCCTGTCCGATCACCCTTCTAGGGGTTGGAGAGCATATTGCCAGAGCCGCTGACGAAGGAGCTGGGGGATCGCCTCCGAGGTGTTGTGGGAGCTGCCTGGGTCATCGCCGATCCGGATCGTCTTCTGGCGTATGAGTCCGACGGGCTGACCGCCTATCGCAGGACGCCACGCGCAGTCGTGCTCCCTCGGGACACCGACGAAGTCAGCCGTGTGCTGGGCATTCTTTCTCAGGAAGCTGTGCCTGTGGTGCCGAGAGGTGCGGGAACAGGACTCTCCGGGGGCGCCCTGGCGGATGGTGACGCGGTCGTGGTCGGTACGGCGCGGATGACCGACATGCTGAAACTCGATCCCGCCAATCGACTTGCCCGGGTTCAGCCGGGGATGATCAACGCGGATCTCACCACGGCAGCGGAGCCCTTTGGGCTTTATTACGCGCCCGATCCCTCCTCGCAGTCGGCGTGTACGCTGGGCGGGAACGTGGCCGAGAATTCTGGCGGGCCCCACTGTCTCAAGTACGGGGTCACCGCACGGTATGTGACGGGGCTCACGGTCGTGACCTACGACGGGAAGATCGTAGAGATGGGCGGCTTCGGCAGTGAGCCCGGCGGATACGATCTTTTGGGCGTGTTCGTCGGTTCCGAGGGGTGTTTCGGAATCGCTACCGAGATCGAGGTGCGGCTTCTCCCGAAGCCGGAGGGGGTGCGTACGTTACTGGCAATCTTCGACCGATTGGGGGATGCCGGGCGTGCCGTAACGGAGATCATGGCCGAGGGCCTTCTGCCGGCGGCTCTGGAGATCATCGATGGACCCACGATCCGAGCGGTCGAGGCGAGTGTGTTCGCAGCGGGTTTCCCGACCGACGCGGAGGCGGCGCTCGTGGTCGAGTTCGACGGTATCGAAGCGGGCCTGGCTGCCGATGTCGAACGGGCCGTGGTCCGTTGCCGGGAGGCGGGGGCCCGGGAGGTAAGGACGGCCGACTCCGACGAGGAGCGGCTCGCGCTCTGGCAGGGCCGCAAGAAGGCTTTCGGGGCCATGGGTCAGATCGCGAGCGATCTCTTGGTTCAGGACGCGACCGTCCCCCGGAGTAAGCTCACCGACGTCCTCGAGCGGATCTCCGAGATCGGGGTCCGCCACGATCTGACCATCGCCAACGTGTTTCACGCGGGGGACGGCAACCTCCACCCCAACCTTCTCTTTGACCGGAGCGATTCCGAAGAGGTCGCCCGGGTCGAGCGCGCATCCACGGAGATTATGGCAGTGTGTGTGGAGGCTGGGGGCACGATTACCGGAGAACATGGTGTCGGCTTGGACAAACGGCGCTACATGAGCCTGGTGCATGGTCCGGAGGAGTTGGAGGCCATGCGGCGCGTCAAGGCCGTCTTCGACCCGCGCGGGTACATGAACCCCGGTAAGGTCCTTCCCGATCGGCCCGACGCCGCGGGAGGCGCCCTGTGAATCCGTTGGCTGGGCTGTTGTCCGAACGGTTGTCCAAGGCGCAGGTGGTCGACGGCTGCGACACCGAGCCCTGGGCGGTGTGTGGGCGGTTGCCGAAGGCCGTTGTTTTCCCGGAGAGCGAGGAGCAGGTGGCTGAGATCCTCTCGCTGTCCAGTGAGGAAGGGTGGCACTGTGTCCCGGGAGGCCGAGGTAGTTGGCTGCACGGTGGGCAGCCTCCGCCGGGGGTCGATATACTCCTGAGCGCCGAGAGGATGAATGACATCTCGGCGTACGAGCCCGCCGACCAGTACATCGAGGCCCAGGCAGGAGCCGAATTGGACGCGCTGGAGCGCCGTACGGCCGAGTGCCAGCAGTGGCTTGCCCTCGATCCCCCAGGGGGAGAGCGAGGTACGATCGGAGCCATGTTGGCAGTCGGGACCGCAGGGCCACTCCAGGCAGGCTTCGGGTCCCCCCGCGATCAGGTGCTCGGAGCCACGCTCGTAACCGGAGACGGGCGAGTGCTCGACCTGGGCGGCAGAGTGGTGAAAAACGTTGCGGGCTTTGATGTGCTCAAGTTGGTCGCGGGCAGTTGGGGCACCTTGGGAATGATCACGAGTGTGACCATGCGGCTCCACCCCGTCCCGGCGACTGATCGATCGCTTCTGTTCAAGGGTGTTGAGGCGGCGGACGGTGCGGAGTTGGCATGTCGCCTTGCCCGAGCACCGCTCCCGCTTGCTGCGGTGGAACTGTTGGTGCCCGGGGATGGGGAGTCGGGAGTAGGCGCGCCCAGCCCCCTGGTCGCCGTCCGGATCCTGGAGTCAGTGGACGCTGCGGACGAGGCCGAGCGGGTCGTGTCCGAGCGTGCGGGTATGCCGCCTGTTCAGCGGCTGGAAGGAGAGCAATCGGCAGCGATTTTCGATAACGTGAGGGCCATGGAAGACGGGGCCGAACTCGTGTTGCGTCTGAGCCTTCTTCCAACCCGGCTACCGGAGTTGGTCGAGATGACTTCGCGGCTGAGAGGTTTATATGATCCGACGGAGGGCTGGGGGATGCGGCTGGCGGCCCACGCGCAAGCGGGCGTCCTACGGGTGATGATCGCGAAGGTGACCCGGTCGGACGATTGGGTGGATCGGGCCAAGACGGTGCTGGGGGTCCTGCGGCGGTCCCTCGAGGCGGAGGGTGGAAGCCTTGTGATCTCTCAAGGTCCGCCGGAGATCGTGGGCGCTGTTTCAGCATGGGGTGAACTCGGCCCGGCTGCTCTGTTCACCGCGGGGATCCAGGCGGCGTTCGACCCCGCTGGGATTCTCACCCGAGGTAGATTACCACAGTGAAGCCGCAACACGACACTGCGTTGGCCGCCGCGCTCTGGGCGCAGGAAGACAAGCTCATGCCGTGCGTGCACTGTGGTTTTTGCCTGCCGGCGTGCCCCACCTATTCCCGGCTGGGAGACGAGAACGATTCGCCTCGCGGGAGGCTCTATCTCATGCTCGCGGTTGTCGAGGGCCGGTTGAGCCCCGAGTCCGAAGCGTTTCAGACCCATATCGACCGCTGCTTGGGATGCCGCGCGTGCGAGCCTGTGTGCCCTTCGGGCGTAGAGTACGGTGTCCTGCTCGAGGCCGCACGGGAGACTGTTTTCCGGGCTCGCAAGACGCCCGCCATGGTGGGGATGCTCCTGGCCGTTTTTTCGAGCCGTAGGTGGACGAGCTGGAGCATGCGCCTGGCGAGGGTCGTGCGAGGACTAGGCATGGCCGGACTGGCGGCGAAAATGATGCCGGGGAACCGCCTTTTCCACCCGATACGGTTCGGTCTCGCGATGCTCGACGCGAGCAGGGAGCGGCGACTACTGGTCGGGTTGCCTTCCGGTTCTGCAGCCCCGCGCGCATCGGAGGACGGGTCATCGGAGACCGGGTCACCGGAGACCGGGTCATCGGACGGCGCGGCGCGTTGGCGGGAGGGTGGTCGGGGACGGGTGGCGATCCTTCGTGGGTGTGTCCAGGCAGGCCTGTTCGCGAGGGTGAACGACGCTACCGAGAGGGTCCTTCGGGCCAACGGCTACGAGGTGGTCGAGGTGAGCGGGCAGGGATGTTGTGGCGCTCTTCACACCCACGCCGGGGATGCGGTGGGGGCTCGCGACCTGGCGCGTGCCAACGTTCAGGTTCTGGGATCGGCCCAGGTCGACTTCGTTGCGGTGAACGCCGCCGGCTGTGGTGCCGCCCTCAAGGAGTACGGCCATCTTCTCGAGGCCGATGCGGAACACCAGCAGACTGCTGCGGACCTTGCGGCTTCGACACGAGACATCTCGGAGCTTCTGGCGGTTGACACCTTGAGGGTGGGTGCCCCATTACCGGCTCGGGTCACGTACGATGCCGCCTGCCATTTGTGCCACGCACAGGGTGTGAGGGAGGAGCCCCGGGTGCTGCTCGGGGCCATTCCGGAGCTCGTCGTCCTGCCTCTTCAGGACGAAGAGGAGTGCTGTGGTGGCGCCGGAATCTATGGGATCACCCATGCCGAGCTGGGAGGGGAAATCGGCGCCGATAAGGTGTCCGCCGTCTTGGCCACGGGAGCGGAGATCGTCGCGACCGGAAATCCCGGCTGCATGATGCAGATCGGCGCCGGGCTCCTGCTCAAAGGATCGGACGTCGTAGCGTGCCACCCCGTCGAGTTGCTGGACGAGAGTTATCGGCGGGCGGGGTTCTATGACGGACCTTGAGGTCGCGGGGGTCGGGGATTTCCTCGCTGAACGACGTGACGACATCGCAGGGCTGCTTATCGAGTTGGCCGATCTGGAGTCCCCTTCCCTGGTGCCCGAGTCCCAACACCCGATTCAGGAGCTCCTGACCCAGCGGCTCGAGGCGATCGGCTTCGTAGGCCGGCTCTTCCCCGGCCAAGAAACGGGTGGCCACCTCTACCTGTCACGCAAGGATGCGGGGCATGCCGGCGAGGGAGAGCCGGTTCAGCTTCTGCTCGGCCATACGGACACGGTCTGGCCGATCGGCACGGTGCGTGACATGCCGGTGGAGTGGGACGAAGGTGAGGACGTCATCCGGGGTCCGGGAGTCTTCGACATGAAGGCTGGGATCGTCCAGATGGTTTTTGCGCTCGAAGCCCTGTCGGAGCTCGGGCTCGAGCCGACCGTCGCTCCCACGATCTTCCTGAACTCCGATGAGGAAATCGGCAGTCCTGAATCACAAGGTCATGTCGAGCAGCTGGCTCAGGCGTCGCGTCGGGTGCTCGTGCTGGAGCCGGCCCTCGGCCCTGAAGGGTTCATCAAAACGACCCGTCGGGGCGTGGCGCGCTTCGATATTCGAGTCGTCGGTCGTGCCTCTCATTCGGGTCTCGCGCCCGGGGAGGGTGCGAGTGCGATCCAGGAGATGGCCCACCTCATCCAGGGTCTTCACGCGTTGACGGACCCGGAGCGGGGCATGACGGTCAACGTGGGCACGGTGTCCGGCGGGACCGTGGTCAACGTGGTCGCCGCCGAATGCCGTGCGAGCGTGGACGTGAGGGTAGCCACCCAGGCCGACGGTCGATGGATCAAAGAGGTCATTCGGAGCCTCGAGCCCACCACACCAGGAACCCGGTTGGAGATCGAGGTGTCGCTCGACCGCGGCCCGATGGAGGCCACACCTCGAAACCGAATCCTTTTCGGGGCCGTTCAGGGGTGCGGTAGGCGCCTTGGGCTGGAACTGGAGGGTGCCGAGTCCGGCGGTGCGTCGGACGGGAACACGACGAGTCTCTATACTGCGACGGTGGACGGATTGGGCGCGGTGGGGGATGGGGCTCACGCGCGTGACGAGCATGTCCTTGTGGGCAAGCTTCTCGAGAGAACGGCCCTTTTGGCCCTCATTCTCATGATGCCGCCGCTGGAAGGCTGTTGAAGGAGTATCAGAGGAGTCGAAGGACTCCCTCGGCGTCCACGAGTTCTTGTGAGTTGTACATGCAACCCATACTTTGCCGTTGATTTGCCTGCCCTTGTCCCTTGAGGGATGTATATACAACTTACGGTGCACCTAATTAACGCTCCGGACCCATGAGGCGATCTGGACGGCGGCGTAGAAAGGGCCATACAGGTAGATGTACAAGCAGGCTTACAGGTAGACGTAGAGGTGGACGTAGACGGGAAGGCGGCACGAGAGATCCTCCGCGGTTGTGTGTGTAGCCGCACCCGCATGCTCGATCGCGTCCTTTCACGTATCTTCAACGACTCTTTGGCGCCGCTTGGGGTTCGTGCTAGTCAGCTGACCGTCTTGGCGCTGATTGGAGCGATGGAGGGCCTCCGTGCCGCAGACGTGGCAAGATACCTCGAAATGGACAAGTCCACGGTCAGCCGCAGCCTGGTGTTGCTGAAGACACGGGGTTGGGTGGCGGAGTCTGCGGGGCCTACCAGAAAGTCGCCTCGCCTCGATGTTACTACAGAAGGGCGGGCGCTCCTGAATGAGACGCTCCCGTTCTGGCGGTCCGCCGTAGAGAACGCGCGCGAGGCTCTAGGTGAGGAGAGCGTCGAGGCGCTCCGGGGCGCTGCGGACTCGTTCCTCCGGCTCCGAGCGAGCCAGAACCTCAACCGTCGCGGTGCCGCTCCATGAAACCTACGAGAGCGTTCAAGAAATCCGGGCGGGCAGATTCGATAAAGGCCATGTGATCCGCTCCCGAGACTTCGAGCGATTCAAGATCGACCGCTCCTAGGGAGCGGAACAGCGAGTCACGCTGCTCAGGCGTCGCGATGGGGTCGAACTCGGCATGAATGAGAAGTGTCGGAACACGCACCTGCGTGGGATCGAGCTCATCCCACTCGCCTGCGCCGCGCCAGTCCACCCGGATGGGGTCAGCCTCTAGTGCCGCCTTCACATATGTATCGATAGCGAGCGGGCTGATCGACCCGGGTGTGATGAAGTCGCTTGCGGCGGCGGCGGCACTGTTCGGGGCGGCTGCGGGTGGCGTATCCCCTTCGCCATCAGCTAGTGGGGCTCCAGCGAACGTCGGGGAATAGCCAAAAAAAACAAGGGACGACACCAGCTCCGGCCAGCGTTGGACCGTGAGTTGAGCGACCTTCGAGCCGCGGGACCAACCGAGAAGGACAGGCCTCGGCCCACTTCCGGTGAGAAGCCAAACGCGCTCGAGCACCGCCTTCAGATCCCTTGCGGCACGATCGGGGCTCAGCCATCCGGTCTCGTCGCGTGGCGTTTGGCCGTAGCCTCTGAAGTCGACCGCGAAGGCCGCGTACCCTGCGTCCACCAATCCGTCCATCAGCGACAGGTCCTCGCCTGGCACCTGTAGATCAAAGTTGGGACGCGCGCTCCACGTGCGGCCGTGCAGTAGGACGATCGCCCCGCGCGCGTCCAACGGGCTTTTCTCCCAAAGGGCGATGGGATGCCCATCCGCGTCGACGTTATGCCTTGTGATCATCCTGGTCGGTGAGAGTGGTGTGAGTGCGATTCCACGCCAAGCTGGTCTGTAGCCTTCGAGTGCCGCAAGTTTCGTTGCCGAATATCGAATGCCGACCGGCTGGTCGCCCGATGCCGACCGGCCGCTGATGCCCTTCCAGGAGTACCCTCGTGGGTTCCGATTTCACGATCCGTCCGTTCGCCTCCATCGCGGACTTCAAGGAGTGCGTCCGCTTTCAGGAAGAGACGTGGGGGGAGGGTTTCTCCGAGCGTGTGGCGGTGGCCATCTTGAAGGTGAGCCAGCGCCTCGGCGGGGTCGCGGCCGGGGCCTACGACGGCGAGGGCAGCCTGGCGGGGTTTGTCTTCGGCATGACGGGCGTAGAGGCGGGACAGATCGTCCACTGGTCGGACATGCTCGCGGTTCGCCCGGAGCTACAGGACGCCGGGCTGGGCACTCGCCTCAAGGCCTACCAGCGGGATGAACTCATCTCGAGGGGAATCAGGCGTATGCACTGGACGTTCGATCCCCTGGAGGCCAAGAACGCGCACCTCAATCTCAACAAGCTCGGGGCGGTGGCCGGCGAGTATGTCCAGGACATGTACGGTGGGACCGACTCCCCGCTCCATAGGGGAATCGGCACCGACCGGTTCGTCCCCACGTGGGTGATGGACTCTCCCCGAGTGATCGAGCGGCTCGTGGAGGGGAAGGCCGGCCCCGACCCCGGAGGAGACCAGGGGGCCCCGGCGACGTTCCCGGTCCGACGAGAGGGGGGGCTGGAGCTTCCGGGGGACCAGGATCTCGCGATCGAGGCTGATCGGCTGCTGGTCCCGATTCCCAGCTCGATCCAGGTGCTCAGGGACACCTCGCTCGAGGCCGCGATGCGGTGGCGAACCGCCACACGCTCAGTTCTGACGACGTACCTCGACCGAGGCTTTGAAGCCCGTGAATTTTACCGGAGGGACGGGTGGGGGGAGTACTTACTCGTCTACGAAGGATCCGAGGCGGAGGCTCTCGAATCGCCGCCGCCCAGGCCCGGGAAGGTGATCACGTGAAGATCGAGCGTGTCGAAATACGTGAAATCCGAATGCAACTCCGTGAGCCATTCGAGATATCGACCGGTGTCTCCTACGACAGGCGCGTGCTCCTCGTGACGTTACACTCCGATGGAATCACCGCCTGGGGAGAGTGTGTGGCCGGCGAAACGCCTACTTATTCGTACGAGACCACCGACACGGCTTGGTCGATTCTTACGGGCCTGATCCTCCCGAGGGTAGCGGGCGCCGTCATGGAGTCGCCCGCAGATCTTCTCCCTGTTTTCGAGGGGATTCGTGGCCATCCCATGGCGAGGGCGGCCGTAGAGATGGCCGCCTGGGATCTGGAAGCGAAGGCGGCTGATCGCTCGCTGGCCTCACTGGTGGGGGGCGTGCGTGACTCGGTTCCCGTCGGGGTCAGCATCGGCCTTCAAGAGACCGACGAGGAACTGTACCGGAAGGTCGGCGACTATGTCGAGGAGGGCTATAAGCGCATCAAGGTCAAGATCAAGCCGGGACGGGACGTGTTCATGCTCGGGGGGCTACGCGACCGGTATCCGGACGTCCCAATCATGGCGGACGCCAATTCGGCCTATTCACTCGACGACTTGCCCCGTCTGAGGGAGCTGGACGAACTCGATCTCATGATGATCGAGCAACCGCTCGCACATGACGACTACCTCGACCACGCGCGGCTCCAGAGTGAACTCGTGACTCCCATCTGTCTCGACGAGTCCATACGGTCGGTCCGCGACGCTGCGCTTGCCCTCGAAATCGGGGCTTGCCGGATCATCAACGTCAAGCCGGGTCGAGTAGGCGGCCTCTCCTCCGCAAAGGCCATCCACGACCTGTGCGTCGAACACCAGATTCCTGTCTGGTGTGGGGGGATGCTCGAGTCGGGGGTGGGACGGGCCCACAACGTCGCCTTGGCCTCCCTCCCCGGATTTACACTCCCCGGAGACATTTCCGCGAGCCGGCGTTATTGGAGTGAGGACATCGTGACGCCGGAGTTCGTCCTCGATGGAGGGACGGTTGCGGTCCCGTCTGGGCCGGGTATTGGCGTGGAGGTGAGGGAGGATCTTGTCGATGCCTGGGCCGTGCGAAAGGCGGATTTCTAGTCGGATTGTTCAGTGAGATCGTGGTTTTCCGCCAAAATCGTTGAATCTTTTTGGGAGATGTCGAAAATTAGAGAAGGGACACGGTGCAAGACCTCGGACATAAGAAAGGAGCGAATCATGATTTTACCTACGATTCGCGCCTCCCTCAGTCGAACTGACGCACAGAAGTTGGTACGTCTGCTAGGCCGAGAAGACCCGGAGTTGGGTGTGGCCGCGCGGCTCCGTCTCGAAGAGCACGGGATTGGGAGTTTATTGGACGACCCGAGGGTCCGGAACGCGTTGCTCACCGACACGGACGTGTCCGTCCCTCCGCCAGTCATCTTCTATGTACTCGTGCGGCAGGCTCTGCTGGAGGGAGGAATCGACGATGAGAACACATCCGACTACGTCGCATCGATGCTGGTTGCGTTCGGTCAGGGTGGGCGCGCGTATCGAATTTCTGATGGGGACGACCGCGAATTCCACTACCTGACTGATATGATCTCGGAGCTTCGAAGCGCCGATGGCCGGCGGCGTTTCCTCCTGCGCGTACACCTGGGGGACTTCGCGCTGTGGATGTCGGGGCTGTTTCCGGACTATCTGGAGGCGCGGACCCGCCGGAAGGGCGCACCCCCGATCAGCTACTTCGAGGAGTTGGGAGCGACCGGCTACAGGGGTGCGTCGGAGAGTCTCGAGGCCGGTGAACTCGGCATGGACTCCGTTCTACTGGGTGTGGCGAATCAGTTCAGCGCCATCCGGACGGCGCTGAATCGGATCTCCGATCGGCATTTCTGGCCGGGCTCAGGCAACCCGGTCGGCCGTCTTCTGAGAGAAATCTCCCAAAGTCCAGCGCACTTCTGACTCCGGCCGCTACGGTACTCTCGGCCGCCATGGTACTCCCGGGCGGCGGGGCTGGCCGGTGAGCTCCGAGAGGGTGACGACGCTACCCCGAGAGGCCCACCGGCCGAGCGTCACCTCCTCGTCTTCGAGGCCCAAGCCCCACGTCGCATCTCGGACCGCCGTGACCCGG
>SMVB01123238.1_pt1 | contig 10929 bp, 7 predicted proteins | sample 2456461 | NCBI WGS metagenome assembly SMVB01 (sample SAMN11095934, study PRJNA526329) | marine sediment metagenome | biome: Marine sediment; feature: Surficial sediment; material: Deep marine sediment; isolation source: Hadal surficial sediment | place: Pacific Ocean | collected 2014-05 | depth 0-1...
TACTTCCTGCCATGCCGACCTCGCTTACGGACCTTCCGATGATGAGCGGCTCGATCTTTACGTTCCCGTCGTGGCAGATTGCGCCCCCCTGCAGGTCTTTATCCACGGCGGGTACTGGCAGGCACTAAGCAAGGAAGACTCCGCTTTCGCTGCCCCGATGTTCCAGGAAAGCGGCAGCTTTTTCGCAGCGATTGACCACACCCTGGCACCAGAGGCCGGGCTGACCGAAATTGTGGATCAGAATCGCCGCGCGATTGCATGGTTGTACAAGCAAGCTGGCGAGTGGGGTTACGATCGCGACAGAATATTTTTGTCGGGTAGCTCCGCCGGAGCGCATCTTGCGATGATGATGCTGTTGACGGACTGGTCTCAATACGGTGTGCCGAACGATGTCGTTAAAGGGGTTTGTGCAGTAAGCGGTATTTATGACCTCGAACCCATTCAACTGTCTTACGTGAATGAAGTACTGGGCATGGATTCACAAGAAGCGCGAATTAACAGCCCCCTGTTTCATCCCATTCAGAATCATTGCCCGATTATTTTCGCTCATGGCGATAACGAGACAGCGGAATTCAAGCGCCAGACCGAAGCATACAGGGACTTACTGACACGATCGGGCGAAGAAATATGCTTCGGTGAGATCAGCGAGCGAAACCATTTTGACGTCATTATGGATTTGGCGAATCCAACGACCTGGCTTGCGCAACAAATCCTTAAACAAATGGGCTTGATTTGAGTCTGGCAGTCTGCGCGGTAGAAATATCCGTAGTGAGAAAGTGCCACAGCCGGGCTAGTTTTTCGATCTTTTGAGGCGCTTAGTGGTTCTATGTAACGAAAAAGATCGGAAAAATGGATCGCTGTGGTGCTTTCGCAGTAGGATTATTTCTACCGCGCAGACTCCTAGCCCGGACTATTCATGAATAGTCCGGGCTAGCGACTACCTGGGTTCCGACATCCAGAACCACCAAATGACCAACCCAATCAGCAACACACCAGCGACGTTCACGATCACAATATTCACCGTCATTTCCCCCTTGGCTTGAACAGGCGCAATCGATTCGCGTTCGTCACGACGGTGAGCGACGACATCGCCATTGCTCCGCCTGCAATCATCGGATTGAGCAACATGCCGATAAACGGAAAGAGCACGCCCGCCGCGACAGGGATGCCGATGGCGTTATAGATAAACGCGCCAAACAGATTTTGCTTGATATTGCGGACGGTCGCCTTTGATATGGCGATAGAATCCACAACCCCGAACAATGATCCACGCATCAGGGTGATATCCGCACTCTCAATCGCCACATCCGTTCCGGTCCCGATGGCAAAACCAACGTCCGCGCGTGCTAATGCGGGGGCGTCGTTGATACCATCTCCCACCATACCGACCAATTCACCACGAGCCTGCAAAGCCTCGACCTTGTCGGCCTTTTGCTGCGGCAACACCTCGGCTATGACCTCGTCGATACCGACCTCTCTGGCGACCGCTTCCGCAGTTTCACGATTGTCGCCCGTGAGCAGGACCACCTTCAATCCAATATCGTGCAGGGCCTTTATCGCTTCGCGCGAATCGGGCTTGATGGCATCCGCCACGCTGATAACGCCTGCTGCTTTTCCCTCGATGGACACAAACATCGGCGTTTCTGCCCGTTGCATCAGTTCGGCAACGTTTGCGTCCAGTGCCGAAACATCGACATTCCGGTCAGTCATGAGTTTTCGATTGCCTAACAACACCGTCTTGCCTTCAACCACCGCTTCAACGCCGTGCCCTGCAATTGCAGAAAAACCCTCTACAGCCAGGAAGGACAATTCCTTGTCGTTTGCCGCCGTTACGATCGCTGCCGCAAGCGGGTGTTCGGATCCCAGCTCGACACTCGCGCCCCACTGCAGCAAACGCTCTTCGGACCAGCCATCAAGCGTCAGCACCGATGTCACGCTGGGCGAGCCCTCTGTCACCGTGCCCGTTTTATCGAGGATAATGGTGTCGAGCTTGCCTGCCTGTTGCAGGGCGTCCCCGTTGCGGATGAGCGCGCCAAATTCCGCTGCCTTGCCGACCCCCGCCATGATGGATATCGGAGTCGCCAGGCCCAATGCGCAGGGACAGGCGATGATCAGGACAGTCATTGCCGCCACAATGGCGAACGTCGTGGCCTGAGCGCCGCCGAAATTCATCCATGCAAGAAATGTGATGATCGCGATGATTACAACGCTCGGCACAAACACCGCAGCAACTTTGTCGACCATTCGCCCTATTGCCGGTTTGGATGCCTGCGCGGCACGCACCATCTCTATAATTTGCGCCAATGCAGTATCTTTGCCGATACGCTCTGCTTGGAACAAGAAGGAACCGGATTTATTGATTGTGCCGCTAGCCACCTCATCGCCGGCCTGTTTCTGCACTGGAACGGGCTCGCCGGTCAGCATGGATTCATCGATACTTGAGTGCCCGTCAACAATGACACCGTCAACGGCGATTCGCTCTCCTGGCCTCACTCGCAGAGTATCACCAAGAGCCACGTCTTCAATCGGAATGTCCTGTTCTACTCCATTTCGCACGATCCGCGCTGTTTTGGGTTGCAAGCCTATCAGTCGCTTTATGGCCTCCGAAGTCTTGCCGCGTGCCCGCATTTCCAGAGCTGAGCCGAAATTGATCAACGCAATGATGATCGCCGCCGCCTCAAAATAGGCATGCTGCGCGATCGCTGGAACGAGGTTTGGGAAGGCGACTATCGCCATCGAATAAGTCCATGCCGTACCGGTACCCAGTGCAATCAGGGTATCCATGTTGGCAGTGTGGTTTCGCGCGGACTTCCAGGCACCGGTAAAAAAATGGCCTCCCGAATAGACCAGGACAACCGCAGTCAGCAGACCGATTCCCAGCCAGAACAGACGTTCAGGAACGGCCTCGAAACCTGGCAAATAACCGGCCATGCCAAAAACGAACTGTGGGAAACCCACCAGCGCCGCAAAGGCCGCCATTTTCAGTAATTTATGGTAATGGACTAATTCCGCCGACTCTTTTTCTGTTTCATCAGCGTCACTCGCAAGCTCAGCTGCATCGTAGCCAGCCGAGCGAACGGCATCAACGAGAGCCTGCACAGTTACGGCGCCTTCCACCGTCGCGGTATGTTCCGCGAAATTAACGTTTGCAGAAGACACGCCAGTAACTCCCGCCAGGGCTTTTTCCACCGATGACACACAGCTGGCACAACTCATTCCTGCAATGGACAAACGGCTCGTTGCGTTCATCCTGATGCTCGGCGGCGAATAACCTCGACAAGCCCCCCGCGCAGATCCGGCGCCCAAGTCGGCGTAAGTATCACCATGACCAGGCTCTCGACTCCGCCAAGGAAACCAATCGCGCCGGAAAGATAGAAAAGCCAGGGCTGGAATTCGGCGAAGAACAATACAAGAACGAACGCACCGAACAGCATAAGCCCGACCCGGGTCAGATGGGTGTGAAAACTGGCGAGACGCCTGTAGCGAAACAGGGCCGCGGCGTGAACCATTGCCCAAATAGCAGCCACTGCCCCGAACACCGGCCAATTGGTCGTTAAAACTTCGAGCTTGAGCTGCCAGATTCCATACAGCACAACCAGAACGACCAGCACATCAGCAATCGAGTCGAGCAACGCCCCGACTGCACTGGTCCAGCCGAACGTTCGGGCCAGCCAGCCGTCGACGACATCACTGACTCCCGCAGCAAGCAACAACCAGGCGAACGCCTGTTGCGACCCGGCATCGACCAGCCAAATGAGAACGGGAACCATCATCAGGCGGACCAGTGAAATTGCGTTCGGCAGGTGGCGAATTTGCACTGTTAATACTCTATCTACGCAGCCTGAGCGGCTGCCTGTGTTTCATTGGCAGTGTTTGTATGCTTAATTTCGCTGATAATACAGACTTTAGCGTATTACTCGCAGCTCAATCTTCGACATTCACCTCGGCAACCAGGTGCGTCTCCGAAATCAACGAATTCGTTATCAGAATAGTTGTGTGGGAGATTCTGCATTGTCATTCCTGTGTTTGGGAAGGTCGGTACGCGAATTTAGTTTGCTCCATATTGGGATAAATGCGTGCAATTGCAAGCACGGCGGCGGGACAGTCCGCGTCAGGAGTTTGTTGGCAGCAAAGACAGCGGCAAGGCCGTTGAGTATTTGACTCTCCTCAACGCGAATGTCGAGCTTGCAGATCGCACTGCCGGATGATGGAGGATCTGGGCGTTAATAAAATTGTTGTAGGCATCCATGTCAGTAGTGACAACCTGAAGTAGATAGTCCCGCTCACCGGATACCGAGTAACACTCAGTCACCTCAGGCAATGACTGTACATGTGCTTCGAAGCTGTCGCGATTCGCATCCGTGTGCTCGACCATTGCAACGGCCAGCAGGACATGGATCTGGAAGCCAAGTTTCCTCGGACTGAGCAGTGCGACCTGCTTCTTCAGTACACCGTTTTTCTCAAATTCCCGAATGCGGCGCCAACAGGACGTACGTGACATGCCGGCAAATTCGGCCAGTTCGTCCTGGCTCGGTGTGACGTCCCGCTGCAAGGCGTCGAGTAAGCGGCGATCTGCTCTTGATAACTTCATCTCATATTTCCCGTATTTCTACATTATTTGAACATATTGTTTCATATTTCTATCCGTCAGCGCCACTTCTGAGCCAAATGACCAACTATTTCGCGCATACTGTAGACCAACCTGTGCATGCGAAAGGACAATTTGATGAGCGTCGTATTTGAAAACCCGATGGGCCTCGATGGCTTTGAATTCGTTGAATTTGCCTCCCCGGAGCCAGGTCTGCTCGAACCTGTCTTCGAATTAATGGGTTTCACGGCTGTCGCCAAACATCGCTCCAAGAACGTCACGCTGTTCAGGCAAGGCGATATCAATTTCATCTTGAATGAAGAGCCGAAGAGCCACGCTTACTATTTCGCCCAGGAACACGGTCCATCTGCATGCGGCATGGCGTTTCGGGTAAAGGATGCACACCACGCATATTCGCGCGCACTGGAATTGGGCGCACAACCGCTCGAAATTCCGACAGGACCCATGGAGCTCCGATTGCCGGCGATCAAGGGAATTGGTGGTGCGCCACTTTACCTGATCGATCGTTATGAAGAGGGCAACAACATTTACGACATCGACTTTGAATATTTCGATGGTGTCGACCGGCACCCGGAAGGCTGCGGATTCGATCTCATCGATCACTTGACGCATAACGTCTATCGGGGCCGAATGGAGCATTGGGGTGACTTTTATGAACGACTGTTCAACTTCCGTCAAATTCGGTACTTCGACATCAAGGGCGAGTACACGGGACTTGTGTCCAAAGCGATGACCTCGCCTGACGGAAAAATTCGCATACCGTTAAACGAAGAGTCCTCCAAAGGGTCTGGACAAATCGAAGAGTTCCTCCTGGAGTACAACGGCGAAGGCATCCAGCACATAGCCCTTGTTTGCGATGACCTGTATGCATGCTGGGACCGACTCAAGGAAAACGGCCTGGAGTTCATGACGGCACCCGGGGACGCGTATTACGAAATGCTGGAAGAGAGATTGCCCGGACATGGTGAGCCGGTGGATGAAATGAAATCCCGCGGTATTCTTCTCGATGGCACGACTGAAGATAACGACCCACGATTGTTACTCCAGATTTTCTCGGGGAATCTGGTCGGCCCCGTGTTTTTTGAATTCATACAACGCAAGAAAGATGAAGGTTTTGGTGAGGGAAATTTTGCCGCACTTTTCAAATCAATAGAGCGAGATCAGATCGCCCGTGGTGTTGTGGGCGAAGGCGCCGACGAAGCGGCCTAGGCACGCTGCATGGTCGGCCCGATATAGTTTGTCGTGGCGCCACTACCCAATCCCACTGCGATGCCACAACAAGGTTGTTTCGGGGCACCACACCACAGCTGCGCTACCCGTACTCAAAATTATACGATTGCTCGCTAATCATCGTTGCCATCGGCTAATGCGTCTAGTCTAATGTGACTCAATCCTCTGGAATCGATTCCTTAGCATGCAACTGATACGTGAAATAGACGGCTCACGACCCGACTGCCTGGCCAACGGCAGCGTTGCAACCATCGGCGTATACGATGGTTTGCACCTGGGCCACAGGAAGCTGCTCGATCGGGTCATCGAAGAATCCAGGATGGCGGGGCTACCGTCTGTCGTCATGAGTTTCGAACCTACACCACAAGAATATTTTTCACCGCAAAACCCGCCAGCGCGTCTGATGCGATTTGGCGAAAAGTATCAGGCTCTTGAGGAATATGGCATTGATATTTTTTACTGCCCGAATTTCGATGCAGCCATGCGTGAAATCACTGCAGAATCATTCGTGCAGGATATTATTCTCGATGCATTGAATGTGCGCCGGTTGGTCGTTGGTGAATATTTTCATTTTGGTATGAATCGCGCGGGTAACATTGAACAGCTCTTACGGGCCGCCGAGAAACACAACTTTGACGTATTGCGCATTTCGGGAGTCAATTACGAAGGTGAGCCCATCAGTGCAACTGCCGTCCGCCGAGCGCTATCGTCGGGAGACCTGGAGCACGCTGCCGCTTTGCTTGGCCGTCCGTACAGAATGTCAGGCGAGGTGATCCAGGGAAAACACCTCGGTAGAAAATTGGGCTTCCCTACCGCAAACGTCGATCCGGATCGGGCTCACGTTCCTTTCATGGGTATTTTCGCAGCTCGAGTCACCGGACTGGACGGTCGCTTACTGGACGGAGTGGCGAGCCTCGGCACTCGCCCTACTGTCAATGGCACCAAGCCACTTCTCGAAGTGCATATTTTCGATTTCGATGAAGACATCTACGGACGGGAGATCCATATTGACTTCATTCACAAGATTCGCGACGAATTGAAGTTCGACGATCTTGATGCGCTGATAGAACGCATGCAGGACGACGCTGTTCAGGCCCGCAAAATTCTGCAGAAATAGCCCTAATCGAAGTCCTGATCAAATGTCGGAAAATACCAAAACCATCCAGCTTGGGCTAAGACAAAACCTGGCGCAATTTTCGCTGCTGGTCATCGTCAATGCGTTTGTCGGTGCAATGGTGGGTATGGAGCGAAGCATTCTTCCGGCGATAGCGGAGGAAGAATTCCTCCTGGCTGCGCGGTCCGCAATTCTTTCCTTCATTGTTGTCTTTGGCATCAGCAAAGCGCTGACAAATTATCTTGCAGGTCGTCTCGCCGACACCTATGGACGCAAGATCATCCTGATATCCGGTTGGGTGGTGGCAGCACCGGTTCCGTTCGTACTGATGTGGGCACCCTCGTGGTCCTGGATCCTGGCGGCGAACCTGTTACTGGGCATCAGCCAGGGCCTTACCTGGTCTACAACGGTCATCATGAAAATCGACCTTGCCGGCCCCAAAAACCGTGGTACCGCAATGGGCTTCAACGAATTTGCCGGTTATTTTGCGGTAGCGGGCGCCGCCCTGGCCACCGGCTACATAGCCAGTATTTACGGGCTGCGCCCGGAACCATTTTATCTTGGCATCGGGTTTGTGATTGCCGGACTGGCACTGTCGGTATTTTTAGTGCGTGAGACGCTGGGTCATGCAAGGCTCGAGGCAGAGCTGGCTGGAATTCCCGCTGGCGAAGAGCTGCCTTCCCAGCGGGAAATATTTTGGCGAACATCCATCAAGGATCGGAACCTGTCATCTGTCAGTCAGGCTGGCCTCGTTAACAACCTCAACGACGGCATGGCCTGGGGCCTGTTTCCGTTATTTTTCATGGCGGCAGGCATGAGTCTCAAGGAAGTTGGTTGGCTCGCCGCAATCTACCCGGCTGTTTGGGGAATCGGCCAGCTCTTCACCGGGGCGTTATCCGATCGCATCGGCCGCAAGGGCCTTATCGTTGGCGGCATGTGGGTACAGGCGCTGGGCATAGCCCTGCTTGCCCTCTCTCACACTTTCGCAGGTTTCGCCACAGGAGGCGTACTTCTCGGCGCGGGAACAGCAATGGTCTATCCGACTCTGCTGGCGACCATCGGCGATGTTGTACATCCCGCCTGGCGCGGGTCGGCTGTCGGCGTCTATCGCCTGTGGCGGGATTTGGGTTATGCGTTCGGTGCTGTTATCGCCGGCATTGTGGCCGATCTCCTCGGGCTGACTACTGCGCTGTTGTTCGTTGCCGCGCTGACGTTTGCATCCGGACTGGTGGTTTTCCTGCGCATGGAGAAAATGTAGACGCGGCGGTTTCACGCGAGTTGCGCAAGAACACCTGCATCGGGCCCGGACCGTGACTTTGTCCGTGGATCCATGGCTGTGGGATGCGTCGACGATTCCAGGTGACTCTTTCTATCACGCATCAGAACGTACTCCGGCAATATCTCCTTTGACATTGCCATGGAATCTCCTGAATGAGCTCCTACGACTTTTCCTACAGCGAGTCACGTTGCACGACCAGTTCGATCGCGTTGTACGCCGATAGAATCGCACCTTCCTGCCAGCCCTGCAAAATGCTCAGATGCTCGCCGGCGAAGAAAATATTTTCGTCTGCGGTCAATAGCACACCGGGATCCGATATGCCCCATGCACCCAGTTGAAATGGGACTTTCGGCCATGAAACACTGATGCCCCGACTAACCTCGTTAGCGTATTCCGAATGCAAATTGCTTCCTGACGAAATGCTCGTGTTGATGCGTTGCTGCAGGGACTGATTCGCGAAATTCGTTCCGGCTGTGCCACCGAACATGTAGGCACCGACGATAATGCCGTTGTTTGTGCCATAACTATTGCTGGGATACCAGATCTGCGTAATCTGCTGGTTCGTCCAGGAAATACCGCCGTATATGTTGTGATCCTGCTCCCAGAATCGACGCGATTGAAAAGCGATCTTTCCGGCCGATGCGTAGCTAAAATTGGCGATGGCGGTCTGGTGTGTTGCGGAAAAGTCGTTGGCAATATTTCGCAGCACCGTCGCCGGAATGCTGCAAATACAATAGTCCGTATCAATATTCTGTGTTGATCCGAAACGGTCCTGGTAAACCACCCGAGTGCCACTTGCCGTCTTGCGTATTTCGGTCACCACCGCCTCGTAAATGATATCTGCCGATACCCGCACTTCGAACGCCCTGGCGATCTTATCCATCCCTCCTACCGGTTGTAACATGGTCGCCTGTTGATTCAGTGATTGCGAAAAATCCGAACGTGATTGCCAAAGTGTTTCGCCAATGAGTGTTTGCAAATCAAGAGGACTCAGCAAACTACCGCGTTGCCGACTGCCTGTGTCTTCCTGGCCTGGAAATCCGGACCGACTGGTTCCGTTGTAGTTAAATGCGCCGTCAAGATCTCCATATCTCCGCAGCATTGTGAGAATGTTTGTCTTGTCCGCTGCTGACAATTCCTGATCCAGGGCGTTTTGATTGACCGCCAGTGCGAGCAATTCTGAAATATTGCCACGCAGATCTGCGATGACTCTCCTCGCAATCTGCGGCTGCCCGTTGAACGATGCCGTTGAGTGAAGAAGAGCGGCCCGGTTGTCGTTGACAAAGACTTCGAGCGCGACACCGAATTGCCGGCAATAGCTAAGCAGGAATTCATGATGATGGGAAATACGGGATGGACCGGGGTTGAAGTAAAGATCGGGATCTACGTCGAACGCGCAAACTTGCGATGAATCTGTTTCATTCGCAATGTCACCCCCGCGTAAGGTTCGATTTCTGCCACCTGCGGCAGGAAGCGCCTCCAGTATCGTGCAGCTGTAACCAAGCCTGGTCATCTCCAGGACGGTCGTCATTCCTGCTATGCCGCCACCCAGAATGACAACCGATTTGCCGATGCCTACGTTTGCAGGCCAGTCTCCCGGTCTTGGTGACACAGTTGCATTTGGCGGTGGCGGTGGTGGCGGCGGATTGCCTGACCCGCCTGCCGCAGAAGAGGAGCCACAGCCGGTCGCCGTCGTGGCAATACCCATTGCGACCATCGTCCGGAGCATAGCCGTACTGCCGAGGGCGTGACCCACGGACATCAGGAACTCCCGCCGCGCCAATCGCTTTTGCTCCGAAGTCATATGCTCCCCCAAAATCTTTGTGCGTGCTGGCATTCTGTCCGTTGGAGCGTGAAAGCGGCCCGAGGTTCCCTATTCGTAACCCAACACCGCTCGTAATCCCGGTGCAGCATACTCCACCAGTGTTTTCTGCATCGGGGGAAGTTCTTCTGGCACGATAATGCCGCCGCTCCCGCGCAAATTTTCCCTTGCAGTGCCACTTTGTTTACGATCGGCACCGACGCGAACTCGCTCACGCCAATCATCCGGCAAATCGCCAAGCCCGCAATCGAGCAACAATTGTGCGAAGAAAACCTCCGCTTTGGGCGTATCGAGGTCTCTCACGTGTAACAAAAGGTCTTCCATGCGCAGTAATTTTGCCCGCGTGCCCAGCCATGACACGGCGTTATGCGTAAATATTTCATACATGGCCGGCACCTTCTGGTGAATGCCAAATATCATCATGTTGAGAACTTCCTCGAGCGAAACATTACCGCCTTTCAGATGCTCTACTGCACCCTGAAAAGTGTCCGACAGGAAGAATCGGGCACGCGCGAGCACCCAGGTATGAGGATCGCGCACTTGCACAATGTGATGCACATGTTTGAGCACGATTGCGGCATCATCCGAAAAAAACAGATGGCCCCAACTGAGGTGCGGTAATGTCTGCGAGAACGCCACCTGATGTTTTCGCAGGACCGCGTGCTGAATAAATGCGGGGTGATACTGCTGGGCGACCGGCACGAACATTCGTACGATGTTTCTGATCAGGTGAGTACCGCATTTGGGCACGCTGTTCAGGAATACCGGTTCGCGCAACGGGGACTGAACGAATTTTGCGTTCAATTCATTGAGGTTATCCCCCTTTACGATGACTCGTGGCACTGATTCTCTCCCCAAATGAATGTGCCGGCATA
>SMVB01219829.1_pt1 | contig 10926 bp, 4 predicted proteins | sample 2456461 | NCBI WGS metagenome assembly SMVB01 (sample SAMN11095934, study PRJNA526329) | marine sediment metagenome | biome: Marine sediment; feature: Surficial sediment; material: Deep marine sediment; isolation source: Hadal surficial sediment | place: Pacific Ocean | collected 2014-05 | depth 0-1...
ATCTTCGGTGTCTTGAATGCCATTTCCACGCGTACAGTTCGCCCTGGGGCTACCGAGGTCGTAGACGCCTCCGGCCGTCGCCCGACAGGTTTCTCCCCACACACCTCTCTGGTCAGCGTCGTCACTCCAAACTTCCCCGAGCCGCGGGTCCGCCTCGTGATCGAGGCGCCCGAGCCCCCATGGGGCACCGTTCTCCTTCACCCCGGAGGTTCGACCTTGGTCATCGATGAACATCGCGTCCTCGCCGGCTACACCCAGATCGATCACGAGGCTCAGGGAATCACCGTCCGCCGCGTAGAACTCGAGCGACTCCGTCTTGCTGAGGTCCATGCCGGTGGCACTCAGGCTGGTCGTAATGGACCGCCACGATGGCTCGCCTGCACTGCTGGAGTTCGGGGTGAATGACATTACCATGCCCGACTCACGGGCCTGACGCCCGACGACGTTGATCTGGTGATCGACGTCAACTTCGGGGAGAAAGCCGATGAACACGCCGACGCTGTCTAGCCCAGGCCCCCGCACCACCCATGTATGTTGCCAAGCGAGAGTCCCCGCTGTGGACTCGTCCACCACAAGCGGCAAGACGGTTTCCGCCCCGTCCCTGAAAGCCGGGGCGCTACCGAGGAACCAATCGGGAGTGCTGAGGGAGAGACTCCGTTCGTTGGAGGCATCGAAGTCGTCCAGAAACACATCAGCGCGAACATTAGGATTGGGGAACGAGAGAGCGACTTCCCCCTGGAGGCCAATCCTGGAAGGCCCCCCCACCCTCAGCGCCGGGATCTTCTCCAGCAGCCGGTCGAGACCACTCGCCGGGAAATCGAAATCCATGCTGAGTCCAGTCAGGGTGATCGCCGCGGCTTCGGTTCCCAGCTGTGGCCGATTGACCAACGCCTGCTCACTCTGCCGGAGAGCCAAGACATTGAGCTCCCCAAAGCGACCGGCCTGGATGTTGCCGTTGAAGCCGAAAACAGAGGTCGGGGCCAGCTGAAAGATCGACTTCTGCTCCCACGAGACCCGCACGACCCGCTCGGATGCCGTGGCGAAAAGCACCTCCGGCTGCGTCAACGTCACCTGTCCGATGGCATTGTCGATCGTGTAGTCGACGCCTCTGATCAGGAGGCGATCTCCGAGGAGGACTCTTTCCGACCCATCACGGATACCCAGCGCGCCCAGTGAGAAGGAGGAGATGACGCCTCGGCTTCGAAGTTCGAAGGGGATGGTCAAGCGGTACAGCCCGCCGCTCTCTCGAAGGAAGGGATCCTCCGCTTCGTAAATGGTCGAATTTTCATCGGATCCGAGAATCTGGTTCGTCTCGTCCGCCGTCAGGCCCAGGACGGGTACGGGCGGCGGCGTCTGGAACGGACGGAGCGTGGGGAAGAAGAGGAAGACTCCGGGAACCACAGGCTGCTCCTGAATAAACTCACCGGCCCAACGGTAGAGTCCTCCAGGGTCGAGAACGTCGACGGGGGACTCCTCGTCCAGCCCGAAGAGCCTCAGGAACGTGATGTCGCTCCCGGCAAGATCCCGCGTGAAAGTACGACCCGCGCTGAGCTCGCCCAAAGAGATGGACAGCCCGACCGAGGACGGCTCTACGTCGGGCGACGCAGAGACGCGGTACACCTGATGCATCTCCTGATCCCATGTGGGCAGGCCCGGCCTGTGGTTCGCCCTAGACGCTTGCAGCAGCTTAAGCGACGGGCGCCCGCCGGCGTTGTAGACCCGTTCGGGATTGTACGTGCCGATCGTGTCACCCGTGGCCGAAACGTAGGTCACTGCCAGCATCTCGTCAGGGCCGAGGGGCCGCCTCAGCGCCACCCACAATCCGCTCGAATGAATGGAGTAGTCGACGCCTGGTTGAAGGAAGCGAAACCACCCGGACTCCTCGACAGTGATGCCGTCTCGACTGGCGAACCCATCCGCCTGAATTAGCCCATCCACCTGCTGCCGCGTCACGGGATCGGTCTCGAATCGATAGATCTGAACCGGCTCCACCCCGGGCAACACGTCTAGAGGCACCAAAGACGGATCCAATCCCAGAACATCTATGTGGGGGCTACCATCGATCTCCGCCGGGTCGACCAAAAAGAAGAACTGGCCTCTTACGTAGTCCGCATCGTCGATAACGAGCGTGTCGACCTGCACGAAATTCTCCTGGCCGGGGCCCCCGCTCAAACGGAATTCTCGACTCGACAAGTCACCCGTCTGTTGAGCCCAGACACCGCTGAAATTCAGCGGACCGGCCTGCCCCGTCATCAGAAAACCGAAGTTCCCCGCGGGAACGCCTTGGGTAAGAAAGCGCGACCTGGGAAGATTGAACGTGACGTTCCCCAACTCCACCGTCTTCAGAACGGCGTCGGCGTCGCCTTCGTAGAAAATGCTGATGTTGTTGGCGGCCGAAAATTCCCGCGCTTGATCGAAGTCCACATCCAGTGTGATGCGATCTGCGATTCTTCCCGCCGCTCGAACCGCAAATTGAATGTCGGGGCTCAGCCGCGGCAGAAGACTGGGTTCGCAAGATTCCTGCACGCGTGAGTTACAAGGGCGGAACCGGGTCCAATCGCCGCCCAATTCAGCTTGACCCACGATCTCGAAGTCCAGGTCGACGAATTCGCTCACCAAGTCGCCATCCGTTGGTATGCGGGGGGGCCCCGGAGGAAACAGCTCGAAGAGAGTTTTTTGACTCAGCGCCAACCTCCGCCGGATCAGCACAGCCCCTCGACCTACCACCCAACGGGTAAGGTCAGGCGTGGGCCCCTGAGTGACGATCACCGGAACCTCCAACTCGATCGGCACGAGGGGTGGAATGGGCTTCAGGCCTATTTGGCCGACGGTGAACCCGCCCTGCCCTGTTCGGCCCGGATAAGGCGAAAGAAATCTTGGAAGTTCGAATACGGGAGGCTGAAGCCGTACCGTGTCCGCAAGCGCCGTTGACACTTGACCATGTGCAGCCCCGGGTGCAAACATGGTGAGGACCAGAATGGCCAACATCAGAGCCATGAATCGGCCGCTTCGCTGGGATCGGATCTCGGGGTTCGGTGTAGGGGTGTCGTTATGAGGATCATCACCAGATATCTAATCCGCGCCCATACGGGACCGTTCCTTTTCGCATTCTCGGCTCTCACCGGGCTCCTGTTCCTGAACGCGTTCGCCCAGCGGATGAACGACCTGGTCGGAAAGGGACTCCCCTGGAACGTAATCGGCGAGTTCGTGCTCCTGTCGCTCCCTCACACCATCGCGCTCACGCTCCCCATGGCCATCCTGGTATCTGTACTCTACACCTTCAGCGAGCTTACCGCCGCGAACGAAATCACCGCCATGGCCGCGGGTGGTATCCGGCCACTCCGGATTCTTCTTCCACTTCTGGGGGTCGGTACAATCCTCGCAGGCGGAATGCTGTTTTTCAACGACCAAGTGCTCCCGGATGCCAACCACCGGCTCATGAGGTTGATCATCGACATCTCGCAGAAGAGTCCCACGTTCGCGCTTCGCGAACGGGTCATCAATGAGTTGAACACCGACAACAGAGGGGGAGCGGTGTACCTTCAGGCGGCGACCATCGACCCCGCTACGAGCGAGCTGACGGAGGTGGTCATCTACGATCTGACCGACGAGAATACTCACCGCACGACCTATGCGGCCCGTGGAACGATGGCGTTCAACGACAGCGGAACCGACCTGTACCTGACCCTCTACGACGGCAACGTCCTCGAAGCCGGCCGTGAAGAGGGCGGTGAGTTCAACCGGTCGGAATTCGAGCGCCAGATCATTCCGATGCGGGGGGTCGGAGACGAACTCGAGCGCCGAGAAGGGGGCGCCACGAGGAGTGATCGTGAGATGTCCATCGCGATGTTGAGAGCCGAAATCCTCAACCGAACCGAGGAAATCGCCGTGGTTCGGCAACGAAGCCTCGATCTGGCTCAAAGGACGGTCTCGACCGCGCTGGAGTATCCCGAGCCGGGCTCGGTCGGGACGGACGAACGGGAAGCCGCTCCCCTGAGTGGACGAGGCTCGATAATCGCCGGGGCCCGTGGCCGACCGCTCAACCTCGGGGCCGACCCTCTCACTCAACAAGTGTCGTTGGCTGGCCGTCAAAACCTTGGCCGGGTTTTGGCTCTCCAGCAATCAGCAGACCAGTTTCGTGTGGAGATCCACAAGAAATACTCGATCGCGTTCGCGTGTATCGTCTTCGTCCTGCTCGGTGCCCCGCTGGCCATCCGCTTTCCCCGAGGGGGGGTTGGCATGGTCATCGTCACCTCGGTCGTCATCTTCGCCGTGTACTGGGCCGGCCTGATCGGCGGAGAGGGCTTAGCCAATAAGGGACTCGTGACACCGTTTTGGGCCATGTGGACCGCAGACCTCGTGTTCCTCGGTCTCGGCCTTGTATTGGCTGCACGGATGAGCCGGACGGCAGGCTCGAATCGCGGGGGCGGGCTCAGCAACGTGCTGTTCAACCTCTCGCGTTGGGGGCGAACGATGGCCACCCCTTTCCGATCACCCTCCTAGAGCATGATTCGGATTCTGGATCGTCTGATCGCGGGCTCGTTCCTTCGCATCTTCGCTTTGTTCGCCCTCGGCGCACCCCTCTTGTTCGTCGTGGGAGATATCGTGGAGCGAGTGGACGTGTATTTCGACCGGGGGCTTACGGTGGTCGACCTCAGCTTCGCTTACATGTACATGCTTCCCGAGTTCATCTCCTGGTCCGTCCCGATCGCTGCCCTGATCGCCGCCGTGTTCACCATCCACTCCATGACGCAGCATCGTGAGATCCTTGCCGCCAAAGCCGGGGGGATCTCGTTTCACCGCCTGATGGCACCCCTCCTCGTGTTGGGACTGATCCTGACCGGAGGCGGACTTCTCTTGAGCGAGGTGGTGCCGTTGGCCAAGAGGCGCTCCGGGCAGATTCTTCGGGGTGAACAGATCGGACGCCAATGGCGCACCGACTTCGTGTTCAAGACCGACGACGACCAGACGTTGACTGTGAGAAGACTCAACATACTGCCACCGCAGCTGACCCAGGTGGTGCTCGAGGTTCCTGCTGGATCCGGGGGGGAGGTGGGGCAACATCTTCAGGCGAGCTACGCGCCGTTCGACAGCGTGCGGGGATGGACGTTCGTAGACGGGTATCTGCGTATTCTCCCCGACCGGGAGGCCCCCCTGACGTTTTACTTCGACTCGATCAGGTCGAGTGGCTTCGGCGAGCCCCCGAAGGGTCTCCTCGGGCGGCCCAGCGCGGAGGGCGAGATGACCAACGCCGAAATAGACCGGATGGTGGCCAACCTCACTCGCTCCGGTGGAGATGTCAGCGCGTTGTTGGTCGAGAAGGGACAGCGGAGGGCCATCGCGGTATCGACGTTCGTGATCATTCTGTTCGGTGGCCCGCTCGCGACGAGCTCGAAACGGGGGGGGAGGGCTTACGGGATCGGCGTCGCCCTCGCGTCGGTAATCCTCTACCTGCTCATGTTCCGTCTGGCGGGAGCCGCAGGCCAATCCGGAGCCATCTCGCCGCCGATGCTGGCCGTCTGGCTCCCGAATCTCTTGTTTCTCATTTGCGGACTCATCCTTCTCAAACGTGTGAGGACTTGAGAAGAAACTCCAGAAACCCTCCCGTCAGGCTACCGGTGGATACTTCCTGCACCGGTCCGCTCAGCGTGATCTCCATCTCGGCGGTGACGCTCACCTCCATGCTGCCGCCCTCCATCCGGACTTCGAACTGGCCGGGCTCTGCTCTTCCCGAGTTCACCGCGGCTGCCGCAACCGCGCAGGCCGACGTTCCAGAAGCGGAGGTCGGACCCACACCTCTCTCCCAGATCAGCGCCTCCAAGGTTCGGCCGTCGAGCACGCGGGCAACCTGGACGTTGGTACCGTCAGCGAAGGCAGGGTGAACGGAAAGCTTCGGCCCGATCTCGTCGATGAGCTCGCGTTTCCACTCCCCTGGAAAGACCACCACGTGGGGATTACCAATCGACACAGGATGCAGGACCGGGCTCCCGGCCCCGCCGAGATCCAGTCTCTGGTCCGCGTCCAAAGCTTCGGGATCGAGCCCAACAGCTTCGGGCCCGTGCCCGGACCGGCCCATCTCCGCTGAGACATCGTACAGGCCCCGCTGCGGAGGGCCCAACACGTGCAGTCGCACCGTGTCTCCTCCCACCGACACGTCGAAGGGCTCGCCGCCCACGAGCCCCTCGCGGGCCAAGTACGCAGCCAGAATCCGGAGGCCGTTACCGCTCCGCTCGAACTCGGAGCCGTCCGGATTGAACATCCGGAGGAGAAACGGCCGGCTGGTCCGATCGAGAAGGAGAACGATTCCGTCGCTGCCGGGCCCCCTCCAGCGGTCACAGACCGCGGTGATGCTGTCGGGGTCGAGCACCCAATCGTCGCCTGATTCGAACACGAGATAGTCGTTCCCGAGGCCATGCCCCTTGAAGAACGCCGAGCAAGCGGAGGCCGTATCACGCGCTGAAAGAGTCACTTCGAGTTCCCGTCGTCCGTGTCCGAGGTCGTTCTTCCGGTCCACGCGAAACCGGAGAGATAGAGAAGGTTATAACCTGATTGTCTCACTCACGAGGCCTAGGAATCGCTCGGGAGAGCTACTACCTTTTTTGGCGACGTTGGATGGGGTGATTTGAGGCGTATTGCGGCCCGGTACAAACCGCTAAAAAGCCAGACCTCGGCGCGGACGGATCGCGACGGGGTTTTGAAGTTCGGACCGCCCCTCCCCGCATGACTCCGAGAGGCGAGATACGAGATCCATGGCCAAGCCAACTCCCAACGGCGAACGCTCCGCGGCACTCCACGCGGCTCTGGCGAAGCGCATCCTCATTCTCGACGGTGCCATGGCCACCATGATCCAGGGTTATGGGCTGGCCGAGGAGGATTTTCGAGGCGAGGCCTATCGCGATCAGCCGGACTCGCTCTTCGGAGCCAACGATCTGTTGTGCGTCACCCGTCCGGACATCATCCAGGAGATCCACCGGGCCTATCTCGAGGCCGGCTCGGATATCATCGAGACGAACACCTTCAACGCCCAGGCGATCTCACTCGGCGACTACGGGCTAGAGGGGGAAACATATCGGCTGAACGTGGCTGGGGCGGCATTGGCCCGACAGGCGGCCGATGAGATGACCGCTCGCACGCCCGACAAGCCTCGTTTCGTGTGCGGAAGCATCGGCCCCACCAACCGTACCGCGTCCATGTCTCCGGACGTGGACAACCCTGCATTCCGGAACGTCAACTTCGACCAGCTGGTGCAGGCATACACCGATCAGGCGCGTGGGCTCATCGACGGAGGGGCCGACATCCTGATGGTCGAAACGATCTTCGACACCCTGAACGCGAAGGCCGCCGTGTTCGCGATCCTTGGGCTCTTCGAGGAGAGAGGTGTATCCCTGCCGCTAATGATCTCGGGAACGATCACGGACGCCAGCGGGCGGACGCTCAGCGGGCAGACGACAGAGGCTTTCTACAATTCCATCCGGCACGCGGACCCGTTCTCCGTGGGGCTGAACTGTGCCCTCGGAGCGGAGCAACTGCGACCGTATCTGGAAGAGCTCTCGCAGATCGCGGATGTACCCGTGAGTTGTCACCCGAACGCCGGACTCCCGAATTCCTTCGGGGAGTACGACGAAACGCCGGATATCACATCGAGCATCATCCGGGAGTTCGCTGAGGCCGGCTTCGTCAACATCGTGGGTGGCTGTTGCGGTACCGTACCTGCCCACATCGAGGCGATCGCAGACGCCGTCGCGGATCTTCCACCCCGGACCATTCCCAAACTCGAGCCCCGGTTCCGGGTGAGCGGCCTCGAGGCTCTCACGATCGGTCCGGACTCCCTCTTCGCCGACATCGGAGAGCGCACCAACGTCACAGGCTCGAAGCGTTTTCGAGACCTCATCACCGACGACGCCTACGAGGCCGCCGTCGAGGTTGCTCGGCAACAGGTGGAGAGCGGTGCGCAGATGCTCGACATCAACATGGACGAGGGCCTGCTCGACTCGGTCGAGGCCATGACCACGTTCCTTAATTTGCTCGGCTCCGAGCCATCCGTGAGCCGTATCCCCTTCGTGGTGGATTCGTCGCGCTGGGAAGTTATCGAGGCCGGGCTCAAGTGCGTGCAGGGTAAGAGCATCGTGAACTCGATCAGCCTCAAGGACGGAGAGGCGGCATTCGTCGAAAAGGCTCGCCTGGCGAGGCGCTACGGAGCCGCGGTGATCGTCATGGCGTTCGACGAGGAAGGCCAAGCAGACACCGTCGAGCGTAAGGTCGCCATATGTGAGCGCGCGGCCCAAGTGCTCCGTGACAAGGTGGGTTTCCCGCTCGAGGACGTGATCTTCGACCCGAACATCTTCGCGGTGGGAACCGGCATCGAAGAGCACAATACGTATGCCATCGCCTTCATCGAAGCCACCCGGCAGATCAAGGAGCGCATTGCACACGTGCTCGTGAGCGGAGGGCTGAGCAACGTTTCGTTTGCGTTCCGCGGGAGCCCGCGTGTGCGCGAGGCAATGCACACAGCGTTTCTCTACCACGCCATCCAGGCGGGCCTCGACATGGCCATCGTGAACGCCGGCGCTCTTCAGGTCTACGACGACGTGCCGGCCGACCTCCTCGAGGCGGTAGAGGACGTGCTCTTCAACCGCCGCCCCGACGCTACGGACCGCCTGACAGACATGGCCAAGGAGTACGCCGGGGCGACGCAGGAGCAGGTCGTGATCAACCAGGAGTGGCGATCCGATCCGGTGGAAGATCGTCTCCGGCACGCGCTCGTACACGGGATCACGGAACACATCGTCGACGACACCGAGGAAGCGAGGGGCCAACGGGCTCGGGCGCTCGAGGTGATCGAGGGTCCCCTCATGGACGGCATGAACGAGGTCGGGGATCTGTTCGGCGCCGGAAAGATGTTCTTGCCACAAGTCGTCAAGAGCGCCCGGGTCATGAAGCGGGCCGTGGCCCACCTGGAGCCGTTCCTGGAGGCCGAGAAAGCCGCGGGTGGGAAGGACTCGAAGTCTGGAAGGCTGATCCTCATGGCCACCGTGAAGGGCGACGTGCATGACATCGGCAAGAACATCGTCTCGGTCGTGCTCCAGTGTAATGGGTACGAGATCGTCGACCTCGGTGTCATGGTCCCCGCTGAGACGATCCTGCAGGAGGCTCGCGAGCGGGGCGCGGATGTGATCGGCTTGAGCGGGCTCATCACACCGTCTCTCGATCAGATGGTCCACGTGGCCGCCGAGATGGAGCGCCTCGACTTCGACGTGCCCCTCCTCATCGGTGGTGCGACGACGTCGCGTCGGCACACTGCGGTCCGAATCGCCGAGAGGTACACGGGCCCGACGATTCACGTCATTGATGCGTCCCGGTGTGTTCCGGTCCTCCAGGCCATACTGGATGACCAGAAGCGCGAGGCCTTCATCACACAGCTCGATGAGGACTACGCCCGGGAGCGGGAGGCCCACGCGGCACGAGCGGCGAAATCCAGCCTCATTCCCATCGGAGCAGCTCGAAAGAACAACGTGCCCCTGGACTGGAGCACGTTCGAACCGGTGGTGCCGCGTGAGCTGGGGATCCATGTCTTCGACGATTATCCGTTGGCGGAGCTCGTGGACTACATCGACTGGAGCCCCTTCTTCCACGCCTGGGAAATCAAGGGCCGGTATCCCGAGATCCTCGATGATCCGATCGTGGGAGAGCAGGCCGGCATTCTGCACGCCGACGCGTTGATGCTGCTCGATCGTATTGTTTCCGACGGCCTGCTCAGTGCGCGCGGCGTGGTCGGCCTCTTCCCCGCCCACCGCGTGGGAGACGACCTCGAGGTGCTCGCGAAAAACGGTGACTCGTGTACGGTCCACGGTCTTCGCCAACAGTTCCAGAAGAAGGATGGGCGGCCCAACGTCTGCTTGTCGGACTTCGTGGCACCGAAGGAGTCGGGGCTCACCGATCACATCGGCGCGTTCGTGGTGACCGCCGGGCTCGGCCTGGACAAGCTGTGCGCCTCGCTCGAAGAGAAGCTCGACGACTACGGAAGTATCATGGCGAAGGCGCTGGCCGACCGTCTCGTGGAGGCGTTCGCGGAACGCCTCCACCAGCGCGTCCGGCGGGATCTCTGGGGCTACGAGGTGGGCGACGACCCATCCCCGGCCGACCTGATCTCTGAGAGTTATACCGGAATCCGGCCCGCGCCCGGGTATCCGGCCTGCCCGGACCACACTGAGAAAAGCACGTTGTTCAAGCTGCTGGACGCCGAGCGCCACACCGGTGTCAGCCTCACCGAAAGCTACGCCATGCTGCCGAGCGCCTCGGTGTCCGGCTGGTACTTCGCGCACCCCGAATCCCAATACTTCGGCGTGGGCCGGATCGGGAACGATCAGGTGACCGATTACGCCGAGCGGAAGGGAATCTCGATCGCGGAGGCCGAGCGTTGGCTTCGGCCCAACCTGGGGTATGAGCCAAAGGAGGAGGCCCAGTGAGCGCGCAAGAACCGAAGGAGACGGACGCCTTGAGGGAACTCATCGATGACGGGCGCGTCCACGTCATGGATGGGGCCATGGGAACGGAACTGTACGCCAGCGGTGTCTTCGTCAACGTTTCGTACGACGGCCTCAACCTCGAAACGCCCGATATCGTAGAGAACGTCCACCGGAACTACGTGAACGCCGGCGCCGAAGTCATCGAGACCAACACCTTCGGGGCCAATCCGGTCAAGCTCTCCAGCTATGGCCTGGCTGACCGAACGGAAGAGATCAACCGCGCTGCCGTGCACCTGGCCCGAAGGTCAGCCCAGAGCAGAGCCTTGGTGGTGGGGGCCATCGGGCCGTTGGGCATCCGTATCGAGCCGCTCGGACCCACGTCCCGCAAGGAGGCCCAGGAGTTCTATCACCGGCAGGTCGATGGGCTCGTGGAGGGCGGCGTGGACGGTTTCGTCCTCGA
>SMVB01351929.1_pt1 | contig 10925 bp, 8 predicted proteins | sample 2456461 | NCBI WGS metagenome assembly SMVB01 (sample SAMN11095934, study PRJNA526329) | marine sediment metagenome | biome: Marine sediment; feature: Surficial sediment; material: Deep marine sediment; isolation source: Hadal surficial sediment | place: Pacific Ocean | collected 2014-05 | depth 0-1...
AACCGGTCTTCTCGCGATGATCAGTACCAATCCTGGCATTGATAACCCATCCTATATCATCAAACACCCATCGCTGGATGTGATCTATGTCGTCAATGAAGTCCGTGACTTTCACGAGCCTGGTGAACGTCCGGAAACCGGGAAGGTACACGGTGGGGCAATCAGTGCATTTTCAGTCGATTCTGCTGGCAGGTTATCGTTGATGGGCAAGGTGCCTTCACTGGGTTCGGATCCTTGCCATCTCCAGATAAATGGCACTGGCTCTCTGCTTTTCGTTTCAAATTACACAAGCGGTACCCTCACATCATTTCCGATTAATGAGACCGGGAAACTAATGGATTTTGTTAGTCTCATTGCACACAGCGGCAAAAGTGTCGATCCAATGAGGCAGAATAGACCCCACGTTCATTCAATGAACCTGGGAAAGGATGAGCAAACACTCTACGTTGCTGACCTGGGCCTGGATCAGTTAATTCGTTATCCGGTAGATGGTTCAGGGCAGATCAGCACTCGTGGCAGAAAAACGACAAGCCTTCAAACCGGCGCAGGGCCCAGGCATTTTTGTTTTGATGCGGCGTTTGAATACTGCTATGTCATCAATGAGCTTGATAACACCATTGTTTCCTATGCCGTGGATGTTGATGGTCTCTTGACAGAACTCGCCACATTTTCCACATTACCGAAAGGTTATGATGACACCAGCTACTGCGCTGAAATCCAGCTTTCAGTTGACGGAAAGTATCTCTATGGCTCGAATCGGGGCCATGATAGCCTGGTTGTGTTTGCGGTGAAGGCCGATGGCCGGCTGGATTGTGTTCAGCATATCGAATCAGGTGGCAGGCATCCCCGGCACTTCTCTATTGCGCCGGATGGAGCAAGTCTGATTGTTGCCAATCGCGACAGCGATAGCCTGGTGATATTTATACGGGACCCGGGCACAGGCCTGCTGAGCCGAACCGACCAATTAATTTCGGTACCGGCTCCCGTTTGCGTCAGGTTTATCGGCGGGGATCTCTAAACCGGGTAGTGACCCCGGTTAGGAAGCTTGCTTTGCCCGCTGTCTTCTTCTCCTGGCTAACCCATCCTCAGCCTTGCTCATGTCGGTAATCGCATCGAGATTTTCGACAAAAGATTCAAATGAAGCATCCAACCCAAGTCGCACACCATCATTGGCATACATTGCAGCCGTGGAGAAATTGCCACCTGCGGCCTGGAATATCTTGCCTGTAGGTGCTTCTTCACTGCACATGTAAATGACGGCAGGGGTGACAAGGCCAGGCGCACGTTCCGGTGGCGGATTATCAACATCAATCGGATCCCGCCCTGGTAAGTCCGCCGTCATTCTCGTGGCGGCGCCCGGCGCAAGACAATTAATCTTGATATTGTGGCTAGCGCCCTCAAGGGCCAGGACATTCATAAAGCCAAGCATTGCCATCTTGGCCGCGCCATAGTTTGATTGTCCGAAGTTTCCCCAGATACCGGAACCGGAAGAGGTGCACACGATCCGCCCGTAGTTTTTCTCGTACATAATAGGCCATGCAGCGTGGGTCACGTAAGCCGTACCATTCATGTGTACATTCATCACCAGATCCCATTCATCCAGGGTCATATTCTTGAAAGACTTATCTCGTAGAATACCGGCGTTGTTAACGAGGATGTCAATTGTGCCGTAGGCATCCACCGCGTCGGTGATAATGCTCTTTGCGCCTTCCCGGTCTGAAACCGAAGCCTTGTTGGCAATCGCTTCACCGCCAGCAGCCCTGATTTCTTCAACGACCAGGTCTGCAGCGTCGCCGCCACCTGAGCCATCAACGCTTCCCCCGAGATCATTTACAACAACCTTCGCACCGTGTTTTGCAAATTCCAGTGCGTGTGCTTTGCCCAAACCGCCGCCGGCACCGGTAATCGCGACGACCTTGCCTTCGAATTCACTCATTGTGTTTCTCCTGTTTGTTTATTCGTATTGAACTGTTTTTGTTTTCTGATTGTGGTTAGTTGTTCAAGGATTTTTTGGTGCTTTTCCCGTGTTAGATCGTAATGGTTATAACACCATACGGACACCACGGCAAAACCCGCGACAATAGGACCATATAACAAGCCCAGGTTAAACAGGACGTCGGCAGGAATATCGGCTGCAGTTTTTACGCCCTCTCCCGTGGGCCAACCGATAACATCCAGGGCAATGCCTGCAACCAGGGTGCCGAGTCCCGAGGCGCTTTTATTCGAGAAGGAAACGGCACCGAAGAAAATACCTTCCTGCCGCTTCCCTGTTTTCAATTCATGTTCATCGGCAATATCGGCCACCATGGATCCAAAACTGACCAGTGCCTGCACCACGCCTGCGCCCTGAAGAAATTTAATAATGACCAGAGTCCAGACCAGTTCGGGGGTGCCATTTTCCGGGAACAGGTCAGCAAGGCGCAGGACAACGGGAATGATCTGGCAAACGGCCCACCAGGCTGTACCAAATACAACGCCAGGTTTTTTATCCCACCAGGCATGAATATACCGGGTAAAAAAAGTACCGATAATCACACCAATTGGCGTTGCGACCTGATAGTAAGTCATATCTGCGGATGTCAGTTCCCAGAAAAAAGTGTTCATATATAAATTCAGGGCGCCATCTACTCCCACCATCAGAAAGACAATGATGACGCCAATAAACAGCCATCGAAACGAGGCGTTCTGCAGGGCTAACCGGGTTTCAGAAAAAACACGATAAAAACTGAAGGGTTCCGGGTTGGCAGGAGCGGGCGGTAGATTCGGAATTTCCTTGTGGGTGCCGATGGCAGACAACCAGATGGTGAGTACCATGAGTACACAAAGTACAATGGCGAAAGGACCATAGGCCGCCGGATTGAGCTGCCCATTAACAAAGCCGTCGGATTCTACGAAGAAAATCCTGAACGCGAGAATAACGGCGATAAGTGAACCCAGGGTGCCGAAGGCCTGGCGTACACCAACGATGACGGTTCGCTCTTCAAAATTCTCTGTGAGTTCTGCGCCAAGGGCAATATGCGGCACATGGTAGAGGGTCATGGATGCCCGGGTCAGTACCGAGAAGACCACAAGCCAGGAGAACATCGCCATTTCACCCAGTTCAGGCGGGCTGAACAGCGCGTAAAAACTGAAGGCGAGAGGCAAGGCAGAGACATACATGAAAGGGTGACGTCTGCCGAACTTCGATTGCCAGTTATCTGAAAGCGAACCGGCCAGTGGATCGGTGATCGCATCAAAAATCAGTGCAATACCCAGTGCCAGCCCACAAAGGGTTCCTGAGACACCCAGCACCTGGTTGTAGTAGAAAAGAATAAACAGGCCAAAAGCGACATTGTTCAATCCTTCGGCGAACTGGCCAATACCGTAGGAAAACTTGATTGGATAACTTAATTTGCGATCACTGGACATCATGACTACTGTAACAGAAGTATCGAGACCCGGGGCTCGGGCGAAATTAAAAATTCAAAGTACCGCCCGCTGAAAAAGGGCTTCTGAGTTATTGCCCTGGTTTTAAGCTGACATCCTGGAATTGCAGTTCATTCAGCGTGTAGTAAATACCCTTCAGATCGATCAGTTCTTCATGGGTGCCGAATTCTTTAACTTCCCCGTGTTTTAACACCAGTATTTTGTCGGCTTCCCGGATTGTCTGCAGCCGGTGAGCAATAAGGATCGAAGTACGGTTTACCATTATCTTCTGCAAGGCACGCTGGATGAGTTGCTCTGTTTCCGTGTCGATACTTGCGGTCGCCTCATCGAGCACCAGGATTTCAGGATCTGCAGCCAGAACCCGGGCAAATGCCAACAATTGCCTCTGCCCCTGTGAGAGGTTCTGGCCCCGTTCAACTAAAAGCGTATCGTACTTTTCGGGCAGTTGCTCGATGAACGAATCGGCGCTGACCAGGCGGGCGGCTTCTACTGCCTGTTCCCGGCTGATGTGTGGACTGCCCAGGATAATGTTGTCGAGAATGGAGCCCGAAAAAATATGAAAGTCCTGTAATACGACACCGATGCGGCGCCTGACTTCACTGGAATTAATGTGGTTCAGGTCAATATCATCGAGAAATATTGTGCCATCGGGAAAATCATAGAATCGTCCGAGTAACCGAATCAGCGTGCTTTTCCCGGACCCGGTTGGCCCCACCACGGCAAGTTTTTCACCCGGTTTGATGGAAACCGAGATATTGCGAAGTACAGGTCGATCGGGATCATACCCAAAAGTCAGGTTTCGAAACTCTAGTTTGCCTTTGATACGGGGCGGCAGGATGACTGGATTGTTCGGTTCCCGGACCTGTTCATGCCAATCCAGTGCCTGGAAAATTCGCTCTGCACTGGCCATGGCCCGGAATAACACATTGTATTGCTGGCCGAGCACGCGGATAGGCCGAATAAACATATCCACGAATTGGGTGAAAAGAATCATGCTGCCAAGTGAAATAGTCTCTTGTAGCACCGAGCCCCCGCCAAACCATAGTATGATGGCAAGCGCCATATTGACCATGTTGTCCATGAAGGCGCCGTAGCTCGTTTCGAGATAGATGGCGTTAATTTCATGCTTCTGGTTGGTCTGGTTGACGTCACTGTAAACCTTAAGATTGCGCTCCTCACGGTTACTTAGCTGAACCACCTGCATGCCACTCAGGTTTTCCTGCAGATTCTGGTTAAGTTGCGAAACAGAATTGCGGATTAAACGGTACACCTGGCGAGTTGCCTGCCTGAAGAAGTAAGTCACTACGGTGAAGATGGGTATTGCCAGCAGTAGCAGCAGTGTAAGTTTTACATCGATGGCCAGCATGATGAATAGTGCAATAAAAAATGGCACAAACTCGCCAATGAGCATACCGACACCCATGAGCAATTCGAACAGCGCCTGTACATCATTGGTAATGCGTGTCATGACCCTGCCGACTGCAACTTTATCGTAAAAGGAGGAAGGTCTGTGTTCCATGTGCGCGAAAAGATCTTTTCGCATATCCCGTAGCGAAAACAAAACGGTTTTGGCAAATGTTACACGGTGAAAGTGATAGGCAATGTGGCAGGCAATGGTGAACAGACCATAGATAACACACGCTGAAATAATAGGTTCCCATCCAGTAGTGCCGCTTATCCATATTGTTAGATTGTTCATGCCAAAATCCGGCAGCAGCGCATCGGGATTATTCATGATGATGCCATCGATGACGACACGAGTGATCACGACCGGCAACAGTACCGCCAGGAGCGAGGCGATCAGAACCAGGATGATGCTAACTACTGCGAGCTTCTGGTGCGGCTTGACCCAGGTAAAAATTCGACCGAGGTACTGCATATTTGCCGACTGGCCGTGAATGTCGGCATCAAAAACAGAATGATCCAGCCTGGGGCGCCCGGTGGAGGAGCTTGTGGAGGAGCTTGTGGAGGAGCTTGTAGAGGTGCTTGCAGATATAGTTGGCTCTGTCACCTATGCCTCCTCTAAATTCAATTGACGGGTTAACCTGCTATTACTACTCTGGGCCTTCTCGAGCTCTGCATATACTCCACCCTTATCCAGGAGCTCCCGGTGAGTACCCATTTCAACGATCTTTCCTTCCTCCAACACAACAATCCTGTCCGCGTGGCGCGCGGTCGATACCCGATGTGAAACCAGCAGCGTGGTGAGGCCCTGTCGCACAGATTTTAGTCCGGACAATATGTGTTCCTCTGTCTCGGTATCAACAGCAGAAAAGCAATCATCCAGAATCAATAGCGGTGTCATGCGAATCAGGCCGCGAGCGAGTGCGGTTCGTTGTTTCTGACCACCGGACAAGGTCACCCCTCGTTCGCCGAGTATTGTTTCGAGTCCTTCAGGAAAATCTTCGATCGTTTCCCGCAAGGCAGCTGCATCTGCGGACTTCCTGATTTCGTCTATATCCCGGTCAGGATTGTCATAAGCGATGTTGTCGCCGAGACTGTCTGCAAAGAGGAAGGGATCCTGCAGCACCAGGCATACGTGTTCCCTGAGAAATGCCAGTGGAAATCCCTGGATAGGATGATCATCCAGCAGGAGTTCACCGCTGGTGGGGTCAAGAAGGCGGACGAAAAGCCGTAACAAAGTGGATTTTCCAGATCCGACTCGACCCAGGATTGCTATCGTCTCCCCTGGTGAGATCTCAAGATTGATATCCTCCAGCGCATACTTGTCCTTGTTCTCGTACTTGTAAAAAAGATGCTTGATTGAAATCTGGCCTGTCAGATTTGGAAAATCCCGATCTCCGCGTTCCTGGATTTCGGGTTCATAATCCAGAATCTCGAATAGCCGGGCTGTACCGGACGCACCTCGTTGCCACTGCGTGACCATAGAACCTGCTTCCCTTACGGGCCAGAGCAATAAGGCAAGATAGGAAAAAAATGCGGCAAAGGTTCCAAGCGTCATCTCCCCGCTACTCACCATGTGCCCGCCGTATCCGATAATGACCAGCGTGGCCGACGCCGCGAGTACTGGCATCAATGCGCCTAGCAGGGAGCTGGTTGTGAACAGGGCGAGATTGTCCTCAGCAAACTGGTCATTTACACTGGAGAATCGATTTATTTCTTCATCTTCCTGAACCATGGCTTGTACCGTGCGAATCCCGTTCAGGTTTTCCTGCACGAATGTTGAGAGAGTGGAAAAGCCTTCCTGCACTCGATGGGATTGTACATAAATGCGCTTGGAAAAAAGATAGGCAACCAGTGTGATGACTGGCATGGGCAATAAAACAGCTATCGCAAGTTTCGGCGATAGTAGAAACATAAAAATCAACCCGGCAGTGGCGGTGAATATCAGTACGATGGTCATCCTTGAGGTACCGGCGATGACTTGCCGTACCAGGGAAATATCGTTGATCGCCCGGGCCATTAAATCGCCGATACTATAACGACCAAAAAATACCGGACCTTGCAGTTGTAAATGACTGTAAATACGATTGCGCAGATCGAAAGCGGCATACATGCCTATTCGGCGGACCAGGATACGACTGACGATTGTCACGGCCATCTGCCCAAGGACACACGCGACGATAGCCTTCGCCGGATACGCCAGTACCGACAGGGCCGATTCGTAGTCCAGCTGTTGAGCCGCAAGCCCGGCTTGCGCGGCTATCAGGTTATCGATGCCCATTTTCACATACCATGGAATCATGGCTTCAAAGAATCGTGCGATACCAAGGCCGATCAAACCGCAGATAAACGCCCAGGCGTGTTCTCTTATATAGGGCAGCAGGCGGAGCAGTACTTTCATGTATGGTTTACTTCAATAACTAAAATCTACACACACCAGCAGGTGAGTGAGGCGGATTGCGCTAATCGATCAATGCGAATTCTTATTGGCGAGCTGTTTTTGTGGAACCTTTTTATGATGGCAGGCTAAGCGTCGCGAAGAGTCAGGTAAAAAATGCGACGTTTGACATTATGATGGTTCTTTATGGTATATGTTCGGCTTTTTATTCGATCATGGGAAGCCGCATATGATAACGAAATTGCTAAGGGATAGCCAGCTCTAGGTTCACCAGTTTGACTATTACCTGGATTAATTCACGTTTTGATTTGATCGGTGCTCATCAAGTTCGAGAGGGCTATTGATCTATCGCTTGATTGGGCAAACTGAAGTTACTGAACCCACAACATCCCGGGATATAGCGGTGAATTAGTAAACCCAACGTGTAGTGGTTGGTGGAGCCAGGCAGGTGGTGCACCTGTACATCCAGTAGACTGGCCTAAATTGGAACATGTGAACAACGAATACTCTCCAGGATCACTGTAAGCGATACATCTATCTCGTGCATAAATTCACTCCATGGAGTAAGTTGTTGATAAGATTGATCAATATTAAATCAAAGTGAATCGTCACTGGAAATACATGTGCTGGAAATAGACATTGCTACTACATTGATTTCCCCGATCAAATCAGTAGTCTCTTTGAGAATTAGGTAGGCAAGTGGGTTTTGAGAAATGACTTGTAATGACAATAGTGAAATTGCAGGGAATGCATCAATGTCGCTTGTATATAGAATTAGCTGTTATCTGTAATAAACCGATCCACGATCCAGACCTCCGGTTCTAAAAATACATCCTAACTAACAACATTATCGGATCGCATAGATACCTACGCGCAGCAGTGCTGCCGATCAAATCCTCCCCAGCATACATTGATCATCCCGCATCAATATCTGTAACAGTCGAACCTCCATCACAAGAATCTTGGCAATACCCCCACAACGGAGTAATGTTCCCCATAGCTAGGCAGGGGGTATTTTACAGTCTTTCAGTTTCGTTCACACTGTGCCGCAAAATTTTCCGTTTCTTATAGTCAGTGATTCACCAAGGGTAATAGTGGCATTCCAGATAACAAGCGGCTGTAATGCGTTCCGGACCTTTGGCCCTCCACCGGCCAGGCCAGAGTGGCACTCAATTTGCGTGCGCAAATTCAGCGCCACTCTGGCCTGCCGTTAAGCCGGGCGTTATATGCTGAGCAACTTCATTCGCCGCCTTGCTACTTTCTTTTTACTGACTGCCTCTTCGGTTAGTCTAGTTGCTGCGGCTGAGTTTGGCGTTGATTATGGATGGGGGCTACCAGTTACAATCGAGGTGCTCAAAGACGTTAGGGCTGAGGTTGGTCACCCTCCTGGAAAAAGAGGAATGCTGCATTCAAGTGCTCCGTTTAGCATTAGCCAAGGAGAGCGGTTCGAGATGATCGAAGTTCATCAAGAGGGAGGGTGTAAGATTTCCGTCGAAGAAAAAGTATACGACCTAAGTTCATGTCCGTGGTTGACTGGGTTTCGAGATCACCAAGGAGACATCTTCAAAGTGATCTCTACTGGTTCTGAGCCGAGATAAAATGAGCTACAAAAAAGAGAGAGCCAGGATCGCATATAACAAGGCATTGAACTTCGTTCCGGCCTTCGGTCTCCACCGGACCGCAGCAAGCTGCGGCCGTTTAATGCGACGTTATTTGTATTAGCCATGAATCATTTTTCAGGATAACCTGCATCCATAGGCATCACATTTAACACTGACTTATCTGGACTCAAGTTTGTCACCACAAACCGTCCACCGGTTTCTTGGCAAGGAGGTCGCATCAGGGTAATGTTCCACAATGATTCCAGTGAAGGTGATTCAAATTTTGGTAGCTTTCCCAGGCACTGCGATGCATTTTTCTGGTGACGTATTTCAGAGGCAAAGCCTGAGGTTATGTGGTCATACAAATAACAAGTGCAGCAACATCGCCCCTTCGCGGCTGGACTCCGCAAGCTGCGCTTGCTCCGCAGTTGGGCCAGGTGTTATATTTTTCAGGCGAACAAATGAAGATTGAAAATTTACTAAGCGCGAAGTATTTAATAGCCTATCTCTATGGGGTGTTTGTCTTGAATGTAATATCTATCTTCTACATGGATAGGGCAAATAACTCACTAAATGATAAAGTGGAGTTTTTGGCAACATTAGTCTTGCCAGTATTCATCGCCCTAGTAGCTGTTACAAAGAGCGCGGAACTTAGTGCCAGACAAACAATATTCGCTTTAGTGGGTTTATTCGTTGGCGGGCCTGTAGTGTTCTTTGCACACGTAACACTTACTTTGTAAATACTGCCGGGCCTATATTACAGCTAGTAACAATAATCGAAATTTAATTGAGTCCGTTGCAGGGTCGTTGATATCAATGCAGTCAAAATATAACAAATTGTATAAGTTCGTTCCCTGTTGTCACTTGGACGCTACGCCTTCGGCTACGCGCCACTTAGCAAAACGTTAGGGAGCACGGAGAAAACTATGAATAGCCCAGCTAAAGATCTTGACGAAATTACAATTGCTCAGCTTCTTAGATCAATAAAGCCTGCTCACCTAGTAATAGCAGCTGGGGTACTATTCTCATTAATCGGTGGCGCATTCAGTTTGGGTATAAATTGGGAAAAGCATCGCTATGATGTTGACATTACCCCATTGAAAAAATTGATTGCTGAGTTCAAAGGGAAGAATTCGTCTTTGACAAATCAGGTCGCTTTTTACAGAGAAAAAGACAAGTTTATTTCGCTTACTTCTACGCTACAGTTTCAGGCTAGTGTTAGAGGTGTAGAGCATAGTGAACTATTCTCTTGTAGCGGTAATCGTCAAAAATTGAGTGATGACCAAGTGAAAAATATATACAAAGAATATCTTACTACAATTGATACAATTACTAGCCCCAGAAATGATAAAGAACCAATAGCTTTTTATGGCCCCATTTCTAGGGCCTGTAGCCCTAGATTAATTAGTTTCGAGAGAGATCAAAGTGCTGCGTATGTTGTCAATGATTTTATTCCTAACCAATAAAATCAAGCCGACCCAAAATACGCGCCGCTTATTTTGGCGTTAGGGGCGCAATACACATGAGGATTAACCACGCTCTCACAATGTTTCTTTTTTTGACTTTGACCAGCGTTAATCGAATTGCGGGTGCTGATGAATGGGACGATGCTGACCGGGATGTGCGACGAATCAATCCTTCAGAGTTTCACTGGCTGCCAACAAAAATTATTGAGAAACTAGAAAAATGAGGCTGTACCAATCCACAGACCTATGCTTCCGAGAAGCTGCATAATGTCATTAGTGGAGAGTTCGCAAAGAAAGGACAAAGAGATTGGGCAGTGCTCTGTTCGAAGGATCGCTCATCGTCGGCGTTGATTTTCTGGGGCGGGGATAGTCCGTGCCCCTCTAAGATGCTCCGAAGCGAAGACCGTCAATGGCTTCAGGGAATTGTAGAAGGAATTGGATACTCAAGAGTAATTAGTGCTATTTGAAAAAAATTCATTATTAGCCATTTTGAGGCATATGGCGGACCAATTCCGCCGACAATATTACACGAAGGAATTGATGAGGCATTTATCGGAAAAGGAGATATAGTCAAATGTGGTGTTCGCCAACATGATCAGGCAGCGCTCCTTTGAAGTTCTATTGTCTTCT
>SMVB01298383.1_pt1 | contig 10922 bp, 11 predicted proteins | sample 2456461 | NCBI WGS metagenome assembly SMVB01 (sample SAMN11095934, study PRJNA526329) | marine sediment metagenome | biome: Marine sediment; feature: Surficial sediment; material: Deep marine sediment; isolation source: Hadal surficial sediment | place: Pacific Ocean | collected 2014-05 | depth...
GGTTGATGTCCACCTAACCGAATTTCCTGATCCTTCCTTAATCGTAGAATACCGGATCGGAGGTTGGATTGAAAAGGCTTTGGAAATATGTCGTGTCAAGAACATTTCTATAAAAATCACCAAGTCCCTGACCAAAGGGGATGACATGACGGTTTACGTTGTGGATTGGGAATAATTATAGCATCATAAGGAAATAAAATTTCAGCATACATTTCTATTCAGAAGTTATTTTTACCAGCTACCAATTTGATTTTTGGAGGAATGCAATTGTGGTATCTTTGGTATTCGAAAAAACTTTTACTGTTATGCAAGCTTTTTACATCCCAAAAATTGGAAACAGATTATATTCAAAAATTCAACATAAGATTGATTTTAAAACCAAACCAATAGGCGCCCTGGGGCAACTGGAGAAAATTTCAAATCAAATTGGTAGGGTTCAGGGAACAGATTCACCGAATCTTTCTTCACCGACTATTGTAGTATTTGCCGGAGATCATGGAATAGCATTGGATGGCGTAAGCGCTTTTCCTCAAGAAGTTACCTATCAGATGGTCATGAATTTTTTAAACGAAGGAGCTGCAATTAATGTATTTTGCCATCAAAATAATATTGATCTTAAAGTAGTGGATGCGGGTGTAAATTATGATTTTCCGGATAACAAAAATCTTATAAATGCCAAAATTGCAAAGGGAACTAAAAGCTATCTGAAAGAAGCCGCAATGACAAAGGAGCAATGTGAAGCTGCTATTAAAGTTGGCGCTGAATTATGCAGTAAAATTCATGATGATGGATCAAATATTATTGGATTCGGAGAAATGGGAATAGGAAATACATCCGCTGCCAGTTTGATAATGAGTAAAATTTGTAATATTCCTATTGTCGATTGTGTAGGGAGAGGAACAGGTCTGGATAATGATGGATTAATAAAGAAAATTGAAATCCTCAAGAAAGCAAGTAAAATACATGATGTAACTACTCCATATAATATATTAAGGTCATACGGTGGTTTTGAAATGGCAATGATGTGTGGCGCCATGTTGAAGGCAGCTCAAAACAGAATGATAATAATGGTGGATGGTTTTATTGCTACTTCCGTATTTTTGGTCGCACATGGAATTGAACCCGAAATTATGGAATATGCAATATTTTGTCATCAATCTGATGAACAAGGGCATAAAAAAATGTTGGAATATTTGCAAGCTGAACCATTGTTGAACCTGGGAATGCGCCTTGGAGAGGGGACTGGATGTGCGCTTGCGTATCCATTAATAAAATCAGCCGTGAATTTTTTAAATGAAATGGCAAATTTTGATTCTTCGGGGGTTTCCCAAGAGCAATAAACTGGCATGGTCGGAACTATTTTAAAAACCTCATACAGCAGTAAGTCAAGCGCTCAAGTGAAAGATAATAATTATTTACAAATGGTCAGAACATGAAAAAAGAATTACATATTTTCTTTAATGCACTGATGTTTTTTACGAGGATCCCTTGTCCGAATTGGGTGGATTTTTCAACACAATATTTAGAGAAATCAACAAAATATTTTCCACTGATAGGAATAATTGTTGGAGCAATTGTGGCGATGGTATTTTATATTTCTCAATTATTTTTGCCTGTTTCTATAAGTATCGTTTTATCCATGGCGGCTGGAGTACTTACTACCGGAGCCTTTCATGAAGATGGTTTAGCAGATGTCTGTGATGGGTTTGGCGGTGGTTGGACGAAGGAAAAAATCCTGGAGATAATGAAGGATAGCCGAATTGGTACATTTGGTATGGTTGGATTGACTCTGGTATTGTTGTCAAAATATTTGTTATCTATAGAACTATTTCAGTTTTCAAGATTGTATTTTTTGTGTACTATTTTACTTGGGCATACTCTGAGTCGTTTAAATGCCACATCGGTGATTTTACTTTTTAAATACGCACGTGAAGATGCTAACAGTAAAACCAAACCATTGGCAAAATCCATGGCTGTTGGCCATTATATTGTCGCGTTTATTATCGGTATAATCCCCCTGATACTGGTTTCGGTTTATTGGAGTTACTACATCTTTTTTATTCTAATTCCATTGGTATTTCTCATGCTCTATCTTGGCCGTTACTTCAATAAATGGATTGGCGGTTTTACCGGAGATTGCCTCGGGTCAGTACAACAGGTGAGCGAATTATTAATTTACATATACATGGTAGCCATATGGAAATTTATTTAGTCCGTCATACCAAAGTAGCCATAAGCAGAGATTATTGTTATGGGATTTCTGATGTTGATTTAGCTAAAAGTTACAAAGCAGATATCCAGACTGTAATGGAAAAATTGAATAAAATCCAGTTCAGCAAATCGTATACCAGCCCGCTTAAACGATGCAAAATACTGGCAAATTCTTTGTCACAAAATCCAATTTTGAAGGATGAATTATTGGAAATGGATTTTGGTGACTGGGAACTTAAAAAATGGAAATCACTTGACCACAAACAAGTGGATATTTGGATGAATGACTTTGTGAATGAGCGTCCGTCGAATGGTGAAAATTACATGGATTTTTCCATGAAAAGCGTCTTCTTTTTTGATAACCTTGTCAAGGAGATGGAAGAAAATGATAAGGTGCTTCTGACAACTCACTCCGGAGTCATCAGAGCTATTATTTGCCATGTGCTCAATCTTTCACTTGCTCATTCATTTAATTTTGAAATCGACTATGGAAGTGTTTCCAAAATTGAAGTTATCGATGGGTGGTATAAAGTCAAATACTTAAATTACTGAGATTTCCCACAATTTTCTTTCCGTGAAATTCATTACTGTTGATTATTTTTTGCAGTTCAGGCAGATCAGGACGATGAACCTTTCCTGCGGAAATAACTTTTATCTTTCCATTGGAAATTTTCACCATTTCATTAATAATATTTCTTCCATCAAAAGCAGTTTTCGCTCCACCAGAAGTTAATACCCTGTCAACATCCGTTTTTAACAAGTTTTTAAATTCCTCCAGAATGTTAAATGTGTTGTCAATGGCCTTGTTAAAAGTTACTTCCATTGGTCTGGCCAAATTGACCAGATCATTTACTAAATTGATATCTATAGCATGTTCTTTTGTAAGTGCTCCAATTACCACACCACGTACTTCAATTTTTTTGCATACCTCAATATCATGTTTCATGACTGCAATTTCATTGCGTGAATAAATGAAATTCCCTCCTCTTGGTCGTATCAGGACCATGATCGGTATTTTAAGTATTTTATTCGTAATTGCTATGGAACCGGCAGATGGAGTGGTTCCACCAACTCTTAAATTCTCACACAACTCAACTCTATTGGCTCCCAGAGATTCTGCTCTAAGCGCTTCATTTATATTTTCAACACAGGCCTCAATTGTCATTTATTTTCATAGTCAGATTTTACATTTTGAAAAATAATATTTTTATCTGAATAAATAGACGCAAAGCCAATTATTGAGAAATTTTTTTGTTTAAATAAATATGCGCATTCATTGAATCAATAATATGGTTGTGTATAAAGTAAGAAATTTTTTATAATTCATAGGCTTACTGCCATTTGTTGGTACTTTTTTAATGTACCTGGAAATTCGACAACCGGTTCAATCCACATGTTTCAACTTCTTATTAAAAATCCAGGAACGTGCTTTTGGTAAAAGTTACAATCTCATGGACATTGAAGATTTAGTGGATTTTCAAAGGAAAGGTGTAACAACCAAATGTAGCGCTGACATCAGAAAAGCAACACACATTCCAGCGGAAATAATATTCGAAGAAATTAAAATCTAAAAAGGATCAGAATTAATAATTGCGTATTATTCTTGATATTCTCATGTTCACGGGGTAATAGGAAATTAACCAAATCTATTTATCAGTCTATTATTCAACCTTTTCTTTACAATTTCAACTCCAGTAAAATCAAAGTTAATCTGAAGATTATTCTCCTCTGGTAAAAGATAATATTCTCCCATTATTAATACCTTAAATTCAGGGTAAACCCTCAAATTTTCTTGTACAGAATTTCCTTGATTCATATCTGTTTTGTATTTTGTATTATAATAATCAATTGATAACCACTCCTAAACCATGAAACCAAAATTAACCGCTGACCGCGAAATCAGATGGCCTGAATTATGGAATCTGGCTGCATTAAATTCCTCCAATAATCTTTTACCGGATCACCTGTCTAGCCTGAATTATGCAGGTTAAAGAGTTTCCGTTCAGAAACTAAATAGTATTTATTACCTCAATTAATTTATTCCGGTCTGCCCTGAACCTGCTGCAGGCGGGTTTAGTGGAAGATACTAAATTGTGTCAGAAGTCGAAAGACCGCATCGCCTTCGGCAAACCTATAGCGACCGAAAGGAGAACGAAGTAAAAAAAATGTTGAATTGACGAATATATCTGATTTTGTTCGTAACTAAATTAAACGATGATCTCATATCAGTTAATGAGTAATGCTTATGATGAGCTGAGTCCGGTAAGTCAGTATGATGTCTTGATAATTGTCACTCAATCGTCCAAAAGCATCAAATGGTGGTAGTCTTTCTGAATCGTGTGCAGAAACTTCAGATTTGGTAAATCCGTTTTGATGTTCAGCTTTTTTTTGGTCTTGGCAGTTATGGCTTCAACCGGTTTACTGTCTAGCATCTCAAGCTTGGCCTTAATAGCTTTTTTAATCAATTTTAAATGTTCGGAACTGAGTTCATCTGCATTCAAGAAAACAGGAGAATAATTCGGGTCAAGATCATGGAGCGTATGATCCTTTAAAAAACCTGACGTCTTCAATTTTATAACCGTGGTTCCGGCAGCTATATCTCCCAGTCGCTGACCTTTACCTCCAATCGTAATACATAAGATGGCAACACCGCCATAAAGAAAGGTATCCACAGGCCATATAAGCCATCTTAAAAGATAACCGCCAAAATCAGCCTGGGCTCCGTTCAATTTCACAACTTTTATGTTCATTACCTTTTTGCCAATTGACTGACCATTTTGTGTGATCTCAAATATTAGGTGGTAAAAAAATGCCGGCAATACTGCAAGAATTGCTACAAAAGGTGAGGTATCCATGATCCCGGAATAGGACATAATTACGACGATAATTACAGTAATGGCAACCATGACTACACCATCTATCAAATTAGCAAATATACGTTCACTCAAACCGGCGAGTGAATAACTTATCCGGACATTTTGAGAAGTATTTATACTAACTTTTTCCAAAAATAAAAGTATTTAGTTTAAGCTAAATTGGGATATGCTTTTATAACCTTTTATTGGTAATCTTACGATTATCAATTTAACGAAATTACACTGATCATTTTATGTCGCAAACTTACGAAATGAATTAATACTGAACCTAATTACGGCTATTTTTCAGCTACAAGTTAGAAAATAGGTTGATATTGATCCCTCATTCTACTCACTCTTCATTCAATCTGTACATTCCTCCACGACCTCATACTGAAGTATTTTCTTCTTCTGCTCTATCGTTTTGTTTATTATTTTTCGGGGCATTTTACAAGCGTAAGGAATTGAGACAAATAATGCACTTGCATTCGAAGTCTACAAGCGAATCACTATAGTTATTCATTAGAATATCAATACGTTATGACATTTATACTTGAAATAATTATATTATTTGTAATTATATATAACAGTTTTCTCAAGGTGGGCGAAAAGCAAACTTGATGAAAATTTTGCAATTTCTATAAATTAATCTGCAGTTATAGCCGTAGGCATACATTAAAACCGGAAGCGCCAAACGGGAATAACTAATTGATTTTAAAGAAATTAATAATATTGTCAGGAATTATTTTCTACAATAAATTAAGACTTGACCTTAGAGGTCCCCTTAAATATTTTAATTACTAAATTTTTAAAATCATGAGAAAAGTAAATTTCATTAAATTTTTTAGCTTGGCAGTAATCAGTATGTCATTAGTTTTCACAACAGCTTGTGAAAAGGAAGATGAAGGTATAACTGCATCGATTGTAGGATCATGGACAATTACGGAAACCACTATGGATATGACCATTGACGGAGTTTCCTGGATTGATTACATGGTAAATGAATTAGGACTGACCGCAGAAACTGCAGAAATTGAGTGGACCGAAATGCAATCAGAAACAAACATGGAAGGTACAGTAGAGTTTAAAGATGGAGGTGTTTTTACATCTGCATTTGAAGATGAAGATCCAGAATTAGGATCATGGACTTTGGATCATGAAAAACTTACAATTAATGTGGATGGTGATGACACTATGGTTTTTGAAGTTATCACTTTGTCTGAAACACGACTTGTCATTAAGTTAACGGAAATAGATAGTGATGACATGGATCAGGATGGAACGGAAGAAGCTGTGGAGATGATAATGCATATGACTTTTGTAAGATAAGGTTAATGACCTATAAAAAAAGTCCATAGCCCAGATGTCATGGACTTTTTTTTATACTAACCCTTCGGTATCCTTTAAGACTATTATCAAATAAGAAATGAGACAGTAAAGTGAAAGCACTGAAGCTTGGCGATGATTGCTTTGATAAGCTTGCGATATTATGCGAATTGCTTTGTGCGGCGATAAAAGGAGATTGAATGACCCTGTCGTCATTTTAAACCCAGAAAAACTTCAGGGTTTTGAAAACAAATTGAAACCTTTCCTCCAATAGACACAAATCTTAAAACATATCACAACGCCTCTTAAGTAAGAAAATAGGTTGTTGAGAGATTGACTCACAATCTCTTCAATCTTAAACCAATCTTTACATTCCACAATTGCTCGCTAAGTGTATTTTTCCATAAGAAAGAAATTTGTTTCTTTGTATACAATAATGCACCAGGAACAATATCAAATTAAATGAATGAAGCCACCTTTATAAAACAGAATAAAAAGAAATGGGAGGATTTTGAAAAAACTATAAAATCCGGGCAAAATACAAAAGCGGATAAACTGGCTGAAATCTATATCAAAATCACGGATGATCTGGCGTTTTCAAGTACTCACTTCGAACATAGCCAACTAACTTCATATCTCAATAACCTGGCCTCAGGCATTCATTTATCCATTTATAAAAATAAAAAAGAAGAATCTTCCAGGTTTATCAATTTCTGGAAATTGGAGTTGCCACAGGTGATGTCTGAATCATTAAAATATGTATTGATCTCATTTGTCATATTTGCTGTAAGTGGAATTATTGGAGCATTATCCGCCGCTCATGATGATACGTTTGTGCGATTGATCATGGGGGATCAGTATGTGAATGCGACGCTATTAAATATAGATAGGGGAGACCCAATGGCCGTATATAAACAAATGGGGCAAACAGAAATGTTCTTAGGCATAACTTTCAACAACATACGTGTTTCATTTCTGGTTTTCGTGGCGGGTATTTTTACCTCCGTCGCTTCAGGATATTTGCTGTTTTCGAATGGAATAATGCTTGGAGCATTTCAATATTTCTTTTATCAAAAAGGATTGTTGATGTCATCCGCACTCACCATTTGGATACATGGCACGCTGGAGATTTCTGCCATAATAATTGCGGGAGCTGCCGGTATTGTTATGGGAAATGGATTGCTTTTTCCGGGCACATATTCACGCGTACAATCCTTCAGAAACGGCGCAAAAAAAGGATTGAAAATAGTAGTTGGATTAATACCCATTTTTATTATGGCGGGATTTCTTGAAGGATTTGTGACCAGAATGACGGGAATGCCCGATCTTGTAAAGCTTGCAATTATTTTAGGTTCGGCTATTTTTGTAATTATTTATTTCATTTTTATACCTTTAAAAATCAAACTTAATGGCGTACACTCAAAAAATAGTTTTTTACAAAATCAGAAACTTTAGTCAAAAGCTTAATGCAACCATAGAATTTATTCGACAAAATGTAAAGACATTAGGCACGTCAATTATTTACATTCTTGGTCCGATGGCCATTTTGAATGGATTGTTATTTTCTCAATTTATTAATTTTACTTTTGGGAATATGGAAGCCCAGGATCCGGTTAATGTACAAAATCTATTTGGCCAAATATTTAATCCATCTTACTTTGGCTTTTTGATATTATCTTCTTTCAGCACCTTGCTCAATTTTTCAGTCGTTTTCAATTTCATGAAAATATATCAAAATAAATATCCTGAAAAGATTACGGTGATGGAAATTTTAAATGCTTCCTGGAAAGATTTGCTTCCTTTATTCCTGTTGGGAATCATTGTATCAATTTTTAGCATGATTGGATTTATGGCCTTCATTATTCCGGGAATATTTTTAATAGTCGTTCTATCGCTTTCCTTTCCTGTCCGATTTTTTGAAGGTGGAGGTTTAATTGATTCCATTGGAAGATGTTTCAAGCTTATCAAAGGAAAATGGTGGAGTACTTTTGGTTTACTTATTGTCTCTTCGATTTTGATGTATGCCGTATCCATGATTTTTATCATGCCTTTTTATGCATTTTATTTTTTATCCATATTTACTTTGGTGGAGGAATCTGGGATTTCCGCAGATACATCATCCTGGTGGTTTCAGGCAGGAATGACCTTTTCTGTAATGTTTATGATGTTAGGAAGTTTTCTGACATATAGCATTCCAATAGTGGCGCTAAGCTTTCAATATTTCAACCTCAAAGAACGGCAGGAATCGGTCGGGTTAATGCAAGAGATCGAACAATTGGACGAATGATGTAATGATAGAATAGTGGAGTGATGTAATGATAGAATAGTGGAATGATGAGAAAAAAGTTAAAGATTTGCCAGATATAAATTATGTAAATCGTTTTGTCATTAAATCATTTAAACATTACCCAAAAACAACTCTAGAACTTTTTGATAAAAGTTAATACATGAAACATCTTCCATGGCTATTTATAATTTTTCTGATTTCTTTGGAAGTTCATGATTCCTATGGCGCTGCTCAAAGTGATTCTACGAATATTAAAGAAAATGCATTAAATTTTCAATTAAGGCGATTTGATCAGGATATCATAGATGAATTTAAAGGAGATGCTGATTTTATGTATAATCAGCCACCCAACACCAGACCGAATTTTTTGCAATTAATTTTCCGCAAAATTTTTGAATGGTTGGTTTATATATTTGGAAATGCGGCTTTAGCTTGGTTGGTATTAATAATCTTGATCCTCCTTGGAATAGTAGGATTAGGATTTGCTTTTTATGGAATATTTGGGGTTGGCAAAACTATTCCGATCTACAGCAAGGAGGTCGACAGTTTAAAATATTCCGTGAAGAAGGAAAACATTCATGAAATGAATTTCTCCGATGAAATTGATATTGCAGTCGAACAAAAAGATTATAAAAGAGCCATTCGATTGGTGTATTTATTTGCTTTGAAAATTATGTCTGATCAGCGCATAATTGAATGGCTTCCATCCAAAACCAATCATGATTACTTGTATGAAATCAAGAATGCAGATTTTCAAAGACAATTTTCAACACTCAGCTATTTTTTTGAATATGTGTGGTATGGTGACTTCCAGCCTGACATTGCTCACTACAAAGAAATGAGAGAAACATTTGCTGGATTAAAGAAAAACCTCGGATCGAATGGGCAGGCTTAGCTGGAAATATATAGCTTTTTTAGTGGCTCTGATTGGAATTTATTTATTGCTGCTATATTTCATGCCTAAAAAATTTAACTGGTTTGTCTCCTTATATCAGAAAGATAGAGCTCCCTTTGGCACTTATGTTTTCAAAACTCTGAGTGATAGGTCCTGGATTGCATCAATTAATACGTCCAATAAATCACTATATGAATTAAATGAATTATCTGATCCTAATTTGCTGGTGTTATGTGAAGAGTTTGTAGTTGGTCAAGCTGAGATAGAAACTATTCTAAACTTAGTGGAGAATGGAAAAACTGCACTTATATCTGCCCATCAAATGGATACAATATTTTTAGATTCAGTTGGAGTGAAACTGAATAAATTGTCATTTAGTTTTTTTGTTAACAAGATATGGGAGGAAGATTCCCTGGGAGTTAAATTTATTGAAAAGCCATTTGATCCCAGCAATATATATTGGTTTCCGGAACAATTACTGCCACAATATTTTGAATCCTTTGCCCCAAATACATCAAAAGTAATTGCCGAGAATACCGATCGTAAACCAGTGCTTTTGCACGTGAGTTATGGAAAAGGAACAATTTTACTGTCAAGCACACCACTTGTATTTACCAACTTCTCAATGTTGAGAAATGACAATTCTGATTTCGTTGCAGGAATTCTATCTTACCTGAAACCTGGATCATTGCATTGGACAGAATACTATCAGCTCGGTCGAATGGAGGCACAGACTCCATTAAGATATGTGTTGAGTGAGCCATCACTAAAATGGGCGTTATACATTCTCATGTGTGCCATTCTGATTTCCATGGTATTTGATGTGAAAAGAAAACAGCGGATAATACCGGTAATTACTCCATTAAAAAATGAAACGCTGGATTTTGTACGAACGATTTCGAGGTTGTATTTTCAAAAAAGAGATCATCAGGATCTGGCAGCGAAGAAAATATTGCATTTTACAGATCACATCAAGCAACATCTTCATATCGATATCAACGATGAAATCTCAATAGTGATCAGTAAAGTGGCTGCAAAAACCGGGAGTGAAGAAAAGGAAGTGCTTTTGCTTTTTGAACAGATGAATCATGTAAGCAAGGCATCCTATATTTCCCCGAAAGAATTGAAGCTTTTGATGCATCGAATGGAGAAATGCATGGATGTGAGAATGAGGGAATGAAGGAATGATGGATTGAATGATGGAATGATAGAATGATGGATTGAATGATGGAATGATTGAATGATGGAATGATAGAATGATGGAATGAAGGAATGAAGGAATGATAGAATGATAGAATGATAGAATGATGGAATGAAGGAATGATGGAATGAAGGAATGATAGAATGA
>SMVB01155721.1_pt1 | contig 10919 bp, 9 predicted proteins | sample 2456461 | NCBI WGS metagenome assembly SMVB01 (sample SAMN11095934, study PRJNA526329) | marine sediment metagenome | biome: Marine sediment; feature: Surficial sediment; material: Deep marine sediment; isolation source: Hadal surficial sediment | place: Pacific Ocean | collected 2014-05 | depth 0-1...
AGAACAGAAATAGCGCGCCAAACCGAGCCACTCACCGCGAATATGGCGGCCGCGAGGCGGCCGTGCTATTGGGCGCGTCGGTCATTGTGGACGATCACGGGAGGACGACATGAGCGCGGCGATCAATCATCGGGTGAAGCTGGCGGCGCGGCCGGTTGGGCTGCCCAAGGACAGCGACTGGGAGCTGGACGAGGCGCCGGTGCCGGTACCCGGTCCCGGCGAGGTGCTGGTTAAGATGGCCTACATCTCCGTCGATCCGGCCATGCGCGGCTGGATGAACGGCCGCGCGAGCTACGTGCCGGCGCTGCCGCTCGGCTCGGTAATGCGCGCGCTCACGGTGGGCGAGGTGGTGGCCAGCAACAACGACGGCTTCGCGGTGGGCGATTGCGTGGCGGGGCTCGACGGCGTGCAGGAATACGCGGTGTCCGACGGCGGCGGGCTGATGAAGGCGGACACCTCCATCGCGCCGCTTCACGCCTATCTGAATACCCTGGGCATCGCCGGGCTGACGGCCTATTGCGGGCTTATCGAGGTCGGCCAGCCGAAATCCGGCGACACCGTGCTGGTGTCGGGCGCGGCCGGGTCGGTCGGCGCCCATGTCGGCCAGATCGCCAGGATCAAGGGCTGCCGCGCGGTCGGCATCGCCGGTGGGGCGGACAAATGCCGCTACCTGACCGAGGAATTGGGCTTCGACGAGGCCATCGACTACAAGGCGGAAAGCGTGTCGGAAGGGCTGGCGCGCGCGTGCCCGGACGGCATCGACGTCTTCTTCGACAATGTCGGCGGCGAGACCCTGGACGCGGCGCTGGCGCGCATCAACGTCGGCGCGCGGGTGGTCATCTGCGGCGCGATCTCGCAATACAACGCGACCAGCGCGCTGTACGCGCCGGCCAACTACCTCAACCTGCTGGGCCGCCGGTCGCGCATGGAAGGCTTCATCTATTTCGACTTCCGCGACATGTGGCCGGCCATGCTGAAGGACCTGGCCGCGTGGCGCGCCGACGGCCGCCTCAAGTGCCGCGACGACATCGTCGAGGGCGGCGTCAAGGTTTTCCCGCAAACGCTCTTGCGCCTGTTCCGCGGCGACAACTTCGGCAAACTGATGATCAAGATCGGCGACTGACGGGGCGCTCCGAACGCCGGCGCGGGATAAATTCTAACAGGGTATGCCGACGCAGCGGTCGATGGCGGCGTAGAGGTCGGCCAGTCGGATCGGCTTGGGGACGTAATCGTTCATGCCGGCGGCGAGGAACCGCTCCCGGCTTCCCGTCACCACATCGGCGGTCACCGCGATGATGGGCACGTTGGCCTTGCCGCCCGGCAAGCGCCGGATTTCGCGCGTGGCGCTAACCCCGTCCATCGTGGGCATCTGGATATCCATCAAGACCAGGTCGTAGCCGTTGTCGCGCACGGCATCGACCGCCTCGAGGCCGTCCCTCGCCACGTCGGCGACATGCCCGGCGCGATGCAGCATGGCCACGATGACGGTTTGGTTGACCGTGCTGTCTTCCACGACCAGCACCTTGAGGGCCTTGCGGCGGCCCGCGGGCGGTTTCGGGCGCGTCTCCGCGGGAGCGGATTTGTCCGTGTTCGATCGCTTCTTGATCGCTTCGCCTCCTTCGTTGGAATCGCTCGGCGGCACGCCCTTCCGCATGGCACTTAAGGAATATGCCGGTCTGGCGGTACTTTTACATGGTCCAGTCGCACTACGCGGGCCGCTTAAATAGGGATTTTCGCGTTGTTTTTCAACGGTTCGTGATCGTGGTCACACTGACGCGGCGCGGTCGAAACCCACCGGAGCGGCGCAACCGTCGCGATGCCGAAAAACACGCGGATCGACTATTAGGAGCGATTCGGACGCCGCCGGCGCGGCATGAAGATCAGGCGGCGCGGCGGGCCGGGGCGGGTTGGGCGCCGCGGACGAGGGCGCCGGGCAGGGCGCCGGTATGGTCGCCGTCGCGGGCCACTTCGACGCCGGAGACGAATGTGTGGCGGTAGCCGGTGGCGCGCTGCACGAAACGCTTGCCGCCGGCCGGCAGATCATGGACCAGTTCCGGCCGGGTCAGGCCGAGGGCGTCGAAATCGACGATATTGATATCGGCCTTGTAGCCCGGCGCCAGCACGCCGCGATCAAGCAGGCCGTAGGTCCGCGCGGTCTCAAGGGTTTGCTTGCGGACCACGAATTCGAGCGGCAGGCCCTCGCCGCGGGTCCGGTCGCGCGCCCAATGGCTGATCAGAAACGTGGGGTAGCTGGCGTCGCAGATCGTCGCCACGTGCGCGCCGCCGTCGCCGAGCCCGCACACCGTGTTCTCGGCCACCAGCAACTCGCGCACCACCTCGAGATTGCCGTCGGTGTAGTTCTCGAACGGCAGCATTATCAGGCCCCGTCCCTCGTCGGCCATCATTGCCTCGAGCCCCCGCGCCCATATATCGCCGCCGGTGGCGCCCAGACTCGTGGCCGGGTCGGGCTCGTAGTCCAGCGCATCGCCCATCACATAGCTGCGCGCCAGGACCCCCGCCATCCACCGCGAATCCTCGTCGGTGGGACGGTCTTCGACCAGCGCGCGCCTGATATCGGCGTCGGCGCGCAGGCGGGCCAGGCGTTGGTCCGGCGCCAGGTCCGCCAAGGCCTTCCAGGCCGGATGCGCGACGAAGGGATGCAGGCTGGTGTCCAGCCCCATGAGAATCCCGATGGGCCGGCAGCCGACCTGTCCGGTGACGCTCACCCCATCCCGGTTCGCCTGTTGGATTTGCGCCAGGGTGCGGCGCCAGCGCTCCGGCACATGGTCCATCTGCAACAGCAACAGCGACAGCGGGCGCCCCGCCCGTTCGGCCATGGCGCGTAAAATCTCGAATTCGCCGTCGCCGAGGTCGGAATTGCATTCGATCACGCCGGCGCCGGCGCGCTTCATGGCCGCCGCGAGGCCGGCCAGTTCCGCCTCGCCCGCCGACAGCCCCGGCGTCGGCCGACCATCGGCCGCGCGGTGCTTGGTGGTTCGCGCCGTGGTGAAACCCAGCGCGCCGGCGCCAAGCGCTTCCTCCAGCAAGGCCCCCATGGCCGCGATCTCGTCGTCCGTGGGCGTCTCGGCGTGGTCCGCGCCGCGTTCGCCCATGACGTAGAAGCGCAGCGGCCCGTGCGGCACCTGCGCGCCGATATCCATGACGCGGGGCGCGCCGGCCAGCACGTCGAGATATTCCGGAAACGATTCCCAGCCGAAATCGATGCCCGCCGCCAGCACCTCGGCGGGGATGTCCTCGACGCCTTCCATCAGGTTGATCAGATAGCCCTCGCTGCCCGGACGCACCGGGGCGAAGCCGACACCGCAATTGCCGAACACGGTGGTCGTCACGCCATGCCACGACGACGGCGTCAGATACGGGTCCCACAAGACCTGACCGTCGTAATGGGTGTGGATATCGACCCAGCCCGGCATCACCAGCAAGCCGTCCGCGTCGATCTCGCGGTGGCCCGCGCCGACATCGCCGCCCATCGCGGCGATCGTCCCGCCATCGATGCCAAGGCACTCGACACGGCGCGGCGCGCCGGTGCCGTCGACCACGGTGCCGCCGCGAATCACCAAGTCGTGCATGGCTTTGCGATCAGCTCGCCAGGCGCCGCGTGTCGCCGTCGGCCGGGGTGATGAAGGCGGTGATGTCGGGCACCGAGTCGACCAGCGCGGCGTGGCGCGCCGGCGCCATCACGTAAAGCGCCGTCGACAGCGCGTCGGCCACGGTGGCGCGCGCCGCCATCACCGACACCGAAATCTGTTGGCCGGCGCTGGCGCCGCTGAGCGGGTCGAACAAGTGATGATAGCGGCCACGGCTGTCGAACCGGGTGCCATACCCGCCCGACGTGGCCACCGCGCGATTTTCCAACTCGACCGTGCGCCAAATCCTGGCCGGATCGCGCGGATCGGTCAGGCCGATGCGCCACGGCCGGTCTTCCGGGTGGCGGTCCAGCGCCCGCGTCTCGCCCAATTCCAGCAGCACCGCGCCGATGCCGTTGGCGCGCAACAAGTCGGCGACCCGGTCGGTGATGTAGCCCTGGGCGATGCCGTTCAAGGTCACCGCCATGCCGTCGCGCTTCAATGTCACCGCGCCGGCGGTAATGTCCATGGCGCGGTAATCGACCCGGCCGAGCGCGCGGGCCACGGCGTCGGGGGCGGGACCGGCGTCGTCGTCGGGATGCGCCGCGAAATGGTCGGCGTAGACCCGCCACAGGGGTTGCACCGTCACGTCGAAAGCGCCCTCGGTCAGGGCGCCGAACTTCTGGCTTTCGGTCAGCAGCTTGACCATGTCGTGCGACGGCGCGTCGAGCCGGCCGTCGCGGTTGAGGCGGACCAGTTCGCTGTCCGGACGGTGCAGGCTGAAGACCTTTTCCAGGCGCGCGATCTCGTCCACGCACAGCCCGACGATGCGTTCGGCTTCGGCGCGGTCTTCGTGGCACAGGGTGATCTGGGCGACCGCGCCCAACGCGGTTCCGTGCCACCTATAAAGACAGGCGCCGGCGGGCGGGCGCGCCCCGGCCACGGCGGCGGTCAGCGGCAGGCCGGCGGCGGCGCCGAACAGCGCCAGCGCGCGGCGGCGCGTGACGGCCCCGCGGGTTCGGACGTTGTTCGGAGCGATATTTGGTCTGGTCATGGTGCGACTCTTCCCGGTTCGGTTCATTCCGCCGACTGGCGCATGGCCTCGTCCACGATCGCGGGCTCGGCGGCGGGGCGCTTTCGGGCGCGGCCGTCGGCGCGCTTGCGCCGCGCGATCAGCGGCGGGCATTGGTGGTCATCGTAATAGGTGACCTGGCAATCGAGGCAATAAAAACATTCGTTCATGTCGATTTCACCGCTCCGCTTGATCGCGCCCACCGGGCACACGCTCTCGCAGACGTGGCATTGGCTGCCGCATTGGGGGCGGCGCTTCAGCCAGTCGAACATGCGCACGCGGCCCAGGATCGACAGGCCCGCGCCCAGCGGACAGACGAAGCGGCAATAGAAGCGCTCGACGAACAACCCGGCGCCGAGCAGCGCCACGGCATAGATCACGGCGAGCCACGGCGCGTCGAAACGGAACGTGATCGCGGTCTTGAACGGTTCCACGGCGGTGCCGGCAATGGCCAGATCGAAGGAATAGAACGTGGCGCCCAGCAAGCCCATGAAGATCAGATATTTGACCGCGAACAGGCGCTCTTGAAGAGCTTCCGGAATAGTAATCTGTTTTATTCCAATAGCTTGCGCGGCTTTATTCAGAAGTTCCTGGAAGGCGCCGAAGGGGCACAGCCAACCGCAAAAGATCGCCCGTCCCCACAGGAACAGCCCCACGGTGACAAACGCCATGAGCACGAAAATCAGCGGATCGATCAGGAAAAAGTCCCAACGAAACCCGTCGACCAGGGACCGGGCCACGGTCAGCAGGTTGATGATGGTCAGTTGCGCGCCGGCGTACCACCCCATCCAAACCAGCACCCAGGCCAGAAAGCCGATCCGCACCCATTTATGCAGGCGCCGCCGGCGCGAAATCGCGTCCTGCGCCGACAGGATGATGATCAGCACCGCCAAGGTCGCCACCAGCAAGGCGATCTTGACCGGGTGGTCGCGCCACACCTGGCGCCAGTCGATACCCGAAGCGTCGCCAGCTTCGTCGATCGCAACCTCCTCGACCGGCACCTCCTTGATGAACCTGTCGGGCAGCTCGTAGGGCATGGCGAAGCTGGCGAAACTCGGCGTCTCCTCGCCGCCCTCGATCAGCAATTCCAGGCGCCACGGCTCGACCGGGTTGAGGCCGTCCGCCTGGGTCAGAAAGAACAGGCCGATTTCGTCCAGGTTCGGTCGCTCCTTGGCATGGAGGAACGGCAGTCGCTTCTTCATGGACCGGCGCAAGGCAATGGTCTTCTCGCCCTGGACCAGTTGCAGGCGCGTGAAGGCGCCGTCCTCGGCCTCCTCGTCGAACACGGAATAGCCGCCACTTACCGCGATCAGCAGCAGCAGGTCGTCGACCCCGCGCCCGGCCGTGTACTGGTCGTGCCAGGTGCGGTCGAGGATATTCACGCCGATCCCCGCCGGCGTGACCATTGCCATGTACAGATCAACGAAGGTTTCGTCTTCCTTCCACGATTTGACGTCGCGCGGCGGCTTGCCGCCCTGTTCGTCGAATGCGGTGGCGATGGCGCCGTGGGTCAGCGACAGGTGTCCGATCGAACCGTCGGCCACCATGGCCGGCCAGGTGGCGGGCTCGAAGGCCTCCAGTTCAAGGGCGCGCCCGCCCACCGCCTTGGACTTGAGGAAGCCGCGGCTGCGCGCGACCATTCGCGATCCGCGCACGATGGCGTCGCTGAACAGAACCGAGCTTGTCGTGGTGCGCGAAACCGCATCGACCTGGACGATGTCGGTGGCGTTGCCGGCGGTGGTGCGTTGGGCGAACTTCTCGCCCTCCAGGATACCGCCCGACATGGCGATCACCACGCTGACCCCCTTGCGGATGTCGAGACCGGGGAACTGGGTCAGGTAGACGTGGAAATCGTCGTCGGTACGGCCCAGGATCGCGATCGGTTCCGCGTGCCGGACCAGACGCACCCCGCGCACGATGCCGTCCAGACCGACGCCCACGATCAGATTGAATTCCTTGCGCGAAAAGCCGACGCTTCGAACCAGATCGAAGGTTTCGAACAGGTAGCCCACCAGCTCGTCGCCGCGGTAGACCGGCGCCGCCGGCGGGTCGCCCTCGACCGCGCCGTAACGGTCGGCGCCCGGAAACGCCAGTTCCAGCACATCCGCCGTCAGGTATTTTTCGAGGTTGGTCGCGCCCGCGTCGTCCTGGGCATGGCCGGGTATCGGGGCCAGCGCCGCCAAGACGAGCAGCGCCACCGCAACAAATCGCGCCATCCGAGGTCCTTTCCGGGGGCGCAACCTAACCGAAACGGGGCGGCGAAACCAGCCCGTCTCACGGACCGGCGCGATCCCGGCAGCGGCCGCACACGCCGGTGATCTCGACGGTCTCCCCGCGCACCTCGAATCCGGCCCGCCGGGCGCCCCGGTGGAGCGCGCGGCGCAGGTCCCTGTCGTCGATCTCGGCCGCCTGTCCGCAATCCTGGCAGATCAGGAAATGGGCGCGGTGGAAGGCGTCCGGTGAGGGACAGCCGATATAGGCGTTGAGCGAGTCGACGCGGTGCACCAGGCCATGGTCGCTGAGAAAGGCCAGCGCCCGGTACACGGTGGGCGGCGCCGACGCGCGGCCGTCCTCGCGCAAACGGTCGAGGATCTCATAGGCGCCGATGGGCCGGTGCCAATGCCAGACCAGTTCGAGGACGCGCTTGCGCAGTTGCGTCAGCCGGGCGCCCCGTCGCGCGCACAAGGCGACAGCGGCGTCCATGGCGCCGTTGACGCATTGTTCGTGGTCGTGGTCGCGGTCGACGAACGGATCGCGTGTCGCGGTCGCGCGCGCGCTCATGCGGACCGTCGCGCGGAGCGGCCGGGCCAGGCCAGGGTGGCGGCGAAAATGATCGTCGCGACCACCACGATGGAAGGCCCCGACGGCGTGTCGAGATAAAGCGAGGCGAGCAGCCCCAGGACCACCGACACCGCGCCGATGGCCGCCGCGCCCCAGGCCATCTGTTCCGGCGTCGCCGACAGGCGCCGCGCGGCGGCGGCGGGGATCAGGAACAACGAGACGATCAGCAGCAGGCCGACCACTTTCATGCCGACCCCCACCACCAGGGCGATCAACAGCATGTAGAGCAGCCGCACCCGGCCCACCGGCGCGCCCTCGACCGCGGCCAGGGACTCGTGCACGGTGGCCGAAAGCAGCGGCCGCCATATCGCCATCAGCGCCACGCCCACCGCGATGGCCGCGCCGTAGATCAGCGCCAAGTCCATCTCGCCGATCGCCAATATGTCGCCGAACAGAAAGCCGATCAGGTCGGCGCGCAAGGATTCCATCATGCCGACGGCGAGCAGCCCGAAGGCCAGCGCGCCATGGGCGACGATCCCCATGATGGTGTCGCTGGGCAGCCGGCGCTGGCGCTCCAGCGCCGCGATCAACAAGGCGACGCCCAGGCACATCAGCGTGATCCCGACCGTCGGGCTGAGTCCCAGCGCGAGCCCCAACGCCACGCCGAGCAACGCCGAATGGGACAACGCGGCGCCGAAATAAGCCATCCGCCGCCACACCATGAAACATCCCAGCGGCCCGGCGATCAGCGCCACGCCAAGACCGCCGAGGATGGCGCGAAGGAAGAAGTCGTCGATCACGGCGTTTCCTCCCCCGCCGGAACCACGCGGCCCGAATCGTCGTGCGCGTGGTCGTGGTCATGGCGGTAGACCGCCAGCGATTGCGCGATGGAAGCGCCGAACAGCGCCTGGAACTGGGGGTCGCGGACCACTTCCATGGGACGGCCGGTGCAACACACATGGTGGTTCAGGCACACCACCCGGTCGGTGGCGGCCATCACCAGGTTGAGATCGTGCGAGATCAGCAGCACGCCGCAGCCGCGCCGGTCGCGGATCCGCGCGATCAGGTCGTAGAGGTCGGCCTGGCGGGATACATCGACGCCGGCCACGGGCTCGTCGAGGACCAACAAGTCGGGCTCGCGCAACAACGCCCGCGCCAGCGCCACGCGGTGCAACTCGCCGCCCGAGATTTCCCACAATTGATTGTCGATCACGCCTTCGGCGCCGACTTCGCCGAGCGCTTCGATCAGGCGGTCGCGCGGCACCGACCGGCCGAGGGTGAGAAACCGCGCCACGGTGAGCGGCAAGGTGCGGTCGATGGCGAGGTCTTGGGGCGTGTAGCCGACGCGAAGGTCCGGCGCGCGCCAGACGGTGCCGCTGTCCGGCGCCACCAGGCCCAGCAGGACGCGCGCCAGGGTCGACTTGCCGCAGCCGTTGAGCCCCACCAGGGTGACGATCTCGCCCCGCGTCACGTCCATATCGACATGGTCGAGAACGTGCCGCGCCGCGTAGCGCAGGCACAAATCCCGCGCCTCGATCAGCCGCTCGCCGGCGTCGGACCGTTCGTCACTTTTTGGTGGTGCTGTATGTTGTCCTGAAGCCATCGTTTCGTATCGATTCCCACCGCGTGCTTCGTTCGCGAGAATGCTTCGACACGGGCCTTCGGCCCTGCCCGGCATGAGGTACAAAGTTAGTACCCAAACCACCTCATCCAGAGCTAGTCGAAGGATGAGCAGCCGCCGTCGGGCGGCCGGTCCGATGACCCACGACCGAACATATCCGGCCATGGCGATATCACGGCTCCCTATCCGACGTTGGGCGTTCCGAACGTTATGTTATACTATAACATTACGATGCGCTTGTTTAATCGAGGATTTCGCCTTCCCATGCGGATGCCGACCCCTTCACGCGTCTCGTGGTTTGCCGTCGCGGCCTTGGGCTGGCTGGCGGTCGCGCCCGCCGCCGCCGACGACGCGCCGTCGGTGGTGGTCAGCATCGCGCCGCTCCATTCCCTGGTGGCGGGCGTGATGGGCGACGTGGGAACGCCGCAACTGATCGTGCGCGGCAGGGCCTCGCCGCACGGCTATCAGATGCGCCCATCCCAGGCCGCCGCGTTGAACAGAGCCGATTTGGTGGTGTGGGTCGGCGGCGCGCTGGAAGGATTTCTGAAACGCCCCCTCGCCCGTCTCGACGCCACCACGCGAGTGATCGAGGCGATGGCGATCGACGACATGCTGTTGCTGGACGCGCGCGCGGCGGGCGTATGGCGCGATGACGACGACCACGACCACGACGACGGCCCGGACGACCCCCATGTCTGGCTCAGCCCGGCCAACGCGGCCCACATGGCGCGCCATGTCGCGCAACAACTCGCCGCGCTCGATCCCGCCAACGGCGCGACCTACGCGGCCAACGCCGAGACGCTGACCGCGCGCCTCGCGGCGCTGGACCGCGACCTGGCCGCCAAACTGGCAACCGTGGCGGACCGGCCGTTCATTCTGCTTCACGACTCGACGCGTTATTTCGTGCACCATTACGGACTGAACGCGGTCGGCGCGATCACGGTGAGCCCGGAGCACCCGCCCAGCGCGCGCCGCCTGCGCCGCCTGCGCGCCGCCATCGCGCGCCTCGGCGTGCGCTGCGTGTTCAGCGAGGCGCAATTCGAATCGGCGATGGTGAGGACCGTGATCGAGGGCACCGGCGCGCGAGCCAGCGTCATCGACCCCCTCGCCGGCACGTTCGCGCCCGGACCCGACGCCTATTTCCAGATGATGGAATCGGTCGCCGAGGTCATGGCGTCGTGCCTGTCGGAGGGCTGAGAGGCGGCGCCGGTGCTGGCGTTTTGGGCGGGAAGACATAGCGCTGATAGAGATAGCCGATCCCGATCAGGCACAGCCCGAGGCCGAGGAACGACAGCGCGCGGTAAAGCCCGGTCAGTTCCGACATATCGAACAGGAAGACCTTGGCCACGGTCAGCGTGACGATGGCCAGGGATGCATAGCGCAGCGCCGCGAAGCCGCGCCACAAGGCCAGCGCCAGCAGCGCGCCGGCATAGACCAGCCAAGCCACCGAATAGGCGTACCACTCGCCGTCGCCGGTCGCGCCCACGTCGAGCAGGGAGCCGTGGAAGGCGCGCCGCACCTCGAGCGACAGCTCGACGAATATGAGAACCAGCGCCAGCACCCCTGAGACCATGGCGAGCACGCGATGGCCGTTGCGCCGCGCCGCGCGGAAGAACAAAAACCCAAGGACCGCGGGCGCGCCGTAGGCCAGGGCCAACAGGTTGAATACGGGCCAGGAACCCACCGCCTCGCCGCTCCACAGCGGGTTGTCGGCGAGCACCTGTAACAGGACGATTTGCGTGGCCGCCATGCTTGCCAGGATGCGCCAGCCCCAGTCCGCCACCGGGCGCGGATTGCGTTGCCGGCCCCGGTACAGGCCATAGGCGACCACGAGCCAGGCAATGGTTTGCAGGCTCTG
>SMVB01127253.1_pt1 | contig 10918 bp, 6 predicted proteins | sample 2456461 | NCBI WGS metagenome assembly SMVB01 (sample SAMN11095934, study PRJNA526329) | marine sediment metagenome | biome: Marine sediment; feature: Surficial sediment; material: Deep marine sediment; isolation source: Hadal surficial sediment | place: Pacific Ocean | collected 2014-05 | depth 0-1...
TGGTTATGGTCGTTCGGAGCCGCGATCGGGACTGCAATTGTAATCACGGTCGCGTCGTCGTTCTGGGACCGGTCTACCCTGGCGACATCTCGGTCATCGGATGCGCGTCCGGTGGGCGCACCCTGGTTCCAGCGCTATTACGTCGACGCGTTCCTGGTCGGCCTGAGTGCAATTCTCTGGTGGGAACTCGGGGCGCGGAGCGGGGTGATCGCCGCCGAAAGAACCGGTGAATTCACCCCCGACCTGAGCCTGCTGGCGGCTCCAATCCTCATCGTCGTGGCAAGTTCGCTGGTGGCGCTGAGAATCTTCCCTGTGCTGACACGGATCGCGGCCCGGATCAGTTTACGGTCCAACTCCGCGGCCCTGGGTTTCGGTCTCGCGAGCGTTTCCCGGCGGCCTTTTTTCCATGGTTGGCCGATGCTGGCGTTCGCGCTGGCAATCAGCACCGGGATCGTCGCCGGTTCGGTCGTATCGACGCTCGAGCGCTCGACCAACGAGCAGGTGCTCTACAGTACTGGCGCCGACATTCATGTCACAACATCAGGCACTACAGGGCAGGTAGGCAGCGAACAGCTGGCGCGGATCAGGGACCTCGACGCGATCGATGTCGCCACCCCTGTCCTCCGCACCGGCTCAAGAGTTGGCACTACTTCGAGAGGGACAGGCTTCACACTGTTGGCGGTCGACCCCATCGACTTTCAGCAGGTCGCTTGGTTTCGTCACGATTTCACCGATTCCGACGTTGATATCACCCAGCTTGTCGACAGGCTGGCAGTCCGGATACTCCCGGAACCGATTGAGCTGCCACCCGGCACGACCGCAATATCGCTCTGGGTAAAGTCAGAACCGGTAGTCCCGAACCACCAGATCTGGATAGTGGTCAGAGACGGGATCGGGGTGACTCACACTATTAGCCTGGGTGGGTTTGAAGAGGGATGGTCGCTAAATACTGCGAATTTTCCGAGGATAATCGAGCCGGTCGAGATAATTTCGATTCAAACCTTTCTCAGGGTCGGACCCGACAGCGCTGCGCCGGTCGAGTTGCTTGTCGACGACCTGATCGCAACTACCGGCGATGGATCTCGGCACATGATCATCGACTTCGATTCGCCGGGGTTGTGGCGAGGACTCCCGACTGCCGAGGGTGAAGATACCGGGTTCACGATAACCCCTGAGCCCCCGGGCATATCTGGAATTCTCGACGGTGATTCGGGCGTCGGAGTCGGGAATATCTCACTCGGGCGCGGGTCGAACCAGGGAATTCGGGGAATTTACCGCCGGGCCGTCGACCGCCCAATTCCAATCATCGCCAGTGCAGGTTTTATGGCCCGGACGGGTGTCGGTCTGCGGCGACCGTTCATGATTGACGTCCAGGGAGGGTTGGTCCCGGTCGAGGTGATCGAACAGATCACTTACTTCCCGACGATGGACCCTGCATTCGGGCCATTCGCAGTTGCGGATGTCGACGCGATTGTCGACTTTATCGAATTGCGGGGGCGAAAGAAGATAACGCCTAACGAGCTGTTCGCCAGCCTGCGCCAGCCCGGTTCACCAGGGGCCGAACCGCCCGCGGAGGTAGCGGAGAGCGTCCGCAAAGTCTTCAGGCTTGCGTATGTCGAATCGCGGGCAGACCGGATCAACGACACGTTTGTCGATCCGGTTGCGGTGGCCGGTTGGCGCGGTATGAGTATCGTTGCAACGATCGTCGCCGCAATGGTTGTTCTGATGGCCTACACGATATTCATGGCCGCCTACACGCTCCGCATAAAGGGCGAATCGGCGCTGATACTGGCGTTGGGGGCGAACAGGCGCGACTACCTGGTGGGTCTGGTCGCCGAACTTTCCCCGGCGATCATCACCGGAACGCTCGTCGGTCTGGGTACCGGGTTTGCTGTGAGTACCCTGATGATCGGTTCGATGGCCCACACCGGGACCGGCGGGCGGTTGCTGCCGCCATTCCTGCTGCAGATCGACTGGACGCTCCCACTCGTTACAATTGGCGCAATATTTACGATCTTTATGATCGGCGTGACTAACTCCGTTCGATCATTCCATGGAATCCAGATTGCGCGGATGGCCCGTGAAGGCTTCTCCGCGACCTCAATATGATCGGTAACTCTTTCCAGCTAATCGCTAAGCGAACACTCGCCCACTGGCGGCTGTTGTCGGCGGTCGTCGTCGGTGTGGTCCTGGCGTCAACGATCATGGCTAGTTCAGTCATATTCTTCGACGCGCTGCGCGACGTGGCTCTGCAGAGGGCGCTGTCCACCCACGAGGCGTCTGAGCTCGACGTGCTTGTCGAAGCCGGACAGGTCCCGACGAACGCCGAGACCCACGCGACGATAGTCGATGCGATGAACGGTTCAATCGTCCATCGGTTCGAGCCATTCCTGGACAACCGGGAATTTGCACTCAAGACCTGGACGTTCTTCGTCGACCTTCCACCTGCCATGGTGGAACCACAAGACTGTCCGTGCCGCACTGCGATCGCGGGCGCTGGAGGTGAACGCCCGGAGCTGATCGAATGTGATTGTCGGCGCGTGACGATGATGACGTTGCCCGACGTGGACAGCCGGGTGAACATAGTCGAAGGCACGATGCCGACGATCTCGACCGAAGTTGCGCCTGACGATAGTTTCCAGATCGAAGCACTTCTCGACGTGGCCGCAGCCAAAACGCTAGGGATCAAAGTCGGGGACATATACCCGGCACGGCCGCACTGGGAAGACGAACACAACCGCGTCGACGTGCTGGTCACCGGTCTGTATGTGCGCGTCGACCCGGAGGCCGCGCACTGGAGGCTCCAGGACGATGCCTTTGGAAGCCGTACCAACACGCTTCAATTTGCCCGCTTCGTCGTCCCGGAAAAAACCATTATCGACGGTCTGGGCAGCTACTTCCCGAATATGGGAACCGACTACGCATGGTGGTTGGACGTGGACCCCGGGCGCATCGTTGCATCGGACACCGAGGCGATCCGAATCACTATCGACGCAACGGAGCGGGAGTTGAAGGCGATAGTGGATGGCTTCCTCATGACGTCGGACCTGCCAGACGTGTTGCGGGCGTTTGAAACCGACCTGTTTTTCAACCGCCTGCCGATGTTTATCGTGTTGATCCTGATCGTTCTCGTCGTCCTCTACTACGTTGTGACACTGGCCAGTTTGCTGGTCGACGCCCAGCGCGCTGAAGTCGGCCTGCTGAGGACGCGCGGGGCCACGTCGAGACAGATCCTCGCGGTGTTTGCGATCGAGGCCAGCCTGCTGGCGGTAATAGCCATTGCGACGGGGCCATTCCTGGCGATGGCCGGTGTCGCATTTGTCGGAGTGCTGCCAATCTACGGTGAACTAAATAATGGTGATCCGCTGCCTGTCAGGCTCACCGCCGCTGCGTTCCGCATGGCTTTGTTTGGCGGTTTGCTGGGGATGATTGCGCTTTTCATCCCGGCTCTGCGGGCGACACGCATCAGTCTGCTGGCCAACCGGATAACCAGGGCGCGACCGGCACGACTCGCAGTAGTCCAGCGGTACTATCTGGACCTGGGTTTTCTTGCCCTGGTGATGTTCCTTTTCTGGCAATTGACGAAACAGGGGTCGTTCGTGGCCGTCAGCCTGTTCGGCGAAACGACGGTCAACCAGTTGATCCTCGGCGTCCCGGCGATCTTCCTGGTGGCCGCCGGACTGGTGCTACTGCGCGTCTTCCCCGTTGGCATGGACCTGGCGGGCCGCGTGCTTTCGCGTCGCCCGTTGTCGACGATCACACCGCCAGCGCTCATCCTGGGCATCTGGCAGATGGCCCGAAACCCCGCTCACCACTCTCGATTGTCGTTGCTGCTCATTCTCACGTCGGCTCTCGGGGTATTCGCGGCAAGTTTCGGCGCTACGCTCGAACAGAGCGCTGTCGATAAGGCGTATTACGAGACTGGTGCCGATGTGAAGATAACTTCGTTGAGGTTCACGAGCGGTGGTATTTCGCGTTCTGTCACCAAAATACTGGGCGAAACCGAGGGTGTTGAGGCAGTCACGCCGATCTACCGCGAGTCGGCAAACATCGCGTCGGGAGTGAGCGTCGAACGGTTCCAGTTCATCGGCGTCGAATTAGAAACGATCGAGGATGTCGCCTGGATTCGCGATGATTTCGGTCTGTCGTCGTTCAAGGCTAAGACATCGGTTCTCGATGTCGGGGGTTCCGCGGGCATTGTGCTTCCTGAAGAGGGCTGGTGGTTGACCGCTCGCATACTGCCGCTGGTCCGTCAGCCGTCAACCTTCCTGATCGCACGGTTGTCCGACGCGAACAACCACTTTTTCTCAGTACCGCTCGGGAACCTGACACCGCTCGCCAGCGACCAGTGGCGATTCAGCTGCCCGCTTCCCATCGAGGGGGAACCGCCCGAGTGGTGCCGTATCGGATCGAGCCTCCAGGCGACCAGCTTCAGGGGTTCCGCGGGTCTGCTGCCGGTCGCTCCGATTCGCCTTCACTCGATCGGGGTTGTCGATTTTGAAAACGGTCTCGGCCCCGCGGCCATCGATATCGACGACATTGCGGTGCTGAACCAGACGGGCACCGAACTGATAATCGTCGAGACGTTCGATTCGGTATCCAACTGGCGAACGATGGTCCCGACCCGTGAGGCGCTTGGCGACAGCCTGACTCCCGCCTCGGATCCCGATGGGACTCTGCTGGAGGGCATTGCGCGTCTGCGCTGGACCACGGCGGGGCCGACCGAATACCGCGGTCTGGCACACGGGTCGGAACTGGCAGTTATCCCTGTGATAGCCAGCACTGGCTTTATCGAGCAATTTGGCGGTGAAGATGGGAAAGTGCTCGAAATCGCGGTCGATGGGATCCCGATAAAAATATCAATTCGAGATACCGTCGAGTTTTTCCCGACACTGGCGATGGACGGCGAGCCATTTTTGATCGCCGATATCGATGCCATTCATGAAAGGTTGAATGTTGTGCGATCGCGCGGCGACCGGCAGCCAACCGAGTTCTGGATCGCTACCGAACGGGGGACCGAACTTTTGAACTCGGAAGAGGGGATCCTGAACTCAGTTACCCCTGGCGATCCTGCAATTCCCGATATCCAGCGTGAGCTCTCATCGATACGGGCGAGGTCCGGTTCCAAAACCGTCGACCGTACGGTCGTCCTGTCTGACGTGGCGTTCGACCCACTCGTATCTGCCGGCTGGCGTGCGTTGCTCGGAATCGCTTTCTTCACGGTTCTGGTCGTCAGTGCCGTTGGATTCCTGGTCCATGCCCGCGTCTCGTTCGAAGGACGACGCACCGAACTGGCACTGCTCAGGACCATCGGACTTTCGATGAAGCAGCTATTGTTCCTGGTGGTGCTGGAGCAGGTGGTTGTCATAGGCACGGCAATTGCGCTCGGCATATTCATGGGTGCCCGAATGGGAGCCACGATCATGCCGTACCTGGCCTCCTCGGGCGAGAATGCGGTGGTCGTACCGCCTATGGTTGTCCAAATAGACTGGGCTGGATTCGGAATTACGTTCGGACTTTTGGGGGTAGTATTCCTTGCGGTGATCGGCGTGATATTGATTTCCGTTTATAGAATGTCGATTCATTCGGTAATGAGAATGGGAGAAGGATGATGGATTTTCCAGCGTCTCTCTCTACCGGTCATGCGAAGGGTTACGAGTAGTGACAACACCGAACTCCACCTATATTGAGTGCAGCGGGCTGTTCAAGATCTACAAGGCTGCCGACCTTGAAGTGGTGGCTTTACGCGGTCTTGAACTGACTGTTGATAGCGGCGAGATCATCGCGATAGTCGGCGCTTCTGGCAGTGGTAAATCGACCCTCCTCAACATCCTGGCTGGCTACGATGCACCGTCGGCCGGGACGATCCGTGTTGGCAGTTACGACCTGCTGCAGATGACCAACCGCGAGGTTGTCGAATACCGACGCCACGAGGTCGGGTTCATCTGGCAGGAAACGTCGCGGAACCTGTTCCCTTACCTGAGCGCTGTCGAGAACGTAGAGCTCCCGATGGTTATTTCAGGTGCGCCCGGACCCGAGCGCACACAGCGTGCCAGGGAGTTGCTTGACGTGGTTGGACTGGCCGACCGCGCCGACCACAAGCCGGCCCAGCTATCGGGTGGTGAACAACAGAGGGTTGCCATTGCGGTGGGACTTTCAAACCAGCCTCCCCTGTTGCTTGCCGATGAACCGACGGGCGAGCTCGACGATCAGACGGGTGAAGAGATTCTCGAACTTTTCAACACGGTCAATACGGAAATCGGCACTACGATCATCATCGTGACCCACGACCCGGCAATCGCAACGAGCGTGGGGAGGGCGATCGCGATCAAAGATGGCAAGACCAGCACTGAAACTATCCGCGAAATTTCGTTTGAGCGGAAGCTGGGTGGAGATGCGACGGATACGGAAGAGTTCCTGCTGATCGATTCGGCGGGGTCGGTCCAGATCCCGCGAGAAATACTCGATGAACTGGGCATTGGACGACGAGTTCGAGTCGATACGAAAGACGGAAAGGTGACACTTGAGTCAGGCGACTGAACGGACAATATCGCGTGATTCTCGAGGTGCGACGGCCCCGATTATCCAGGCGCTCGACGTTTCGCGCGATTACGAGCTTGCCGGTGAGACGGTGCGCGCCGTTCGTTCGGTGAGCCTCGATGTGCATGCAGGCGAATTCATCACGTTAGTCGGGCGGTCGGGTTCGGGCAAGACCACGCTGTTGAACATGCTGGCTGGGCTCGACAACCCGACATCGGGACAGGTGCTGTTCGAGGGCATCGACCTGGCAGGCTTCAGTGAAAAGCAGATCACTCACCTCAGGCGACACCGCATTGGCGTGGTCTTCCAGTCGTTCGCGCTCCTTCCACTGCTGTCTGCCTACGAGAATGTCGAACTACCGATGCGAATCGCCAGTGTCGGGGCCAAGGAGCGCTCGGACCGTACGCACGAGGTGCTTGATATGGTCGGCCTGGAACGGCGCGCGAAGCACAGGCCATACGAGTTGTCGGGCGGTGAGCAACAGCGAATATCTATCGCCCGCGCGGTTGCGATGCGCCCCGACGTGATACTTGCCGACGAGCCGACGGGCGAACTGGACTCGGTCAACGCAGCGGCCATTTTCGGGCTGTTCCGGGAAATGGTGACCGACGAGGGTATGTCGATCGTTGCGACCACGCACGACCGCACCCTCCTTGACCTGGCCGACAAGATTTACACGATGCACGACGGTGAGCTGGAACTGTCCGAGGTCGGCAGGCACGTCGACGCCGAAGCACAGTTCAGGCGCCCTGATGCGGTACAAGAGCCCGATACGGAGCCCGATACGGGACCAACCGGCGGGTAGTGCTCCGCTAAAACTCGGATGAACGCCGCCAGGCCCTGTTGCGCGCCTCTGTCGCGGTGTACAACGCGTCTTCGACCGTGTCGGCAACCACGTTGATGTGGCCCATCTTGCGGCCCCTCCTGGGCTCAGCCTTGCCGTACAGGTGCAGGCTCACGCCCGGCATTTCAAGCGCCCGCGCCCAGTCCGGATCGCCACCTGTATCTTCCCATATTTCGCCCAGGAGGTTGACCATGACCGTTGGAGAGTGGAGCCTGGGTTCGGTAATCGGCATACCTGTCAGCACTCGCACCAGCTGTTCGAACTGTGACGTATCGCATCCGTCCATCGTGTAGTGGCCTGAATTGTGGGGGCGGGGGGCAAGTTCGTTTACGAGTATTTCGTTCTCTTTCGTGATGAACATCTCGACCGCGATCAGCCCGACGACTTTGAGATGATCGGCGATATCGACGGCGAGCTGGCGGGCGCTCAGGGCGATGCCGTCGGGTATACGTGCCGGTACTATCGATATGTCGAGGATATGGTTGCGGTGAATATTCTCGGAAACCGGGAACGTGGCGGTCGCACCCGCCGCAGTGCGTGCGCAGATGGCCGATATCTCCATGGTGAACGGTACAAACTGTTCCACAATCAACTCGGCATTGTTGCGGCCCAGCAGGCCGTAGGCATTATCAATGTCTTCCTCACGGGTGATGATGATCTGGCCCTTGCCGTCGTAACCCATCGTGGAGGTTTTTAGCACCATCGGATACCCGAGGTCCGAGGCGGCATCCCGCAGATCTTTGAGCGATTCGACGGGCTGGAACGGTGCGACAGGAATACCGGCCTTCAGCAGGGCGTTTTTTTCGTGCAGCCGGTGCTGCGTGATGCGCAACACCGTGGTCGACGGGTAAACGGGCTTGAGCTCGGCCGCAGCCGAGACCGAGTCGGCATCGACGTTCTCGAATTCGTACGTGACGACGTCGACGGCCCTTGCGAGGTCCCTCGAGGCCCCCCTGCTCGAATAGGCATCCACTATTTGCCCGTCAGCTACCTGGCCGGCCGGACACTCGGAATCGGGGTCCAGCACGATGGTCTTATAGTCCATCTGCCGGGCCGCTATTGCGAGCATCCTCCCGAGTTGACCACCCCCTATGATGCCAATCGTGGAGCCCGGGTTGAGAAGTGATTCTTTTTGCATTACTCGCTGGATTTGATGAACGTACCGGCTTCGACTTCCGCCGCCGCATCTTGACGTCGTTTTGCGACGTTTGCCTGAATATTGGGGTCGATCAGGCCAATGATCTGTGCCGCAAGAATTCCCGCGTTGACGGCCCCTGCCTTGCCGATTGCGACTGCCCCGACCGGGATCCCGCGTGGCATCTGGACGATTGAAAGCAGCGAATCGAGGCCGCTCAGGTTGTGCCCTTCAACCGGTACGCCAATCACCGGGAGCACAGTTTTTGCAGCGGTCATGCCCGGGAGGTGAGCCGCTCCGCCGGCACCGGCAATGATGACCTTGATGCCGCGTTCCTGGGCTTCCGAAGCAAACGTGAACATAAGGTCGGGCGTGCGGTGCGCTGAAATAATCCGTATTTCGTGGGGCACTCCGAGCTCTTCAAGCAGGTCGGCGGCGTTCTGCATGATCGGCAGGTCAGAAGTGCTGCCCATGATCACCGAAACCAGCGGTTTTGCCATTGTGATAACGCTCCGTTTGAAGACTTTAATTTCGACTCAAAGAGTTTACAGTCGCCCCGAAGGACACGGGGCGACTGGCGCGGGCCTTATGCTCCGGGCGGGGACGTTAGCTCCGGGCGTCGGCGGACTCCTTGGTCGCGCATGTCTACAGACGCGGCCCCGCGAGCGGAGGGCACCCACCCCCCGAAAGCGGGGGAGAAGCGCAACAGGGCTCCAGGCGGGGGACGTTAGCTCCGGGCGACATTTGTCCTTGCCAGATGACTGGCGTGAGCAAAATCGCACGTCGCAATCTACTCTCCCCTGACCCATGCCACGATAGATATGGAACCATGAATCTGTTGCCTCCAACTCAAGGGGCATCATGGTCGCTTAAATCACGCACAACAAACTTCGCAGGCTGCATCCGCGTGTCCACCGAAAAGCAGGTAAGGGAAGGCCACTCTTCGCTTGCGACCCAGGAGACGCGAATACGGGCCGTCGGTTCCGGGCGAGACGGTCTTCTCATAAAGCTATTGTGCGACATTAAGCCAGGGCGACGAGGCGATCGGCCTGAGCATCGTCACATGGTTCGGTATGTATCGGAGGAGGATATCGAGGTTGTCCTCGCCCGGTACCTGGACCGCTTCGGAAGACATCCCAAAGATTTTCTCTCCCGCATCTGGGAGCTCGGAGAACACGGTGTCGCGGTCGAAGCCAGCGACCAAGACACCAAAGATGATGAACTGGTGCTCATGGTGCACGCGGGTGTGACCGGTCCCGAAAGTAAACGAACTTCACAGAGAGCCCGGGCGAACATCGGCAACGGTGCCAGAAACGGTACCCACCCCGGCAAGGCCCCTTACGGATACAGACCGATGCGCGAATCAAAGATGGACGGGCGGTCGTTGTACGGTGGTGACCCGCCCCAAAAACCTGTACCACTCGTTACGTTAGTCCGACGGTCTGTTTCAGCATGATTGCTCCAGGTACCGGCCACCAGTGCCTGAGGCGAATTTGCCACGCCTGCGGTTGGTCACAAATCCGAGATAACGAGTGGTAACGCTATCGGGGGCAGGCTCGGACGTCAACGGTATTTTGGTCGTCGCCCATGAGAACGTAGTGATCGCCGGAACTGTCGGGTTCCAGCATTACGGGTTCTGGGAGGTTTGATGATTTCCACACTTGAGTTATCACGCGGCGAAGTGCCTGAGCAGACAGCAGGCGCGGATCTCGCGGTACCCATGGCGAGGGTTGAACCGGTTCGAGTTCGCGCCCTTTGATGTCGGAAACGGTTCCGACCGAGGGGAAGCATATGGCTACCTGCCATCGTGCTTCAGCTTCATCTTCAGGAGCGTGGATCAGGTTTTTGAAATTGTTTCTGGAGTACGTTTTTCTGATTGCCCAGCGTATTTTCCTTGCCGAGCGGACTGCGTTCGCTCCCTTGAGGAGCCACAATTCTGCGGTCCTGTTGAGCATGTATTCGCTGAGAAGTGCAAAGGATACCGGGTGAGCGTCAGGTCGAAATTGTGGGTACAGCGATTCCAGCAGCTGTTTATCGAGTTCGATCAGTTTGCGTTGATGTACACGGATGTCTTCACTGGCGGCCAGCTTCAGTATGCGGTTCTGAATGCGGGTTTTTATGCCATCGGGTTTGAGTATGAGCAACGAGAGGTTGGATGTGTTTATAGTTGCGGAGACGCCATTGGCGGTGATGGGTTCCTCAGGATGCGAGCGCTTTGCGTTGATTTTCGGTCCATGCCCTTTCTCTGTGTATTTCCGATGCGTCGCCGCGATTAAAGAAACTTAGCCACGGCTCGATTTCGCGCTGTCCCAGTGTTTCGATGCGGGAGAGTTCCCTGGTTTGAATGTCGATTGCGGCGTTTAAAACATTGCCAGGTTGCTGGTCGTGTGTTTGGCACA
>SMVB01306859.1_pt1 | contig 10916 bp, 11 predicted proteins | sample 2456461 | NCBI WGS metagenome assembly SMVB01 (sample SAMN11095934, study PRJNA526329) | marine sediment metagenome | biome: Marine sediment; feature: Surficial sediment; material: Deep marine sediment; isolation source: Hadal surficial sediment | place: Pacific Ocean | collected 2014-05 | depth...
TACAGGGGCGGAATTCAAACACTGACGACGTGCTCCCGAAACAGAATGACCTGATGGTCGTGCCAGGCCTCCAGGATGGCGGCCACGGTCTCGCCATGGAGCTCCTGGCTCAGATCGACGCCACGGATTTCCGCGCCGATGGCGTCCGAAAGTATTTCCACCTCGATCCCAGCCATCGCCGCCACCATTGGTATTTGCGGATATGCCATATCCTAATTGGACAGATCGTGTGCCACAAGAACCGGTCTGTCGTGAGCTAGCGACAGAAGCAATATCAACGATTGGCATTAAATTCTAGAAAACACTAATCTTCTTACCATCCATGGCTAATCTTCTTACCATCCATGGATGGTATATATGCAATATACTTCACAGGCGCGACGGGATCGGGCCAAGGAAGTCGAAGCTATCCTCGCCAAGAGTTTGCAGGTTATCTGGGAAATGTCGGATGATTCCGGCACAGAGAAACCAGTCAGGGGCAGCCATGGAGACGATCGTCGCCTCGCCAGTTCACAGATTGGCGCATAGCGCGCTCCGCTGGTTACGCCGCGACCGCGGTATGACCGAAGCGATCACCGCGCCGTCGGGACAGCGGTTCGAGCTCAGCTATCGCGGATCCGAGATACCCCATGCGCTGCCCGACGAGATCGCCGATTTCGAGGCGGTACTGCTGCAGGACCCCGCCTGGATCGGCGCCCACCGGCTGGTGGTCAGGGTGCCGCTGGTCGTGCTGGATGTGTGCTGGAACGAAGACGAGCCGGTGCGCATCATGGCGTTCTGCCGGGGCGACTGGGAAGACGATTTGTTGGAGGCAACGGCATGATCGGCATCACCTGGCGCCGCGAACAGGGGTTGAAGGATGCGCTGTTGCGCGAAGTGCTTAAGGAAAACGGCTACGAGACGGTGCCGCTTTACGGCAACGAAACGCTGGAAATCGCGGAAACCAAGCGTCAGACCTACGCGTTCGGCGACAGCCGCGACGGCCCGGTCAATCCGGCCCAGCAGACCGTTGACGACCCGGCGGCGATGGCGGCCGTCATCAAGGCCAAGGCGCGCGAACTCGGCGCCGATCTGGTCGGGATCGCGCGGCTGCGGCCCAACATGATCGATATGGGCGTCGACTGCCCGTTCGACACCGTCATCTGTCTCGGCGTGCATGAACGCTACGAGGTAGTGCTCGACGGGCCGCGCGGAGTCGAGGCGGAGACCTACGGCGTCTATTTGCGCTGCGCGCAAATTGGCGACGCGCTGGGCGGCTACGTCCGCGATCTCGGCTGGCCGGCGCTCGCCCACCATAATGGCGGCACCTATGTCCAGGCTATCCCGGCGATGTACCATGCCGGCTTCGGCGAGCTCGGCAAGCATGGCAGCCTGATCCACCCGACCTATGGCGCGAGCTTCCGGCCGAGCTTCGTGACCACCAGCTTGCCGATGGCGTGCGACGCACCGCTCGAGTTCGGGGTTCAGGATTACTGCCTCAGCTGCAATCTTTGTTCCAACAACTGCCCGGGTGAGGCGATTCCGGCAGAATACATCATCACCGACGGGCACCGGCGGTGGTTGACGGATATGGAGAAATGCTACCCCTATTCGCGGCTGGCGGACGATTACTGCCACCTGTGCGTCGATGTCTGCCCATATATCCACAAGGAAAACAGGGTGGCGGAGATAAAGGGCCAGTACAAATCCTTCATGCGCGCCCGCAAGGCCGCCGGCTACCGCATGCCGAAGCGGTCGAACGCCTGACAGCGGTTATTCCTACGTCGCGCAATCTATGCATTGCGTGGTGGAGGAAAGCACCGCCAGGCGGTTTTCGCCGATTTCCCGTCCGCAGGTTGCGCACTCGCTATAGGTGCCGTCCCCGATTCGTTGAAGCGCGGTCCGGATCTCGGCAATCTCTGCCAACGCCGAAGTTTCCAAAGCGTCGAGCACTTCGTCCCCCTGGCTCTCCGTCGCGTTATCTTCCCAGTTCGCGTTGTGAGGCGCACGGAGATCGCCTTCGATCTCGGCGACCTTTTCTCCTAGGCCTCTCAGACGCTCTTCGAGCTGCTTTCTTATGTTATCGAGATCGATCTTCGGCATGTTTCAATTCTCTTGTTCGCAGACTACACATTCAGCGTCCAGCATGGACCGGTGAGGCCGGAATTATGAGTGGGAAGGTAGTTGTAACAGTATAAGGCGCCGGGCGAGGGCGGCAATCGAAAACAGCCAATCCGGACCGCGGATTCGCGCCACGAAGGTAATCGAATAGCGCTGCCGCGAATGTCCGCTCATGATGCGGTGGACGGCTCCCACCCAACGGCATCGCGATGTGCCACTTTGAGGTGTAATTTGACGGACTGCTGAATGTCCTGTGTGGATGGCTCCCGCGTTGCAAGGACTTTTTGACGGTGCAGCGACCAAGTCAGGTACGGTCTTGTGTCCGGCCTGTTGACGCGGTGTTGTTGAACCGCTGGCCCTGATGGTATCCGTGGATCGGGTTGTCCCTCCTATTTAATCGATCCAAGATGATCCTGGTCTCAGCTGTGCTGCTGAGGCGGATACGGTTCTGACACGCACCCCTGGGGCGGTCCGTTCATGACCGCGGCACGATCACACCGGTGCCAAAACTCGGCGGACTCCACCATGCCTATGTCCGGATCTGATTTTTGGTAGGGACAGGCCCGGATGAGATAAAAAGGAGGGACAGGTTACGGCTTGGCGCCCTTTCGCGGACGGCGCGCGCCTCAGATCCCGCCCCTGCACAGGTATTTGATCTCGAGGAAGTCGTCCATGCCGTACTTGGAGCCCTCACGGCCGACGCCGGATTGCTTGACCCCGCCGAAGGGTGCGACCTCGGTCGAGATGATGCCGGTATTGATGCCGACGATGCCGGCCTCCAGCGCCTCGGCGACGCGCCACACGCGCCCCATATCCCGGGCGTAGAAGTAGCAGGCCAGGCCGAACTCGGTGTCGTTGGCCATGGCGATGCCCTCCTCCTCGGTCGCGAAGCGGAACAGCGGGGCGACCGGGCCGAAGGTCTCCTCCTTGGTCACCTTCATGTCGGTGGTGACGCCGGTCAGCACGGTCGGCTGGTAGAAGGTGCCGCCGCGTTCGTGGCGCGCGCCGCCGACCGCGACCTTGGCGCCCTTGGCGAGCGCGTCGGCGACGTGCTCCTCGACCTTGTCCAGGGCCGCCGCCTCGATCAGCGGGCCCTGGGTAACCCCCTCCTCCATGCCGTAGCCGACCTTCAGGCCCTTGACCGCCTCGGTCAGTTTCCCGGCGAAGACGTCGTAGACGCCGTCCTGGACCAGGATGCGGTTGGCGCAGACGCAGGTCTGGCCGGTGTTGCGGAACTTGCTCATCATGGCGCCTTCGATGGCCGCGTCGATGTCGGCGTCGTCGAAGACCAGGAACGGCGCGTTGCCGCCCAGTTCCATGGACACCTTCTTGACCGTGGCCGCGCACTGCGCCATCAGGAGCTTGCCGACCGCCGTCGAGCCGGTGAAGGAGAGCTTGCGCACGCTCGGATTGGCGGTCAACTCGCCGCCGACCTCCCGGGCCGCGCCGGTAATAATGTTGAGCACGCCGTGCGGAATGCCAGCGCGTTCGGCCAGTTCGGCCAGCGCGAAGGCGGAATAGGGCGTCATGCTGGCCGGCTTGATCACCACCGGACAACCGGCGGCGAGCGCCGGGGCGCACTTGCGGGTGATCATGGCGTTGGGGAAGTTCCAGGGCGTGATCGCCGCCACCACGCCGATCGGCTGCTTGATCACGACGATGCGCTTGTCGGCCTGGTGCTGCGGGATGGTATCGCCGTAGACCCGCTTGGCCTCCTCGGCGAACCACTCTATGAAGCTGGCGCCGTAGACCACCTCGCCCATGGATTCGGCGAGCGGCTTGCCTTGCTCCAGCGTCATCAGGACCGCCAAATCCTTCTGGTTCTCCAGGATCAGGTTGAACCAGGCGCGCAGAATGTTGGAGCGCTCCTTGGCGGTCTTGGCGCGCCAGGCCGGCCAAGCCCGTTCCGCCGCCGCGATCGCGCGCGCGGTCTCCGCGGCGCCCAGCTTGGGCACCGTGCCGAGCACCTCGTCGGTCGCCGGGTTGTTGACCGGGAAGGTCGCGCCGGAATCGGCATCGACCCAGGCGCCGTCGATGTAGCACTGCTGCCGGAACAGCCTGTCGTCGTTGAGTCGCGGCGCGCCATTGGGCGCTATCGCCTGAGCTTGCGCGGTCATGAGGATCCTCCGAATCTAGGGTGTTTTTTGATCTTGAGCGCGATTATAGGACCGCACCCGGCCTCCTTGAAAGTGGTCAGCCGGGGGCCCCGCGTGCCCTACTTCGCTATATAGGCCGACATTCTCCAAATGACATCCAAATTCGTGGAAATTGTACAATCGTTCGCGCCGATCGCGATTGCTCTACCCCCAGGATCAGACCTTGCTTGGTGGCGTTGCCGAAGGTCCGCTTGTGAATATCCCGCTGGAATTTGAAAGTGAAAAATTGAAGTAGTTTGTCAGGGACCGATCCAGTAGGGACGCTCCTGGCTGACCGAAGCTGTCTCGGAGGGCCATTGCGGGCTGCCGGAAGACGATCTCATGCCGATGGCAGAGAAGCTCCTGGAGATATTCTTGCCGATATCGATGCCGATCGTCGTCACTTGATCTGTCGCTTGGCGGGTCATGGCTCATGCTCCTTCTGGCTACTGCACCCAAAATCTCAGGATGCGTCTCGGAGCACGGTCAGTCCATCCCATTAGTGGAAGTTGGACCGCCGGCATGTTGCTCTTGAGGCGTGTCTCGACTCGATAATTTTGGAAAGAAAAGGTCGAGAGAATCGTCCGGCTCAATGAGAAAATTGATCAAGTTGGCGGAAGGCCGCACCGCCCAGAGCTCGAAAGGCCGTTAACCAATTCTTAACGATTCGACAAGCACGCTCGCCAGTCTTCAAAAGAGGACCGACATAAGCAGCGGTGAAGCGAAATTACTGCCATTGGAGCAACTCGCGGGGCAGCATGACGAGCTCGGAGAGGCACATTCACTCATCGCCCTAGGTGATGAGGAGCGGTCACAAAGCCGCGCAGAAGAAATGGGAGCTTCGCCAAGCCATCCGCGCCACTCTTAACGGAAAACTCCATCATCACGCCAGCGTAGCTCTACCGGGGTGAGTAGTTACCCCTTTGGATAGCACGTATTATGAAAACAAAAACATTCTCACCGGTAGCTAAAAGAAAGTCCGTTACCCGTTGGGCGGAGAATTCGCGCGTAATCACAAGGCCTAACATCCCGGGCCCCGATCATCGCACAAAAAATGTGGTCAAAAAAGTGCTTCGGTTAAGCGAGGATGAGGTCAAGGCCTTGCTGGAACAGGTGCTCAGAGATTTCTCCGGTCGGCACAGGCGCTTCGAGGACGCCCTTGAAAAGAACTACCTGAAAATCGAACATTGCGTGCCAAACAAAGACTCCATCACCAAGGAAATGCGGCTTTTGCTGGGTTCTTACTTTACATGTGAGTACTCGGTTGAAGCGGCGGCTCTTTTTAACCCCTCCATAGTTCTCCATCCGGACCAGAAAGACCTGCCGGAAGGGAGCGTCAGGTTCATCATGAGTTTCCGTGCAGTCGGCGAGGGTCACATTTCGTCCATCGAATTCTGGAGCGGGAAGATAGACAGCGAGGGGAACATAATGTTCGACCCAATAAGTAGTTACGTTGAAACGCCGGAATTGCAAAAAGGCAAAACGTACAACAAGCACCATTTCAGCCTGGATCTCAGCGAAATGGGAGTGACCGATGAAGGAACATCACAGGTTCTTGGCGGACTTGGTGACAAGTTCACAATCGAACTACTACAAGAAAGGATTGCAGAGATACAATCAACACCCGGTTCCGACCCAAACCAAGAAAGTTTTGCTATCGAAATGGCAATGTGGCTTGCGAGATCAAACTACGAAATAAAGTTCCAGGGAGACCACTGTATATCCGAGAGGGTGATATTTCCTGCTTCGGAAAACGAACGGAACGGGATTGAAGATGCTCGCTTCGTTCGCTTTACGGACGGAGATGATGTCAGGTATTACGCCACATACACGGCGTACGATGGGTTCGTAATACTTCCGCAAATTATTATGACGAAGGACTTCATCACATTCAAGATGAGCACCCTCAACGGCAAGGCCATCCAGAACAAAGGAATGGCGCTCTTTCCCAGGAAAATAAGGGATAAATACGTGATGCTCTCTCGCCAAGATGGAGAGAATAACCACATCATGTTTTCGGAAAACGTGTACTGCTGGCAAGAGTCCGAAATCTTCCAGACCCCGACGCGTCCCTGGGAAATAATCCAGATAGGAAACTGCGGTTCCCCGATCGAAACCACCGAGGGCTGGCTACTGTTGACACACGGAGTTGGGGCCATGAGGAAGTACGGCATTGGAATTGAGCTACTTGACCTAGATGACCCAACCAGGGTGATAGGAAGGCTTGACGAACCGATACTTGTGCCAACCGATGGCGAGAGGGAAGGCTATGTTCCCAACGTTGTCTATTCCTGTGGGGCCTTGATACACAACGACGAACTGATCATTCCCTATGCCATCGCGGACCAGAGAACCTCCATAGCAACGTTTTCCGTTCCGGAGATCTTATCGCTGATGAACCGGCCTGCGTAATCGTCTGTGGCTGGCCTGGGCTGGCCGCTGACCGCACCCATCCCTTACGGTGAAGAAGTCAATCGCCACGATGTCCTGCATGTGCCGCCTCAGGAACGTGGTCCACGACGGCGAAGTCGGCCCGCGCAGCTTCGATTGATAGGTCTCCACCGTTGACTTTGCGGTATCGATTCCGAGCTCTTGATGTTCGCTCACAATATCAGACGAGCCCCAGGTCGGACTGGCCTGCCACATGCATCGAATGAGGCGCCGCAACTCCTGCGGGATCGATGGGCGACCACGGCTACCCCCACCGCCCAGCCCACGCCAGTGGTCGCGGAAGCCTTCGTGTTGCCACGCCAGGCCTGCCCAAGGCTGCACAAAGAACAAGGCCTTGTGCCAACCACTCCACACGCTCGCGATCACACGATGAAATGGGCGGACGCCGCTGCATCCCCTGGTACACGGAGAGCTGATGGCGAAACGCAGCGACCTCGGGCTGTAGGGAAAGGCGAGAACGCAACGCACCCGTCAGGAAGCCCATCAGGAAGCAAATCACGAAAAAAGTAACCTGGCTCATGGTGACAAATGATGACCTTGCGGAAGGATTCCTTCAACATAATCACCTGACTCGAAAATTCGGGACCCACAGCCCACAAGTTTGATTCCGGGGGAACCTATAATCCCAATGCGAAAGGGGGTAGGCTGCTCGGAATTTTGGGAGGCAAACATGCGAATAGCAATGCTTTCGCCTATAGCGTGGAGAACTCCTCCGCTCAATTACGGCCCGTGGGAAAGGATGGTATCGCTCTTAACCGAAGGTCTGGTCAAAAGAGGGGTGGACGTAACCTTGTTTGCGACCGGCCAGTCTGAAACAAAAGCAAAGCTCGTTTCCGTCGTCGCCAAAGGATACGAGGAGGACAGGGAATTGTCCCCCAAGGTGTGGGAATGCCTCCACATATCCGAACTTTTCGAACGGGCAGACGAATTCGATATTATTCACAACCAGTTTGATTTTCTCCCTTTAACGTACACTTCGATGACCAAAACGCCTGTGGTTACCACTATCCACGGCTTCTCTTCGCAGAAAATTCTTCCCGTTTACAGGAAATACAATGACCGGGCCTATTACGTTTCCATAAGCAATGCGGACCGCTCGCCAGAGTTAAGCTATATCGCCACCGTGTATCACGGAATAGATATCGAAAGTTTCACGTTCAATCCCAACCCGGGTGAATACCTTCTATTCTTCGGCCGTTTCCACTGGGACAAGGGTGCAAAAGAGGCCATAGAAATAGCCAAAAAGACGGGAATGAAGCTGATCATGGCGGGCATCATTCAGGACGAGGCGTATTTTGAACGGGAGGTAAAACCGCATATAGACGACAAAATGATCATTTTTGCAGGCACGGCAGGCCCCGAAGAACGTGACGAACTACTCGGGAAAGCGTTTGCGCTTTTGCATCCCATAAACTTTGAAGAACCGTTCGGGTTTTCGGTAGTAGAGTCGATGGCGTGTGGCGCGCCGGTAATAGCATTTAATAAAGGAAGCATGCCGGAACTCATTATTGACGGCAAGACCGGTTTCCTTGTCTCCACAGTGCGGGAAGCCGTGAACGCCGTTTCACGTATAAAATCCATAAGCAGGAAAAAGTGCCGCACGTACGTTGAAGACCGCTTCACTGCCGAACGCATGGTGGACGACTACATGAAGGTCTACCGGAAAATACTGGACCAAAGGGAAAACTACCGTCCGTGGGGCTTTTACGAGGTGCTTTCCGACGAGCCAGATCACAAACTGAAAAGGATAACCGTTTATCCGGGTAAGCGACTGAGCCTTCAAAGACACCGCCGCCGCTCGGAACACTGGTACATCGTTCAGGGTAGTGCCGTTGTGACACTGGACGACAGGGAGATAAATCTTGAAGGAGGCTCTTCCGTGGACATACCAAAGGGCGCCGCCCACCGCATAGAGAACCTGGGGGCGGATAACATGGTTTTCATCGAAGTCCAGACCGGCGACTACTTCGGCGAGGACGATATTGAACGTCTGGAAGACGATTATGGCAGAACAAAATAAATTTGAGGGGAAAGGCCCGGTAAAACGATACAAGGATAACCCCATCCTTACCAAGAATGACGTGCCATATTCGGTTGAAACCGTCCACAACGCAGGTGTCACAAAGTTTCAAGACCGATACATCATGGTCTTCCGCTCGCACCTTCGAACCGGACGTTCGATCATGGGAATAGCCGAAAGCGAAGACGGTCTAAAATTCAAGGTAAGTCCGGAGCCTTTCCTTGTTCCGGCAAAAGAGGGTCTTTTTGGGGATTACGAGGAATACGGGGTGGAAGATGCGCGCATAAGCCTTATTGAGGGCGAATATCTCATAACATATAGTGCTTACTCTCGGCATGGGGTTAGAGTCGCGCTTGCCAAAACGCGGGACTTTGCAACCGTAGAACGCGTAGCCTTAATCACCCAGGCGGATTACCGCAACGTTGTCATATTCCCTGAAAAATTTCACGGCCTTTACGCACGTCTTGACAGGCCGCACTCCGAGATATCGCCGTGGTCCATTTGGATTTCCTGGTCGCCCGACCTCGTTCACTGGGGAAATTCAAAGCTAGTCATGAAATCTGTCAATTATCACTGGGACGAGATGAAAATCGGTCCCGGCGCTACTCCTGTAAAAACCGATAAGGGGTGGCTTCACATCTACCACGGGGTGTTCAAGACAATGGACGGTGCTGTCTATCGCCTCGGCGTAGCGCTTCACGATCTTAAAGATCCGTCAATAATTTTGGGTGTGTCCGACGACTGGATTTTGCAACCTGAAGACCCCTGGGAACTTACGGGGTACGTGCATAATGTCGTCTTCACTTGCGGTGCGGTATTGGAAAACGACAAAACTCTAAGAATCTATTGGGGCGGTGCGGATAGTGTGATGTGTGGCGGAACGGCGGATGTGGACGAGTTGATCGGCCTTTGTCTTAATAAATCTCGCCCGCCGCTGGGTTGATTGGCTGAAGAGCCGCTAGAGCACATCCGGTTTAGACGGAATATCCTGCATTGACGAGGTAGTTTCCGCATTCGGTTGCAGAGAATTCATCGAGAGCGTCTGCGATTGCGGCCCAGAGATCATCGACAGTCCTGGCTCCGCGCTTGCGGAGAATGGCTTTGAGTTTGGCGAAGACCTGTTCGATGGGATTGAGATCGGGGCTGTAGGGCGGCAGGTAGAGCGGGGTTGCGCCGACCGCCTCGATGGCCTCGCGCACGCCGGCGATCTTGTGTGAGGAGAGGCTGTCCATGATGACGATGTCGTCGGCGGAGAGGGTCGGGACCAGAGCTTGCTGGACCCAGGCCAGGAAGCGCGCGCCGTTGATGGCGCCATCGAAGACGCAGGGCGCGGTTATTCGGTCGAAACGCAGGGCGGCAAGGAACGTGGTCGTCTTCCAGTGGCCGTGGGGAATGGCCGCCACCACCCGCTCGCCGCGCGGGGCTCGGCCATAGCGCCGGGCCATGTTGGTCCGTGTCCAGGTCTCGTCGAGAAAGACCAACCGCTCGGCAATCAGCCCGGGCTGCTGGTTGCGCCAGGCGGCGCGCGCCGCCGCGACGTCCGGGCGCTCCTGCTCGGCGGCGTGAGCTGTCTTTTTTTGCGTGTCAGCCCCTGGGCCAAAAGAAAGTCGCCGAGCGTCGATCGCTTCGTCTCGATCCCCTCGGCGGCCAGCAGGACGCGGAGCTCGTCGATGGTGATGTCGCAGGTTCCTGTCACGATGGCCCGAATGCGATCGGCATGGGGCGCCAGTTTCGCCCTCTTCCAGCCACCGTATTTGTCCGCTTTGATCGTGCCGCGCTGGGTCCAGCGCTGCATCAACTTCACAACAAAGCTGATGCTCACATCAAACCGCTTCGCCGCCGAATTGCGAGAAGTCCCCGATTCAACAACCCCAACAATCCGCACCCGAAGGTCTTCCGAATAAGGTCGTGTCATCCATGCCTGGCCTCCTTCAAACCAGTTCATAGCTTGAATCACTTTTCGCGACCTTTGGGAATCCCCTTTTCGATTCCGTCTATTACGGATCTGCTCTAGTTACCAGAAAAATTAGGCTCCTCGACGTTCCAAATGGAATCCCTCGAGTTCTTAAGGACCTGATTGCATACTCTTCGAAGCCGGTGAACGAGCTATAACCGAATCTTGTGTACGGCGTTGGATTGAAGGCGGCGTATCCTGGTGATTGTGAATGTCACCACTTGACCGAAGCCAAGGAGGGATACGCCATGGAAGA
>SMVB01338411.1_pt1 | contig 10915 bp, 9 predicted proteins | sample 2456461 | NCBI WGS metagenome assembly SMVB01 (sample SAMN11095934, study PRJNA526329) | marine sediment metagenome | biome: Marine sediment; feature: Surficial sediment; material: Deep marine sediment; isolation source: Hadal surficial sediment | place: Pacific Ocean | collected 2014-05 | depth 0-1...
CAAAACGAGTTGGCGATGATGGCTACGCGGCCTGCATCAAATTCTGATTTAAGCCAGCCACAGCGGTGGTAAATGCCGAATTCAAAACCATTGACAAAGGTCGGCAGGTATTCGGCAGTATACATATCCAAATAGGACCCGTATATATTCGTGGGTGGGTTGAGTAGCGGGTAGAGATTGGCCCGGGCTGCCCAGATCTTGTCCACGTAGTTACCGTTTAAATGATTAGGCGCGGGCATAAACATGAATTTCGAGTCCATACCGCCATACAGCATCAGGTTCACAAAAGTCCGCTGCATATCAAGCGCGGAACACGCTGCCATCGCATTAAGCGGCAGGCCCATTCCGGCGCCGGCGGCTAGCGATGCAATCATTGAGTTTCTGAGAAAGTCTCTGCGTTTCATGTCATTGGCCCTCCATGGCAAATGCATAAGGGGTCATTGTTATGAAATTGACCGCCATGCCTACACGGTCGTTGCCGGTGGCTGTGGCCAAATCCACTGTGTCGCTTGCGTTCTTCTGGTCTGCGATGGTGGCCTCGCCACCGTTGGTGATGTCATTTGAGCTGTATATGATGTCCGGGTTTGCGGGATTCACCACATAGCCAAAATCATGTCCAGTGGCCAAAAAGGCGTGTACTTGCGCCCTTGCAATCGGGTCGAGATTTTTACCACCGTCGCCGATGAAACGGTTCCAGAGCCATTCTGCAACATCTGCAACCAGGTGTTCGCCGATTCCGTTGGCGGGTATTACACTGCCCCAGTCCTTTTGCCAGGTAATTGGCGTGCCGCCCGATTCCAGGGTGTAGGTGTCGCTTGTGTCGTACAAATAGCGCGAATTACTCACATTTTGCAAGAATGCGTCCCTGAATATGTAGCGGTTGTTGGCAGCCTGAAAGCCAGTTTGGCCACCAAAAACATCGTGTGCCGGCTCAAACACTACTGCACCTTGAGCAGCCATCCGGGAATAGGGAGAATCGGAATACTTACGCCCGAATACTTCTTCGTTGTCCAGGGTGTTTGCGTTCTGAGTCAGCAGGTTGCGATCAAATGCCGTGTAGTACTTGAATGTGCTGGCATCATGGAATGCTGTAGAAGCTGCATAATCGCGAATGAAGGCCAGAATGTTGAAATTGGCTTCTGCCCAGGAACCCCGAATTTCTGCGATCTTGCCGGCATCGAGATTGTCATCGGCGAAAAAGTTGATCATGGTTACCGGAACGTTTTCCATGCTTTCAGGGTGTGCCGCAGCAACGGGGGCAAGGGCGGTAATTTTTTCACCGGCAGTGTCGCCACAGATTTCGGCATGCAAAATTTCAAGGCAACTGTTCACACCGCCAAAGTAGTGATTAACCGTGTTGTTCAGTGTCCGCCCATAAGCGTCCAGATGATCCGAGAAATCGATCGGGCCAATGTACCAGTCGCCTGAATTGCTGCTGCCGTAGGCGCTCGGGTCGCGGTCGATATCCATGCCCGCCAGCATCCACGCCGAATGCTCGATCGTTACGTCCTCGTGGTAGTCCGTATCTTCGGTAGTGCCGTTGATCCGGAACAGCAACTGGTGAAATTCCCGCGCAAAATCATCGGTGCCGCTGAATGTTTGCGAGCTGTCGTAGTATTTACTGTGCTGGTGACCGTAGGCTCGTGCCAGAGCCGCATCAGTTGCAGCCACAGTCATTAGGTCGATGAAGTCTCCGCCGGCGCTCAGCTCCGCCATGACCTCGTCGTAGTAATCACGGATCAGGCCGGCACGGGTTTTGTGCACCGTGATCGATGCGTGGTAGTTGGTGATGTACAGCGCCATCTTGTGCAGGAATTGGTTACAGCCGCGTGCGCTGATCGCCTTGGTCCAGGTAAGCTGTAATGCCCGGGTACTTAGAGAACCGCTGGTAGAAAGTACAGCATACCGATATCGGGTCGGCGTACTTCATCATATTCCTTGGATCATCACCGCTCCAGAAAGCTTGCAGGCCAGCGAGGGAACCGCAGTGAATGGATGTGTCATCATTCAGGTCAGGCGGCGACAGCTTGCTGTTGACGGTACTGAAAGTGAGCATTTCAGAAACGGCCTGAGCCGGCTTCATACTGCCCCAGGTTTCAATCTGCTGTTCGGTTGCCAGACCGCCGTAAGCGAAGGCTGCAAGCACCCGCCGCACGTGGAATTCATCCCAGTCTTTGGACTTGACCGTGCTCAGCGTTTGGGTTTTGCCTCCCCCTTTGCCATTGCCGCTATTTCCGCCGCTATTTCCGCCGCCATTGTCCGGAGGTGGCGCAGCGTAGGTGGACCCGATAAAGGATATACAAAATAAGACTATGAGAAGGCTTTTCAGCCGATGGGTGATGGTCATCCTTGACTCCCTTTTATGTTTGAACACACCATCGTTTCCGTGTGGGTGTGATCAAGGCCTGCTTACTTCCGTGCAAATTTTCCGACCCGGATACATTCAAGCATAAGTGATTTCAGTAGAAATTTCATCCTTTCAAGTGGGCCTTCCTTGAATCATGCCATTCCTGGCGCTTTTAATTGAATTGCAATCATGTCGTATCCGGGGGGCTGGCAAGTGTGATGGGCTTGTAAAGCGAAGTCCGGATCAGTGGCGAAAAGCCCACGGGTTCAGTAAGCTGTCAGGCCCTGTTCAGAAATCACCAGATGCGCAGAAGACATCACATCGACGACGAAGCCGAAATCAACATCACACCGATGTTGGACATCGTTTTTATCATGCTCATTTTTTTTATCGTGACCACATCTTTCGTGAAAGAGGAAGGCCTCGAGGTTTCCCGTCCTTCGAGCACGCCAGCAAAAGAGGTGCAAAAGGAGGACAGGGGGCCAATCGTAGTGAGAATTGATGCCGGTAGCCTGATCAGCATTAAGGGCCGCGTCCTGGAGCGCGGTGCAGTACAAGCCAACCTGGAACGGGAGAAAGCTGAAAAGCCAACGTCTCCTTTGATCATCGCGGCACATCCGCAAGCAGATACAGAGGCGCTTGTGAGTATTCTGGATGCTGCAAAGGCTGTTGGTATTGAATCGGTCAGCGTGGCCACAACAGCAGGTGAACATTGATGCCTGGTGAGATTTCCAAAGGCGTTTTCCTGGATCTGGAGACCGTGGATAACGGTGACCTGGACCGGAGTCTCCTGTCCTCCAGCCTGGCAAGCTGGGATTGGCATGCTTTCAGTGAGCCAAAGCAAATAGCAGGCCGTATTCATACCGCGCACGTAGTGATCAGCAACAAGTGTGTATTGGATGAAGCTGCATTGAAATCTGCTGGCAATCTGAAGCTGGTTGCCCTTGCAGCCACCGGCACCAACAACGTAGACCTTAATGCCGCCGCTGCCCTGGGAATCACGGTGTGTAACATTCGAAATTATGCAAACGCCTCTGTTGCGCAGCATGCCATCACATTGATGTTGAACCTGCTCACAGCCCAACCCTGGTACTGGGAAAATGTCCGCCAGGGTGCCTGGAGTAATTCGCGCCAATTTTGCCTGAATGACCGGCCGATCCGCGAGTTTAATGGGCTTGTTTTCGGCGTAATCGGTTGCGGGGTACTGGGCATGGCAACCGCCGGACTGGCTGAATCCATGGGTATGAACGTTTTGCTTGCCGAGCGCAAGGGAGTGGCGGTGCGCGAAGGAAGAATTTCTTTTGAAGAGGTCATAAGGCAAGCCGACGTTTTGAGCATCCATTGCCCCCTGAACGAAGATACGAGCGAATTGATCGACAGCAATGTTTTTCAAGCCATGAAAAATGATGCGTTGCTGATCAATACGGCCCGTGGGGGGATTATCAACGAAGATCATCTGGTAACAGCTTTGCGCGAAGGAATCATTGCTGGAGCGGGCGTGGATACGCTGAGCCAGGAGCCACCACCCATTGACCATCCCTTACTTGCGGCCGATATTCCCAACCTGGTTATTACACCCCATAATGCCTGGGCAAGCAGGACATCCCGGCAGGCGGCAGTGGACCAGTTGGCAGAAGTTATCAGCGAGTTCGTAAACGGTCGTGTACTGAACCAGGTGAATTGATCAGGATACGGGCTTGTGCTGTTGTCAGGAACACTGTTTCGAGATCTCTTCTTCAATTGGCAGCTTCGGGGGCAGTTGAAGAAAGTAACCGCATTCACTCAGGCCTTCCAACACGCTTCGTGTTTCCACTCGGGCCAGTTTGCTTTTTGGGGTGAGCTCCAGGTCCATGACGAATACTGGCTCACCGAACATGACACGCAATTTCTCAGGTAAGTCTTTGAATAATTTGTGTTCGGCCAGAAACAGGTAGGTTTCGCTTTTCTTGCCGGATCGAAAAACCTGGCAATTCGTAATGTTTTTCATCAATTAATGAAATTTTCCTCTCTGATTGTTTTATGCTTGCAAATAGGGCGTTGCTTGAATCAATTGTAAATTTTTTTGGCAAGATTTCAAAAGAAATTAAATGAAATGGCAAAATGAGGCATGCAGGGAGGCATGTGTGTGGAATCCAAACCGGGTTCCGCAGCATTCCGGGAAGGGTTGAATCACGAAGAAAATAAATTAACAGGAGAAAATTCATGGCCTTTCTGCATTCGTGTAACAAAATAAAAACAGGCATTCTTATGGGTACTTTGCTATTGCTCAGCAGTCCGTTTGCCTTATATGCCGAGAATAAACACATCAATTTGACGGTTTACCCTGACGGAACGAAATACAAAATGGGATTTAAAGACTCTCATTGCCCAGGGCTGGTGGTGCTGAAATTAACTCCGATCCCGTTATTGATAACACGGGCAGATAGCGGCGATCGAAACAGACAGACGCCCCAGGGAGACTCTGATTCAAGATGAATCTGAGCATTGGTGTTACCGGTCATCGTGACCTGATTCCAGCTGAAGAGCCCGCACTACGCGAGCATGTACGGGCTTTTTTTGAACAATTACGTGACGATTTCCCAGCCCTCCAATTGCAGCTGCTTACACCGCTTGCGGAAGGTGCCGATAGCCTGGTTACAGAAGTTGCACAGGAAATGGGCATTCCTTTTGTTGTGGTGTTACCGATGTTTCAGGAGCTGTATGAAACGGACTTTGGCAATGAGCATTCGCTAGCCCTGTTCAGAAAACAACTGGAAGCCGCTGTTTCGGTGATTGTTCTACCCCCTCACGAAGGAATCGACCCCACTTATCTGGAGTCCCATGGCGCCGCACGCGACAAGCAATATGTCCAGGTCGGGGTTTTCATTTCCAATCATTGCCAGGTTCTACTGACTTTGTGGGATGGCCTGGAAGCCCAACACGTGGGCGGTACGGCAGATGTGCTTCACTACCATCTGACCGGCATGCTGGCCCGGCCCGGTGACCGGAAAGAGTCGCCCAACCTGTTGGCCGAAAATGAAAATGACCTTGCTTATCATATTCTCTGTTCCCGGCGCCAGAACAGCGCCGCTGCTGAAACTGAGGTGAAAGCACAAGCTCCACGTTGGGTCACTGCACACTTTGAGCCGGCGCAAGGGGATAGAATGCCGACCGCATATCGGTGGATGTTACACCGACTGGTGCAATATGGGCAGGATAAGGACCGATTCAGTGAAGCCATCGCCAGCCAGTCCCACAGCTTACTGGCAGGCCTGGACAAATTGACAGTTCCGCCGGGAATAAGGGAAGTGGACCGGGGTTTTGGTGCTGCTGACTGGCTGGCTATTCATTATCGTAAACGGGTTTCATTCGGATTGCTGGCGACGCATATGATGGCCGTGTTGATGGGGCTGTCCTTCATTGTGTATTCCGAGTTCGAGGGGCTGGATTGGTTGGTGCTGGTGTTCCTGGGCCTGTTTTTCAGCGGGGTGGGCTTGTATCTTTGGAGTGAGCGCCGGCAATGGCACCGTAAATATCTTGATTACCGGGCTCTGGCTGAAGGCCTTAGGATACAGCTCTACTGGTTGATGTCAGGCGTCGTGGATACATCGTCGATTGAGTTTGCCTATGACAATTTTCTGCAGAAGCAGGATGTGGATCTGGGCTGGATTCGCCACGTGATGCGGTCCGCCAGCCTGGCCCAGGACCGCGAAGATCGTCCGGATTTGTCATGGGTGGACTGGGTAATTACCCATTGGGTCGGTAGCCCGGGCAACCTCAAGGGCCAGTTGGCCTACTACAAGTACAAGGCAACATTAAAAGAAAAGGCATTTCGAAGAACTGAGTTGCTGGGTAACATCAGTCTCTGGCTGGGTATATCTCTGGCCGTTGTTCTGTACTCGGCCTCAGGTCATTTGCAGCAGAATCAGCACCAGGTTTTGTTGGTCCTGATGGGCATTTTGCCTTTGTTCGCTGCGGTTCGTAGTGCCTATTCGCATCAAAAAGCCGATAAGGAATTGATCAAGCAGTACCGCTTCATGAACCGTGTATTCGGCAATGCTTATCGCCTGTTGGAAAAAACCGAAGATATCGAAGTAAAGCGTCAGGTCCTGCGTGCCCTGGGCAATGCCGCACTTGAGGAGCATGCAGAGTGGATTCTGATGCACCGGGAACGGCCACTCGAACATGGCCGCTTGTAGTTGTTCGGCAGATTATTCCTCCAAATCAGGCAAGAGCAACTTTTGCCCCGGGATTATTCGGTCCGGATGACCCAGTAAATCCTTGTTGGCTTCAAATATTTCCTGGTATTTTGAACCATTCCCGTAGGCAGCTTGGGCGATGCTCCACAAAGTGTCGCCTGACTGGACCGTGTAGCTGCCTTGTTCTGTTTGTGGCTGCTCTGGCCTGGCAGTTTGAGGCGACTCTGCTTCGGTTTGCTTCTCGTCGTTATTTTGTGGGGCAGGTCCCGGGGCCTGAAGCTCAGTGTCGTTCGTTTCGGTATCGGCTTTGCCGCCTATTGCTTTTTTGAATGTATCCAGAATACCCATATTTCACTCCTGTGTTCCTATCGGTTCATGCGATTTTCGATCAATTGGATGACCACATCAGGGTCGGCAAGTGTCGAGGTATCACCCAGGTTTTCATAGTCATTGGCCGCGATTTTACGAAGTATTCGCCGCATGATCTTGCCGGACCGGGTCTTGGGCAGGCCGGGAGCCCATTGCAAGAGGTCCGGGGTTGCAATGGGTCCGATTTGCTTTCGCACCCACTGCCTGAGTGCGGCAAGGAGTTCCTCGCCGGGCTCTTCGCCTTTTAACAGGGTGACATAAGCATAGATTCCTTCACCCTTGATCTCATGAGGGTAGCCAACGACCGCAGCCTCCGCAACTGCCTTGTGGCTGACCAGTGCACTTTCAATTTCTGCAGTTCCGAGCCGGTGGCCTGATACATTCAGTACGTCGTCCACGCGACCGGTTATCCAGTAATAACCATCTTCGTCGCGCCGGGCTCCGTCACCGGTAAAATACGCACCGGGAATGGTGGTGAAGTAGGTATCGATAAAACGCTGGTGATCTCCGTACAGTGTTCGCATTTGTCCGGGCCAGCTGTCCGTTAATACCAATAAACCGTCGCTTGCGTCTGCCAGTAATTTGCCCTTGTCGTCGTAAAGTGCGGGCTGAATCCCGGGCAGAGGCAGGGTGGCCGAGCCGGGCTTAAGGTCGGTAGCGCCGGGTAGCGGGCTGATCAATATGCCACCTGTTTCAGTTTGCCACCAGGTATCGACAATGGGACAGCGCTCTTCTCCAACAACCCGGTAGTACCAGTCCCATGCCTCGGGGTTAATGGGCTCACCCACCGTGCCCAGCAGCCTGAGTGTGGCTCTGGATGTTGAAGTAACCGGCCCGTCTCCTTCACGCATCAAGGCGCGAATGGCAGTCGGTGCGGTGTAGCAAATGTTGACCTGGTGTTTGTCACAAACCTCCCAGAAACGACTCGGGCCAGGGTAATTTGGAACACCTTCGAACATCATCGTGATGGCGCCATTGGCCAGCGGCCCGTAGACGATGTAACTGTGTCCGGTCACCCAGCCTACATCAGCTGTGCACCAGTAAATATCACCATCATGATAGTCGAACACAATTTCATGGGTGTAAGCCGCATAAACCAGGTAGCCGCCGGTTGTATGCAAAACACCTTTGGGTTTGCCGGTTGATCCGGATGTGTACAGGATAAACAGAGGGTCTTCGGCATTCATTTCCTCGACCGCACAGTCGTCGGAAACGGACTCCCATTCTTCGTGGTACCAGTAATCCCTTCCCGGCGACCACTGGATATCGCCACCGGTGTTACGCACAACCAGCACGGATCGCAGGCTGTCCATCACGCCATCAATTTTGCATGCGGCGTCGACATTTTCTTTCAATGGAATGGTTTTGCCGCCTCGCAACCCTTCATCGGCGGTGATTATGACGTTTGAAGTGCAGTCGATGATGCGTCCCGCTAACGCTTCAGGGGAAAAGCCGCCGAACACCACCGAGTGAATGGCGCCAATCCGAGCACAGGCCAGCATCGCTACGGCTGCTTCGGGGATCATTGGCATGTAAATGGTGATCCGGTCTCCTTTCACAACACCAAGCTTTTTCAGGATATTGGCCATCCGGCAAACGCGTTGGTGCAATTGGCGGTAGGTGATGTGTTCATCGCGGTCAGGGTCATCTCCCTCCCAGATGATAGCGGTCTGGTCGCCACGTTTATCGAGGTGGCGGTCAACACAGTTGTAGCAGGCGTTCAGTACACCGTCCTCAAACCAGCGAATGTGAAGGTCAGAGGTATCCAGGGAGACGTTCTTGATTACCGTAGGAAACTGGAACCAGTCCAGGCGTTTAGCGATGTCAGACCAGAACCGGTCGGGGTTTTCGACCGACTCCCGGTAAATTCGCTGGTACTCCTGCTTATCAATAAGCGCGTTTTTTCTGAACGATTCGGGTACAGGATACAGCTTGTTCATGGGGTGGCCTTCTTGAATGTATGACCCGGCAAGTGCTTTACAGTTTCAGGGTCAAGGGGGGTCGCGATTCATTATTTATTGATTGGTGTTCATTGTATCTGATCTCGCATCCCTAGAATAATTGATCCTGAATCCTTCCCAAAATTGCAAATTTGCCGTGAAAGCGTCCGTTATAATCAGCTACCTGCCCGTATAGATGGAGTTCAATATGAGGTTGCCTGGAGTAGCGTTTATCATCCTGGGACTGGTATCAGCGCACGGTTTCCCTGTCTGTGCAGACGAGGGCCAGGAACGTCCGAAGATTGGTCTGGCATTGAGTGGTGGCGGCGCGCGCGGTGGCGCTCATGTCGGTGTGCTGAAAGCGCTGGAAGAATTGGGCGTTCCAATTGACTACATTGCCGGCACGAGCATGGGCGCCATCATCGGTGGAATATATGCAGCGGGATACAGCCCTGATGAAATTGGGCAGATCCTCAAAGAGATGGACTGGGCAAGCGCATTGTCTGACAAGTCCCCCAGACGCGAACATACGATGAGAAAAAAGGACCTGGACTCTCAGTTCCTGATTCCGTACCGCATCGGCTTCAACAAAGGCGGTGTCCAACTGCCACTCGGAGTCATTGAGGGCCAACATCTGGACCAGGTCTTTCACAGAATACTGCTTCCGGTTCAGGGCATCACTGATTTTGACCAGCTGTCCATACCATTTCGGGCGGTTGCGACAGACCTTGTTACCGGGGAAGAAGTTGTTTTGTCGAGCGGCAGTCTCGCGGATGCAATGCGCGCCAGCATGTCTGTGCCGGGTGCGTTTGCTCCAGTGGAGCTTGACGGTCGAAAACTTGTCGATGGTGGAATGGCGAATAATCTGCCGATCAGTGTGGTGCGGGCGATGGGCGCAGACATCGTCATCGCGGTAGATATTTCCACTCCTCTGTTGACAGAGGAACAATTGATTTCAGTGTTTAGCGTTGCCGAACAGCTGACCGGGTTCCTGACCCACAGAAACACCCAGGATCAAATTGCGAGTCTTGGTCCCGACGACATTTTGCTGGTCCCGGACCTCGAAGGTGTGAGTGCGGTAGATTTTGAAAATGCGGATGAAATTGCGCACAAAGGGCTGGAAGCCGTAATGGCCAGGCAAGCGGACATTACTGCCCTATTCATAGCAAATGTCCGGGATCCTTCTGAACGCCCCCCTTTACTGGGTCAACCACAAGCAGCCTATCTTGTTGAGTTCATCACGATTAACAACGGTTCGGTGCTGGATGACGAACTGATCCTTTCGCAACTGGACCTGGAACCAGGTCAGCCATTGAACATCACGGCGCTGGAAAAAAGTGTAGACCGTGTTTATAACCTTGATGTATTTGAATCTGTTACCTACAACCTGGTCAGCAATGAAGCAGGAGAACAGGGTGTGGAGATTAACGCCATACCGAGATCCTGGGGTCCAAACTACCTGCAATTCGGCCTGGAGTTTTCGGATGATTTTTCCGGTAACGATGATTTCAAGATCGGGATGGCATATACCCGCAATGCCTTGAATTCCCTGGGTGGGGAATTGCGTGTTCTTGCTGCATTTGGCAGGGAGGACGAACTCACTTTTGATTTTTATCAACCTCTTGATAAAAGCGCAAGGTGGTTCATTGAGCCCCAGGCCTTTATAACGCGTGAGCAATTCAACGTCTGGGAGGAAAACCAGATGATCGCAAGGGTGGATATTGCCGGATATGGGGCAAAACTGGGGATTGGCCGGAATTTTGGCACGACAAACCTGATCCGCATGGACTACGAGTATTTTCGAGGTGATGCGGATCTGATCATTGGTGAACTGGATTTCCCCCTGGATGATGACGTGAAGATCGGGGAACTTGTTTTTGCATACCGGCATGACGGCCTGGACAACCTCTGGTTTCCTACAACAGGAATGTTTCACCGATTGGAATTCCGGTTTGCCCGTGACGTGCTCGGCGCCGCATTTGACTATGAGCAAGCCTCGGCAGCGAGCACATTTACCTTTACCAGCGGCAAGAGCACCGTGTTGTTTGGATTCGAAGGAGGCTACAGCTTTGATGACGCGG
>SMVB01413335.1_pt1 | contig 10913 bp, 7 predicted proteins | sample 2456461 | NCBI WGS metagenome assembly SMVB01 (sample SAMN11095934, study PRJNA526329) | marine sediment metagenome | biome: Marine sediment; feature: Surficial sediment; material: Deep marine sediment; isolation source: Hadal surficial sediment | place: Pacific Ocean | collected 2014-05 | depth 0-1...
AGATGGTCTGAACTATTTTCAGTTTCTGCCTTCCGAGGATGCCGGAATAGCTTTCGCGGCGGTACTCGGCCGAAAGCAAAGCTTTGGTGAAATTTACAACCTGGTTCACCCGGTTCCCAGGACCTGGGACCATTGGCACCAGGAAGTGGCCGAAGCTTTAGGGGTTGAGGTAAGGCTGGTTCACGTCCCTCAGGAGACTCTCATAGCTATATCACCATCAAGGTTTGGCCAGTTAAGAGAAAACTTCGGACATACTCAGGTTTTTAATGGCGCGAAGCTTTCAACCTGTCTGCCAGAGTTCCAACCAGCGGAATCATTAGTCGCCAGCATTGCCGAGAGCATTGCTTGGATGGATAGCCACAACCTTGTTCCAGAGGGCCATGACGGTGGCCTCGAAGACAGAATAATTGCGTGGATCGAGGAATTACCGTTTTGATTGGCGAAGCAAGCTGGCAACTGAAACTACTTGCAGCCGGGTTTCAGAATTTAGTGCGCAGCCAGCCAGCGGTCGAAGTCTCCTACCAGTTCCAGGTCACCTTCCGCTGTAATGCTGCCAGAAGATGGGGCCGAATCCATCGACAGGCGGTTGTACATCATCAAGATAAATGTGCTGGTGTCGGTTAATGCTCGGTGGCCTCAACCAACCCACGACATTCGTGCGAGCCTGGATGCAGGAGCAGCGATGCGCCGACAGCGGTGCGGCTCGGGTGGAAGGCGGTCAAAACAGATCTCCAGGTATTGAATGGAGGATGATTCATTAAAATAACTAAAGTGGCTTCTGCCCATTGCTTAGATGGGAACTGGTAGTTTGGTAACCCTTAGCTGTCACCAGCTCCTTGCGTCATCCCCTAGCTATAGTCGTATCATTCGGTGTCGCAGATAGCGAGGAAGACGGCAGATGATCGCACCGATGTCGGGGCTCCCATCCCCGGCCTTTGAGGGTCTGGTAGTAGAGGTATAGAAAGGTATTGGAAATGTTAGAAACCGCACTGACAATGTGTTGCGGTTTGCCGGGCGAAACGATCACTTGCGCACCATTTCCCAGTAGAAGCTCAACTGTGTTGAGGGTATGTCACAATGGCAGGTTTGCGAAAACCAATCCCGCTACGGTTACTCGTCTATAGCCTCCCCTTAATCTTGGTGATTTGCTTGGTCGCGGTGTTCAATGCGTTCGAGCGGCCGGACCTTTTTTTCTTGGATCGAGCGTTCAACTGGCGTGGTACGGGAGACCCTAGGGAAGAGATAGTCATCGTCGCCATCGGCAAAGAAGACTTCGAACGCGGCGCTCCCAGGTGGCCTTGGCCTCGCAGCTTGATGGCCCGGCTCATCGACCAGATCAGCGCCTACGAGCCTGAGGTAATTGTCATCGATATTCTTTACGGCGAGCGCAGCAATTCTGAGTCCTTAATAACTCGGGACCAATTTCCTGAACTTCAGCCTTTTCTTTACCGGATCTTGAGCGGCGTTAAGCAGACGATACAGACCTCCCAGGGAACTGTGGTCATCGGTCCAGGACACCCAGGATTTGACAGCATCGCCGCTGGCACCGAGTCTGCCGAGGCTCAAGATCTGGAGTTGGCCGGAGCAGTACGAAGGGCTAGGGATAATGGAGTGGGCGTCGTGTTGGCGATCCAGACGATTTCGGACGGCAGATTTGTCGGATTGATCGAGCCTTACCCGTCCCTAAACCAGGCGGCAGGCGGCTCTCTGGGATTTGCGGGCATCCGCACCGACTCCGATGGTGTGCTTCGAAACTACCTGCCCTATAGCCGGGACAAAGACGGCAACTTCGTTTACGGCCTTGCCCTGGCAGCGGTGGCCCAATTCCAGGGAGTGACCTTGCCCAGGCAGCCACTTTCCAGCGGCGATGTCCAGATCGGCGACTTGCGAATACCGGTGGATGACGGAAAATTTTTGGTGAACTTCCGCGGGCCGCCTGGATCCTACCCTACGTTTGTGTCCCTTGACGTCCTTCGGGGTGACATGGACCTTTCAGCTCAGCTAAAGGGCAGAATAGTATTTGTCGGCGTAACAGACCCCAGCGCCGAAGATCTGGTCGCCACACCCTTTTCCGGTACGCAGCGAATGGCTGGGGTGGAGTTTCAGGCCGCCGCTGCCGACACGCTATTGAGCGATTCCTTCATCACTGCCGCGCCTAGATATCAAGAATTCTTGATGATTATCGTCCTGGCCCTGATTGGAGTAGCTCTGGGACGATTCCTAAAGCCTAGGTTCAGCATCCCGGGCATCTTAGTAGCCTCCGGGGCGCTTTTCGGCGGTTGGTATGTCTCTTTCGCTGGAGCGGACTATCTGCTGCCTATTGCCTCTCCATTGGCAGCCGGGGCGGCTGGGTTCGCGTTTTCCATCGTCGAGCGCGTAACCGTGGAACAATCTGAGAAACAGCGGGCCCGAAACACCCTCTCCCGGTACCTACATCCCGACGTGGTCAAGGAGATGATTAAAAGCCCAATCGCTGAGCAATTGGGTGGCAAGCGCACCCAGATCACAGTGCTGTTCTCCGACATAAGGGGGTTCACCACACTATCCGAGCGGTTGACGCCCGAGCAGGTTGTCGGCCTGCTAAATGAATATCTCGGCGTGATGACCCAGATTATCTTCGATCACGGTGGAACGGTGGATAAATTTGAAGGTGACGCCATCTTGGCCTTTTACGGCGCTCCCCAAGCCCACGAGGATGATCCGGAGAGGGCAGTACGCACGGCGCTGGACATGCGCGCCAAATTGTCGAAGCTAGATGAACAATGGATAGATCTGACCAAAACTTCCCTTCACATCGGCATTGGAATCAACACCGGACATGCGGTGGTGGGTAACATCGGCTCCAACCTGAAGATGGACTACACCATTATTGGTGACAGCGTAAATTTGGCGTCCAGGGTGCAGGACCTGACGAAAGAATACGGCGCCCCTATATTGGTCACCGGCGAGACCAAGGAGCGGGTCGAGCACATGTGCCTCCTACGCCACGTGGACTCTATCGAGGTGAGAGGGCGGTCTCAGTCCACTGATCTATACGAGGTCACTGACTACAAACACGTTTAAAAGATGGGCGGAAGGGGCGCGGCAAACTTCCATCAACTGAGCACCCGACCAAGCGCCGATAAATTTTCGGGTGGGTTTCAGCATCCCTGTTTGTCTTGACTATCGCCTGGGTTCTGGCTGTCAGACGAGGGTAGCCGTTTAGCTTTGCTCCCGATTAGGTCGGGGTGAATCATATGGGGCGTGCTTGGTAAGCCACTTATTGTTCTCCGTTGGCCGAAGCTTGAATAGAACTAACTGTTGTAGATATCCTTAGATACGGTGTCTGGCCACATATGAATCGGTCTAAATTAATGGGTCTGTTGGCCTTGATCGTCACCATGTTGGTGGCATGCGGCGGCGGCGCTCAGCCTACTCCCGTTGGCAACCGGATAACCGTTGTAGAGTTAGTGAATCGAGTGGAAACCGGGCAAACCGTGGACGGCGGTGCCGAATTGGATTTCCTGCCGGCTGAGATCGGACAGGAGTTATTTCCTGGGGCCAGCGTTAAAACCTTCCAAAACAGCGAAGCGCGAGTGGACATCCGGGTTCAAAACCTGCATCGGATTATCCGCACCACACCAAACACCGTTTGGCGATTGGGCCGGTTCGCCGTGGAACGCGAAACCATAATCGAGCTTGAGCAGGGAAAGATTTTTCTGCTGGAAAACGGGTTGGAAGGAGAGCGCCGTCCTTTCAAGGTCGTAACTCCCGCCGGAACCGCATCTCCTAGGGGAACTATCTGGAGTGTCGCGTACGATCCACAAACCGGGATTGTTACAGTAGAATGCTTTAGCGGCGCCTGCGAGATTGCGAATTCCTTGGGAATCCAGCCGCTCTCCGATGGGCAGCGAAGTACCGCAACGCGAGACACAGCCCCAACGCCTCCCCAACCCATTGGGCAGCAGAACCGAAACAAGTTTGCCCGGCTTCCGGAGTTGGTTTCCGGCGAGATACCGCTGACCACGACTCGGGCGGCATCTCTTCCTGAAACGCCGATGCCTACGGATGTGCCGACTCTGATCATCCAGCTGACACCCACTAGAATTGCGACAGGTACACTCAAACCCACGAGTATCGTGGCCGCCACGCCGTTTAGGACCGCAACACCTATACCAAGAGCGAGCGCAACTCCAGAATCAAGGATCGTGCCCACTTTAGCGGCTACGCTAACCCCTACCGCAATTCCTACGGCCACTCCGCAGCCTACCGCCACTCCGTTGCCCACCGCTACACCAAAGCCCACCGCTACACCAAAGCCCACCGCTACACCGGTGCCCACCGCTACACCGGTGCCTACCGCCACTCCGTTGCCGACGGCTACCCCGGTGCCGACGGCTACCCCAATGCCGACGGCTACCCCGGTGCCGACTTCAGAGCCCGCTTCGTTTGAGTTTACCTCACCGGGGTTCCCAGCGTCTGGGAATATTCCCAGCATTTATACCTGCGACGGGGATAATATCTCGCCTCGTCTGGATTGGAGTGAGCCACCGGCCGGGACGCGGTCTTACGCTATAATATTGGATGACCCCGGTGCTGCCAGGGGAAATTGGACCCACTGGATCGCCTATAACATCCCGCCGGATGCGCGGGGGATTGAGGAGAATCAGCCAAGATCTGGTCCCTTGACTAACGGCGGCCTTCAGGGTCTCAACAGCTGGGACGCCTTGAACTACGGTGGGCCTTGCCCGCCGCCGGAAACGACCCACACCTACCGATTGTTCCTATACGCTCTCGATTTCAATCTTCCGCTGGAGGAAGGAGCTACCAAAAATGAATTGTTAGCCGCAATGAAGTCCCACGTGCTAGCGGAGAGATTGCTTACCGGGACCTATAGTCTTCGGCCATGATTGCAGTCCTTGCTGATCCTGTTAAATCGCGCTTGCCCTGGTTTCCTTCCCCCAGATCCGGAAATTCTCCCAGCTGCGTCTCGATTCGCCGAGGTTTCGGTCGGTCTGGAGGGGGCGGCCGAGGCCAGAATTGGCGACCTTAGAGTAACGGTAGCATCGTTGAGGATGATGCGTGCGGAGGTGGACCAAGCATGGTAAACATGTCGAGCTTCTTCCAATACCCCAACCTGGAGGCTGAGGGAGAGGAGCCCAAGTTTATGGCGGATTTCTCTGAGCAAGACCTGCAGAAGATCTACTCCATAGGGGAAGTCCAGCACTTCGCCGCCGGAGAAATTATGGTTACCGAAGGGGCGGATGACACGTCCCTTTTTATAATATTAGAAGGGACCGCCGAGGTTCTCATCCCCAAGAGGAACGGCTGGTATAAACTGACTTCCTTGAGCCCCACTGGAGTCTTTGGCGAGTTGTCGTTCTTTGACCGCTTGCCCCGGTCTGCTCGCGTCGTGGCGCTCACCGACTGCAACGTGCTGAAGATTAGCGACTACGCTTTTCAGCATCTACGGGTGCACGACACCAGCTTAGCGCTCAGCCTGGTTCAGGACTTAGGCAAGATACTCAGCCATCGATTGCGGCATATGAACGATCTGGTTCAGACGCTCGTAAAATAGCTCTCCCATTTCCGCACGTTACATGGGGTTGCCAGATATCAGACATCCGAGACGTAAATGGAGGCATTCCCCTTTTTGGAATCGTAATATAATGGCGAATCAGAAACTGTAAACTTGAATGGGAGTTTTGGGGGCACATGAGTGTAACGAACACCGCGACGCTGGCCTTCTGGCTTTGAAGGCTCTAGACTCGGAGAGGCCACATGGCGGCAAATAATCCATTTCCAAATTTGTTGCAGATGCAACCTCGGGTGCCGCGTCCAATATGGATCGGTATCAGATTCACTGCAATTATCCTGGTTCCCGTGCTCATTGCCGCGCTCATTATCTGGCCCGAATGGAGCCTGCGGATCGTCTGGAAAGTGGTGGTTCCCCCGCTCCCTCTCCTGTTTTTTCTAGCACCGGGATTGTGGCGCAATATTTGTCCCTTGGCCGCGACCCATCAACTTGCCAGAGTTTTTAAATTCACCCGCGCCCGGACCCTGCCCAAGTCGGTCAAGGACAACGCTTTTCTGGGCGGCGTAGTTCTGTTGCTAACCATTGTTCCACTGCGGTTAATCTATCTCAACGAAAATGGGCTGGCAATGGCTCTATTCTTGGGATGCGTATTCAGCTTGGCGTTTATTGGCGGGTTCATATTCATAGGAAAGAGCGGTTGGTGCGCCACTTTCTGCCCCATGTTGCCGATAGAGAGGGTATACGGGCAAAACCCCTTCTTTTTAGTGCGCAATAGCCACTGTGAGCCCTGCGTAGGATGTACCAAGAACTGCTTCGATTTCAATCCAAGGGTCGCCTATCTCGCCGACTTGAATGACGCCGACCAACGTTGGTCATCCCAGCGTCGACTTTTCATAGGTCTGTTCCCCGGATTTATATTTGGATTCTACAATGAGCCGTCCGTATTCGGTGGGGCAACCTGGTATCAAGTTTATTGGGAAATCTTTTTCCCTTCCATAATCACCCTGGGTGTCTTTTTCATCTTGGACACCGTCCTGAAGATCAGCACTCAAAAAATTGCTGCAGTATTCGCGGCCGCGGCGTTAAATCTTTTCTATTGGTATACCTTAGGTCCATTCTTAGGCCAGATCGGCGATGTGTTGCTTCAAATCGATTGGCCGGCAGGAGTAATGGCCTCCACTAATAAGATCCATACCGGCTTTGAATGGACCATACAGGCCATGATTGGGACTCTGTCGGTGGTCTGGCTGGCGCGGGTGTTAGTCAAAGAGCGTCAATTCGTCGAGCAGTTGATGCCCGCATCCGTACATGCATCCAGAGAGTTGCTCACCGTTCACCGGGAAGCGAAGCAAGACCGGGCCGAGATCACCTTCATTCCCAACGGACTGGTATGCTTATCGGCGCAAGGACGAACCTTACTAGAGGTAGCCGAAGCCAACGATATTGACCTGCCGTCGGGATGCCGGATGGGGATGTGTGGCTCTGATCCCATCTGTGTGGTCAACGGAGCAGACCAATTGTCGCAATCCTCCAACGAAGAAAAAGATACCCTGCGGCGTCTGGGTTTAGCCGGCAATTGGCGGATGGCATGCATGGCTCGGGTCCAAGGTTCGGTAACGGTAAGTTTGACCGGCGCCGGAGATGAATCAGAAGAATCACCCGGTCAAGAAGCAACTGCAGCTCCGGATTTCGAGGTAGATATGTCCGTCCGGAGAGTGGTCATCATTGGGAACGGAGTCGCTGGCGCCACTGTTGCCGACGACATCAGGCGTTACAATTCGGATTGCGAGATTACCCTCGTTGCCCGGGAGCCCTATCACTTCTACAACCGCATGGCTGTGTCCAAGCTGATTTACGACGGCACGGACCTAAAGCAGATTGCGCTAATGCCGCCCACCTGGGCTCAAGAAAAACGCATAGATACGCTTCTGGGGTCGGCAGTGGTAAATATCGACCCCCAGCGCCGCGTGGTTGCTACCGATCGCGGGCGGCTCCTGGAATACGACCGTCTCGTCCTCGCCACCGGAAGCAGCAGCTTTATCCCGTCCATGGAGGGTTGGGGAATCAGTGGAGGGTTCGCTCTCCGTCACATAGATGACGCCTTGGGCCTACGGGACTATGCCAGGCATAACCAATGTCAACACGCGGTAGTCCTGGGTGGCGGCCTTCTCGGATTGGAAGCAGCTCATGCTCTGACCCGCATCGGTCTAAGGGCCACCGTTATCGACCGGAATCCTTGGATCCTCAACCGACAGTTGGATCAGGATGCGGGGAATCTCTTGATCCAGATACTTCGAGAACTCCACATGGCCGTTCTGCTAAATGGAGAGGCCGCTCGGGTGATTGGTGAAGAGAGAGTTGAGGGAGTGGAGCTAAAAGACGGCCGAATTATTGACTGCGACTTGCTCTTGGTGTCCGCAGGCGTGAGGCCAGAGACGGGACTGGCTCAATCAGCTGGCTTGGAGATAAACCGGGGCGTGGTGGTGGACGACGAAATGCGGACCAGCGACCGCACGATCCTTGCCGCAGGTGACATGGTAGAGCATCGGGGCACGGTATACGGCATCTGGCCAGCGTCTGTGGAACAGGCCAAAGTAGCCGCCGCAAACGCCATGGGCGATCATCAGACCTATGAAGGAACGGTCCCGGTAACTCAGTTAAAGGTGGTTGGTGTCGACCTTTTTTCTCTTGGTGAATTCGACGGCGTGGAAGGCGATGAAGTAATTGGGCTGATGGAAGCAGAGAACCGCCGGTACCGTAAACTGGTCCTAAGGGAAGGCCGCATTGTAGGAGCTATCGTACTGGGTTATCCGCAGCAAGCCGCGGACGTCATCAAAGCATCCAAAGATAGCCGGGACCTTACACCCGTGATTGACGCCATTAGAGCCGGCCGGTGGGAGGTTTTAGCGGAGCCCGCCGGGAGAGAACTATAGCCCAGAAGCCTATGGAAAGAGGATCCCTGTGGAAGTGTAAAGTTTATCACCCTTGAACAAACATCGGGATGTTTGTTATCAAAGAACCGGCCAGTTCGCTTCAGTGGCGTTGCTGGTGCGATTCTAGGGATATGGAACTGTTTTGGCACAGTTTGTAACAGGGATATGGAACTGTTTTTGGCACAACTTGGAACACCGAAGATTTAGTTAGGCGCAGGGCAACTGGACTACTAAAGTCGGTTGTAAATAGCGACCATCGGAGCCTACTCGGTCTCCCAATAATCAACTTTTGTTGCCTTCTGGCATAAATGTTTTAGGAATCGATGTCTGGGTGCAGAAGCTGGCCGATGTGGCGTAGTGGACGGGGATCCTGGTTTACGATCCAGAGCAGATCAGCAGCATCTTCCACTACCGGGGCTGCTCCATCCTCCAACGCAACTCGGCTGAGCCAATCCGTTCTTGCATTACTAACGGGTCCTCAGACGGAGTAGCCTCACGATCCTTGCAAGCCTACCTTTGGGTATTTTCTGGGTCTCTGCGCCCAGCAGATGCACCCTGGCCACGGCCACGGTAATGTTGTCATCGCCGCCGTACCCTCTAGCTACCTCCACCAGTGCTTCACATGCCCCTTCAGGACCATTGTTCGTCAGGACTGAGGCGATCTCTTCATCTTCGACTAAGCCATGCAGACCGTCGGAGCAAACCAGGATGAGGTCTCCGTCAGACAGGGGCATCTGCTGGTTTTCAACCGTGACCTGGGGTTCAAGGCCGAGGGCTCTGGTAATGACGTGCCGGTTTGGATGCGTCTTGGCTTCGTCCTGGCTCATCCCTTGCGTCACCGCGTGTTCGACCCAACTGTGGTCCTTGGTAAGTTGATGAAGAACGCCATCCCTAAAGAGATAGGCGCGGCTGTCCCCTACGTGAGCCAGGTACAATGTGCCGCCGGAAATGGCCGCTACGGTGCAGGTGGTGCCCATGCCGGCCTTGTCGGAATCTTCGCCGGCCTGATGAATCTCACGGTTCACCTCTTCCAGCAACTTCCAGTAGGAGGTACCGTCTACGTCCATCATGCGGACCACACCTTCTACGGCCATCCTACTGGCCACCTCACCCGCTGCGTGGCCGCCCATGCCGTCGGCCACCACCAACAGAGCGTCCAGCCCTGGAGGGGATTTCTCCCCTCCCAGGGCAACGAAGGAGTCCTCGTTGTTCTGGCGCACCAGGCCCACATCGGTCTTAGCTGCCAAGGTGATCGTTGGCATTACTTCACTGGGGCCATCATGGTGAATTCGGTCCGGCCCATGCTGATCACGTCGCCGTCGGCTAATGATAGTCCACCTATGGTTTGGGCCTCACGCGTAATACGCGTACGGGAGACTTCGTCCAGGCCCTCGGTCTTGATAAGGGCAACTGCAGGGCGAGATGGTTTCCTTCTCAATCGAACCTCCAAACTATCCGCCAGGTAGGCTGGGTAGCCGCTATGGATATGGCCCCGTCCCACTCATAACTATCCCTGATTGCTTGTACTTTATCAGGATCGGGAAACCCGGCCAATGTTGCCATGTAAACCCACGGCCTCCCCGGAGCCTTGGACCGGTAGCGCATTTGGAACTCCTGGGTAATTCGGAGCGCACGGATCAAATTGACGAATCTCTTCATCATCTTGGAATCCTGTAGGTCCACTTCGCCTACCAAACCAATCGCGCGTTCACCTTCTGCTACCGTTGGACCTGCCTCACTTTTCTTCACCTGACCACCCCAGGCCTTTCGGACTTCCTTGAAGTCCTCCAGGAAGAAGTTACCCTGGTGGACCGGCACCCTCCGTCTCTCCATGGCGACCTCCAGAGTTTTAATCGCCCCTCTCAGTTCCCGAGTCAATTCACCGAGGGGTTCCTGTCTCCGGCTCATCTTCGGAGGCTTACCACCTTGCATAAACGCCGGTCCCTGCAACCTCTCAAAGGAATCACGTAGGGTTCGAAAAGATTCCTGCATCACGTAAAGGCTTGACCAGCTGACACTGTCGGTATTCCTATAGACCGCGAGCTCTCTGGACGCCAGGCGATTCAGCTGAGAGACTGCTTTGGCCAAATCCTGTCGAAAGACGCTGATCAGTCGCCGGGCATCATGACTTGGCCTCTCCTCTTTCATAATGGCCAGCATTACCTTGTTCAGTTGGCCAGCCTTTTTCGCGACTAGGTGGATGGGATGCTTTTCTTTATACATTCGGATTCTCCATTCAGTATTCCTGTTTTGAGTCTCTTTAGCTGGGGTTAGCTTGGGAAGGCAAATAATTCCCGACTATTTCGCCCATGCTTTCCCTATGAAGTCCGGGGTAATTCCAAGTAATATCCATATAATTCGCGGATCCCCCCCTTTCCCCCATTTTTTGTCGCTGGAGGTTTTTATGCCGCGACCAACCCTGGATGACAGCTTTCGGTCCGGACCACCTCGACGTAGTCCCGAGG
>SMVB01421853.1_pt1 | contig 10913 bp, 10 predicted proteins | sample 2456461 | NCBI WGS metagenome assembly SMVB01 (sample SAMN11095934, study PRJNA526329) | marine sediment metagenome | biome: Marine sediment; feature: Surficial sediment; material: Deep marine sediment; isolation source: Hadal surficial sediment | place: Pacific Ocean | collected 2014-05 | depth...
CAAGAATCTATATCTATCAATAAGTTAACGTTTAATGGTCGCACTCATAATGCTGCGGTCGGGGTAGTCTGCATCCATCCATGGCCGCAGCCCTACGGGCGCGCTACGCGCGACCCGATTCGTTTCGGACGAATCGGCCAAGTCCACCCATAGCCACCAATTAACGCCTTCAAGTCCCGGAACTTTTGCGCTACACCAAGCCAGCTCGACGACCTCGGCGTTGAACTCACCTCACCAATTTTCAACCCATGGTCGCAGCACGATCTCGAAGGCCCATGTCGAGCGTTGTTGCCGGTGGAGATAAAGGTAGGTTTCGGCAATGCGGGCTGGATCCGCCATGTCGTCGTCCACCGTGGTCCCGGCCAGGCGATGCCAGCGCGTTCCGTCGTCCTGGGTCCAACCAATCGCCGTGTCAATTGGGACATGAGCAACGTGGATGCCCTGCGGCATGAGCTCGCGCGCCATACTCTGCGCCAAGCCCGCTTTACCGTGCGAGGCCATGGCGAATGCCCCACTCTTCGGATAGCCCTTAAATGCCGCGCTCGCGTTGGTGAAGATAATCGTGCCGCGGTGACCGTCGGCGCCGAGCGGGTTTGAGAGCATGCTCTTCGCCGCCTGTTGGCCGACGAGAAAGGCGCTATAGGTTGAGTTTCTTAGGGTGTCGAGGACTAAGCCGGGGTCCGCTTCGGTGATCTCCTTGCGAAAGATATCTGGCGTTCTTCCGTCAATGTTGTGCACCACAAGTTTGGGACGTCCTAGCTCATCGCTCACCGCGCGAAACAATTCCACCACCGACTCGGGCTCCCGAGCGTCGCACGGATAGCACCGCACGCCATGGTCGATCTCCAGTTTTTTCAGCACGGATTTATCCGGGTTTCGCGCAGCGATTGCGACCTTCATTCCTTCGTGCGAGAAAAGTCTGGCGCAACTTGCACTGACTCCGGGACCACCGCCCACGATCAATGCCACTTCGGTTTCGTGCGTTGACGAGTTGCCTGCGACAGATTGAGTCATCGTGATGTCCTGTGTTTACCCGTGGGGGAGTATAAAATTTATGTCACGACGCCGCCGTCCAAACTTTATCGTGGCTTAAGTCCGGGTCTGCTCCGGCAACGCGAAACACGCCCGTGTAACAAGTAGCGTACGCTTAATGGAGTCCCCGGAGATGCTCCACAATATCACCCGGCTCCAGGCGCGTGGTGTAATTCGCGTCGATGTAGGCCATGGTGATCGTCCCGTCCGTATCAATGACATAGGTGCCGGGAAGTGGCAGTTCCCAGGCGTCGTCGCCATTGTATTCGGGCAGTTTAATACCCATGGTTGACATCGTTGCTGCCAACTCATCGACCAGGCGGAAGGCCAAGCCGAATTGACGCGCGATCGCGTTCCCGGCGTCGCTGAGTACTTCAAATTGCAGATCATTTTTTTCTGCCATGGTGAGTGAATTATCCGGGGATTGCGGGGAAATCGCGATTAAAGATGCGCCGTGCGCTTGCATCTCCGTCAGATGTCTTTGGTAGGCCTGCAACTGCAGGTTGCAGTAGGGTCACCAGTGGCCGCGATAAAAAGCAAGCACGGCAGGCCCTTTAGCCAGGACGTCTGCGAGCGACACCGATTCTCCTCGTACATTAGGTAAGCTAAAGTCCGGCGCCTTGTCGCCAACTTTCAAGGCCTTGTCCGCGATGCCCGACTTTACTTGGTCCTCCGTTGTTCGCAGCAGAACTTCCAGCACCGCTGGGGGGATCTTGGGGAACATTTCCTTTTGGAAATCTGCGATTTGTTGTTTGAGCTCGTTACTGAGCCCCGTTGTCTGATCGTTCATATACACGCTCCGCTCTGAACAAAATACCGTGCGATAGCAAGATGTCTTTGCGCTGGCCAGGAACCCTGAGTGTCTACGTCACAAGGCCAGTCGCGCTCGCCGCTATTTCGTAACCAACGACAGTATTTTGCTGTCATCTTTGGCCAATTCGGCTTCAAGCTGTTCAAAATCGACGGGGTGGGGTATGGCAATGCCGCGTTGGCACGCCGGGCGCGCTTCGAGACGATCCATCCACGCCTTGAGGTTATCCAGGCCGTCGATGTTGGTCCCGCCCCAGAAATAAATGCGTACCCAGCACCAGTTGGCGATGTCCGCGAGCGAATAGTCGTCGCACAGGTAGTCGCGATCTTTGAGTTGGGTGTCGAGCACTTCGTACAGGCGCCGGCACTCATTGTGGTAACGGTCTATCGCGGCCGGGATCTTCTCGGGAAAATAACGAAAGAACACGTTCGACTGTCCCATCATCGGTCCGATGCCGGCCATCTGGAACATCAGCCATTGGGTCACGCGCGATTCGCCCTGGTCGTCCAGCGGCATGAGCTGCCCGGACTTTTTTGCCAGGTAGAGCATGATCGCGCCCGATTCGAAGATCGCCAAGTCGTTGTCGCGATCGACGATAGCCGGGATGCGGCCGTTCGGGCTCAGCTTGAGGAACGATTCCTCCTTCTGCGCGCCGGTCATAATATCGATATGGTGCGTGGTGTACTCCATGCCGATTTCCTCGAGCATGACGGAGACCTTCCATCCGTTCGGCGTGGCGTCGGTATACAGATCAATCATGGTGCTTGTTTCTCCTTTGAATCCTTCTAGTTTTTACACTCATTGGTGTTTTATCAGACAAAATTTTCCGTCGCGCGCTACTCAGTCGAGCGTAGACAAGGCGGTTTCGACATAGTGCATAATCTGGGCCTTGGGCCGACGGGCGCGGACCATCGCGGACAGGCCCATCAGCGTTCCCACTAAAAAATCGGCGAGGACTTCAGGATCCCTATGCGGGGCAAGGTCTCCCGCCATCCGTGCGTGGTGCAATGTGCGGGCGAAGCCGCGTCGAAGCCGCTGCAGGTATCGTTGTACGCAATCGGCGACCTCCGGCGACCGTGCCACGTCGCTCTGCGCGGTCAGACAGAACAGGCACCCGCGGTTCTCTTTCAGCTGCCCTTTTGGGGACGCGATGATACCGAAGACATGTGCAATTTCGGGCCGCCCGGCGCCCGCGGATTCCAGCGGTGCGAGGATCATGCCAATGGCGCGCTGTTCATATCGTTTGAGGACTTCGATAAACAAGCCGCGTTTGCTGCCGAACGTGTTATACAGCCCTTTGCGATCAACGCCGGTCTCGTGTTCCAGATCTGCCAACGACGTGCGCTCATAGCCGTCGCGCCAAAACAAGTCCAGGGCACGGTCGGTGACGACGTCCACATCGAATTCTCGGGGTCGGGCCATGTGCAATTTTTACAACAAGCGGTGTAAAAAGGCAAGTTCCGACGATTGGATTTATTCCAACAATGGTACGCAGAGTCTCACCGGCATATCGCGTCGCGGCGGTGCCCATGGGATTTTTAGGGTATCGAAGCGCCGAAATTTTGTCCGGTGGCTCGCGTCAGGTTTGGCGGGTGACGCGCTCGGCGCGTGGCGTAGGACAAAAGTCTTGCTTAAGTTTCGCCATCACTACCGTCCTAATGTAGAGGCACTATAGACATCCGTGCCGTTGTATTCTAAGGCCAATGAGTGGGTAATCGACCCAGTTGACTATTTACCTTACGTGAGTAATAACCTTAGGGAAACCTGCTGTAATTGGTTGCCGCAGCGGTGGTCGACGACCTCAACTGTGTCAGTTTCAAGTGGCAAGCCATGGCCGTCAAATCAACGGTAGGGGAGAAGCAATCATTCCTGAATATAGCGATGTCAGCATCTCGGACTGGGAGGTCATTGCCGACCCTCACCCATTCCTACATCACGTCAGAGCCAGCGATCCCGTGCATTGGGATCTAAAATGGCACGGGTGGCTGGTGACACGCCGCGATGATCTGATCAAGGTGATGGAAGATCCGCAGACCTATTCGAGCGCGTTCGATCTGCGCAGTGCTCGTGGCGATTCTTCTGCCAGCGAGGACGATTTGGCCGCGGTCTCCAAGGTTCTCTCAAAGTGGACGGTGTGGGTCGATCCGCCGGCGCACACAAGGGTGCGCAAAGTCATGGCGTCACGATTCAAGCCGGGGATGATCAGCAAAACGTTCGCCGACGTTGGCGGTGTCCAGGCCTACTCGAGGGCTATGAGCGAAGCCTTAATCGACGATGCCTTGCGCGACGATACGATAGAGATCGTTGCGGCGGTTGCGTCCCCCCTGCCGATGCTGGTCGCGGGAAAACTGCTGGGGATCCCACCGGCCGACGGCGGTAAACTCAAGGCCTGGTCCGACGCCATGCTCGATGTCGTATTTGGTGATGCGCCGGATCGCTTCGCGCGCGCGCGTCCGGCGGTGGACGAAATGGCGGCATACTTTCGCCATCTTTGCGCAGCGCGCAGGCGCCAACCGCGCGAAGACGTGACGAGTTATCTCGTCGCTCGAACATCCCAAGACGAGGGTCTCGTATTAACCGACGACGAACTGGTCGGGGTTCTCACCCACCTGCTTTTTGCCGGACATACGACGACCTCGGATCTCATCGGTGGCATGATGGTCGCGTTCCATGATCACCCCGATCAGCAGGCCGTGATCCGCGACCGTCCCGAGCTGGCCGAATCCGCGGCGGTGGAGGCGATGCGCTTTGTCACCCCGGTCAAGGCCCAGCCCCGTACCGCGACCTGCGATACTGAATTGCGGGGACGATCGATCAAGCACGGTGACCCGGTATTGCCGTTGATGATCGCGGCCAACCGCGATCCAGCAACCTATAGCGATCCAGACAGTTTTGACATTGCCCGCACACCGAATCCACAGCTCGGATTTGGTCGCGGGATTCACTTTTGTGTTGGGTCGGGGATTGCGCTGGCCGAAGCCGCCGGCTTTCTCGAGGCCTTTTTCGGCCGCTTTAATAAAATGGAAATCGCGGTACCGTACTCACGCCCGACGGATCTCAGCTGGCATCATTTGATGCTCCAGCGTGGATTGCAACGACTCCCGTTACGCACGTTCGTCACCTAGGCGGTCGTCGACAACGCTACGCTTGATCGCGTCGTCGCGATCATCGTTGCCGGCATGGGTGTCATTGACGACGTAGCCGCCGACCGTTTTGGTGCCGCTACCACCAAGGTCTGATAGGCTTGCACCATGGTTGCCGGCACCCGCCGGCGGGACCGCACATCGTAAAGGGGTAGGATCACAATGGCTGCGCTCACCGGTTTACGCATTCTCGACCTGACGCAGTGGGAGGCGGGCACATCGTGCACCCAGGCGCTAGCCTGGCTCGGCGCCGACGTCGTTAAGATAGAGCCGCCGGAAAGTGGCGATCCGGGACGTACCCTCACTCGCGGTTACTGGGAAGGCTCGGAGTATTTCATCAACTGGAACAGCAATAAGCGCAGCGTTGCGATCAATCTGCGCGATCCCAAGGGCCGTGACTTGTTGCTTTCGATGGCGCCAGAGTTTGACGTCTTCATCGAAAACTTCGGCCCCGGGGTGGTTGAAAAGCTCGATATCGGCTACGACGTGATCAAAAAGATCCACCCCGAGGTCATTTACGCCCAGATCAAGGGCTTCGGCCTGTCGGGTCCCTATGCGAAATACAAGTGTTTCGACATGGTTGCCCAAGCGGCGGCCGGTGCATTGTCAATCACCGGCGAACCGGGTGGCCCGCCGATACGCCCCGGTCCCACCCTCGGCGATTCCGGCTCGGGAGTGCAGATGGCGCTCGCCGTCACGGCGGCCTACGCGCAGAAACTTCGCGACGGCAACGGGCAACATATTGAAATCTCGATGCAGGAATCGGTAACCTATTTCATGCGCACAATGATCGCGCTTGGCGCCAAAGGGGGCACCGCGGTCGCGCCGCGAATCGGCAACAAATTCGATCCGACCATCAACCTATTTGCGTGCAAGCCATTCGGACCCAACGACTACGTGTACCTCATGAGCGTGACAGAGCGGCACTGGGAAGTGTTTTGTACGGCGATCGGACAAACAGAACTTAGCCGTGACCCGCGTTTCGTCGATCTCAAGGCACGCCAGGAACATGGTGATGAACTCGGCGCAATCATCAGCGCGTGGATGGAAGAGCGGACTAAACACGACGCGATGCATGAGTTGTGCGAAGCGGGGATCCCTGCCAGCGCCGTATTCGATACGGTGGATCTGTTCTCAGATCCACACCTCAACGAACGCGGTTTCATCCATCGATTCCCGCATGACGACCCCAACGTCAATATCGCGCTGCTCGGTTGGCCGGCGCGGATGTCGGCCAGCCACGTACCGATTAAATTGGCCCCGGACCTTGGTGAGCATACGACGGAGGTCTTGCAGGCGGAGTTGGGGTTGTCCGCAGAAGCGATCGAGCAGCTCATTGCCGAGGGCGTTGTCGAGTAGGACAGTGCCATTCGGCTAAGAAAAATGAGGTCGGCGCCCGACGTCGGCAAATAGACCTCGCTTTCTTTATCGGTCTATCCTAGTGCAAGAGACCGTTGCGTATTTTCAATTACAGGCGTGCGGCGGATCGTACATCGCGCTGCAGCAGCTACAACGATGGCCGTTGCTAATTTCAGGTTTTACGAAGAATTGAATGATTTTCTGGCGCCCGCGCGACGCAAAATATCGTTCGCTCACGAATTTGCGCAACGCGCGTCGGTCAAAGACATGATTGAATCGCTCGGCGTTCCCCATCCCGAAATCGACCTGATCCTAGTCAATGGCAGGTCGGTCGATTTCGCCTACATCGTTCGTGCCGACGATCACATCAGCGTTTACCCCATGTTCGAATCGTTCGATATAACCCCCTTGCAACGGTTGCGGTCGAAACCGCTGCGCAATCCTAAATTTATTCTCGATACGCATCTGGGGAAACTGGCCAGATATATTCGGTTATTGGGATTCAACGCTTGTTATGACAATGCTTACGAGGACGAACAGGTGGTTGAAATCGCGGCGGACGAACGTCGAATAATTTTGACCCGTGATATTGGTCTGCTCAAGCGCGGCCGAGTTTCACGCGGATATTTCGTGCGCTCTACGGCACCGCGGGTACAGCTGCGGGAAATATTCGACCGTTTCGACCTTCGCCATAACGCGAAGCCGTTTACGCGGTGCGTTCAATGTAATGTCATGCTATTGGAAATCAGCAAAAATGATCTTGACCAGGACGTACCCAGCGCCGTCCTCGACCGATTCGACAAGTTCCGCCTGTGTCCCGGTTGTGACCGTGTGTTTTGGCAGGGCTCTCACTACGAACGGATGCAACAATATGTCGAAGAATTGATGTCAAGCGCCGGCAACAGTAATTTTGAAATAAGCGATTAACTATTTCAGTAATGCGCAGGGGTAGTTCCTGGGGTTTAGTGGACACCGTGAACTAAGGAACCTCTGATTAATTTCTGGAATGTTCAAATGCGCGCAGTGATATCCGCGAGGCGTACGGCAACCGTACCGGTGAGGTTCCAGAACAACTGGGCGGCGATGCGCGGGTAGCGGTTCTGGATCCGCTCGAGACTTTCCTGGTTCAACCACAACACGCGCACGTCGGTCATCGCATCAATGTCGGCGGTGCGCTTGCCGGTAAACAGCGCGACCTCGCCAAAGACCTCGCCCGGATGCAGCGCGCGCAACACCCGGTTGCCCTCCGGCCGCGCCACTTGGGCCACCACCACGCCCTCGATCAGGATGCAGATTTCGTTGCCCTCCTCACCAAACGCCAGAATACGATCACCGGGCGCATAGGGTTCGATGCGCCCAAACAAGGCCGCGATGCGTGCTTGACGGTGCGTTAGCCCGTGAAACAGCGAGATCTTCTTATGCGGCTCCGAACCGAGATCGATCGTCAATACCTCCCACAAGGTGACAAAACGCAAGCCCGCACTAAGTGCTGGACTGAGGGTGAGATCGACCAGCCAGGCGATGAACAGGGTGACGGCCGCGAGGACCCCAAATTCGACTTGATTGCGGAGATCGCTGACGACCAACGCCAGGAACCCAGCGCATAATGCGGCGGTGGTAAACGTCACCGGTCGGATCACCGCCGCGAGGGCGCGTTCGACCCCGAGTTCCTCGTTGGCAAGTCGGCGCGATTCCGTGTTGAATCGGGAGAAGTAATGAATGCTGTCGTCCACCGCGATCCCAAGCGCAACGGTTGCAACCAAGCTCGTCGCAAGATTGAGCGTGATCCCGGTCAAGCCGAGGATGCCGAAAAAAGCCACAATCGGCAGGAGATTGGGGATCAGTGCGATAGCGCCGACCCGCAGCGAACCAAACAACGTTGCCAGGATCAAATAGATGATGATGAGCGCGCCTGAGAGGCTCACGATCTGTCCACGGGTGATTTCGTCCATCGTCTGGGCCAGCAGCACCGAACTACCGGTGACCTTGCCGCGCAGGTGTTCCGGCAGTTCGCTAAGCCGTTGTTCAATGCGCGAAACGAGCGCAATGAGGTCGTTTGAGCTGACCGCGGTCGAGCGCACATGCATCAGCGTGCGCTTGTAGCGCGCGTCCGCAAACCGTTCGACGTCGTCGCCCGCGCCGAGCGCCAACAGCTGATCGGCCAGATTATAGGTCCCGGGTATCGCTTCCCCGGGGGCGATGTCGGGTACAAACGTGCGGTGTAGCATGCGCATGTAATCGACGAAGGAAACTGCGCCACCCACCTCGGGTTGATTCGTTACCCACCGCTGCAACGCATCGAGCTCGGCCAGATCCTCGGGGTTTTTAAATACATTCGGTATGTCGCTCTCGACCAGGATCTGCAGCGGCACCGCCCCGGAAAATGATTTCCCAACCTCGGCGAAATTTTTCCTAATTTCACTGTCCTCGGGAAAGTTGCTCAAATAATCGGTGCTGACCTCAATCTGGCTCGCGAAAATAACGGAAACTCCCGCGAGCACAAAGCCCGCGACAAGGATAGCCTTGCGATTCTCGAGATCGAACTTCGCCAGCCGCGGAACGAAATTCAGCAATACGCCGCCGCTCATGCGTTGTTTGCGCGCCGGTAAAAAGCGCAGTCCAACCGGCACCAGTACGACTGCGCAAAGCCAGCTTAAGATCGTCCCGATGGCCGCGAACATTCCGAATACCTGGATGGTTTCGATATTGCTCGTCATCAATGAGATAAAGCCGACGGCCGTGGTGAAGGCGGTCAAGGTCAGCGGGACGAACACCTCGCCGAGAGAATGTTTTATCGCCGCGATTTTCTCATAGCCACTGACCAGCGCCCGTTCGAAGTCGGCCACAACATGTACCGCATAGGCGAACCCGACGACAAACACCACCGGCGGCATGATGACAGTGACAAAATTAAGTGCGTAACCGGCGCGAATAAAAAGCGCTATTGTAATGAGCAGCGAAATACCGTTGACGGTTAGCGGCAACAATACGCCGGGGAGCGAACGCAAACCGATCAGGCTAACGATGAACGTCGCCAGGATGGCAAGCGGAAACACGATATTAATATCGTTAAATAACGTGCGCCCGGTTTCCAGACGCGCAACGATCGGGCCGGTCACGAACTGTTTGATATCGCCCGCTTCAGCTTGCGAGGCCTGGGCAATGGCGTCAACCTTGGCGCCAAGTGCCGCGGTATCGAGATCCGGGTCAAAGTGCACCGCCAGCACCGCACCGCGACCGTCAGCTGAGACCAAGGTGCCGACGTACAGCGGATTGGAAAGTGCATCAGCTTTGAGTCCACGTGCGGCGTCCATGTCGGCGGGCAGTGTCGCTAGAAACGGCCCGATATCGGTGAAATCTTCCTCGGCACGTACATACGTCGCCGACGCGAGGCTATCGACCATGGCAATGCCGGGCATCTTCTCCAGCGCGCGGGTCAATCGTTTGAGCGCGGCCAGACGCGCCGGCGTGAACAGATCGTCGGCCAGCCACACGACGATAAGCACGTCGTCGCCGACAAACGTGTCGCGCACATCCGTATAGACCTGGAGCGCCGTACCTTCTGCTGGCAGCAGATTCTCAATCGACGAATCGACGCTTATCCGGATCCGACGGTTTTGCAGATCAACGGTTTCGTTGAAGGCTAAAGCAGTGACAACGGCTGCGGAAAACACGACCACATACGGGTGGTCGATCAGCCAGTTCAGGAGCTTAGAAATCAACCGACCGCGTCCTAACGGTCAGGGCGCCATCCCCAGTCGGTTTGCACTGAAGATGGCTTCGCTTAAATCGACATCGATCGCAACGTTCTCCATGATCAGTTCGGTCCGCGTGTTCTTTTTTCGGTCGTGCATGACCACGTGATGTGGAATATAGCGGTCACCGATCTGCTTGATTTCTTCGGGCGTGGCGAGCAGTTCCTTATTCAGATCGCCATTAGCACCGAAAAACTGAGTCTGCACGGGCACGCAACGTGCCTGATCGACGAAGGTAAGTATTCGACTATAGGCAGAGTGCTCCCCAGCAGGCAATGTCTCCAGCACATAGGTCGGCGACCCGCCAATCGTTTGGTCCGCAATACGCTTCGTTGCACTATTGGTCGCCGCTTGCTGGAAATGCTGAAATTCCTCGTAGCTCAGATCCGTACTCATCATTGAGGTGGCGAGCTGGCGGCCGGTGACCCGACGCGTACGTCTTAAATCGGGGATGTACAGGTACATGGTTGGCTCAAGCGAATCGCTTTCGACCATCAGTACCGCGAGACCCTTGCGGCTCGCGGGGGCGCTCAAACGGATCACGGCGCGCGATTTGGAACCCTCAGCGGCGCGACTCCAATACAGCGTGGCAACCGATTCCTCGATAAGCCCAGACTCATCATACGAGCGCAGGGTCAGTTGCTGGGTCATTGATTTCGCGGGCATCATTTTGTCGATGCAGGCCTGGATGGCGGGATCGTCTATCGTCGGTAGATCCGCCGCCGATACTGACGCCGACAATAGAAGAACGAAGACCCGCGCAGACAAGTGAGCTCGTGGTCTAGACATCGTAGGGGATCCGTTGTTGTTTTA
>SMVB01205646.1_pt1 | contig 10912 bp, 11 predicted proteins | sample 2456461 | NCBI WGS metagenome assembly SMVB01 (sample SAMN11095934, study PRJNA526329) | marine sediment metagenome | biome: Marine sediment; feature: Surficial sediment; material: Deep marine sediment; isolation source: Hadal surficial sediment | place: Pacific Ocean | collected 2014-05 | depth...
CCTTTGTTCGTGGCGTTGGGCTATCGGCCGCGGGATGCGGCGCTGTTGGCGCTGGCCGGGCAGTGCGCCGTGACCTGGGGCGCGCTGGCCATCGGCACGACGCTCGGCGCGGAGTTGACCGGGGTGCCGGCAGCCCGGCTCGGCCTATTGGCGGCGCCCCTGAGCCTGCCGCTTATCTTGATCTGTGGTGGCGCGGCGCTGTGGCTGACCGGCGGGGCGGCGGCGTTGCGCCGGAGCTGGCCCGAGATGCTGTTCTACGGCGGCCTGTTGGCGGCGGCGCTGGCCGCGGGCAGCCACTGGGTCGGGATCGAGGTGGCCGGCATGATTGGCGGCCTGGCGGTGGCCGGCGCCGGTTTTGCGATCAGCCGCGCTCTGGGCGGAGCTTTGGCGCCGCTGTTCGACCGGGCGTTCCTCCGCGCGGCCGCGCCGTTCGGGCTGCTGCTGCTGTTCCTGCTGGCAACCCGGCTCGTGCCACCCCTGCGCGAGGCGTTGGGCGGGATCGCGGTGCTGCGCGTTTCCGAACTCGGGTTCAGCCTGCCGTTCCTCTACCACCCGGGATTCTGGCTGGTCCTGACCGCGCTGGTCTCCGTGCCGTTGCTCGGGATCGGCCGCGGACGGCTGGCCGCGGTGGCGCGCGGCGCGCTCCGCCCGTGGCTGGTGGCGAGCTTGGCTGTGGCGGGTTTCCTGTGTTTCTCCCAGGTCATGGCCGCCTCGGGCATGACGCTCGCCTTGGCCGAGGCGGTTGCGGCGGCCACGGGGCGCGGCTACCTGCTGCTGTTGCCTTTGGTCGGCGGCCTGGGCGGTTTCCTGACCGCCAGCAACGCCGGCTCCAATGCCATGTTCGCCGGCTTCCAGGAGGCCATGTCCGCGCGCCTGGACCTGCCCGAGGATGTGGTGATTGCGGCCCAGAACGCGGCCGGGGCCAACACCACCCTGGCCTCGCCCGGGCGCGTGGTGCTGGCTGCCGCGGTCACCGGTTTGGCGGGCAAGGAGGGCACGCTGATGCGGCCGGCCCTGGGCTTGGCGGCAGGCGGCCTGATCGGCCTGGCCGCAGTGCTGTGGGTTTGGATCGGCTAGCGCCTTTGCAAAGCGCGCCGCCGCACGGCACCATGGCTCTTCGAACAACGCCAGGAGGCCGATTAACGCCAGGAGGACTGGATGGCCGGTTATATCATCGCCCGGATCGACGTGACCGATCCCGAGAAATACAAGAAATACACTGCCGTTACTCCGGGCTTGATCGCCAAATACGGTGGCCGCTTCGTCGTGCGCGGCGGCGAGACCGTGACCTTGGAGGGGCCGGAGGAAACCGGCCGGGTGGTGGTGATCGAGTTCGATTCCCTCGATCAAGCCAAGGTCTTCTACAATTCTGGCGACTATCAAGCCGCGATCGGGTTGCGCAAAGCCGCATCGACTGGACAGCTAATTGCGGTCGCAGGCGTCTGACAGTCGAATCGCAACCTAGGCCAAATCCATGAGCGGGCCGACTGCGTCATCGGCCGAGCCGGCTATGGGCGGACGGCAAGTTGCTGTGCTGTTTGCCGCCTATGGCGCCGTGGCGCTCTGGGGTGCGACTCCGCTCGCGACCAAAGTCGCGGTCGCCGGACTCGATCCGCTCGCCGTTGGCCTGCTGCGCACCCTGCTGGCCGGGATCGTGGCGTTGCCCCTGATTCTTCTCGGCCGGGTCAAGCCACCCAGGAGCGGCCGCGCGCGCGTGGACCTCGCGGTCTCCGCGCTCGGTGGTTTTGTGATCTTCCCACTGTTGTTCAGCTATGGCATTCAACTCACCACCGCGGGCCACGGCGCGCTGCTGCTCGGCATCCTGCCGGTGCTGACTGGGTTGATCGCCGCGGTGCTGGAGCGCCGCCTGCCTGGCGGGCGCTGGTGGTGGGGCTGCGCGATCGCGATCGCCGGCACCGCGTTTCTCGTCGGCGCGCGCTTCGATCTCTCCCTGGCGGACGGCAGTCTGCGCGGCGATCTGCTGGTGCTGGCCTCGGCGGTGGCGGCATCGGCGGGCTACGTGACCGGCGCGCGCGCGGCGCGCGAGACCGGGACCTGGGCGGTCACGCTTTGGGGCTTGGTGCTGGGCAGCTTTGTGTTGCTGCCAGCGTTGCCATTTGTCTTCGGTGAAGGCGAATTAGCCGCGGCGGGCGCGCTCGCCTGGGGCGCGGTGCTTTATATGGCGTTGCTGTCCTCGATCCTGGCCTATGCGGCCTGGTACTGGGCGCTCGGCCAGGGCGGCATCGGGCGCACCGGCTTGGCTCAGTTTGTCCAGCCCCTGGTCGGCGTGGCGCTCGCCGTGGCGCTGCTCGGCGAGGCCCTGACCTGGCCCATGGTGGCCGCCGCCATCGCGATCCTGGCCGGTGTCGCACTCGCCCGCGGCCGTGCCTGAGACACTGAACTCGTAAGGGAGAAATCGACATGAACGACATTCCGATCTATCAAGTGGACGCCTTCGCCTCGCAGGTTTTCGCCGGGAATCCGGCGGCGGTCTGCCCGCTCGACGCCTGGCTGCCCGATGCGGTCATGCAGTCGATCGCGCAGGAGAACAACCTCGCCGAGACGGCATTTCTGGTGCCCCACGGGCCAAGCTCGAAGGGCGACGCTGCCGAATACGATCTGCGCTGGTTCACGCCGGTCTACGAGGTCGATCTCTGCGGCCACGCAACCCTCGGCAGCGCCTACGTGGTCGCCAACCATCTGAATGGCGGCGCCACCGAGATGCGCTTCCACAGCCGCAGCGGCCTGCTCACGGTGACCCGCGAGGACGCGCTCTACACCCTGGACTTCCCGGTGCTGCCGCCCAAGCGGATCGACGACGACCCCGCGGTTGCCGATGCCTTGGGCGCGGCGCCCACGGAACTCTGGGATCAAATGGACATGATGGCGGTGTTCGGGAGCGAGGCCGAGATCGCCGCCCTCGCGCCCGACCTGGCCAAGCTCGCGGCCCTCGACACCCGCGGCCTCATCGCCACCGCACCCGGCGAGGCTTGCGATTTCGTGTCGCGCTTTTTCGCGCCGCGCGCCGGCATCCCGGAGGACCCGGTGACCGGATCGGCCCATTGCATCTCCACCCCCTACTGGGCCGAACGCCTGGGCAAGACAAAGATGCGCGCGCGCCAGATTTCGGCGCGCGGCGGTGCGCTCGAAGTCGAACTGCGCGGCGAGCGGGTGCTAATCTCCGGCCAGGTCGTGCCCTACATGGAGGGCCGCATCCGTGTCTGAACCGGCGGCCGGGATTCGGCCCGCCTCCGGCACCGAGGACATGGCAACCCTGCGGGCACTGGTCCTCGAGTACCGGGACTGGCTCCAGGTCGATCTCTGCTTTCAGGATTCCGAGGCCGAACTCGCGAGCCTGCCGGGCGCCTACGCGCCACCCAAGGGCGGCCTCTGGCTCGCCTATGTGGACGGCGAGTTGGCCGGTTGCATCGGATTCCGGCCACATGAGGGTGGCCCAAAGGCGAATGCGCCCGCTTGCGAGATGAAGCGCCTGTGGCTGCGCCCGGCCTATCGCGGCGTGGGATTGGGCCGGCGCCTGGCGGAAACCGGCATCGAATCGGCGTGCGCAGCAGGCTACCGCAGCATCTGCCTGGACACCCTCAGCTTCATGGACGCAGCACGCGCGCTCTACGCCGATCTCGGCTTTCACGAGATCCCCGCCTACTACCATAACCCCCTTGACGGCGTGCGCTACCTGGAACTGGACCTGAAAATAGGGGACAGTCCCCTTTAATTGTACGATAATACATAAAAATCAATATGTTATGATCTCATACTCGATGCGAGCTACGGTGTTTGCGGCCGTACTGGAAGAGACCGGCGCGCAGTTCCGTACGATCTCGATGCGGCCCGGCCGAATGGCGCGTGTGGGCACGCCGTTGCGGCCAAACCTGCGAAGATAGAGAAATTCTGTTCCGCTAAAGTTCTGAAATACATTGCGAAATCGGCGAAAAAAGGGGACTGTCCCCTATAAAATGGCCCCTATAAAATGGAGTTAGGGAAAACATGACCGAGCGGTACTGGGACGATTTCGAGGTCGGCGAGCGCTTTGTCGGTCCCGGCATTTCGCTGAGCGAGGCCCAGATCCTCGATTTCGCGCTGATGTACGACCCGCAACCGTTCCACATCGACCGCGAGGCGGCGGCCGAATCGCCCTTCGGCGGGCTGATCGCCAGCGGCTTCCAGACCCTCGCGATCGGTTTCCGCTCGTTCTACCAGACCGGCGCGATCAACCACGCCTCGATCGGCTCGCCCGGGATCGACGAGCTGCGCTGGCTCAAGCCGGTACGTCCGGGCGATACGCTCCACACAGAGGTCGAGGTCACGAGCAAGCGCGCGTCGAAGTCCAAGCCCGACCGCGGCGTCCTATATTTGGCGTGGGAGGTCAAGAATCAGACCGGCGAGACGGTCCTGACCCTGACCGGCTTGCACCTGCTGCGCCGCCGGCCCGAGTGAGGTGGAAGGGCGCGGCCGCCCCGCGTTGACGCGTTGCAGCATCGCTCCTAGAATCGCGCGCGTCGCGGCCCGGTTTCGCAAGGCTTGCCGCGATATTCCTGATTGAGGTCCCTGTCATGTCCAGCCCCCGTCCCAGGCCCCGTCCCAGCGTCCGGCCGCGCGATCCGCGTTTCTCCTCCGGTCCCTGCGCCAAGCGCCCGGGCTGGACCCCGGCGGCGCTCGACGATGGGTTTCTCGGCCGCTCGCACCGCGCGCCCGGGGGCAAGGCCAAGCTGGCCGAGGTGATCGCGCGCTCCCGCGACCTGCTCGGTATGCCCGCCGACACGCGGCTCGGCATCGTGCCGGCCTCGGACACCGGCGCGATGGAACTGGCGCTGTGGTCGCTTTTGGGCGCCCGCGGGGTCGATATGCTGGCTTGGGAGTCCTTCGGCAGGACCTGGGCGGCGGACGCGGCCGATCACCTCAAGCTCGGCGATCTGCGCGTGTTCGAGGCCGGCTACGGCGGGCTGCCGGATCTCGGCCAAGTCGATTTCGACCGCGACGTGGTGTTTACCTGGAACGGCACCACCTCCGGGGTCCGGGTGCCGCATGGCGATTGGATCGCGCCTGACCGTGCCGGCCTGACGATCTGCGATGCGACCTCGGCGGCCTTCGCCATGGAGCTGCCCTGGGACCGGCTCGACGTGGTCACCTGGTCGTGGCAGAAGGTGCTGGGCGGGGAGGCGGGCCACGGTATGCTCGCGCTGTCGCCGCGCGCGGTGGCGCGGCTCGAAAGCTATGTGCCGCCCTGGCCGCTGCCCAAGATCTTCCGCCTGACCAAGGACGGGAAATTGAACGAGGATGTCTTCGAGGGCACGACCCTCAACACGCCCTCCATGCTCTGCGTCGAGGACGCGCTGGATTCTCTGCGCTGGGCCGTGGAGGCAGGTGGCCGGCCGGCGCTGATCGCCCATTGCGAGCGCAACCTCGCGACTGTCGCGGCCTGGGTCGCGGCGCGGCCCTGGATCGAGTTTCTGGCCGAAGCGGCCGAGACCCGCTCGCCCACGTCGATCTGCCTCAAGATCGTCGATCCCTGGTTCCTCGGCCTCGACGAGGCCGGGCAGCGCGCCGCCGTCAAGCGCCTGGCCGGGTTGATCGAGGAAGCCGGCGCCGGCTTCGATCTGGCCGGCCACCGGGACGCGCCGCCGGGCCTGCGCATTTGGGGCGGGGCCACGGTCGCCGGCGCCGACCTCGAGGCGCTGCTGCCCTGGCTCGACTGGGCCTTCGACGAAATCCACCAGGAATAGCGAAATGCCCAAGGTATTGATCGCCGATAAGATGTCTTCCCAGGCCGCCGAGGTGTTCCGCGAGCGCGGCATCGAGGTCGAGATCGCCACCGGACTCGCGCCCGAGGAACTGATCGAAAGGATCGGCGCTTACGACGGGCTGGCGGTGCGCTCGGCGACCCAGGTGACCGAGGCGGCGATCGGGGCGGGGGCGAACCTCAAGGTCATCGGCCGCGCCGGTGTCGGGGTCGACCACATCGACATCGAAGCCGCGACCCGGCGCGGCATCGTGGTCATGAACGCCCCGAGCGGCAACGCGATCACCACCGCCGAGCACGCCATCGCCATGCTCTGCGCCCTCGCCCGCGAGATTCCGGCCGCGGACCGCTCGACCCGCGCCGGCAAGTGGGAAAAGTCGCGCTTCATGGGGGTCGAGTTGACCGGCAAGACCCTCGGCGTGATCGGCTGCGGAAATATCGGCGCGATCGTGGCCGAGCGCGGGCTCGGCCTGCGTTTGCGGGTGATCGCCCACGATCCCTACCTCTCGCCCGAACGCGCCCGCGACCTGGGCGTGGAAAAGGTCGGGTTCGACGCGCTGCTCGCGCGCGCCGACTTCATCACCCTCCATGTGCCCATGACCGAGGAAACCCGGGGCATGATCGATGCCGCCGCGCTGGCCAAGACCAAACGGGGCGTGCGCATCGTCAACTGCGCGCGCGGCGGCCTGGTGGTCGAGGAAGACCTCAAAGCGGCGATCGAATCGGGCCAGGTGGCGGGCGCCGCGCTCGATGTCTTCGAGGTCGAGCCGGCCCGCGACAACCCGCTGTTCGCTCTCGATCAGGTGGTGGCGACCCCGCATCTGGGGGCGGCGACCACCGAGGCGCAGGATAAGGTCGCGCTGCAAATTGCCGAGCAAATGTCCGATTACCTGCTGACCGGCGCCATCACCAACGCCATCAACATGCCCGCGCTCAGCGCCGAGGAGGCCGAGCGGCTCAAGCCGTACATGCGCCTGGCCGAGCTGCTGGGCAGCTTCGCCGGCCAGTTGACCCGAACCGGGCTCAAGAGCGTGAGCGTCGAATACGAGGGCGAGGCCGCCGCGCTCAACTGCCGGCCCCTGACTCAGATCGCGCTGACCGGCCTGCTGCGGCCGATCCTGGACAATGTCAACATGGTCTCCGCGCCGGTGCTGGCGCGTCAGCGCAACATCGACGTGACCGAAATGAAACACGAGCGCGACTGCGACTACCAAACCCTGATCCGATTAACCGTGACCACGGAACGGGGACCGCGCTCGGTGTCCGGCACGCTGTTCGGCGGCACCAAGCCTCGGCTGGTCGAGATCAAGGGCATCGAGATCGAAGCCGAGCTCGGGCCCCACATGCTTTACATCACCAATGAGGACCGCCCCGGCCTGATCGGTGCGCTCGGCAAGACCTTGGGCGACGCGGATGTCAATATCGCCACCTTCCACCTGGGCCGGGCCGAGCGCGGCGCCGAGGCGATCGCGCTGCTCGAGGTCGACCAGCCCATATCGGCGGAGGTGCTCGCGAAGGTCCGCGCGCTCCCCCATATCAAGCAAGCCGCCGCGATGCGGTTTTAGTGCGGTGCGCCAAGCCATCGCGGGTCTTCTGGCGGCCGTCGTTTTACTGGCCTGGGTGACGCCCGCCATTGCACAGAACTTCGAGGCGCTGGGCATTCGGGTCGTGGAGCGGCCCGGCGCCGCCGCGGACGCCTTTCCCGATCGCGTTAACCTTCTGCCCTCGGGCGATGCCCTGCCGGATGGCGCCTACGCCATTGGCATTCACGATATCGCCGGGGCTTGGCTGATCGAACCGACGGCGCGCTACGACCACGCTGTGCTCGGCGACGCCATCGAGGCGGGCGGCCTGCGGGTCCGGCTGCGCGACGGCGGCGAGCTCGATTATCGCCTGCCGGCCGATTCCGTGTTCGAGGCCTTGCGGCCCTGGGTCCTCGACCTCGACGGCGACGGCCGCGACGAAATCGTCGTGGTGCGTTCTTACCTCGACGCCGGGGCGGCGCTCGCGGTCTACGGGATCCGGGACGGCGAGATCGTCTGGCTCGCCGAGACCGACCCCATCGGCCGCCCCTATCGTTGGTTGAACCCGGCCGGGGTCGGCGACTTCGACGGCGACGGCGGGTTAGAGCTCGCCTACGTCGAGACCCCGCACATCGGCGGCATTCTGCACATCCTGTCGTTCGACGGCGGCCGCTGGCACCGCGAAGGCTCGCTCCCGGGCTTCTCCAATCACGCCATGGGCTCGCGTGCGCTCGGCCTTGCAGCGGTGCGCGATCTCGACGGCGACGGCGCCGAGGACCTGCTGCTGCCCGCGGCCGGGCGGCGCAGGCTGCGGATCGTCTCCTTCGCCGGCGGCAACTTCCGGGAGCTCGGTGAGATCAGCCACCGCGCGGCCATCGTCACCGATTTCCAGGTTCATGACCGCGACGGCAACGGCCGCCCGGACATCGCCTATGGCCTGGCGGACGGGACTCTGGTGGAACTGTTGCGCTAATATGGGATCGATCCATGAGGACTCCCGAACCATGACCCCTTGCCCCTGTGGCTCCGGCCAAGAGCTTGACGACTGTTGCGGCGCGGTTATTGCCGGTGCAATCGCCCCGACTGCCGAGGCGTTGATGCGCGCGCGCTATTCGGCCTTCACGCTGGGTCACATCGATTATCTTGCCGACACCTTGGCGCCCGAAGCTCGCGGCGACTTCGACCCCATCGAGGCGGGCAACACGGCGAGCAAAGCGGCTTGGCAGGGCCTGGAGGTCCGCGCCATCACCGATGGCGGCCCAGATGACGAGACCGGCTCGGTGGAGTTCGTGGCCCGCTTCCGCTTGAACGGAGAGCCGCGGGTTCATCATGAGTTGGCGCAGTTTCGCCGCGAGCAGGGGCGTTGGGTCTGTTCGGGCGGGGACATGAACCCGAAGGGGCCGCCACGTCAGGTCGTCAAGGTCGGCCGCAACGACCCCTGTCCTTGCGGTTCGGGCAAGAAATACAAGAAGTGCTGTGGCGCCTGATGGAGCGGCGGTTTCATTGTACGGCCTGCGGCAAATGTTGTTTCGGATGGTTGCCTCTGAGCCTCGACGACGCCATCGCCAATGCGGGCCGGTTCCCCCTGGCGATGATCTGGACCACCCTGCGCCAGGGGACCAGGTCCTTCGCGCTCAACGCGGAACTGGGCACCACCGTCGAACTTCGAAATCGCAAACGGATCGCATTGCAGATTGCGCCCACGGCCTACATACCGCCCGCGTTTCCCTGCCCTGCGCTGGCGCCCGACGGCCTCTGCGGCATCCATGCCGATAAACCGGCCCGCTGCCGGACCATGCCGTTCTCGCCCTATCGGGAGGAAAACGACCAGGCCGATTTGCTGGTTCCCAAGCCGGGGTGGCTGTGCGACACCACGGCCGCCGCGCCGGTCGTCTACCGGGACAAGAAAGTGGTTTTACGCGAGGATTTCGATCGCGAACGGCGCGCGCTTCGGGCTCAGGCGGCCACCCTGCGCGCCTACGCCGATGCGCTGGTGACCAACCCCGATGTGGCGGCTGCGGTCGAGAAGGCAGCCAGGAAGCCGAGGGGCGGCTGGGTCGTGCTCAACTTCAGCGCCATTCTACCCCGGCTAGAGCAAGTCGACGCGGCCGCCTTTTCCAGATCCCAACTCCCCGTGCTGACCGAATTCGCAGATCGGACCGCTGGAATTGCCGGGCTGGCGGACTATCACCGCTATTACCTCGACAATGCCGCGGGGATGACACGATTTTTGGAACGCATTGGATAGTCCAGCGGGTTATGGAAAATCGGGCGCCGCGGCCCCATCTGTTCCAGGGATAACAACCGAGGATCGGGCCATGAGCCAGTCGAACCCCCCTGGTGAGGCCGAGGTCCGGGCGCCGCTGAACTTCATCGTGCCCCAGGACTCCAAGCCGAGCTTTCACAGCGCCGCCTTGACCGGCGGTGAGCCGAAGGTGTTCTTCGAGATCGAGGCGCGCGAAGTGACGATCCGGGACATGCGCCCGCTCGCCGGCGAGTTGTCGCTGGACCGTCAAGGTTTCGAACTGCGTCACCATGAAACGGCGGTCGACGATCTCTACGACGACGCGGCGATCGCGGACGTCTATGAGGCCGAACTCGAAGCCCTGCTGAAAGCGGCGACCGGCGCGGACCGTGTCGCCATATTCGACCACACCCGCCGCTCGGACGCGGCCAGCGGCGCCGACAACCCGGACGGGCCGCGCGGACCGGCGAGCCGCGTGCATGTCGATTACACCGTCGCCTCCGGCCCGGTCCGCGCCGCCGATGCCCTCGGCGCCGGGGAAGTCGAAAGCATTCTCGCCGCGGGCGGGCGGATCGTCCAAGTCAACGTGTGGCGCCCGATCGTCGGACCCGTGCAACGCACGCCGCTCGCGGTGGCGGATGCCGAAAGCGTCCGGACCGAGGAACTGGTCGCCACCGATCAAGTGTTCCCCGACCGCGTCGGCGAGATTTACATGCTCGCCTACGGCGCGGCGCAGCGCTGGTACTGGGCGCCGCGCATCGAGCGGGACGAAGTCATATTGATCAAGAGTTGGGACAGTCTGGACGACGGCCGGGCCAGATTCACGCCGCACGGCGCCTTCCCGCTTTCCAGCCAAAGCCCAGACGCACCGGCGCGCGAGAGCATCGAATCCCGAACCTATCTGGTCTTCGAGGGCTGAGATTCTATCTCTGCCGCCACCCGCCGCGCCAGGACCACGAGGCGGCGGACGCCGGCCATGGAGAGCACCACCGCCGCGGTGAAAACATAGAGCCCGGCGTGGGTGGTGACGTCGCTGACGATCGATATCTGTATGGCGACGATGGTCAGCGCGACCACGAAAACATCGAGCATGGACCAGCGGCCGAAGGTTTCGAGCCAACCGAGCAGCCCGGCCAGATCGGGTCCGCGGCTATCGGCGCCATACCACAGGGTCAGCGCGACCAGCATCTTGAGCGCCGGGAAGGCGACCGAGAAGGCCAACACCACCACGCAGAGGAAAATATTTCCGCTGTCCCAGAGTTGCCGCGCGCCGGTGAGGATCGAGACTTCTTCCGCGAAGAACACCAACTTGTGGACGGTCATGATCGGCAGGGTCCAGCCGGCCACCAGGAGCCCGCTCACCGCCATGAAATAGAGGCCGAGCCA
>SMVB01015807.1_pt1 | contig 10911 bp, 8 predicted proteins | sample 2456461 | NCBI WGS metagenome assembly SMVB01 (sample SAMN11095934, study PRJNA526329) | marine sediment metagenome | biome: Marine sediment; feature: Surficial sediment; material: Deep marine sediment; isolation source: Hadal surficial sediment | place: Pacific Ocean | collected 2014-05 | depth 0-1...
CGCGGATGGCGGAACAAACGGCCGTCTTGCCGCGTTCAAGAAGCGATTGCCGAAGCCGTTGGCCACTCTGGAGGGCAGCCAGATCCAGTTCGACCGGTCAGTTCTTACCTTGACCGGCCCTGCAGGCGATGCGACGCGGGCGGCGTTCTTCGGGATCGACCGGCCGGGCGTCGAGTTCGGGGCCGCCGAGGTGACGGTCGGTGACGGCCGTTTTCGCGTGGTTGTCCCGGTGACGCTGGCCCCGCAGAACACCGGCGGCAGGCCGATGGCCGTCGGCGGCCTTGTCACGCTGGGGAAGGAAGCTGATGATCCGTCCTACGATTTCGTGATCGAGACGAATACCCTACCTGGCTTGAGCAAGCCATAAACCTCTGGTTCTATCGGAGTCCAAGATGATGAAGGCACGCACACTGTTGGCAACGATCGGTCTCGGCACCGCCGTGGTGATCCTGGCGGTGTCCGCAACCGCGATGGCCGGCGACGGCAAGACCCTGAAGATCGGCGACCCCGCCCCCAACTTCACGCTCACGGACACGACCGGCAAGAAGCGGTCGCTCTCCGAGTACGCGGGCAGGATCGTCGTCCTCGAATGGACGAACACGGAATGTCCCGTCGTACAGCGGTGCTACAAGAAGAACACCATCCAGGAGACGGTCGGTCACGTGAAGAAGCTCGACAAGGACGTCGTCTGGCTGGCCATTAACTCGACCAACCACACGAACAACAAGCAGAACGTGACCTGGATCAAGCGGTACGAGTTGAACTACCCGATCCTCCTGGACATCGACGGCACCGTCGGCCACGAGTACGACGCCCGTCGGACGCCGCACATGTTCGTGATCGACAAGGCCGGCATCCTCCGGTACCACGGTGCGCTCGACAGCGCCTACGACAAGCCGAAGCCCGACAAGCCGGTGAACTACGTTGTCAACGCTGTGCAGCAGCTGGTCGGCGGCGAAACCGTCGCGCCGTATTACATCAAGCCGTACGGTTGCTCGGTGAAGTACAAGAGGTAGAGCGACAAAGCGACGCTTCCTACTGCAGATTCACTGGCATCAAGACGTATGTGAAGTCGTTGCCGGTCTTCAGGACGCCCGGTTTATTCGGGCCTTTCAGCTCAATCGTGATCGGGCCGCTATCGATGACGTTCAGCGCATCGGTAATGAATCCGGGGTTAAAGCCGATTTCCACAGGATCGCCCTGGTAGTCATCGAGTTTGACCTCGACGGTCGCTTCACCCATCTCCGGAGCGCGGCTGGTGAGGATGAGCTTGTCTGCGGCGAAGCTCAGCCGCACGCCCTTGGATTCCTCGTTGGTCAGCAGTGCCGCCCGTCGGACCGCGCTGCCGAGCGTCTCTGCGTCGAACGTGACCTTCTTGTCCTGCTCCTTTGGCACGACGTCATCGAAGGGCGGGAACGCGCCTTCGACGAGGTTGCTCGAGAGCACCGCCGTCTCACCCGGCGTGTCGCCGCCGCCGAATGCGAACAGCACCTGGTTGTCGTCGATGGCCATCCGGACCGTTGCATCCGGATCATTGACGAGTTTCAACGCCAGCTTCAGAGCCTTGGTGGGCACGATGCAACTGCGGTCGTCGGTTCCCTTGGCGGGGCCGACCGCCATGGCCAGACGCCTGCCGTCGGTTGCCACAAGCCGCAGCTTGGAGCCGGATCGCTCGAAGAGCACGCCGTTGATGGCGTAACGGCTGTGTTCCACCGCCGCGGCGAACAGCGTGCGTGAGATCAGCGTCTGCAGGACACGCGCGTTGATTTCGCAATCGACGGTGGCGTCGGAGAAGTCGCGGACGGGCGGGAATTCCTTGGGGTCGTAGCCGAAGACCTTGAAGTGCGACCCGCTGCCGCGGATGTGTACCGCGTGGTCTTCGGTCTCGATCGTCAGTGTCGGATCATCGCACGCTCGGGCGATCTGGCTCAGCTTGTCGGCCGGGATCGCGGCCTCGCCCTCCTCGATGACATCGACCTCGGTGATGCCGATACGCAGACCGACCTCGAGATCGGTCGCGCTGATGACAAGCCCGGCCGGATCGGCGTTGGACGCGGTCAGCTTCAGGCACTTCAGGACGGGGGTCGGGGTCCGGGTTGCCACGATGGCGCCGGCAGTGTTCACGGCGTCAACCAGGGCAGCACGATCGCAGATCACCTTCATACGGATCTTCCCTTCCCAAAGGTGGTAGTTGACCGGAAGTGTACCAACCACCGGTCGGGACGTGCCTGAAAGGGCCGGGGCGGTGGATGGCCTGACGCTTGCGTGAGGCAAATCGAACCGCTTCGGACGCCCTCCGGGACTACGGGCGAACTTGCCGCCGCGCGCTCGGCCGGGCCGCCCGTTTGCCTCCAGGCCCGGTCCATGCGATACTTCGGGGTTCGGCGAAGGAGGGGGAATCCTCCTTGCTGTCACCGAAAGGAAGACGATGTCTTTTGAAGCTGCGGTACACGCGAAGGCCATTCAGCTGGACCATCTCTGCCTCGACATGTGCGCCGAGGCAGGCAGCGGCCATCCGTCCAGCGGATTGTCCCTCGGTCAGATCGTGACCGTGCTCATGTACCACTCGATGCGGTGGCTGCCCGACCATCCCCGGTACCCGACCTCTGACCGGCTGGTGCTCTCCGAGGGCCATGCCGTTCCCATCATCTACGCGGCCCTGGCGGACCTTGGGGCCGCGGTCGGCAAGGGTGACCAGCTGCATCCGCTGACGGCCGACGACCTGATGGCGTTCCGCGACACCGAATCGTGCCTCGACGGCCACCCCAACCCGATGGAGGGGATTCCTTTCTTTGATGCCGCGACAGGCTCGCTGGGCCAGGGGCTCTCGGTTGCGGCCGGGCTCGGCGTGGTGGCCAGACGCGACGCGCTGGACAAGCGTGTCTACTGCATTATCGGTGACGGGGAGTCGCGGGAGGGGCAGATCTGGGAGGCCGTCGACTTCATGATGGACCATGGGCTCGGCAACGTGCTGCCGATCTTCAACTGCAACGGGTATGGGCAGGCGGACAAGGTCAGCCCGCAGCAGTCGCCCGAGCGGCTCGTCGCCAAGCTCGAAGCCGCCGGCATCGAGACCAGGACGATCGACGGCCACGCACCCGACGCCATCCGCGAGGCCTTCGAGCGGTTCGTCGAGGTGTCCGCAGGCGACAAACCGATGGCGGTCGTCGCGACGACCATAAAGGGATGGGGTGCCACGAGCCTCCAGGGTGGTGGTTGGCACGGCAAGCCCGCGATCGGCGAGGCGCTGGACCTGGCCCACAACGAACTGAACGCCGCCGGTGTCGGACTCACCTCGGCGCTGGCAAGCGACGAGCTGAGGATCTATCCGCCAACCGAGCACGAGCCGGTCGTGGTCCAGACCACCGATCCGATCGGTTTCGGCGAGGCGATGAAGCTGTACGACATGGAGAGCATCCTGCGGGGCGGGCGGTTCGCCACCCGCCGGGCATACGGGCTCGCGCTCCGCGTGCTCGGACACGCCAACCCCAATGTCTATGTTCTCGACGGCGACGTCGGCAACTCGACGTTCGCGGAGTGGTTCGCCGACGATGAGCCGCTGTCGAGCCGTTTCCTGGAGTGCAAGATCGCCGAGCAGAACATGTTCTCCGTTGCGGTCGGGCTTGCCGCCAGCGGCAAGATCCCCTTCTGCTCCACGTTCGGGAAGTTCGTGGCCCGCGGCTATGACCAGATCGAGATGGCGATCTATTCCGGCGCGAACATCAAGATCGTCGGGAGCCACTGCGGTATCTCGCTGGCGGCGGACGGGCCGAGCCAGATGGCGCTCTCGGACGTCGCATGGTTCCGGGCGTGGACGACGATCCACAACCACCACGGCCAGCCTGCGTGCTACCTCATCCAGCCCGCCGACGGGTACGCGGCGTACGCGCTGACGATGCGGATGGCCGAGCACGATGGTGTCTGCTACATGCGGACGGTGCGTCCCGACGTCGAGTTCATCTACAACGAGTCCGTCGAGTTTGAGCTCGGCAAGTTCGAAGTGCTCACCCAGGGCCGCGATCTGCTCATCGTTACGGCTGGCTACATGGTCCACGAGTGCAACAAGACGCTCGACGCCCTGGACAAGGCCGGCATCGACGCCTCGCTGGTCGACCTGTATTCGATGCCCTTCGATGCCGAAGCGCTGCTGGACCTTGCCAACGCCAACGGCGGCAACATCCTGACGGTGGAAGACAACTACGGTGCCGGGATCGGCTCCGCCGTGGCGGACATCGTGACCGAATCCGGTGACGCCTTCACGATCGAGCAGCTTGTCGTACGCCGGATTCCCAAGTCCGCCCGCAGTGAAGAGGACATCCTCAAACAGTGCGGTCTGCATCACAGCACGATCACGAAGAAGGCCGCGGCGATGCTGGGGGTCGTGGGGGTCTGAGGAAGAAGTTCTCTGCCAGCTTCCACGCCGCGTCCGAGTGGCGGTCAACCACCCGAACAGCGTCCTGGTCGACAGTGATCCGAAACACATCGGCGTCGGTCGGGAAGACACAGGGCGCGTCGGTTGCCTCGGCACGGCTGGGATCGCTTTGTTGCCACTGTTGGCGTTGCGGACGGCAGTAGCGTTCGAGGGCGGCAGCGTCAGGCTCGCTGGTTATCCACGTGAACTCGCCGTCCAGCTCGGACAACGCGATCAGCCGGATATCCGTCACACGCGGCTTGTCCAACGCCCAGTTCACGAACCATCCCCGGTACTCGACCAGCCCCACGAGATACACGAACCAGCTGCGGTCGGCGATATTCCGGTGACCAAGCAGCACGCCGTTGGCGTCGGTGCGTCGCGGCGCGATGAACGGGAAGCCCGCCGTCGTCGCACCGATGAGTCCGAAGTCGCTCTCGGACGGCGGGCGGTCGGTACGACGCAGCACGTTGAGGTCGCCGTGGCCCTGTTCGGTGACATACTGCTCCAGCGACGATCGCCAGGACTCGATCGCGGTGGGCGTCGTGCAGCCGGTCGTCGGGAGGATGACTGCCGTGGCGATCGCGATTCGTGCCGAAGCGCGTACCACTACCGAGTATCCCCCGGCCCACCCCCCCGCCACGCCGACGATCGCATCAACAGCACCGCCACCGAGTGACCCCCTGCGGCGGCCAGATCGATGGGAGACTCGCCGTTGCGGTTGCGGGCGGTGGTGTCCGCCCCCGACGCGAGCAGCAGCTTGATCAGCGGCGTGCAGGTCGCGAAGGCGGCCTCGTGCAGTGGCAGCGAACCGAAGCGATTGGACGTGTTGACGTTCACGCCGTGGGCGATCAGCTCGGCGGCGACCGCCTCGTGCCCGTATCGGGCGCTCACGTGCAGCGGCGTCGAGCCGTAATTGTCGGCGGTGTCGGCGTCGGCCCCGGCGTCGAGCAACGCCCGGACGAGGACCAGCCGGCCGTCGCGTGCCGCGTCGTGCAGCGGCGTCACGCCGAACTCGTCCCGCGCGTCGAGCGCTGCGCCGTGATCGACCAGGAGTCTCAACGATGCCGGCTGGCGCCCGCGGACGGCGAAGTGCAGCGGCGTGGTGTTGAAGTTCGCCCGCGCATTGACCGCCGCGCCCTCGGCGAGCACTGCCTCCATCAGATAGTCCTGCCCCCACATCGCCGCGCGATGCAGCGGGGTCTCGCCGGCATGGTCCGCCGCGTCGATGTCGGCACCGCTGTCGATGAGCGACGCGACGGTCCCCGGTTCGGTGTATCGCGCCGCCCAGTGCAGCGGCGTGCGCCCGCGATTGTCGGTTGCGTTGACGTGCGCTCCACGGTCGATCAGCAATGCGACGACTGCCGGGTGCTCGATCGCACGGTGCAGCGGCGTGGCCCCCTTGTCGTTGGCCATGTTGACCGACGCGCCTCGATCCAGCAGCAGTCCGGCCAGACCGACCTGCCCCGCTGCCGCCGCCAGCTGCAGCGCCGAGCTGCCCCACTCGGCGGACCCGGACTCGAGCGATCGGACCGGCTCGTCGACGGGCGTACCGGCATCGAGCGCCGCGAATACCAGTTCGCGATCGTTTATGACGACGCCCCAGTGCAGCGGCGTGTACCCGATGGCGCTGCGTTCATCAGGGGCTTGCGGCGCTTCGCCGAAGCAGGTGTTGCCGATCCCGACCACCTCGTCGTGCGTCCCCTGGTGGCCGTAATCCTCGCCGTACCACGTGGAGAGCTCCACCATCAGCGTGTTGAAGTACGCCGGTGTCCGGCGGTTGCCGTTGTCGTCGGCGTAGAAGTCGAGGATCCGCTGGCTTCGCATCCGCACGACCCGACGAACTTTGTCCTGCATACCGGGCACAAAGAGACCCGGGTTGAGCGCCTCGTTCCAGTGATCGGAAACGAACCACGAGAAGAAGTCCGAGTCGGGGCGGACGTGCGGGCTGATCGCCCAGAAGTCCCCGTGTCGTACGACGATGGGGGGCCGCATGACGCCCTTGATCCGGACCGCCTGGGTGAGGTTGATGTAGAACTTCATCCCCGCGTAGTTCGACGACAGGTCGGCGTTGGAGTAGATACCCGCCGAGAGGTAGCCCAGCATGCCCTCCTCACCCAGGACCAGGCCCTTGGTGCCCACTGCCATCACCTTTGCGTGCGCCTGGGCCTCGGTGTCGCCCGCGTTGAGTGCGTCGCGGCGGATCCTGTAGTACACGTAGCCCATGTCTGTGAAGTGGCCGATCTTGTCCGGACCGATGTAGGTGCCGAACGCGTCCATCATGCAGGCGTGAAAGATCCGCCACAGCTGCCGGATATCAAGCGGGTGATACACGCCCGTGAACACGTTGTGGATCGACTCCCAGTAGCCGATCACCCTGCCCGGGTGCTTGCGTCGCATCGCCTGGTCGCCGTGGACCATCTTCTCGACGCGGTCGATCATGAACCACGCCGCGGCGTACTGGTTGTAGACGGTGTCGATGAGCGTTTCCGGAGACTGCAGGTACTCGATGAACCGCCGCCCGCGTCGGGCTTCCAACGCGCGGTGGATCCGAGTGTTGAGTTCGTTCACCGCGTCTTCGATCCCGTCGTAGAAGATCGCTGTCAGCTCGTCCCCGACATCGGCGAAGACCTTGCCGGTCGGGACCGTGAACTGGTCGGTCTCATGTGCGGCGACCGGTGCGCAGAAGGCGATCACGACGACTGCAGCCGCGAGCCACCCGGCTCCACCTGGTCCGCCACGAGGCGGTGTGAATTGCATCAACCTGCCCTCCCGGAACATCTCAGTATAAGGGGCTCTACCAGGTGTTCTTGGGAATGACTTATCGGTCCTTGCTGCCGTGCCCCGACGTCAAGTCCATGTGGGTGAGCACGCGGTCCGCGAGGTTCTCGACGGAGAAGTAGGCTGCGACCTTCGGCCCGGCCTCGGACAGCCGGTTGTAGAGTTTGTCGTCGGTGACAACGCGTTGGATCTGCGTGGCCAGGTCGGCCGAGTCCCACGTCCGGAACCGCAGCCCGCCGACGGCGCCGTTTGCCTCGATGGCTGATGCGATGCCGCCATAGTCCGGCACGATGGCAGGCGTCCGGTGTGCCTGTGCCTCGACCGCGACCATCCCGAACGGCTCGCGGTGAACCGAGGGGTACACGATGCACCGGCTCGCCGTAAACAGTGCCGAGCGGATCTCGTCCGACACCATCTCACGCCACAACACGTCGCACCTCAGATCGATGGCCAGCTGGCGGCAGATGTCGCCGTAGTGACTGCCGAAGAGCGTCGGCCCGCAGATAGCGAGCTGGAGGTCGAGACCGCGCCGCCGGAGAATACTGACCGCATACAGGAGCAGGTCGATGCCTTTCTCGGTGTCGCGTCGACCGAGGTAGGTGACCAGCGGTACGTTGCGGCGGAACCCGCGCAGACGCGACGCGAGAAGCTCGACCGCCGCCTCGCGGTCGCATGTAACGTCTACCGGGATACCGGGCGGAATCGCCCGCAGCGAGGATTCCGGCACGCCGATGTCCTCGACGACCCGCTTGAGATAGTCCTCGCTGACGGCGATTGCGGGCCAATCCGATTCCTCGACGGCGTTGACGAGCCGGGTGTCCAGCTCGCGCTCGCGGTCGATGAGTTTGGCGTACTTCACGTACAGTTCGTAACCTTGGAAGGTCACCAGGTACTTCAGACCCGGGACATGCCGCCGGGCGGCGATCGCCCACGGGCACAGGATGCTCAGCATGGGCAGCATGTGGGTGATCCGGGCGTCGGCAACGCTTCGTGCAAAACCACGGATCAGACGTTGGTCGCCGTCGACCGAATCGCACACCCGTCGCACGAGACCCTTCATGACGCGGTCCTGCAAGTACTGCCGCTTCTGCAGCCAACGCAGGCGGTTCTTCTCGTGCAGGATCCTGGTCAGTAGTTTCCCGAACGCGTCGGCAATACGGCTGCCCCGCCGCGACGACGAATACCGGAAACCGTGAAAGAGCCAGTGCTGCCGGATCTTCGCCGACAGCGGCGACGAGCGGCGCCGGTCGACGGCCCACCAGACATGGACCGTGTAGCCGCGGTCGGCAAGCTCGTTGGCGAGCCGGATGTCACGCACGAGCGCGCCGGTCAGCGGACCGCCCAGCAACAGGAAACCGAAGACCGGTTCCGTCACGGGCGGCGTGTTGGCCTCTTTGTTGTTCGGCATCCGTGGGGCCGCCGGTGTGGCGGACGGGCAGGGTACCATGGGTGGCACCTGAATCCGAACTACCCCGCACTCGCGCCCGTACCCAAGCCATGCAAGCCGCGTCGAATATGAAGGCGATTGCCACTCTGGCCGCAGCCTGGACACTCACCGGGTGTGACCAGTACATCACGACCTCGAGCCGTGACACCGGCCGCGTGACGCCGACGCAGGTCGCGGCGCCGAGCGTTCGTGATCGCCTCGCCCAGGCCCAGGCCGCCGAGCGGGCCGGTGAGTACGAGATCGCGCTGGCCGTCTTCCGGCAGATCCTCGCCCGGAACCCGACGATCGCCACCGCCTACATCGGCATCGGCGAGATCTACATGATCCAGCAGGACTACGACGCTGCCGAGCCGGTACTCGCACGGGCCGCGCGGCTCGAACCGCGGAACTTCGATGCCCAGTTCGGTCACGGCCGCGCGTTACAGATGCTCGATCGGTTCATCGAGGCCGTCAGGGCGTACCACCGCGCGCTGACGATCCGGCCCGACAGCCTCGACGCCAACCAGCACATCGCCACGACGTATATCCAGATGGGCGAGCCGTCCAGCGCCCTGATCTTCGCCGAGAAAGCCGTCGAGATCGATCCGGCCAGCGGTCCGGCGCGGGTGAACCTCGCCGCGATCTACAAGGACATCGGGCGCACGGCAGAAGCGATCCGCCAGTACGAAGCGGCGGTCGAACTCATGGAGCCGACCCCGCCGCTGCTGTTGAGCCTGATCGCGGCGCTGGCGAATGAGAAGCGATACGTCGACGCCAGGAACACCGCGGAATACCTCGTCAAGCTCGACCCGTCGGCGCGTGCGTGGGAGCGGCTCGGCTGGTGCACGTTCAGGCTCGGTTCTTACCAGCAGTCGATCGAGGCGTATCGCGAGTCGGTGCAGGTCGACCCGTTCTACTGGCCGGCGCTCAACGGCATCGGCTGCAATGCGCTGAACACGTGGCTGTTGTCCGGCAAGACGGACGGTCCGGCCTTCCTGGAGGCGCGTCAGGCTCTCCGCCGATCCCTGCGGGCCAATCCCGACCAGCAGAAAGTGATCTCGCTGCTGTCCCAGTACGGCAGCCGATAGGCTGTTCCTCATGTCTGACGCCAAGCTGCTCGAGACATTCCCGACCCCGGCGATGACGCCGTTCGTTATCGAACACGTCGCCGAGGAATTCACATCACTGTGCCCCAAGACCGGCCAGCCCGACTTCGGACGGGTGATCGTGCGTTACTGCCCCGCAGCATCGTGCATCGAGCTCAAGAGCCTCAAGCTGTACCTGCAGTCGTACCGGGACGAGGGCGCCTTCTACGAGTCCGTGACAAATACCATCCGCGATCACCTGGCGACGGCCCTGAGTCCGTCGTGGCTTCAGGTTGTGACCGAGTGGCGGACCCGTGGCGGAATCCACTCCCGCCTCATCGCGACCACCGGAGACGTCCCCGCCGAGTGGGCGCGGGGCTGAAGAAAAAAGAGCTCCGAGCTCTTTTTTCAGCCTATTCTGTCCTTGTCCGCGCACAGTCGTGCGAGCGGAATGAAGGAAGGGGCTCCAGTGCTGAATCGATTCTTCGCAGCCCTGCTGCTGGGTCCTGTCGGCGCGGTGGTCGCGCAGACGGACATCGCCGATCCCGGATACTTCACACACGCGCAGCTGACGGAACGGGCGCGGCAACTCGGCTCCGACGCCGGCGACGCGTGCACCGTCGAGTCCATCGGCACCAGCCGCGAAGGGCGAGAGATCCTCGGTCTGCGGCTGGCGCTGCCCGGTGCCGTCGAGCCCGGACGCAGGCCGGCCCTGCTGCTGGTCGCCAACATCGACGGTGATCACCTCGTCGGCAGCTCGGTTGCGTTCGGTGTCGCCGAACGACTCCTGTCGATGGCCGACGCCGGTGACGAGGCCGCGGTTGCGTTTCTCACCGGTCACACGCTGTACGTCGTGCCGCGTGTCAACCCGGATGCCGCGGAGCGGTTCTTTGCCGACGTCCGGTCCGATCGGCGACGCAACATGCGCCCCGACGATCGCGACCGCGACGGCGCGCTCGACGAGGACGGGCCCAACGACCTCAACGGCGACGGTCTGATCACGATGATGCGTGTCTTGGATCCGGAAAAGGCGGACCGCATGGCCGACGCCGGCGAGCCGCGGCTGGACGTGAAGCCCGACCGCGACAAGGGCGAGCGCGCGAGCTTCGTCCTGTACACCGAGGGTGTCGACGACGACGGTGACAACGAGCACGGCGAAGACGACCGCGGCGGTGTGGACCTGAATATGAACTTCATGCACGGGTACA
>SMVB01099377.1_pt1 | contig 10903 bp, 8 predicted proteins | sample 2456461 | NCBI WGS metagenome assembly SMVB01 (sample SAMN11095934, study PRJNA526329) | marine sediment metagenome | biome: Marine sediment; feature: Surficial sediment; material: Deep marine sediment; isolation source: Hadal surficial sediment | place: Pacific Ocean | collected 2014-05 | depth 0-1...
AGGCGTAGGCCTTCAAAGGCTTGGGGTGACGTCACCTCGTGAATCAGGTGGAGATCGATGTACAGGAGATCCGGCCGACCGGTCTCTCGCACGACCACGTGTTCGTCCCAAACTTTCTCGAAGAGGGTCCGGGGCTTCCCTGTGACGGCTTCCGACGGAGCGCGCACTCCGCCTTCCGTCATACCGACGCCCCTACGTGAGCTTGCCCACCGTTCATGGCGATCATGATTGCCGGTCCGGGTGAGGATTGGAGAGAGCCTGAGCGACCGCACGGCCGAACGCGCCCGTGCCCACCACCCGAGTGCCAGGTGCTTCCAAATCGGGCGTTCGCAGGCCGCTTGACAGCACGTCCGCGATCGCGGCGTCCACGGCGTTCGCCTCGTGGGACAAGCCATAGGTATGGCGCAGCATCAATCCCGCCGATCGGATCGCGCCGATGGGATTCGCCAGGTCGCGTCCCGCGAGGTCGGGCGCCGACCCATGCACGGGCTCGTAGAGACCCGTCCTGCCTCCGATGCTCGCAGAGGCGAGGACGCCCATGGAACCGGTCAGGGCGGCGCCTTCGTCGCTCAGCACGTCGCCAAACAGGTTGGGCGCCAAGATGACGTCGAAGTCCCGTGAGCGCGTAATCAACTCCATGGCTGCCCGGTCCACGAGCATGTGAGACAGGGACACCTCCGGGTACTCAGGTGACATCGCCGTCACGGTCTCGCGCCAGAGACGAGACGACTCCAGGACGTTCGCCTTGTCGATGGATGTGAGCCGGCCCTGCCGTTCACCGGCTGCCTCGAACGCGACCCGGGCGATCCGACGGATCTCTTCCTGGTCATAGGCCATCGTGTCGAAAGCCATCACGCCACCGGGACCGTCCTTCCTGCCCCGCGGTTCGCCGAAGTAGATCCCGCCGATGAGCTCGCGAACGATGAGGATGTCGGTGCCTTCGACGAGATCTCGGCGGACCGCCGACACGTCGAGGAGGGCGTCGTCCACCTTGATCGGACGGAGATTGGCGAAACAACCCAACGCCTTGCGAAGTGCTAGGAGCGCTGCTTCGGGGCGCCGTTCCGCTGGCGCGCCTTCGGCTCGAGGGTCCCCCACCGCCCCCAGAAAGACGGCGCGGGCGGAAACGCAGGCCTCGAGCGTGGCTTCGGGCAACGAAACACCGTGGGTCACCGAGGCCACCCAACCGATGTCGTGCGACACCGGATCCAAGCTGTGCCCAAAGCGTTCCGCCACAACGGCGAGGACGTCCATGGCTGCCGCCGTGACCTCCGGACCCACACCATCCCCCGGCAGGACCACCGGATTCAAGCGAACGGCCACAGGGGCGCGGGGCGCCACCACCGTCATGTCAGACGCCCCACATGTCGTTGGCCTGCTCGAGTGCGTGGCCTTCCAGCACCATGGCCTGGTGCGCCTTGTTCAGGGCGTGGACATAGGCGGCCGCGGCGGCGGCGACGACGTCGGTCGAAGCCCCCCTGCCCGTGAACGTCCTCCCGTCGATTCGAGCCCTGATGGAGACTTCACCGACCGCATCTCGACCGTGGGTCGAAGCGCGAATCCGAAGATCTTCGAGGACCACCCTATTCTCGACTACCGCGTCGATGGCAGAGAAAGCGGCGGCGATCGGGCCGTCGCCCTCGCCTCTCCCTATGCGGTTACCGAGCTCCTCCCCTGCGATCTCGGCCGTAGCGTGGGAGGTCGTCCCTCCACACGTCACCTCGAGAGACACGAGCTCGACCGCGCGCGGTAGATCCTCCATGGCGCCGTGATGCACGATGGAGATCAGATCCTCGTCGAGGACTTCCTTCTTTTGCTCCGCCAGGGCGACGAAGGCTTGGTAGGCGTCGGCGAGCTCCTCTACGCTCAGGTGGAACCCCAGCTGCTCGTATCGGTCGGCGAGTGCGGCGCGGCCCGAGTGCTTGCCCAAGACCATTTCGCTTCGTGCGGCTCCCACCATCGCCGGGGTCATGATCTCGTATGTCAGGGGGTCGCGCAGCATCCCGTGCTGGTGAATGCCCGCTTCATGCGCGAAGGCGTTCCGTCCCACGATCGCTTTGTTGCGGGGGGGATGAATACCGGTGATGTGGGCCAGCAACTGGCTGGTTCGGGTCAGACCCTTGGCGTTGATCGACGTGGTGTGTCCCAGCACATCGTGTCGCACGCGGAGCGCCATCACGATTTCCTCCAGCGCCGCATTACCCGCCCTCTCGCCAATTCCGTTCACGGTACACTCGACTTGAGTGGCGCCGCCGGCCACCGCGGCCAAGGTGTTCGCCACGGCCAATCCCAAGTCGTCGTGGCAGTGCACTGAGATCGTCCGATACCGGAGGTCGGGAACCTTGGCCAGGAGCATCTCGATCAGCTCCGACATCTCCTGGGGCACGGCGTAGCCAACCGTGTCGGGGATGTTCAGCACGGTGGCCCCCGCGCGAACGGCCGCGTCGACAACTTGGCAGAGGAAGGCATGGTCGGTGCGCGTCGCGTCTTCTGCGGAGAACTCCACATCGTCGACCCAGCCTCTTGCTGCCTCGACCGCCATGACCGCGCGCTCCAAGCATTCCTCACGGGTGATGCGGAGCTTCTCCTCCAGGTGGATGTCCGAAGTGGCGATGAAGACATGGATGCGGGGATGCGCCGCCTTGTCTAGGGCCTTCGCGGCTAACTCGATGTCCCTCAAGTGGGCGCGAGCCAGGCAAGCGACGGTCGGGCGCCGGATCTCCTCGGCCACGCGACGGATGCCAGAAAAGTCATCCCCCGAGCAAGCGGCGAAGCCGGCTTCGATCACCTGCACGCCGAGCCCATCGATTTCATGGGCCATGCGGAGCTTCTCGCTCGGGGTCATGCTCGCGCCGGGCGACTGCTCTCCGTCACGCAGGGTCGTGTCGAACACGGCGATCTCGGACATCGGTTTTCTCCAGGTGGATAAAAAGAAGCGGGCCCTCTCGGCATTTCCGAGAGGGCCCGCTTGTTCGCTTGTCTTGTGGCGGTCAGCCGCCCCAGATCAGTAGCGCACAAGCCCTCCCTCGTCGGGCCCAATAAGGGCGAGCCCTAGAAGTCGAAGGCTGAATACGGTCACTACGCTGGTAATCTGAAGCACGTTGTTCTGCTGGTCTCGTCAGTAGCTGGTTTCCAGCGGGCTGAGGCGCGGCCCGTCAGGCCCGCAAAGAAACACGCGAGGTCCCGCGGCGTCAAGCCTTAGTCTCGGCACGAAGCTCGATCTCTAAAGCCGGGCGTACTACGGGGCCGTCGCCCAGGTCAGGATGTTTTCGAGCAGTCGTCCTCCGTCGGGCGTCAGGATCGACTCGGGGTGGAACTGCACGCCGGCCACCCGGTGCGTCGCGTGCTCGATGGCCATGACCAGGTCGCCCAGCCACGCCGTCACGGTGATTTCATCGGGCAAGCGCGTCGCGGCCAGCGAGTGATACCGGCCTACCGTCAGGGGCGAGGGGAGTCCGGCGAAGATGCCCACGCCGTCGTGCGTGACCGTCGACGCTTTTCCGTGGACGATCTGGGGTGCCGCGCCGACGTCGCCGCCGAAGGACTCCACGATCACTTGGTGGCCCAGGCACACTCCGAACAGGGGGATGCTTCCGGCCGCTAGGCGGACCAGCTGCATACAGTTCCCCGCGTTCGCAGGGGTGCCGGGACCTGGCGAGATCACGATCAGACGAGGGGCAGGCAGGGCCTCCGCCAGTTCCAGCAATCGCTCAGCGGGGGTGTCGTTGCGCCAGACCTCGACTGCGGAGCCCCGCTTGGCGAACTCGTCGACGAGGTTGAAGGTGAACGAGTCGAAGTTGTCCACGAACAGAACGCCACTCACGGATGGCCTCCCAGGGCGCGCAGGACGGCGGCCGCCTTGCGGCTGGTCTCCTGCGCTTCCGAGCGTGGATCCGAGTCGAATACCACGCCGGCCCCAGCGCGCACATGTGCCACGCCTTCACGCACCACCGCCGAGCGGATCACGATCGCGCTATCCATCGTCCCGTCGTCCGCTATGTACCCGACCGCTCCGCCATAGGGGCCGCGCCGCGTCGGTTCGATCTCGCGCAGTAGAGTCGCAGCCTCGAGCTTAGGTGCTCCGACCAGCGTCCCCATGTTCATGGAGGCGACGTAGGCGTGCAGAGCGTCGAGGTCTTCGCGCAGTTCACCCGTGACCTCGGAGACCAGGTGCATCACGTGCGAGTAGCGATCGACGCCCAGCAGGCGCGAGACGTGACGTGTGCCTGCTCGCGACACGCGGGCGACGTCGTTTCGGGCCAGGTCGATCAGCATCATATGCTCGGCGAGCTCCTTCTCATCGAGGCGGAGCGCCGCCTCGAGCCGACCGTCGAGGTCGACGTCGATGTCTCCCGCCGGGTTCCGCCCGCGGCGTGTCGTGCCGGCGATCGGGCGGATGAACACGCTCCTGGGGCTTCCCTCCACCTGGACCGCGGTTTCGGGCGAAGTGCCGAGCAAGGTCATGTCCTCGCCTCGCACGTAGAACATGTACGGGCTCGGGTTGAGGGCTCGCAATCGGCGATAGGTGGCGAAAGGGTCGGGACAGGGGAGTGAGAACCGCCGAGAGGGGACGACTTGGAACACATCGCCGGCGACGATCCGCTTCTTCAATCGGGTCACGATCGCCGCGAACTCGGCGTCGCTCAGATCGACTTGGGCTCGTCCTAGGTCGGGGGCGGGGGGCGTCGGCTCCGCGTGGGTGGGCGCACTCTCAAGGGTAGCCACCAGCTCCGCGACTCGGCGAGCCGAATCATGGTAGCGCGCCTCGACACCCTCACCTCCGAGCACGTGGACAAGCAGCTGCGTCGTTCCCTGGCGATGGTCGACGACGATGACTTCCTCGGGGAGCCAGAAGACGAAGTCGGGCGCATCGTCGGGCCCGCCGGGGACCTCGGGAAGGTCCTCGTAGACCGCGAGCATGTCGTAGGCGAACACGCCCGCCACGAGCACGGTCTGCGGCGCGGGACGCTCGAGCGGGGTCAGTTCCCGTGAGAGGACCCGAAGGACATCCATTGGCGACGGTGCCCTGAGGCGCGCCTCGGCGTCGCCGAAAGGTGCGGGTGGGTAGTCGGCCACGACGTCTGCGCCATCCCAAGCAACGGTCGCAGCGCCCGACGCCGCCAAGCGATCTCGTAGCCAGCCCAACGTAGCGGCCCCGCCGTCGCTCAGCGCTCGCACCCGTACCTGGCGGCCGCGGCACGTGGCCTGCAGCGCGCAGCGCGTGAGGAGGAAGCTTCGCTCCGTCTGCTTCGTGGTCGCGTCTGCCGACTCGAACAGGAGGGTGTGCGCTCGCTCGCCTTTGTCACAGAGGCGGCTGAACAGGGCTACCGGATCGGGATAGGCAGTCAGCCTGCGTGAGAGCGGGAGGACCTCGCCCGCGGCGGGGAGATCAGGGGTCACGCGAATCCCCCTTCACGGCGGCCATCGAAGTCAGAGGGTGCGCCCGACAGCCTCGACGACCGGCCTCAGCTCGCGCATCAAGGTCTGGAACATCTCTGGAGTCAGCGACTGGAAGCCGTCGGAGAGCGCCGCGCTCGGGTCGTGATGGACCTCGACGAGGATCCCGTCGGCGCCGCAAGCGGCGGCGGCCTTGGCCATCGGCGTCACGAAGTCGCGCACGCCGGTTCCGTGGGACGGGTCGACGATCACGGGTAGGTGGCTGCGCTGCTTGAGGTACGGGATCACGTTGAGGTCGAGGGTGTTGCGGGTCGCGGTCTCGAACGTCTTGATGCCGCGCTCGCAGAGGATCACGTTGGGATTTCCTTCGGAGAGAATGTACTCGGCCGCCATCAGCAGATCGTCGGCACTGGCGGCCATGCCACGCTTGAGAATCGCGGGCGTTTTCGATTGGCCGATCGCCTTCAGCAGTCCGTAGTTCTGCATGTTGCGCGCGCCGATTTGGAACGCCGCCGCGTGCTCGGCCACCGCCTCCACGTCGCGGACCTGCACGACCTCGGTCACGGCAGGGAGGTCTAATTCATTGGAGACTTCTTGGAGAATTCTCAGGCCTTCCCTCCCGAGATCCTGGAAACTGTAAGGGCTGGTGCGGGGCTTGTAGGCTCCGCCGCGCATGCCATGGGCCCCCGCTGCCTTGACGTGTTGGCACGTCTCGAGCGCCTGCGCATGGCTCTCGATTGCGCACGGCCCAGCGAACACGACGAACCGCTCGCCGCCGACCAGAACCCCACCGACGTCGACGATCGTATCGTGGGAGTGGACTTCTCGGCTCACGAGCTTGTAGGGAGCCAGGATCGGCTTGACACCCTCGACGAGCGGGTCGTTCTCGAGGTGGAGTTGGGCGATCACGCGCTCGTCGCCGATGGCGCCGAGTACCGTTCGCTCCGAGCCAGGCATGTAGAGCGTCTTGAGGCCGAGCGCCTCGATTCGACTGAGTATGCGGTCGGCGTCTTCCTTGGTCGCTTGCGGCTTCAGAACGATGATCATCGGATTTCCCAGAAACGAAAAAAGGCCCACCGATCGGTGGGCCACAAAATACCGTATCGACTCCACCAACGGTCAGGGACTGTTGGGCCACCACCAGCTGTACGGGCTTCGGGTCTGTAGAGTCATGGGCGGGACGGTACCGGAGCCGCCTGGCAATGTCAATCCGGGGCGGACTCACCTCGGTCCTCTTCCTGAGCGCCGCGGGCGAGCGCCATCAGGGCCTCGAAGACTCGCGCAACGGCCTCGGGGTCGAGCTCCTCTTCCAGGGCCCAAGCGCGTCGTTCAGCCAGAAGCTCTCGCTCGCGGCCGGGGTCGCGAACGCCGCCGCCGTGCTCTCGCTTGATCCGGCCCGCACGAAGCGCCAGCCGGGCCCTGCGAGCGATCGCGCGTACGATCTCACGATCCAACTCGTCGATGTGGTCGCGTGTCTCGTGCAGTTCGGGGGCCGCAGCGCCCAGGTCGGGAATCCGGAGCGCGGGCACGTCGGTCTCGGACAACGTCGCGGGATCGACACTCTTCAACTCGTCGTCCAGCCGCGTCAGACCGGCGAGCAAGGCCTCTCGAGCCTCGGCGGAATACGGGTTCAAGTTCTGGATCGACAGGAAGAGGTGTCCGGCGTCCGAACGCACCGACTCCACCGTTCGCGCAAACGACCGGAACGAGGGCGGAACGAAGTCGTCACCGGTCGGCGCACCCATGTCCATCAGCCCCTTCGCGACGAAGAACGCGAGAGCATGGCTGTAGGCCATCCTCCGATCGTGTTCCTCCGCGGCTTCCAACTTCACGTGACAGCCGAGGTGTTCGTAGAGCGCAACGACCTCCGAGACGGCATCTTCGTGCAACTCGTTCGGGGTCACCACGACGCGCAGCGGACGCTCCCCGAGCGCCACCGACGACGGGCCGAACAGCGGATGCGTGCCCACCCAGGGCACGTCGGCGCCCAGCAGGCTCCGCATGGCCTCCTCCGGGCCGCTCCGTACGGAGCTCACGTCGACGACGACGTGGTCGACCCCCAGACGCGGCCGGATCTCCGATAGCACTTCGCCGAACGCCCAGACAGGAACGCAGAGGAACACGTGCCGGGCGCCGACGAACGTGTCTGCTCCGGACGCATGGAGCGGGGCGGGCACCTCCACGTGGGGATCGACGACTCGAACCTCCACCGCGGCCTCGGTGAGGATCGTTGTCAGCGCCTGGCCGAAGTGTCCGTAGCCCACGACGACGACGGGGTGACGCCAACGTCGGCCCTCGTATCCGCGTACCATGGTCTGAGTATAAGTTGCCGCATGTCCCCCAACGAGCCCGCGGGCCCCGGGCCGCCCACCGTAGCCCCCGTTCGAGCGCGAATCCGTGACGACCACGTCAGCGGAACTCGCCCGCTTCCGACTCCGCTGGAGTTGACCCGGCAGGTTCCGGTCGCAGAGGAAGTCTCGGAGCGCGTCATCGACAGCAGATCGATTCTCCGCGGGTTGATGGCGGACACCGATCCGAGGGTCCTAGTGATCGTGGGGCCGTGCTCGGTCGACGATCCTGAGGCCGCCATGGAGTACGCTCGCCGGCTCCGGACCGTCTCTGGAGACGTGGCCGACGTGCTCTACGTCGTCATGCGTGTGTACTTCGAGAAGCCACGGACGACGGTGGGCTGGAGGGGGCTCATCAACGACCCGCGGCTGGACGGATCGGGGGACTTGGCGGATGGGCTGCGCATAGCGCGGCGCCTGCTCGTGGACATCCTGGAGCTGGGCCTTCCTACGGCGACCGAGTTCTTGGAGCCCGTGATTCCTCAGTACCTCGCCGACGTGGTGTGCTGGGCGGCGATCGGCGCCCGAACCACCGAGTCACCCACGCACCGTCAGATGGCGTCCGGCTTGTCGATGCCGGTAGGCATCAAGAACGGAACCGACGGGAGCATGACGATCGCACTCGACGCGATGGTCGCGGCGGCGGCACCGCACCACTTCCTTGGGATCGACCCGGAGGGACGTGTCGCTGTGGTCGAGACCACCGGAAACCCGGACCGCCATCTGGTTCTACGGGGAGGGTCAGGAGGACCGAACTACGATTCCGGTTCCATCAGGCGCGCCGCTGAGGCCCTGAAGATGCGGGACCTGCCCAGCAGAATCCTGGTGGACTGTTCCCACGGAAACTCTGGCGGGGATCCGCGGAAGCAGCCCTTGGTCGTGGACGACCTCGTGGCGCAGATGGAGAAAGGGGAGCGCTCGATTCTGGGGTGGATGATCGAGAGCTATCTAGAGGAGGGACGTCAGGACGTGGGCGCCGATCGGGGCGCGCGTCGCTTCGGCGTGTCCGTGACCGACGCGTGCCTCGGTTGGGACGACACGTCCGAGCTCCTTCGGCGGACCGCGGAACGGCTGCGCCAATCTTCCATCGCGCGGGATTGACCGAAGGAAGGGTTGTCGTGTCGATTCCTCCAGGCCGCGGAGTACGTCATGGCGGGTGGCAACCTGCGATCGTTCTGTGCGAGCGAGGCATTCGTACCTTCGAGACCGCGACCCGAGCCACCCTGGACCTCGGCGGGGTACCTGCGTTGCGCGCCATGACCGACCTGCCGATCGTCGTGGATCCGTCGCACGCGGCTGGTGCGCGTCACCTGGTGGAACCGTTGGCCCTAGCCGCCGCCGCGGTCCGCGCCGATGGTATAATCGTGGAATGCCATCCCGATCCCGAATCCGCGCTGTGCGACAAGGACCAGGCTTTGACGGCCGACGATGTCGAACAGATGGCCGCGCTCCAGCCGATCGTCATTGCCCAAGGACGTCACCTGTGACCCAGACGACGTACATGCCCTCAGGGATGACTTCACCGGCAGACGCGTGCCTCCGCATGCCGGGGTCCAAGTCGCACGCCAACCGCGCATTGATCGCCGCCTGTCTCGCCGAGGGTACGACCAGAATCGACAACGCCACGGCCTGCGAGGATGTCGCCCATTTGGTCGCCAACGTGGCCCGTCTCGGCTTCGACGTGAACTGGGTCGATCGCGAGCTCGGTCGAATCGACGTGCGCGGCGGCATCCCCGAGACCGGCCGCGCGCAGCCAGGTGAGGTTGTCCTCGAGTGCGGCGATGCAGGCACCACGCTGCGATTCTTGGCCTCGCTCGCCTGCCTGGTCCCCGGAAGGTGGACGTTGACCGGGAGCCCGCGCCTGCGGCAGCGACCGATCGGGCCGCTGGTGGAGGCGCTTCGTGGCCTCGGTGCCGACATCGAGAGCGACGGCGATTGCCTGCCGCTCTTCATCCGCGGCGGCACCCTGCGCGGTGGATCCACCACCCTCGACGCAAGGCTGAGCAGCCAGTTCTTGTCTTCGCTCATGCTGATCGCGCCGGCCACGGCGGAGGGCATCCAGGTGGAGACCATCGGCCAGGTGGCTTCCTCCAGCTATCTTCGCCTCACGGATAAGGTTCGTGCGGATTTCGGTGTCACGCGGCCCGGCGACCGCTACCGCTCGCCCGGCGAATACACGATCGAAGGCGACTGGAGTGCTTATGGAGCTTTCGCGGTCTGGGCCGAGCTCAGCGGCAGCGTGATCGCGGCGACCAACCTGGCCTCCGATTCGACTCAGGCCGACCGTGGCATTCTGGAGCATTTGGAGGCGATGCGCGCGGACGGAGATGTCACCATCGACTGTGCGGAGACCCCGGATCAACTGATGAATCTCGCGGTGCGTGCGGCCGCGCGCGTTGGCACCACCAACTTTGTCGGCGCCGCCAATCTCCGGTACAAGGAGTGTGACCGCCTCGCGGTCGTGACCGCACAGCTCGGCCGCGCTGGTGTGACGATAGAGGAGCACGACGACGGCATCACAGTGCGTGGGCCGGCAGAGACGGTCGAACCCGAATCCGAACCCACCCGACTCGACCCGCACGGAGACCACCGCATGGCGATGGCGTTCGCCGTGTTGGGAACGATGATGGCTCGGGGTGCGGGCCAGATCGAGATCCTCGATCCGCACTGCGTAGCCAAGAGCTATCCCGGCTTCTTCGGAGATTTCGAAGCCGTGCTCGCGACACCCTGCTGCCTGGCCCTGGTAGGGATGCGCGGCGCCGGCAAGAGTACGCTCGGCCGCGCGCTGGCGACCGAACTGAACAGGCCCTTCATCGATACCGACGACGTGTTTCGAGACGCCTACGGCGACATCGGGGACTTCGTGGCCGGGAACGGTTGGGCAGAGTTTCGCCGTATCGAGTGCGACCTGGTCGAACAGGCGCTCGCCCCCGGCAACATCGTCGCCCTCGGCGGAGGCGCCGTCACCTCGGCCAGCGTTCGTGAGCACTTGGGTGAGCACGCCTTCACCGTATGGATCGAGGCAGACGCTGCCGAGCTGGCCCGCCGCATCGGCGGCGAACCGGCCGACCGGCCGGCGCTCACCGACCACCCGGGCGGCGCCGTCGGGGAAGTCGCATCGGTGCTCGAGGAGCGTCTGCCTCTCTACCGAGAAGTCG
>SMVB01045125.1_pt1 | contig 10902 bp, 9 predicted proteins | sample 2456461 | NCBI WGS metagenome assembly SMVB01 (sample SAMN11095934, study PRJNA526329) | marine sediment metagenome | biome: Marine sediment; feature: Surficial sediment; material: Deep marine sediment; isolation source: Hadal surficial sediment | place: Pacific Ocean | collected 2014-05 | depth 0-1...
CAACTGGTCGGTGAATTGCGTCGCGTCCGTCGGATTTAGCGGATCCTGGTATCGCAGTTGCGTAATCAGCATCAACAGAAAATCATCGAAATTCTGTGTCAGCGACTTGGTCGCAGCGGAGGTCTCTTTAGAGACCGCGGATGCTGTGGCTGGGGAGACTTCCATGAGAGCTGCTCCTATATCTCGAGATCTAGAACGCCGTCGTGCTGACGCCGGCGGGGTTGGTCGTTGTCCGTGGTATTTTCGCCATCGGAACCGTCGTCATCCGCCGCGGCGCCGTTTTCGGTTTGCCCGCTACCATCCGCTAGCTCGGCGTCCGAAGTGCCGGGCTGGCCGTGTTGGAATGTCAGATTGTTCGACCCGAACTTGATGCCGGCTTCCTCAAATGCCTGCTGCAGCACCCGGGCATCGCGCTCGAGCATGTTGAGGGTCTCCGGCTTTTCGGCATAGATAACCGCCTGGACCACCTTATCCGAGGTCATTTCAAGTCTGATCTCGACCCGGCCGAGATCAGCCGGCGAGAGCTTTATCTGGATCCGGTCGGCGCCCGATTTCGCCAGTTGCTGAATATGGACTTTTATCTGTTCGGCGGGCTGGAAAGACTGCTGAGACGCCGTGGGCCGAAAGCCCAGGCCGCGACCTGCGTTCGAAGCCGCTGCCTGGCGGTCGATGGCGCTGGCCGATTGCGCGGCCCCGTTGCCGACGAAATCACCGGTTGCCAGGGGGGCCGATCCATTTACGCCGGCTTGGCCGGGCAGGGCGCCCGGGGTTGGCGCGTTGAACAGCGCGGCGGGACGAACCGCCGGTCCGTCGAGAGCCGCGGCGGCCGGCGGCGCGGCGCTGGTGGTGATTTCGATCACGGATTTAGCCGCACCTTGCGGCTGGGCGGCGTTGGAGGAAGGGGCGGTGCTCTGGGCGATCGCCTTCTTGATGGCGCCGCGGTGCGCCTCCAGGCGAACCTTCATGTTGTGCAATTCGGCGGCGCGTTTGGCGCTGGCGGTGGCCAACAAGTCGTGCTTCTCCAGCGAAGCGCCAAGATTGTCGGCGGCTTCACCCTTCGCGGCTTGTGTCTGGGGCAGCGCGGGGCCGCCCTTGGCCTGCGGTTTTTCGACTGCCGCCGTATCGGCCCCTACACCGGACTTCGCCATCGCGGCTTCGGCCTTCAGTCCAGACTTCGCCGCCGCTGCATCGACACCCGAGCCGGTCTTCATCGACGCGGCATCTGGCTGCTGCGCATTGGCGCTGGACTGGGCTTTTCCAAACTCCGAGTTGCCGCGCGCCGCGGCGTCAGAGGCGAATGCGTGCGGCTGGTTGGTATTCGCGGCTTTATGGGTCGCGGCTTGGGCCGCGCCGTTATGGGTCGCGGCTTGGGCCGCGCCGTTGGTGACGGCCGCGCGCGCTTGGCCCGGCGTTGCGCCCTCGGCTTTCAATTCCAGCACGACGCCACTGGCCGAATTCGGCTGGACGGTCAGGCCGGGTTTCGAGTTGTTCTGAGCTGCGGCAATGGCGAGAGCGACATCGTTCGGGAGGGCTGCTTGTTGAGAGGCCGGCGTTTCAGTCTCCGCGGCGGGCTCTTCCGACGGATTTTCGGCCTCTGCCTCGTCGCCATCCTGGGAATTCTCGTCGGTCTCGCTCGCCTCCGCCGAGGCGTCATCGACCGGCTCCGGATCATTGTAGTCCTGGTCCGCGTCGTCGACCGGCGGGGGCGCTTCCTGGTCGCGTTCATCCGCGCGCGTCAACTCGAACTCGGACGGGGACACCATGCGGTCGGTGAAAGTCGTTTTATCCAGGACTTCTGCAAAAAGATCGGCCAAGGGAACTTTAGCGTTCTGAAACCCTGCCGCCGCGGCGCCGCGCGGGTCGGCATTGCCAACCATATTCGTAACGGAATCACTCATGTTAATCGCATCCTGCGTATCGATACGGCGTACCTGCCGTAGCAATGATCAGGTTAGCAATTCGCGGGCCAACTCGCTTTGTATGGATAAGTATCGGAAAACAACGGGAAAAAAATTAAGGGAAGGCGGTGGAGATCGCCGGTGCGGAAAAACCTGCACACTTGTGGCGGCACTTATTGCCGTTATCGGGCAGACCTTACCCGGCGGGGTCACGTAGCTGAAATAATGACGCCAGCGCCGACCAGGGCGCCGGCGCTTGTTGGCCGAAATCTTAGCGGATATTGCTCTGGTTAAGCGGTAAAGCCTCCCGCCGCCGATCGAACGGGGGCGCTGGCGTCGTTGCCGTCGGCCTGATTTTCAGGCTTGGTGTTGGAGAGCAGGCCAGACGCGATGTTGCGGTTGATATTGATCAAAACCTCGAGCGCTTCGGGGGTCGGGTTGGAGAGAATTTCCACGGTGTGTTTGTCGACAAAGTTGCACAGCGTCAGCATATTGTTGCGCAATTCCGGCGGCAGATCGTTGCCGGGTTCGCTCAGATCCGATTGGAAAATCGTCCAAAGCCGCCAGTTGAGCCTCACCGTATCGACGAGAGCCGCCCGGTCGCCGGGATTATCCTTGGCGACGGAAAGACGCCGCGCGGCCTCCATCAGAGCCCTGCCTTCGGTCTCTCGCGGCGATCCGCCTTGTTGTGCCGGCTGACGGTACTTCGTCGAGGCGTTACTACTGGACATGTTCAAGGATCTCCGCTTCGTACTTTATCAACTCTCGGCAGGCCTTGAGGGCGCCATACAGGTTTCCGTTGTCGGCCAGCTTCTTGATTTTGTCGCTGATCTCTTCGGAGCTCGGGGCCGCTTCGCGAAATTCACTAAGCAGCGATTCAAATTCGCTCATATGTTCGTCGCGCCGTTCCGCAAATATATAGGCGCACTGAATCGCCAGGTAGATGCGGCGCGCCGGGGAACTCGCGTCTTCCAGTGTCATGATGTCTTTTTGACGCATGATGTGGGCTTGGTTCTCGAACACCAAGATCACGTTGGGACCGTCGTTTTTTATGACGGCGCCGTTGACGACTAATTTCTCACCCCGGGGAAGGGATAGTTTAAGTGGCATTGCCTGAACCCGGCTGTTTTTTGCTGAGGGCGCAGTTTCGCCCCGCGCGCTTAAGGAAGCGTAAAAGCCGGCGGCATTGTATGAAAAATGTAGGTTTCCGCTCCAAAAGGGGCAGCGCCGGCCAGCCGATGTTCCAAGATGACCGTCTACCGCGGCATTCTATGGTTTAGGAAATCTTAACCGCGAGGCGGATAGATTGACGGTTGGTTTACAGCGGTCGGAATAGCCGCCTGATGAACGCCTGTCTGTGGAGAAAATATGCGCTTTCTGAAAAACGACGGCACCTATGTCATTGCCGAGATTGGGGCCAACCATAATGGCGATATGGAACAGGCGCGGGCGCACATCCGCGCCGCAAAGGCGGCCGGCGCCGATGCGGCCAAGTTCCAGTCCTGGGGTACGGGCCTGTTCGCCCAATCGGTCTATGACGCCAATGCCGACATGAAAGAGGCCGTCGCCGCATTCGCCGTGGCGGAAAGCGATATGGCGGCGCTCGCCGCGTATTGCCGCGAGACGGACATCGATTTTGCCTCGACGCCGTTTTCGGCGGCTGAGGTCGTGGCGCTCGACGCGCTCGACCCGCCATTCATAAAAATAGCGTCGATGGATTTGAACCACGACCGGATGTTGGTCGATGCGGCCAAAACCGGCCGGCCGATTATCCTGTCGACGGGCTTCGCCACCATGGCCGAGATCGAACATGCCCTGGTCACGCTCGAGGGCGTTGGCCACACCGACACCGTGTTGCTCCATTGCATCGCGCTGTATCCGCCGCCAACCGACGATATGGTCAACCTGCGCAACATCGAAATGCTGAAAGATACATTCGGCTATCCCGTGGGATTGTCCGATCACACGGTCGGCGTCGAAATCACACTTGCGGCGATCGCGCTGGGCGCGGTGGTGATCGAAAAACATTTCACGCTCGACAAGACCCTGCCGGGTTGGGATCACGCGGTCTCGGCCGACCCCGAGGAGATGGCGATCATCACCTCCGCGGCGCGGCGCATTCCCGCCGCTCTCGGCTCGCGGCGGCGCGTCGTGTCGGCGGCGGAACGCGAGAGTGCCGCCGTGATGCGGCGCAGCGTGGTGGCCGCCCGCGATATTCGGGCCGGGGAAATTCTGACCGAGAAGCATCTCGAATTCCGCCGTCCGGGTACCGGCATCAGTCCCAACGATGCCGGCCGGCTGCTGGGCAGAGCGGCCCGCCACGATATTGCCGAAGATACGCTGTTGTCGGAGGAAGATGTCGAGCGGGCGCCAGCACGGGTCGAGTGCGCTGCATGATCGTTGTTGTTCCGGCGCGCGGTGGTTCGAAGGGCCTACCTGGTAAAAATCTGCGATCCCTCGCGGGGCTGCCATTAATCGTCCATACCTTAAGGTCCGCTCTCGACTGCCCGGAGGTCGAACGTGTGATCGTGTCGACCGACGACGACGAGATAATCCGCGTTAGCCGCGGCGTCGCTGGTGTGGAGGTGCCGTTCCGGCGGCCACCTCATTTGGCGACCGACGATGCCAACGCCATCGATGCCTACCTGCATGTGGCCGATTGTTTGGGGGTGAGCGAAGGCGCCGCGCCCACCGAAATCTGCGTTTTGCTGCCGACCTCGCCATTGCGCTTGTCCAGCGACATCAGCGCCGCCATCGAGCTGTATTGGCGGAAGCAGGCGCAAGCGGTGATATCGGTCACCGAAGCGAAACCGGCGGAATGGTTACAAAAAATGGACGAGGACGGTCGGCTGCAATGTGTCGTCCCCAGTAAACCGGTCGATAATCGCCAGGGCTACGCCCGGGTCTATTCGCCCAACGGGTCGATCTACGTGTTCGACATCGAGACCTTGCGGCGCACGCGCGATTATTACGGACCGCGGACGTTCGGGTACCCGATGCCGCCGGAACGCGCCGTCGATATCGATACCAAGGCGGATTTTCTTGCCGCCGAAGCCCTTATAACCGAACGGTTGCGAGACCATGAAGATCGCGATTTGCGCCGCGCTGTATGAGGCGGGACGGCCGTACCTGGCCGAGTTCGTGGAGGCGTTGCGTGCCGCCGCAGCCGGCCGTGATGTGGTTTTTGTCGCCGCCATCGATGGCCTGCGGGACGCGAAAGAAGCGCTGACCGATGTGGCCGGACGCCTTGATGTCGTCACCGTCGAGGTTTCGGCTGGCCATACGCCCGCCGGGGTTCGCCGGGCAATGCTTACAGCAGGGCAGGCGAGCGGCGCCGATGTTCTCGTCTTTATCGATATGGACGATCTGATCGCGCCGGACGCGTTGGATCTGCATCTCGGCGCGCTGAGAGAAGCCGATTTCTCATACGGCGATATGGATCTGATCGACGGTGCCGGGCATAGCCTGGGGCGGCGGTTTTTCGACAATGCCGGCGTCCCCGACCGGGTCGGCGATGTCACCGCAATTCGCGACAGAAATTTCCTGGGTTTTTCCAACACGGCGGTGCGCACGGGCCGAATGGCTCCGGTCGCGTTGACTGTGCCCGAAGACGTCGTCGCGTCGGACTGGTGGTTTTACACCATGCTGCTGCTGGGGGGACTGCACGGTAAAAAAACCACGGCGCCGGTCGCTTCATACCGAATTTACGACGCCAACATTCTGGGCGCCGGAGCGCCGCGGACGGCCATGGGCGCGATCGGTCAAACCGAAGCCATGCTGCGCCATTACCGGGCTTTTTCGGCGCATCCGGCCCTGCGCGCGCGCGCCGATGAAACCGCGCGGGTGTTGACGAAATTACGCAACGCACCCGAGCGGGAACTTACAGAGAAACTGGGGGCAACAGGTGACGCTGGCGGCGCCTGGTTCGAGGGGATTGGCCGCATAGCTGAAAATCTCAGCGCCGGGCCGCTCGCTGAAACCGTCTCGCAATAGACGTTAAACAAGGGAAAAGCAGATGGTAGAGACTTCTCTTGCCGATGCGCCGGCGGACCAGGAGCCGCCTGAATCGGCGTTCTTCTCCGAGAATATGGCCGCCTTCCGCGAACATATGCCGCAATTGCATGCCCGCCTGGCGCAGGTCCGAACGCCCCATTCGCGGCTATTCATCGACGATGACGGGGAACTCGATATCGCATTGGGAGACCGGCGTTTCTATGGCGAAGACGCCATTGCGTTTACCCAACGTCAGATCGATGCGTATTTCGAGAAGCCGGAACGGCGCTCTATCGAAAATCTTGCATTCGGCGGGCTGGATGGCCTTGAAAACAGATATAAGAAGGCGCTCTCCGCCGCGCTGGAAGCCGAGTCGGTGGATCTGGCGGATGCCCGTGTCGATAAAGCGAGCCATTTCACAATTGTCTTCGGTCTTGGCCTGGGGCTCCACCTCGATCCTTTGATGGCGTTTACCAGCTGCTCCGAATTGATTATCGTCGAACCCAATTTCGACAATCTCTACCACTCGTTATCCGTGATCGATTGGTGCGCGCTGTTCGAAGGAGCCGCACAAGCCGGCGGCGCTGTCCATCTGGTGCTCGACAAGGACCAGGACGCGATCGCAACGCATCTGCGCGGGCTGATTCGGTTGGGCAACCCCGCACTTATAGACGGCGTTTATGTCTACCAACATTACGGGTCGAGCCTGCTGACGGAAGCGCGGTTTGCATTCCACCGTGACTTTTCATTGCACATTTTGGGGCTCGGCTTCTTCGAGGACGAGCTATTGATGATGGCGAATGCGGTGGCCAACGTGAAGCGGGGAAACGTTCGGCTCCTCTCGTCGCAGCAACAACCACGCACGGAACCGGTCTTCATCTGCGGTTCGGGGCCGTCGATCGACGGAGATTTGGAAGTGATCGCCGCCCAACGCGACCGTGCCATCGTCGTATCCATAGGCTCGGCTCTGCGCACCCTGCTCGCGCACGGTATTCGTCCCGACATGCATGTCGAGACGGAAAACCATCCGGAAAATGCGGCCAACATCGAACGGGTAGCGGAAGAATTCGGGTTGACCGGAATCACGTTACTTGGCGCGGCAACCGTCCAGCCCATCATTACCGAACTGTTCGATGACGTTATTCTGTATTTTCGCGACAGCCAGGTTCCGACCGCGGTTTTCGGCAACGGTAGCGAGCACATGGGTACCGCCGGTCCGACCGTTGCCAACGCGGCGCTGGTCACGTTGGCGCATGTGGGATATCGCGAGATCTATCTGTTCGGCGTTGACATGGGCTCGCGGCAGACGGATCACTACCATTCCGCCAGCACCTATATCGGTCTCGGCGAGAACGAGGAATGGGCCGGCAGTACGCGCCTGCCGGTACCAGCGAATTTTGGCGGCGAAGCAGTCGTCGAGACGATGCTCAGTTGGTCTCGCAGCGGGCTCGAGGACGTACTCTCCATGAATCGGGTTATCCGTTGCGTGAACTGCAGCGATGGCGCCCGGATTGCCGGTACGACCCCGATGTTGCCAAGCGTCCTCGATCTGCAAAATCCTCCGATCGACAATGCTCAGATCATGGACGAAATTCGCAACAATATGCGGGCCATGCCGTTGGAGCTAATGGCCCGGATTTGGCGCGACGCCGAATTGGCGAAGAATTCGCAAGAGATTTTTGCTGAATTTCATACAATTTTGGCGTCAGCGGCAGAGCTTGAAGACCCCGGTTTTGGTTGGATCTACGATCTGTACGATTTGATCGGCGAGGCGAAAGCCAAGTCCCCGGCGATCGGTATTTTTCTATTCGGCTCGACGTGCCTGTTTCTTGGCACTTGCTGGTGGTTCGACGGCCGTATCGAAGACGCGGAAAATCGGCGCCGCTTCCGGCGAACCGCGGCACGGGAAATGTACAGCCTCTTCGCGGTTATGGAGCGGCGTCTGTCGATCCTCATAGCCGATACCGGCAGCTGTATTGCCGGACAGATAGAGACCGTCGATTCCAAATTGAACGTTTAAGCTAGTTGCTGCTTACCGGATTCTTCGGACAGAGTTATTAATCCGTGGCTGAGCAGAGTCTCGGCTAAATCGGCGCAGACGTGGGCCGGTACGCCGATTCGCTCGGCAATTTCGACAAGATCGTGCTGCCCGTCGGCGTAGACGAGCAGATTGAGAATATTGCGCGCCTGCGAGTCGTTCGCGCGGTTGGCGAGGGTGGGAAACAGGCCATGCCGTTGAAGTTGGGGCTCGCAAAGTGTCGTTGCCCGGTAGACGGCGTTGCGTTCGAACACTTCAAGGCAGGTTCGCAAAGCCCTGTACGCGCCCTCGAGCCCTGCCGGTGAAATCATCGACAAATCGTCGAGCGATGTGTGGTACTCGGGGTAGGTTCCATATTTGCTGCGCATGATCGACACAACCGGCAGATCTATGCCGGGACCGGCATACTGGCGCTCGTCGCTACCCCTATCGAGAAAGCTGTATTCGCGATAATCGGGTGCGTGGTGCGACAGAACATGCCGGGCGACGCGGTCGGTGTAGGTGTTGCCGAGCCGCGACGGCAGCAACGAATAGGCGCGCTCGTCGCCGACGCATGTAACGATGAATCCGGCGGCCGTATTGGCCCGCATTGCCTCGATGTTGCGGCTTAGATAGACGATTGCGCCGATGGTCTCGGGCACGAAAACGATCCGGTAGGTGTACCGGCGGGTGGGCTGCCGCATGAGCCACTCGGCCAAGGACGCGGTGACGACCGGTCCGGACAACTCGTTGTTGGCCATCGAGGGATGGCAAACATAAGTCGACAACAATATCTCTGTAGTCTCGCTTCCCGGCAGGATCAATTCGCCATAGCTCAACGAACCCGGCGCCAGAGTACTGCGGATAACGGCGCGGTAACGGCCCGGTTTCAGTTGCTCGCGCTGGTGGTGGGTCAGGCAAAAACCCCAGCGCCGCACGTAGTAGCTCGTGACGTAGGGAATAGCACTCGGCTGCTCGGGTAGCGAATGCAGGTGATTTTGCAGTTCATCGAGGATGAGCCATGTGTCGACCGGTTCGGAATAGCCGACGACGTGCAGGTTGTGGGCGCGGAAATCGACGATACGATTACCCGCCTCGTCTGCGATATAGGCATCCTCGATGTTCCATTCGTCCGGTACCGTCCAGTCGAACGCCGGCGTTCCCGATGGCACCTCGTGGATTGTCATATCCGGCAAGAAGTCTTGCAGGTAGCCCAGCGTCTGCCGCACGCCGTCGCCGGTGATACTGCGGCACAAGGGAAACAGATCGCTGGCCCGGCTATACATTGTCTCGCCGACGGTCGGCTCGAAGCTGGTGCTGTCCATGATTTTGCGCGCGCCGCCTGGTTCGCTCAAGCGGCGATGCGGTAGAGCAGGCCTTCGGCGCGGTCGCCATGAATAATGTCGGTGACCGCGTCATACATGGCGTTCGCATCGATCGTGCGAAGCCCGCATTCCTCGCCGGGGCGGTGGCCCCGATAGAGGCCCTCCGTCCACAGGATCTCGCCCATGGGATTTACATGGGTTTGTACGCCGCGCTCGATATCGCGAACGAACAGGCCGAACTCGCGCGCGCTGGTGTTGCCGGACCAGTCCGTGTAGTCGCCGCAAAACGTCTTGTGGTAGCGGTACGGGACCTCGTGCATCTCTTCGATGTGGTGGTAGAAGGTCATGCTGCTCTGGTCGGGGAGATCGAGCACCGCGATCTTGCCGTTCATTTCGCGCAATTTTGCGAAGCATGAATCGGCGCCATGACCACTGAAATTCATCATGTCGCGGAACTCGTGCGACCGCGCGCCGATCACGGCGAACGAGTAGATCGGATGGCCCGTTCGTACACTGCGGCGGTGGAGACGCGCCGCTTCGGTCAAACCGCCCATCTGCGAGGGCGATGTTCGAACGTCGAAGGGAGGCCCGTTCGAGAAATCCCAACTGAATAGGGGAAACAATACGGTGCCGTCCGGTCCGGCGGCATGGCGGAATGAATCGGCGATGTTTGTGGAGGTAACGCGCAGTTACTGTTTCAAAAGCCGGCGTAGCGTCCGCTTGAGGCTGCTGTGGATCAGCACCGTGTCGCCCGCGCCGATGCCGGCGCGGCGCCAATCGTCGGCGAGCATTTCAACCACGCTGTTCCCTGTCTCGGTAGGGCCACACGCTGGCTGATGGTTATTCTTCATAGACTTTGACCAACCCGGCGGCGTGGTCGTCGAGGACTGAGTCCGTCGATGTACCCTTGATATATTGACAGTTGCGGCAGGCATCGATTTCGTTACGCGCATTGCGCAGATGTTTAAGCCGGAATTCGCGTAGCGCGGCTCCGTTCCAGATTTCGGCGATGGGCGTTTCCAGCGCGTTGCTGACACTCGTTTCATGGCTCCAGTCGACGCAACAGACCGAGGCATCGCCGTGGAGTTGATCGCCAGCGTTTTGAAAGGCGATGGGCACACCTGGAAATTTTCGTTGAGCGGCGAAACGCCGTCCATACCGGTGCTAATCTCATGACCCAGCGTCCAGTCCACCCCGGCATTGTCGGTCCAACCCATAAGGGCGCCTATTTTCAGCGAGTCTGATATCGGCCCGAAATCGTTGAAGAAGCGTTGTTTCTTCGCTTCGCTCAAACCGGTGTCGAGAATTTTGCAGTGAATGTGAAGTGGGCTCCCACGCCGCGTCTTTTCCGGATACAGGGTGGCAACATTGGCGACGATCAGTGCATAGTCGGTGAACACACGGGTGACGGTGCGGTAACCTTCGTCACTGACATGCTCGACCGAAATACGGATGATATCGAGCCCGGCCTCGATCAACTCAACTGCGCGCGCGGGGCTCAGCAGCGCGCCCTTACTGGTCACCGCCACCGTCTCGGCGACGCCGGACGCCTTGGCGTAGGCGATCATTTCGCCCAACGTCTTGCACAATAACGGCTCACCATCTTTGAACAGGGACAACATCTTTACGGGCCGGGGAAAAGCCGCCATGCCGTCGACTATTTTTTTGG
>SMVB01330615.1_pt1 | contig 10898 bp, 8 predicted proteins | sample 2456461 | NCBI WGS metagenome assembly SMVB01 (sample SAMN11095934, study PRJNA526329) | marine sediment metagenome | biome: Marine sediment; feature: Surficial sediment; material: Deep marine sediment; isolation source: Hadal surficial sediment | place: Pacific Ocean | collected 2014-05 | depth 0-1...
ACTCCACCGTAACTGATTTTGCCAAATTTCTGGGCTGATCTACATTACAATCACGCATAACCGCAATATGATACGCTAATAACTGGAGTGGAATTGTTGTAAGAAGTGGTGATAAAGCCTCTTCAACTTCCGGAATTTCAATCACATGATCTGCGATTTCTTTTACCGTTACATCACCTTCTGTAACAATGGCAATAATTTTGCCTTTACGAGATTTGATTTCTTGTATATTGCTTACTACCTTATCATAATGGCCTTTATTAGTTGCAATGACAACAATGGGCATTCTATCATCAATCAAAGCAATGGGACCATGTTTCATTTCCGCTGCCGGGTAACCTTCTGCATGGATATAGGAAATTTCTTTCAATTTTAATGCCCCTTCCAAAGCTACCGGAAAATTAAATCCTCTACCGAGATATAAAAAATTCGTGGAAAGCAAATACTTTTTTGCAATTACCTTGATATGGTCATCAATTTTTAATAATTGTTCTACTTTTCCAGGAATTAACTCCATTTCCTGTAGATACAAACGATATCTGGCACTTGTCATGGTTCCTTTTGCCCTGGCCAATCGCAAAGCAATTAGCGTTAACAATGTAATCTGAGTTGTAAAGGCTTTGGTTGATGCAACACCAATTTCAGGCCCCGCATGCGTATAGGCACCTGAATCATTTTCTCTTGTAATGGAAGACCCAACTACATTGCAAATTCCAAAAACAAACGCACCCTTAGATTTTGCCAATTTTATGGCTGCTAAAGTATCCGCTGTTTCACCCGATTGTGAAATGGCAATAACGATATCCTTTTCTGATATGATAGGGTTTCTATATCTAAATTCAGAGGCGTATTCTACCTCAACCGGTATTCTTGCAAAATCTTCAAAAATGTATTCTGCAACCAAACCGGCATGCCATGAAGTTCCGCAAGCCACAATAATAATACGTTCGGCATTCAGGAATCTTTTCATATTGTTTTCAAGTCCTGAAATTTTAATAATCCCTTCTTTTACCAGAAGCCTGCCTCTAAAAGTATCTGTAATTGCCTTGGGCTGTTCATGAATTTCTTTCAACATAAAATGATCGTAACCACCTTTTTCAATTTCCTCAAGATTTAATTGTAATTCATGGATTTTGGTGTCGACATTTGAATCGTCTATAATTTTTCTAATGACAACTTCCCTTCCGATTTTAACGATGGCCATTTCCTCGTCTTCAAGATATATGGCATCTTTGGTGAATTCAATAAATGGAGACGCATCAGATGCTATAAAGAATTCCTCATAATTTTTCCCCACACCAATGGCAATGGGACTCCCTAATTTGGCGACAATTATTTCATCAGGTTTTGTTTTGTCAAACACCGCTATTGCATAAGCACCAATAACTTGGCTTAATGCAATTTGAACTGCTTTACCAAGCATTACATTTTCCTGTATTTTAACTTCTTCAATAAGGTTGATTAAAACCTCAGTATCTGTATCACTCTTAAAGGTATATCCTCTACTTATTAGTTCTTTCTTAATAGAATCATAATTCTCTATAATACCATTGTGAACAATTATTAAATTACCCGATTGTGATACATGTGGATGAGAATTGACATCATTTGGAACACCATGAGTTGCCCATCTTGTATGGCCAATTCCTATAGATCCTTTTGCCGTTATTTCATTTGTTACTTTTTCTTCTAAATTTGAAACTTTTCCTTTGGTTTTTGACAAACTAATGTCTTGACCATCAAATAACATGACCCCTGCACTGTCATACCCTCTATATTCTAATCGTCGTAATCCATTAATAATAATTGGATAGGCATCGCGATATCCTATATAACCTGTTATTCCACACATGTTATTTTTATTTTTAAATTATTATTTAGATTTTGAATAGTATATTTCAAGTTTAATTCTTTTACTATCTAGATTTGGTAAATTTCCTTTTAAAACAACCCCTTTTGGAATCCAGTTATAATCATTCACAATGGTATCTAACAAAGGAATGGCCGGTGTATCGGTTGTTGAAAAATTCTTTAACGCAAGCTTAGATGAAGGTTTTGGATCGTCTAAATTAAGAATGTCTGAAATATATCTCGTAATTCTAAATTTATACCTTTCCGGATTGCCGGCATCGTCATATTCTAGACTTCCATTGAAAACATCCGGCCCATCAAATATATAATCCTTTAACGTTGAATTTTCATCAAAATTATATAAAAATAAAGTGTTGGGCACTTCATCATTTTGGTTCCCATCTAAATAAATAGTAATATTGGCTTCGTTAATCAACCAATTTTCGTTTCTTAATTCTTCTAAATTTTCATCTGTAAATAATTCTAATATTACCTGTGATCCTGCAGCACCTTGGACGAATAATTTTTCTTCACCATTTTCTTTATTTGGATTAAGAAGGTAATTTTCTATTGGGAATCCTGCATAATCATTTACATATTTACCGGTTCTTACTCCACCAAAACGAAAATTCATGGTTTGCGGTGTTCGAACTGTGACTCCCGTTTCTCCCAATATTCCATTATAATTTAAATCCTCATCTGCGCCTTCATCTTCTATAATATCATTGGTGTAATAAATAGTAAATTTAGCATTAGATACTGCAACATTGATCAAGGCACCGTCCTCGCCATTTGAATCGATGTATAAGCCTTTAAAAAATCTTAAAAAACTTTCATTACTATCAAAAACACCGGAATTTTGATTGCCAATAAAATTATTTTGAAAGTAATTTTCATCCAGATTAAATTTCATTGAAGGATTTCCATTTAACGCTTTTATAGTATCTATTTGATTAATTGTACTTGGATCACCATCCAAGTCTTTTCTCAATACATATAGTACCGTATCGTTCCGATTGGCTAAAAAATCACCGGAAAAAAGCTCATCTTTTAATTGATATTCCTTATTAGAGTAGTAAGATTTAATATTTGTGGGATCCAGCGGGTCCAGTACATTCAAAAACGTTTCAAGTTCGTTCACCGTTATATTAAATTCCTGACTGGTATTTCCAAAAACGGAATCAAGAATAAAATTTGGTACTTGAATTGGGTTCCCGTCTCCATCATTTATTATATTTCCGGTATCAGGATCAACAGCATCCTGAAAACCATTTTTGATAGCATAATAAGGTATATCTAAAATTACGGTATCGATCGTCGCATTATCACCAAAATCAACTCCCGATACCGGAAGAAAAATCTGAGAAATTAAAACACCTTTTTTAGATCCGAAAATTGCATCCCGATTAATTCCTATCAAATAAAGGGGTGTTTTTGATATATTGTTATTATCAACTCTTGAAGAATCTATATTAACGTTATAGGCAACAATCTCAATTAAAGAATCTCCTACCGAGAAGTAATTATTATCAATCAATCCTATGGCGATATCTTCCAAATCTTTTTCACAAGAAACTATACCAAAAAATAAAGCTAATAATAAACCATATTTTTTAATGGTGATTAAAATATTTTGTAACATAAATAATTTTTGAATTTTTTATAAGAATTTTATAACACTTCGTTCATATAAAAATTGGAATAAGCTTCTGAAAAATCATCTTGTGGGTGGTATTCTAACACGGGTACATTAAGGTTTTCAATATGAGCAATAATATTTTCAGATAAATCATCACTTCCCTTTATAATTGCATCAGAATTTTCCAAAGCAATTTTTAATAAACAATCATTGTTGACTGTTTTAAGCGATGTTAATTTTTCACCTGGAATTTGATCAAATTTAATTTTTTTAATAAATTCATCTTTATCCAATATACCGGTATTTTGATTTTTAAACGCCGATGTAACAATTTTACTATCTGCAAACAATGGATCATTTTTATAATATTCTTTTAAATACAAAGGCAATAATGATGCCATCCAACCATGAACGTGAATAATATCTGGTGCCCACTTCAATTTTTTCACAGTTTCTACCACGCCTTTTGCAAAGAAAATCGCTCGCTCATCATTATCTTCATAGAACTTCCCATTCTCATCATTATAAACCGATTTTCTCTTAAAGTACTCTTCGTTATCAATAAAATAAACCTGCATTCTTTCCTTTGGAATCGAGGCGACTTTAATAATTAATGGCATATCCATATCATTAATAATCAGGTTCATTCCTGATAATCTTATCACCTCATGCAATTGATGTCTCCGTTCATTAATAATTCCAAATCGAGGCATAAACATTCTAATTTGCGCTCCTTGATGATGCATCTCTCTTGGAACTTCAAATGCCATTTTCGATACTTCGGTTTCTGGTAAATAAGGCACAAGTTCTGACGATACATAAAGTATTCTCTTATCTTTCATTATCATTCTATTTTGGAATGTTGCAAAATTACGAAAATATATACAAAATTCGAATTAAAATATTAAGTTTGATGGGTTATTAACAATATTTAACAGCCTGATGAAAGTTTTCAAAACTACGAACTCACTTCAAAAACAACTATTATTAATCAATTTTAAAAATTCATTAGGATTTGTTCCAACTATGGGGGCATTGCATGATGGGCACTTATCAATTATTGAAAGGGCTAAAAAGGAAAACGATTTTGTTCTTGCAAGTATTTTTGTAAATCCAACACAATTTGACAAAGAAGACGATCTAAAAAAATATCCAAATCAATTAGAACGTGATTTAGAATTATTAAAATCTAAAAATTGTGATTTTGTTTTTATTCCGTCAGTAGATGAAATGTATGCTACCAAAATTAAATCAGAAACTTTTGATTTTGATGGTTTAGACAAAGTTATGGAAGGTGCTTTCAGGGAAGGTCATTTTGATGGTGTTGGTACAATTGTGAAAAAATTTTTCGAGATAATCCAACCAAATAAAGCATATTTTGGCGAAAAAGATTTTCAGCAACTACAGATAGTTAAAAAAATGGTTGAAAAAAATCATCTTCCCGCTGAAATAATTGCTTGCCCTATTTATCGCGAAAAAGATGGCTTGGCCATGAGCTCAAGAAACACTCGGCTTTCTGATAAGAATCGTAAAGCAGTTCCATTGATTTACCAAACATTGGTAAAAAGCAAAAATTTATTCCTCAAAATGAATATAAATGATGTTAAAAAAAGTGTTAAAAATGAGTTTAAAAACCATCCTGAATTAACGTTAGAATACTTTGAAATAGCCGACATTATAACGCTTTCACCAAGTATTACCAAAGACAAAAATAAAAAATATCGCGCTTTTATAGCTGTCCTTGCCGGGTCAATACGATTAATAGATAATATCGCATTAAATTAATTATCTTTGCACTGTAAAATTTTGAACCTATTAAAATGTATATTGAAGTTGTAAAATCAAAAATTCACCGTGTTAAAGTTACCGGTGCTGAGTTGAATTATATTGGGAGCATTACCATTGATGAAGATTTAATGGATGCTGCAAATATAATAGAAGGTGAAAGAGTTTATATCGTAAATGTAAATAATGGTGAACGATTAAATACATATGTTATTAAGGGGGAAAGAAAAAGCGGAGATATTGTTTTAAATGGCCCCGCTGCCAGAAAAGTTGCCAAAGATGATATAATCATTATCATTTCTTATGCTTCATTGGAATTTGAAGAAGCTAAAAAATTTAAGCCTTCAATTATTTTTCCCAATGAGAATGATAATTCTTTGACCTAATCCTTGAAAATAAATCTGAAAAAAATCATTTTTACAGCACTACCAATTTCATTGGGAGTTGTTTTGATTTGGTATTCAATTTCTAAACTGAAGCCGAATGATATTATTCACATAAAAACCTCCTTTAGTACGGCCAATTACTGGTGGGTAATTCTATCTTTATTTTTTGGAATTTTAAGCCATTTATCTCGAGCTTATCGTTGGAAATTTACACTTGAACCTTTAGGATACAAGCCAAGATTTGCGAATTCGGTAATGACAGTTTTAATTGCTTATATCGTAAATTTAGTTGTTCCCAGAGCCGGTGAATTTGCGCGAGCTACAGGAATTTCCAAATACGAAAACATTCCTTTTGAAAAAGCTTTAGGTACTATTGTTTCTGAAAGAATAGCCGATGTAATTATGCTTTTGACGATTATTGCCGTTGCTTTTTTTTTACAATCAGAATTGCTTAGCCAGTATTTATTTGGAGGAGAAGCTTTAGGGCCTAATTATGTATTATATACAGTAATTGGCCTGGGAATTCTTACATTTCTATTTTTTCGATTGATAAAAAAATCAAATAATATCTTCGTTAAAAAAATACAAACATTTATTCATGGTTTGATACAGGGTGTAATCAGTATCTTTAAAATGAAAAAAAAGTGGGCCTTTATATTGCATACCCTATTTATTTGGCTCATGTATCTTTTGATGTTTTATGTAGTTACTTTTGCTTTACCTGAAACTACAAACTTACCTTTGGGTGCCATCATTGTTGGATTTGTTGTGGGTGGTTTGAGCATGGCAATAACCAATGGTGGATTAGGAGTTTACCCGGTGTTTGTTGCCAGTGCAATTACTTTATACGGAGTTGACGAAAACCCGGCTTTGGCCTTTGGTTGGATCATGTGGACCGCACAAACATTAATGATTCTTGTTTTTGGAGGATTATCCTTTTTAATATTGCCTATTTATAATCGAGAAAAAGCATAGTATTATGCTTGAAGAAACTTTTTACAGCAACGGTAAATTATTATTTACAGCCGAATATTTGGTTCTTGATGGAGCAAAAGCCCTGGCATTGCCTACAAAATACGGACAGGATTTAAAAATAGAAAAAGTAACCGGAAACCATTTAATTTGGGAAAGTTATGATGAAAATAATTTGCTTTGGTTTCAGTGTAAATTCGATTTACCCAGATTAAAATCAACGAACAATGAAACCACAATTACCTTGCAAAACATTCTCAAAGAGGCTCAAAAATTAAACCCATCCTTTTTAAATGGCTTTGTTGGATATCAAATAAAAACGAAGCTTTCTTTTCCTAAAAATTGGGGTTTGGGCACTTCTTCAACATTGATTAACAATATAGCAAATTGGGCAAAGGTTGATGCTTTTGATTTGCTCAAAAACTGTTTTGGAGGTAGCGGCTATGATATCGCATGTGCACAAAACAATAGCCCAATACTCTATCAAGTAACCGATAAAAAACCTTCAATAGAAGTCGTAAAATTTAACCCCTATTTTAAAGAACAACTCTATTTTGTTTACTTGAATAAAAAACAAAATAGCAAGGAAGGAATTAAAAAATATAGAACATTTAAAGGAAATATATCCGTTTTAGTCAATGAAATTTCTCAATTAACAACAGAACTCTTAAACAGCTTAACAATAACTGATTTTGAAAACATTTTAGCAGAACATGAAAAAATAACAGCCTCCATTACCCGGCAAAAACCAATTCAAGAGTTGATGTTTTCTGATTATTTCGGGCAAACAAAAAGTCTGGGCGCCTGGGGAGGGGATTTTATTCTTGCCACCGGAAATCATGATACGCCCAACTATTTTAAAATAAAAGGTTTTGAAACGGTAATTTCTTACCAAGATATGATTTTATGAAGCAAAAAACAATCATTATTGGCGGTGGGGCAGCAGGATTTTTTGCCTCTATTATCATCGCAGAAACAAATCCGGATATCGAAGTAATCATCCTTGAAAAAGGAAACAAAATTTTACAAAAAGTAAAAGTTTCCGGTGGAGGAAGATGCAATGTGACTCATGCTTGCTTTATTCCAAATGAACTTATTGAATTTTACCCACGGGGGAAAAAAGAGCTACTCGGACCTTTTCATCAATTCATGACCGGTGACATCATGGAATGGTTTGAAAACCGCCATGTTCCTTTAAAAATTGAAAGCGATAATCGTGTTTTTCCGATATCAAATTCATCTCAAAGTATTATAGATTGTTTGACAGAAAGTGCAAAAAATGCCGGGGTTACGGTTCTGTTAAATCAAAAAGTTGAAACGATTTCAAAAATTGAGTCTCGATTTAAAATAATTACCGATAAACAAGAATTTATTACAGATAACTTACTCATCGCTTCAGGAAGCAATCCTAAAATTTGGGAGCTGATTTCCAATCTTGGACATAAAATAATTCCTCCGGTTCCGTCATTATTTACTTTTAAAATATTTGATGAACGAATAAAAGAAATTCCTGGAATTTCTGTTCCAAATGCTACTGTTTCATTAATAGATTCCTCTTTTCAAAGTAAGGGCCCTCTGTTAATAACACATTGGGGAATTAGTGGGCCGGCAGTCTTAAAATTATCTGCCTTTGCAGCCTTGTTTTTGGCTGATAAAAACTATATGTATAAAGTAAAAGTCAACTGGTTATCTCAACCATTTTCAACTATTTATGAAGAATTAAAGAACCTTAAATATAAGTATGCAAAGAAACAGATTACTTTAAAATCTATGTTTGAAGAAATTTCTAAACGATTATGGGAAAATCTGGTGTCGGCTTCAGGTATTAAAAGCCAACAGCGCTGGGCCGATGTTGGCAACAAACAATTGGAAAATTTAGCAAATCAACTTACCCATACCATTTTCAAGGCAGAAGGAAAAACAACTTTTAAAGAAGAGTTTGTCACAGCTGGAGGTGTTGATCTTAAAGAAATCAACTTTAAACGGTTTGAAAGCAAAATTCATAAAAACCTATTCTTTGCAGGCGAGGTTTTAAACATCGATGCTGTGACAGGTGGGTTTAATTTTCAAAATGCATGGACTGGAGGATTCATTGTAGGGAAGGCAATTGGGGATTAATTTATTTGACAATTAAATTTGTCCTGATAATACCAAGTTAGGTTTATTTTATGTCATTTTAGATAGATCCTATGTATTTGTAAACATCAATTATAATGGTTACTTTTAGATACTTAATCATTTACCAAACGTATCTATCATGAAAAATTTATTTTCCAGTCTGGTTCTTATTGGGTTTGTTTTATGCACTCCAATTTTCAGCCAGAATTCTAATGCAAATCTGGCAAAAATCAATACTGAAGGATTTCAGAATTCTGAAGTCATGAAAATTATCGCGGATCTTTCAGATGTATATGCCCCAAGATTAACAGGAACCCATCAATATTATAAAGCTGCCGAATGGGCGAAACAAAGCATGGGATCATGGGGTCTGGACAAAGTTTATTTTGAAAATTATTGTGATGATTGTATGGGTTGGGATGTAAATTCTTTTAACGTTGAAATGACCTCACCAACCTATATGAAAATAGAGGCTTATCCTTATGCATGGACAGAAGATTCCAAAGGTATTCAAGTGGCAGATCTTGTTTGGATAGAAGATTATAAAAACCTTAAAAAAGTTAAGGAGGTGTGGCAAGGAAAATTGAAAGGTAAAACAGTGCTCATTGGAAAGGCTCCAAAACAAAATCTTTTATTAGACCCTTTAAGTTCGCGCATAACAGATGAAGATCTTTTGGCCGCAGAAAAATCCATCCATCCTGTCGATAAAAATCCATTAGGCCCATCAGCAGGAAATTTAGATTTACCCGGTTTGTTGAACCTAATGGATAAATTTTTAGGTTCGGATAATCCATTTTTTAGTTTTTTAAAGGAAGAAGGAGCTATAGGGATTTTAGGAACTACCGCATTTTTCCCGGGAATTTTACACCCCAGTGGAACCTATAATTATAAGGTTGATAGCGAAAAAAGTATTCCTTATTTTGCTATTGCCCCTGAAGATTTTGGTAAGCTAAAGCGGTTGATAGATCGTAAAATTCAACCCATAATAAAATTTCATTTAGATTCGGAATTATACTTAGAACAAAAAAATAATGTGAATATCATTGGTGAAATCACAGGTTCAGATCCAAAACTGAAAGATGAAATAGTGATGATAGGTGCTCATTTTGACTCCTGGCATTCTTCATCCGGTGCGACAGATAATGGAGCCGGTTCGGCGGTTATGATGGAAGTGATGCGTATCATTAAAAAATCGGGAGTTAGACCCCGGCGTACCATCCGTATTGCTCTTTGGGGTGGAGAGGAACAAGGCTATATGGGTTCCTTGGCTTATGCCGAAAAGCACTTTGGCAAAGTAGGCGCTGAAAAATTTAAAAAGGAGGTTGATAAAATATCTTCATATATCAATATGGATAATGGAGCCGGTGTTATGAGAGGAATTTACCTTCAAGGAAATGAAGCCATAAAACCTGTTTTTTCAGCTATGTTAGAACCATATGCTCATTTAGGTGTGAATCATTTTACCATTCAAAATACCAATTTTACCGATCATGATGTTTTTGATTATTACAATATTCCCGCCTTTCAAATTATTCAGGATAAACTGAATTATCACTCGGTTACACACCATACTAATTTGGATGTTTTGGAATATGTACCTGAAAGAGATATGATGATCAATGCAACCGTGATTGCAGGTTTGGTATATCAAATTGCGATGAGAGATTCGTTGATGCCTAGAAAGAATTAATATTCAATATCTTTGATAAATTACATTGCAATTTAATAAATCGAATTATATAAAATCTGTTAATTAAACCATTCCAACTTAAAAATGAAACGAATATTTTCAATTATCTGTCTGTTTTTAATTATAGGCGTTCAAGCTCAGAATAAATCTGATGTAACAAAAGTTAAAAATAATCCCATCTTCAATAATTTTAATGAACCCATTGATTTTGCATCCATTAATGCAGAATATATTTTACAGGCAACTGAAACTATTCAGGCACAAACAAAGAATGCTCTTGAAAAAATCATCAACGTAGAGGATGAAAACAAAACATTCGACAATACCATGTTGGCTCTGGATGATCTTTCGGCTAATCTTGCAGACACCTATTATATCATTAATTTGATGGGAAGTACACATTCAGATTCTATTATCCGAAATACAGCTTTGCAATCAAAAGTCGTTCTTGCTAAGT
>SMVB01434389.1_pt1 | contig 10898 bp, 10 predicted proteins | sample 2456461 | NCBI WGS metagenome assembly SMVB01 (sample SAMN11095934, study PRJNA526329) | marine sediment metagenome | biome: Marine sediment; feature: Surficial sediment; material: Deep marine sediment; isolation source: Hadal surficial sediment | place: Pacific Ocean | collected 2014-05 | depth...
ATCGGGTTTGACTTCACGCCTGATCAGTTCAGGCAAAATTTCGCCACCATTGGCGCACAGGCCCACCGATAAAGCCTCACCTTTGGCGCAGGCATCGTCAATCAGTTGCAATGCATGGTCAAGTGAATCGGCTTTCTTGTCCAGGTACCTGGTGCGGATACGAAAATCGATTCGGTCTTCGTCGCATTCGATACACAATATACTGTAGCCCGCCATGGTTGCCGCCAGGGGTTGGGCACCGCCCATACCACCGAGGCCCGATGTCAGAATCCATTTACCACGGGTATCGCCGTCGAAATGCTGGCGCCCGGCCTCGACAAAGGTTTCATAGGTGCCCTGGACTATGCCCTGGCTGCCAATGTAAATCCACGAACCCGCGGTCATCTGCCCATACATCATCAGGCCTTTACGATCGAGCTCGTTAAAATGTTCCCAGTTCGCCCATTTCGGTACCAGGTTGGAATTGGCGATCAATACGCGCGGCGCATCGACGTGCGTCTTGAACACCCCGACCGGTTTACCCGACTGTATCAGCAGGCTTTCGTCGTCTTCGAGCTCCTTCAGGCATTCCAGGATTTTGTCGTAACACTCCCAGTTACGTGCGGCACGGCCGATGCCGCCATAGACGATTAACTGTTCGGGCTTTTCCGCAACTTCGGGGTCGAGATTATTCTGCAGCATGCGATAAGGCGCTTCGGTGAGCCAGCTTTTGCAGGTCAGTTCGCTACCGCGCGGCGCACGGATCCTGCGGCTGTTGTCGGTTCGGTCTAATGGCATGGTGGTTTCCTCTTGTGCATTATGGTTAACGCAGTTGATATTCATTGGTGGCATAGCGCGCCCCGAGGTGATACCGCTCCCCGGGGTAGGTCAATGTCACATGGGTCACTACCCGGTTGTTTTTCCAGGTACGTCTCGTCAATTGCAGGCAGGGCGCATCGCCCTCCATTTGCAACTGCTTGCAGGTTTGTGCATCCGGTAGCATTGCGTGCACGATGTGTTCCATTTCGTCGGGCCGGAATTGTTGCAACAGGTAAGCGGTCGAGGTAATCAGCGCAAAATCCTGATGAATGAAATCAGGTACGACCCGAGGATTGACATAGCGAGACTCCAGCTGGATAGGCAAATCGTCCTGGTAGTGGACCGCGCGCAGGTAGTACAGTCGCTCTGCCACGGATAGTTCCATCTTTGCCGCGACCTCGGGCGGCGCGTCGACCCTAGTCAGCGATAACACCCGGGAGCTGTGACGTTTTCCGCCCTGTTCGATTTCCAGTGCAATATCCTGCAACTCGATCAGACTGGCGTGTCGGGGTGTATCCGCGACAAACGAGCCTAGCCCGTGCACGCGATTGATCAAACCTTCCTGGGTCAGTTCGCGCAGGGCCCGGTTGATGGTCATGCGACTCACCTCGAGCGCGACCACCAGGTCATTTTCCGAGGGCAGCTTTTGCCCCGCGATCCAGTCACCGTTAGCAATATTGTGTTTAATGGTTTGTTTGATCTGCTGGTAAATCGGTTCAGGCGCAGCCTTGTCGATATTGTCAAAACTATCCAGAATCGCGTTCATGATGACGTCGCCGGTTTACTGCGCCATTGTCCAGCCTGCATTACGCCGGCGCAGGGGTTGATGCCAACCTGGTAACTCAGCATCGAGGGCCGGTCGACATTCCACAGCACGATATCGGCCTGTTTACCGATCTCCAGCGAGCCAATTTCCTGATCCAGCCCCAACGCCCGGGCGGCGTTAATTGTGATACCGCGCAAGGCCTCGGTCGGCGTCATACGGAACAGGGTGCAGGCCATGTTCATGATTAACAAAATCGAGTGAATCGGAGAGCTGCCGGGATTGGCATCCGTCGCCAGCGCGATCGGTACCCGCTCGGCGCGCAGTGCCGCCAGCGGCGGTACCTGTGTTTCGCGCAACTGGTAAAACGCACCGGGTAACAAAACTGCGACCGTGTCGCTTTGCGCCAGGCGGGTAACATCCGCGTCGTTCAGGTACTCGATGTGATCGACGGACAAGGCACCCTTCGACGCCGCCATCAAGGCGCCACCGAGATCGCTTAACTGTTCGACGTGCGCCTTGAAGGGCAGTCCCAGCGCCTGCGCACAATCGAGAACTTTTGCACCCTGTTCCCGACTAAAAGCAATCGATTCGATGAAGACATCGACCGCGTCGACAAGACCTTCGGCATGGGCATTGGGCAGCATTTCAGCGCATACCAGCTCGATGTAAGCATCGCTTCGATCGGTGTATTCTGGGGGTAGCGCATGCGCGCCGAGAAAGGTTTTCTGTATGCGTAGTTGTAACTCGCTCTGCAGATGTCGCGCCACGCGCAGCATCTTGATTTCATTGTCGCTATCGAGGCCATAGCCCGATTTTATTTCGAGGGTGGTCACGCCTTCGTCAAGCAAAGTCCTGAGCCTGGGGAGAACCTGCTCAAACAACTCTGCCTCGCTAGCGGCGCGGGTCGCATTGACGGTGGACAGTATGCCGCCGCCCTGGCGCGCGATTTCGGCATAGCTCGCGCCTTCCAGGCGCATTTCAAATTCGTCCGCCCGATCACCGCCGTAGACCAGGTGGCTGTGACAATCGATCAAACCCGGTGTTAATAGCCGCCCTTTGCAATCGACTACTTCGGCCGCACCGGTCGCGGGACTATCCTGCATCGGGCCTAGCCAGGCGATTTTCTCCGCCTCGACCAGCAGGGCACCGTTTTCACGCAAGCCATAGCCGGACTCCCCGTCGAGGCAGGCAATGGTTGCGTTGGTAAACAGTGTTTGAGACATTAGGGCTTTCTCGCAGACCAGATGCTATACTTGTATATACAAGTATGCTACGCTCGATTTAACACAAACGCAAGTTTAGTTAACCGAAGCAGGAACGGGTAATGGCAGACAAAATCTGGGCGGCAGCGGCCTTGCTCTCCAGCGGTTGGGCAGAATCGGTAGAGCTCGGCATCGATAATCGAGGTGACATCGAATCGGTTTTCAGCAATCGGGCCTATACTTCCGGCGACAGGGTCGCCGTCCTGATTCCGGCTATACCGAATGTGCATTCTCACGCCCACCAACGGGCCATGTCGGGCCTGGGAGAACGCGCCGGCTTGAGCGGCGACGCCGCCAAAGACAGTTTCTGGACCTGGCGCAAGGTCATGTACCACTATCTCGAGCGCATACAACCCGAACACCTGTACCACATTGCCGCCCAGCTCTACGTGGAAATGCTCAAAGCCGGCTATAGCTGCGTGGGAGAGTTTCAATACCTGCATCATGACCTCGATGGTCAGGCCTATGATAATCGTGCTGAAATGAGCCTGCAGTGCATGCAGGCGGCGAAACAGGTCGGCCTTGGGTTCACCGCGTTGCCGGTACTCTACCGCTACGGCGGTTTCGACAGCGCAGAACCGCTAGCCGGGCAGAAAAGATTCCTCAACGATATCGATGGTTTCGTCGAAATTGTCAAAATCCTGCAACTTGAATCACAATCCGATGCCAACACTGCGGTCGGTATTGCACCTCATTCGCTGCGTGCTATTAGCCAGGAATTGTTAAGCGAAGTCATGGCTTCGCTCGATAACCTGGCAGCCATCCACGTTCACATCGCCGAGCAGACCAAAGAAGTCGACGATTGCCTGAACTGGAGTGGCAAACGCCCGCTTGAGTGGTTGTTTGAACACTTCGAGGTAAACCAGTCCTGGTGCCTGATTCACGCCACGCATATGACCGCGGCGGAAACCACGATGATGGCTCGAAGCGGATGCGTCGCCGGGCTCTGCCCGACGACCGAGGCCAATCTCGGTGATGGCTTTTTCAACGCGGTCGATTACTTTCAGCAACAGGGCCGCTGGGCGATCGGATCGGACAGTCATATTTCGATCGATCCGGTAGAAGAGCTACGCTGGCTCGAATACGGTCAGCGACTGGTCACCCGGAATCGCAATCTACTGGTATCTGCAAACGCAGCTAACACCGGTCGTAACCTGCTCGATGGCGCGCTTCAGGGTGGTGCTCGCGCCTGTGGGCGAAAAATTGGTAGTATCGAGACCGGCTATCGCGCCGACCTGCTGGTGCTCGACGACCAGCATCCGCGTCTGTATGGGCGTAAACAGGATGATTTACTCGATAGCTGGATTTTTTCCGGTAACCAGAACCTGGTAAAGGATGTATACGTCGGTGGTAAAAAAGTAATAACCAATGGGTTTCACGCCGACCAAGAAAGCATCGCTGTCAATTACCGAAACACGCTCGATCAACTAGCCGGGTAGGAGAATAGCTATGACCAAGGCAATATTGCTCACCCCAGGAACAACACGAATCGCCGACCTGCGACGAATTTACCGTAACAAAATTTCACTGCGCATCGATGATTCCTACAAACCCCGAGTTGATGCCGCGGCCGAAATTGTGGCCAGGGTCGCAAAAGGCGATGCCGCGGTTTATGGCATTAATACCGGTTTCGGCAAGCTCGCCAATATACGAATCCCGAGCGACCAGACCGCAAAATTACAACGCAACCTGATCCTGTCACATTGCTGCGGCGTCGGTGAGCCGCTGCCCCGCGAAGTGGTACGACTGATCATCGCGCTGAAAATGCTGTCGCTGGGACGCGGTGCTTCCGGGGTGCGCTGGGAAATTATCCTGCGCCTGCAGACCTTCCTGCAACTGGACCTGATCCCGGTTATTCCCGGGCAGGGTTCGGTCGGCGCTTCCGGAGACCTGGCGCCATTGGCGCATTTGACCGCTGCCATGATCGGAGAAGGACAGGTTGTCTATCAAGGTAGCACCATGCCGACGGCTGACGCCTTGAAGGCGCTGAAGATTGAACCGCTGGAACTCTGCGCAAAGGAGGGCCTGGGCATGATCAACGGCACCCAGGTTTCTACCGCACTCGCACTCGCCGGGCTGTTTGACGCCTGGAGCCTGGCCCAGACCGCGTTGATTTCCGGCGCCCTGACTACCGACGCGCTGATGGATTCGACCGCGCCGTTTCGACCCGAAATACATGCCTTGCGCGGTCTGCAGGGTCAGATCGATGCCGCCGCCAGCCTGCGCGCGCTGCTGGAAGGCTCGGCCATTCGCGAATCGCACCGTGACGACGACGAGCGCGTGCAGGACCCCTACAGCATCCGCTGTCAACCACAGGTCATGGGGGCCTGCATGGACCTGTTTCGACAGGCGGCGCAAACCCTGGAAATCGAAGCCAACGCGGTGACCGATAACCCGATCGTCGTGGTCGAAGACGGTTCGATTCTTTCCGGGGGTAATTTTCACGCCGAGCCGGTTGCTTTTGCCGCCGATCAATGTGCGCTGGCGATTTCCGAAATCGGTTCGATATCGGAACGCCGCATTGCCACCATTGTCGACCCGGCGCAAAATTATGGCTTGCCCGCTTTCCTCTCGCCGGATCCGGGCATCAATTCCGGCTTCATGATCGCCGAGGTTACCTCCGCCGCGCTGATGGCTGAAAACAAACAACGCGCCGCGCCCTGCTCGATCGATTCCACCCCGACCAGCGCAAACCAGGAAGACCATGTATCCATGGCCTGCCATGCCGCACGGCGTCTCGGTGAAATGAACCATAACCTCGCCTATATCATCGCCATCGAGCTACTCGTTGCTGTCCAGGGCATCGAATTTCGCGGGCCGACCGAGACCAGTGCCCGACTCGCCCGGGTGGTGAAAAAGGTACGCGACAACGTGGCACGTCTTGAATCCGACCGTTATCTCGCCGACGATATTACGGCGATCAAGCACCTGGTTAGCGATCGCAGCATTATCGCGTCACTGGGTGAAATCGACCTATTGCCCCTGATAGATCCATGGCACCATACATAATCCGGGGCGATAGCCCGTTATTGCTGGCACAGCCGCATGGCGGTACCGAAATTCCGCCGGCGATACTGGCTCGGCTCAATCAACAGGGCCACTTGAAAGCGGATACCGACTGGCATATTGCCAGGCTATATGCCGATCTGATCGACGAGGTGACCATTGTCGGCACCCCCATCCACCGCTATGTCGTCGATGCCAATCGCGACCCCGCCGACCAGTCGCTATATCCCGGGCAAAACACCACCAGCCTGTGCCCGACAACTACCTTTGACGGCACCGAAATCTACCTTGAGGGACAGGCCCCTTCCGCGGATGAAATTGGCCAGCGCCAGCAGGACTACCATCAGCCATATCACGATGCACTACGCGAGCAGCTGGAGCGAATTCGACAGAAACACGGCTACGCCATTCTCTACGACTGTCATTCTATTCGATCACTTGTACCCTATTTATTCGAGGGTATACTTGCCGATTTCAACATAGGCACTAACTCGGGTGGCAGCTGTGATTCGTCAATTGAATCGGCGGTGCAATCGATTTGCGAATCGGCCCAGGCTTATACCTCGGTAACTAACGGGCGCTTTAAAGGAGGTTGGACCACGCGTCACTATGGCAAACCCGAGCAGGGAGTGCACGCGCTTCAGATGGAACTGGCGCAGTGTAACTATATGCAAGAAAGCGCGCCCTGGAACTACCATACCGAGGCCGCGGAGAAGTTGCGTTTAGTGCTCGGACATATATTGAGATCACTGCTGCAAAGCGGGCAATCTTTGACAGCCTGATATGCACCCAGGTGTTTTTATCGCGGCTATGACAGCCGTCATTATTTTTGGTGGGTCGGCGATTGCCGCCAAGGTCGCGGTATCAACCATTGCGGCACTGGATGTCGCTATTCTCAGAACCGTCATCGGTGGTTTGCTGGCCTTGCCGTTAGCGCTGATGCTGCGCATACCACTTCCGCTGGTCAATTTTCAAAGAGGTTTATTACTGCTCTCCGGCTTCTGCGGGTTTATTGCCTTCCCACTGCTGTTTACATTCGGGGTTATGCTCACCTCAGCCAATCACGCAACCATGATACTGGCGATACTACCGGTCATGACCGGCGCTATCGCAATGATCTGGGACAGGCAAATACCCAAATTTCTGTGGTGGCTCGGTTGTGCCACCGCCTTTGCCGGCGGAATCATTCTAATTTACGAGCCTGCCACAGGCGTGGCAGGTGCCAGCATCGAGGGTGACCTGCTGGTGCTGGTAGCAGATGTTTTCGCATCACTTGGTTATGTCGCTGGCGCGAGGTTACAGCGCTCAGGTTATTCCGCAAAAGGCACCACCTTCTGGGGAGTCTCCCTGTTCGCATTGATTTTGATTCCAGTGGCGCCTTTCGTTGTCGATATCGAAACGCTCAGGGTTGCGGGGAGTCCGGCCTGGGCCGGCGTTCTTTACCAGGCCATCGGGGTAACTATCATCGCCTATATGCTATGGTACTGGTCACTGGGCACGGGCGGAATTGCCAGGGTTGGCTTGCTTCAGTTTCTGCAGCCGGTTTCAGGGGTCATACTCGCCTGGGTAATTCTCTCCGAATTGCTCTCGTTCAGTTTTATAGTTGCTTCAGCGTTTATTATGCTGGGGGTTGTTATCGCCTTCCGCGCGAAATAGGGTCCCGGCTTTAGCGCAAAGGTCCCCCGAGCTTGAACTGAATCCACTATCAGGGGAAGATGATGCCTGTCTTTTCAAATCAACAGGCAAGCCGGACCATTGAGTTCATTGCGGAGGATCATGGTGCAACGCTTAAAACAAATACTGGACTCGGGTAAACCGGTTCTTGGCGCATGGTGTGGATTTACCGATACCCATTACCTGGAGACTATTGCACAGTTTCCATTCGATGCGGTAGTGCTGGATATGCAGCATGGGTTCTGGGACGAAACAACGGTGCAAACAGGTATCAGCACCCTGATCGCACAGGGTAAGACAGCGATGGTACGCATCCCACTGGAACGTTGGGATATCGCGGCGCGGGTTTTGGATTTTGGCGCCCTGGCGGTGATCGCACCGATGGTTAACTCGGCCGCGGATGCCAGCAGATTCGTTTCGGCGACGCGATTTGTGCCGGTCGGTCAACGCTCATATGGTCCCCGGCATGCGGCGACCCTGTATGGTATTAGCAGTAACCAGTACCTGCAGGAGTTTGATAACAACGCGCTGTCACTTGCCATGATAGAAACACGTGAAGCCTATGACAATCTGGACGAAATTCTCGCAGTCGATGGTATCGGCGGGGTGTTGATAGGGCCGGGCGATCTATCGATATCATTTCGGCAGAACCCGATACCGGATGCCTATGGCGTTGATACCATCGACGTGGTTAAGGATATTATTGCCAGGTGCAAAAATGCCGGCAAGACAACTGCTGCTTTTTCGTTTGATTGTCAAGCCGCAAACATGCTCAGCGAGCTACAGGTTGATATTATTACTATTGGTGTCGACCAGACTTATATTGCCGATGGGGTGAATGCACATATTTCCGGATTAAAGTTCAGGTAGTATTCAGTCTACATTTTCGACATTGTCGGGGCGAGGCACGACAAAAATATCTAAAATTTGTAATTGAAGCCCAACGAAATGACGTCCGACTCGTTGTCGATATCCTCGCTAAAAAAAGTCGAGTAATCGGCTTCGGATGAAGTTCGGCGATTCCATTCACCATAGACAGTTATATCCGTCGTAATTCCATAGTTAAACCCGAGTCCCACATCAATGACGAGCAAAGTATCACTGTCAGACAGGCCGGTACTAATCTGGGTGTAGGTGCTATCCGAAATGGAAACACCGAGCCGCAGATAGATCAGTTTCCCAACTGTGATATAGCCGCCGATACTGGGACCGAGTTCTAATTCGAACCTTTGGCCAAAGGTATCGACTGTCTCATCGCTCAATGCCGGAATAAACTCGAGCCCGGCACTACCGCCCTCGTCAGATTCAATGCCATAACGTAAACGCAAGCCAGTGTATTCATAACTTTCACTTCCATTGGAGTAGGACAATTCGGTGTCCATCGTTATGACGTCAACACCGAAGAAGGTTCTATATTCCACACTGTGGGCTGCTGATGGCATCAGCAGAAACAATATGGCTCCGAGCAAAGAGGCTTTCATGCGTATATTTCCCCGTTGTTATTGTAAAAACTGAATTTCTTATAGCTCCTTTTTGTTAACATTCTACTCTTTTGGCCTGAAAATTTCCCCATAGCCAAACAGACCGGGGCTGCCGCCTGTGTGTATAAACAACTGGTTGCTGCCTTGCGCTATAACCCGCTGCGCGCATAAATCAATTAAACCGGCCATCGCTTTACCCGTATATACCGGGTCCAGCAACAATCCTTCCAGCTGCGCGCAACGCCTTACCGCGGCAATCATGGCGGTTGTCGGTATGCCATAGCCCTCGCCAACATAGCCGCCATCGGTTAGCACTTTGCCGGTGGCCAGACCAGGGTCCAGGTCCAGTTCCGTCAGGGTTTGTTTTAACAGGGCTTCGACTAACTGCCGCTGAACTTCACTGCTACGTTCCACCGATATACCCAGCACCGGTATTTCGGATTTCTCGGCAATCAACCCGGCCAGCAATCCCGCCTGGGTGCCGGCACTGCCGGTGGCCAATACAATCTGGTCTATTTGCAGGTTTGCCGCCGAGATTTGTTGCAACAGTTCGAAGGCACATCGCACATAACCAAAGCTACCGATTACATTCGACCCGCCCCCAGGAATCAAATAGGGTTTCTTCCCCTGCGTTTTTAATTGCTCGACCAGGGACTCGGCAAACGCGTTACAGTCTTCATCGATGCCCAGTTGATGAATTCGAGCACCGAGTAAACTATCCAGTAACATATTGCCATTGTCGTAGTAATTCTCGCTGGGCGTTCCGGCGACATCTTCCAGCACCAATTCACAGGCAAAGCCGAATTTGGCCGCCGCCGCCGCGGTTTGCCTGGCATGATTTGACTGCAAGCCACCAATGGTCACCAGCGTATCGGCCTGCTGTAGCTGCGCATCGGCCAACAGGTATTCAAGCTTGCGCGTCTTGTTACCACCGACTGCCAAACCGGTACAGTCGTCCCGTTTTATATATAGGTTACAGCCCAGTTCCGCGGATAAGCGCGGCGCAAATTCCAGCGCTGTCGGAGCATGGGTAATTTCAATTCGGGGTAGCTGGTTAAAATCGATCATTTTGCCTGGGCTCGGTCGGGCCGCTATTGACGGCTTGAGGAAGAATCCACTATCTTACTAGGATCAGGATCGGAACTGAATGGCAGCAGTATGACGCAGATGGCCAGCGTTGCTGATGCTGCTCGCAATGATGGCGGTTTTCAACTTAAACGTAAGTGTCATTAATTTTCACCTCGCTTTAGCGCATGGAGTCGACTTTGATTTTCACCGATTACATTGACAGCCCCCTGGGTTTGCTAGAAATACAGGCATCCCCGCAAGGTTTGATCAGGGTCGAATTTACCGAGGCCGAAACCATGCACATTCATGGCAATGAAAATACCACGCGTTGCAAACTACAGCTGCAGCAGTATTTCGCCGCCGAACGCAGCGAATTTAACCTGCCTCTGGATCAACGGGGCACCGCTTTTCAAAAATCCGTCTGGAGCTGCCTGCTGACTATCCCCTTTGGTCAGGCTGTCTCCTATGGCGATATTGCCGACATGCTCAATAACCGCAAAGCAGTGCGTGCGGTGGGCGCCGCTAATGGCAAAAATCCGATCAGCATTATCGTTCCCTGTCATCGGGTGATTGGCGCCAACCAGACCTTAACCGGGTATGCCGGAGGCCTGGAGCGTAAGGCCTGGTTGTTAAAACACGAGGGAGCCGCGTTTAAAATCAGCGCGCAGGGCCCGCCTAGTTTACAGCCGGATTTTTTTGAAGCCTAGTTTAACCCCCGCAATAGCGGCTAGCTTCTGAGTTTCGTTTTTCGTGTCGCCGTCGCCACCAAAGGATCATCCGGCCAGGGATGTTTTGGATAGCGACCTTTCATTTCCTTTTTCACCTGGTGATAAGATGAACGCC
>SMVB01223926.1_pt1 | contig 10896 bp, 9 predicted proteins | sample 2456461 | NCBI WGS metagenome assembly SMVB01 (sample SAMN11095934, study PRJNA526329) | marine sediment metagenome | biome: Marine sediment; feature: Surficial sediment; material: Deep marine sediment; isolation source: Hadal surficial sediment | place: Pacific Ocean | collected 2014-05 | depth 0-1...
CGAGGCCGGTAGTGCTTCTGGCGATTCTAGCCGATTCGGACCCATTACCATCTGACCTACCATACCGGATGAGGGAAAACTAGCGAGCTACGGGCTGGTTCGGGCGGCAATTCGCCACACTGTGGCAAATTTGCAACAGATAGAGTGGTTATTTGATTCCATTGCAAATTTCCGCTACGGCGTTCCAGGAAAGGGCCCGCGCCCCAAATTGACCGCGCGAGTCCCGATTGGGGAGGACACCGATGGATAAACCGGCGCCGCTGGAACTGAGCCAAGGCGTGGTTCGGCCCGAATGGCTGGACTACAACGGTCATATGAACGTGGCGTACTACGTCCTCGCCTTCGACCATGCCTGCGACAGCTTTCTCGACCACATCGGCATGACCGACGCCTATCGGGCACGCTCCGGCGGCACCACCTTCGCCGCCGAGATGCATATCACCTATCAGCGCGAAGTCATGGCCGGCGATCCCCTGCGGTTCACCGGCCATCTGCTGGGTTTCGACAAAAAGCGGATTCACTTCATCCTGCATATGTACCACGCCGAGCAGGGCTATCTGGCCGCGACCAGCGAATGGATGAGCCTGTACGTCGATCTGGCGACACGGCGGGTTGCGGCCATGCCCGAGGAAATCTCCAGCCGTCTGGCCGAAATTCACGCCATCCACAAGAAACTGCCCCGGCCCCCCGAGGCGGGCCGCATCATGGGCCTGGTCCGCAAGCAAGGATAACTCATCTCCGGATCAGCGGTAGCGCCCCGTAGGCGCTGGATTTTCGTTGCCTTGCTTGACCCGATGCCCGATCCTGAAGCTATGGGACGCTTGGGTGTCATGGTTGCTGGAATCGGTGTGGCGGGGCTCTTGGCTTCGCTGCTGCCGGCGGGGTCCGCCCTGGCCGCCTGTACCGATCCGCCGTCCCCCGGGGTCAACTGGCAGCGCTGTATCCTCGATGGTCTGGCCCTTGAGGGCGTCGATTTGAGCGGCGCGCGCCTGCGCGACGGGAGCTTCTTTCGCAGCGAGTTGAGCGGCAGCGACCTCTCCGGGACGAACGGGTTTCGGGCCAAATTCGTCAATACCAAGTTGCGCGAGACCAAGTTCGATGGCGCCAAGCTCTCGGAAGCCGATTTCACCAAGGCGGATTTGCGCGGCGCCTCGTTCAAAGATGCGGACCTGCGCCGGGCGCGGTTCTTCCGCGCCGACCTGCGCGGGGCCGACTTGACCGGTGCGCGCCTCAAGGGCGCCGATTTAACCCGCGCCGACCTCTCCGGCGCGATTTGGATCGACGGCACGCGCATCTGCGCCGAAGGTTCTCTCGGGCGCTGTAATTAACCGCTATCCTCGGCGGCCATGGCCTCGAGCCGAATGCCGCTCAGGCGGTACGGCAGCCAATCCTTATTGTGATCGAAACCCAGCCGCCGATAAAAGGCGCGTGCCGGATTCCAGTCGAGTACGGAGAGTTCGAGCCGCGGGCAGCCGCGCGCCAGGGCGAGCTTGGCCAAGCGGGCCACCAGCGCGCGCCCGAGCCCCAGGCTCCGGGCCTGCTCGTTGACATAGAGATCCTCAAGATAGAGGCCGCTCCGGCCCTCGAAGGTGGAGTAGTTGTGGAAGAACAGCGCGAAACCGACCGCCACGCCGCCCTGCTCGGCTAGCAGGCACTCGAAACGCGGCGGGTCGCCGAAACCGTCGCGCAGGATGTCGGCTTCCGAAGCGCGGACCTGGTCGAGCAAATCCTCGTAGGCCGCGAGTTCGCGAATCAAGCGCAGGATCGTCGCCGCATCCTCGCGCCCGGCCAGGCGGATCGCGGGAGCCTCATCGGTAGGATCGGTCATGGGCGTCAAGGTAGAGCAGATTCCGCCCCAGTGGAACGTGCCTCGCCCAGTGGAACGTGCCTCGGTAGCCATTTCATTTCGGCTGTGTTAGGAGGCGCCATGGCGCAACGCGACGATTCGCCGGCCGGTCTGCTCGATTCGCTGCGGCGGCTCAGCCGCAACGTGCAGGTCATCCTCTCGCTCTTGGCGGTTGTGATCGGTGTGATGGCGGGGCTGGCGGCGATCGGTTTTCGCTACGCCATCGACTATGTACAGCGATTGGGCTTCGGATTCGGCGGCGAGCAGGTGGCGACCCTGGCCGCGGGCCTGCCGCCTTGGCGCGTTTTGCTGGTGCCGATGCTGGGCGGGTTGGCGGTTGGGGTGTTCGTCCACTTTTTCATGCCCGGACGCCGGCCCCAGGGCGTCGCCAACGTGATCGAGGCCAACGCGCTGCGCGGCGGGCGTATGTCGCTCCCCGACGGGCTGAAAGCGGCGGTGGTCAGCGCCGTGTCCATCGGCAGCGGCGCCTCAGTCGGGCGGGAAGGGCCGATGGTGCATCTGGGCGCCTCGCTCGGCGCTTGGGCTTCCAAGCGGTTGCACCTGGGGCGCACGCCCTCGCGCACCCTGCTCGGCTGCGGCGTCGCGGCGGCGGTCGCGGCCTCGTTCAACGCGCCCATTGCCGGGACATTCTTCGCGCTCGAAGTCGTGGTCGGCCACTACGCGCTGACCGCCTTCGCGCCCATCGTCATCGCCGCGGTGATCGGCACCATGGTTAGCCGCATGCACTATGGCGACTTCCCCGCGTTTATCTTGCCCGATGCGCCCAGCATCACCGCATTCTGGGAGTTCCCGGCTTTCGCGCTGCTGGGCTGTGTGGCGGCGATGGTCGCGATCATGTTCATGCGCTTGATCTTTCTGACCGAGGATATGCTGGACAAAACCCCGGTACCGCGCTGGGCGCGGCCGGCGCTCGGCGGGCTCGCGATCGGCGTCATTGCGCTCGCCTTCCCCCAGGTGCTCGGCGTCGGCTACGAGGCCACCGATGCCGCGCTCTCCGGGCTCTATACGGTGTGGCTCCTGATTGCGCTGATCGTACTCAAGACGGCGGCGACCGGAATTTCGCTCGGCTGCGGCTTCGGTGGCGGCGTGTTCTCGCCGTCGCTCTTTATCGGCGCCATGTTGGGGGGCGCCTTTGGGATCATTGCCACCCAAGTTTCTCCGGAGCTTTCATCGGGCCATGGCACCTACACCATCGTAGGCATGGGTGCGGTCGCCGGCGCGGTCCTGGGGGCGCCGATCTCGACCATCCTCATGGTCTTCGAGCTGACCAACGACTATGCGATCACGATTGCGGTGATGATCGCGACCTCGATCGCCAGCATTATCACCCATCAATATCATGGCTACTCGTTCTTCACCCAGCAGCTTGCTCGGCGCGGGCTCGCGGTCAAGGGCGGTCAGGACGTGGGCCTGCTGAGCGAGATCAAAGTGCGCGATGTGATGAGCGTGAGCTATGAGACCATCGCCGTCGAGACCCCCATCGCAACGGTGCGGCGGCGCCTCCAAAGTGCGCCCTGGGGCGAGCTTTTCGTGACCGATCCAGACGGCAAGCTGACCGGGGTCATCACCTTCTCGGATATGCACGAGGCCGCCTTCGACACCAGCCACGACGCGGACTGGACCGCCCGGAACGTGGCCCGGTCCCGGCCCACGGTGCTGGTGGCGGAGGACGATCTGGATACGGCGTTGCACGCCCACGGCGCCAGCGGCGAAGTCAATCTGCCGGTGATCGACAGTCGCGAGACCCTGCACCTGATCGGCGTCGCCCGGGAGCCCGAAGTCGCGCTCGCCTACCAGCGCGCTCTCAACCAGGCCCGAGCCGAGGAGCGCGGCGAGGTTTGATCCAGCCTCAGTAGCTCGAATCGATCTTGAGGAAGTCGTAGCGGTCGGCTGATTGCACCGTGGTTTCCTGGATGCCCTCGGGGGTCAGCAGCGTGAGCGGCACATCGACCCCAGCCGGGCCGAGCGCCCAGAGCTTGCGGTAGAAATCGATCAGGTCGCGCACCGGCTCGCCCTTGACCGCGACGATCACGGAATTCGCGGTGACGCCGGCCTTGGCCGCCGGGCCGTAGGAAGCGACCCGGTTGATGAAGACCCGCCCGTGCAAGTCCTCGCAGTAAACACCGAGCCACGGCCTTGGCGGCGCACGCGAGCGCCCCAGTGCGATCATGTCGTCCAGGATCGGCTTCAGCGCGTCGATCGGCACGAACATATTGCCCGGACTGAACTCGTTGGGCGTGGCGGCATCTCCGACCGCGAGCGAACCGATGCCGAGCAGCTTGCCGTCGGGCCCGAGCAGCGCCGCGCCGCCGTAAGCGGGATGTGGTGGCGCGGTAAATATGGCCTCGGGCAGCAGATACTCCCAGTAACCGGCGAAGTCGCGGCGCGAGACCACCTGCGCGCCGGCAACCGAGTTCCGACCGCCGAAGCCGGCGACCAGGACTTTGGTATCCGGACTCAGTGCCGCCGAGCCGCCCAGCGCGATAGGCTCGATCTCCAACCGGCCCAGCGCGCGCAGCAGACCGAAGCCGGTCTCGTAGTCATAGGCCACCACCTCGGCCGGCACCACGCGCTGGCCGGGCAGCAAAATCTCCGCCTCGATCGCCTCCAGGATTAGGTAACCGATAGTCAGCACCAGGCCGTCGTCGCCGATCACCACGCCGGACCCGGCGCGTGCTGTGCCCAGCACCGGGGCGGTGCGGGCGTCGGCGGGAATAACCGCACGGACCCCGACCACGGCGTCGAGCGGCCCTGCCGCGGCGAACCGAGGGAAACAGACCAGCACGGCCAGCAGCGCACCCACGAACAAGCCGCCGCGAAGCAGAGTCGGGAGCGGATCGAATGCCGCGCGTGGCGCGGCCGGTAATCGGATCATAACGGCCTCCGGACCGATGTCCGCCAGACGCGCGAGCCTAACAGGAAATGTCTTCGGAGGGGAGGGCGCCGTCTCTGCCGCACAGGCCTCAATCGCCGAGTAGGTTCTTCGCCCGGGGCGTGGCCAGGGGCTCGCGGCCGGCCACTTTGGCCAGGGTGTCGCCGGGCTGGACGTAGAGCCGGTCGCGGCGCGAGAGGACGATCCCCGCGGTGCCGGCGTGGATCGCCCTTCGGCCCGTGTTCGGGTCTTCGGCGGCGGGGTCGATCAGCCAGGCAATCACTTGGCCTTTTTCGACCTGCTCGCCGAGCGCGACCTCGTAGCTGAGCATGCCCGGCGCAGGTGCCTTGACGAACTCGCAGCCGTTGAGCGGCGTCGCCTCGCAGAGCGCTTCGGGCAGCGGCCCGGGGTCGCCGTCGATGACGCCGTGGCGCTGCAGGCTGCGGCACAGCGCGTCCGCGTCCCCCTCGGCGAGCCGGTCGTTGACATCGCGCTGGCTGCGGAACTCCACCGTGCACGCCAGGCAGGCGGCCGGGATCGGATGATTTGGGAATTGCCGAGAGAGCTTGATCCAGGGCTTGGAGAAGGTTTCGTCGAAGGAGTTGCTGCCGGAATTTTCGGCCAGAATCACCGCACGGCAGCCGAGCTCGGCCGCGATGTCCGCCGCCAGCGGCCAGTGCTGGGGGGTCACGTATAAGTGCATGAGGGCGTCGTCGTCGCAGTGCAGGTCGAACACGAGATCGGCGTCGACCGCCTGTCCAGAGAGGACCTGACGTAGGGAGTCGAGCTGGGTGACCGGCGTCATCTCGGCGACCACGTCGCATAGGGCGGCACGGATCAGCGCCACGTTGGCCGCCTCCGAATCCGTCAGCTTGCCCGCGATCTTCTCGGCGGCGGCGGGGGCCAGGTCGGGCCAGTTGCGATTGAAGTTGCCGCCGCCGCCTAACTCGTGGCGGCCCAGGTGTGTGGCATTGATCTGCTGGTCCAGGCCGATCGGGTTGGCGAAGGGCACGACCACGATCTCGCCCGCAATCGTGCCCTCGGCCTCGGCCGTCATCAGACGCCGCACCAAGTGATGCGCGGCCAGAAGCGCCGGGATCTCGTCGGCATGGATCGCGGCCTGGAAATATGCCTTGGGCCGGGCGCCGGGGGTGCCGAATCGGTGTAGCATAACCTCGCGCCGGGTGCCGGGCGTGCCCGCGCCGAGCGGCAGGCGTTCGATGCGGTGTGTCATCGGGAATTCAGCCTCCACGAGAACCATTTTAGAGGTTATTATTCGGGGCTTATTATTCGGGGCTATTGATGGAGTGCCCCGGCCCAAGCGTCAAGCGGGCTGATTATTCCCGTGAAGAGGGCTGATCCCGGCCTGCCGCCGCGCTATATATGGAGCAGAATGAGCGATCTTTCCGCGTCTCCCGCGCCCCCAGCACCTGACGACGAGCCGCTTCCCGCTGTGGCGGATGGTCTTCCATATCCCTATCTCGCCAGCCTCAACGAGGCGCAGCGTGAGGCCGTCTCTGCGCTCGACGGTCCGCTGCTGGTGCTGGCCGGCGCCGGAACCGGCAAGACCCGGGTTTTGACGACAAGGCTCGCGCACTTGTTGATGACCGGCAAGGCCCATCCCGGCCAAGTGCTGGCGGTGACCTTCACCAACAAGGCGGCGCGGGAAATGCGCGACCGGGTCGCCGGGTTGTTGCAGCGCCCGGTCGAGGGCTGGTGGCTGGGCACCTTCCACGCCATGGCCGCGCGAATCCTGCGCGCCCATGCCGAGCGGATCGGCCTGCGGCCGGATTTTACGATCCTCGACAGCGACGACCAGTTGCGCCTGCTCAAGCAAATCCTCGAGGCCGAAGGGATCGACGACCGCAAGTGGCCGCCGCGCGCGGTCCTGGGCGCGATTCAGCGTTGGAAGGACCGCGGGCTGGAGCCGGGCAAGGTCTCGGCCGGGGAGGCCGGCGATATCGCGGGCGGCCGCGCGGTCAAGATTTATGCCGCCTATCAGGCGCGTCTGAAGGTACTCAACGCCGCCGATTTCGGCGATTTGCTGCTGCACGGCCTAACCTTGTTCCGGGATTGCCCGGAGGTGCTGGCGGACTACCATCGGCGCTTCCACTACATCCTGGTCGACGAATACCAGGACATCAACGTGGCCCAGTACCTCTGGCTGCGCCTGCTCGCCCAGGGCCACCGCAACCTTTGCTGCGTCGGCGACGACGACCAATCGATTTACGGCTGGCGCGGCGCGGAGGTCGACAACATTCTGCGCTTCGAAAAGGACTTCCCCGGCGCCAAAGTGGTCCGGCTGGAGCGCAACTACCGCTCGACCGGGCGCATCCTGGCCGCGGCCTCCGGGCTGATCGGCCACAACCAGGGCCGGCTCGGCAAGACCCTCTGGACCGAGGACGCGGAGGGCGAGCGGCTGCGCGTGCGCGGGATCTGGGACGGCGAGGCCGAGGCGCGCTTCGTCGGCGAGGAAATCGAGACTCTGCAGCGCAAGGGCCAGCCCCTGTCCGAGAACGCGATCCTGCTGCGCACCGGCGCTCAGACCCGCGCGTTCGAGGAACGTTTCAACACACTCGGCCTGCCCTACCGCATCGTCGGCGCCCAGCGTTTCTATGAGCGCATGGAGATCCGCGACGCGCTGGCCTATCTGCGGGTGATCGACAACCCGAGCCACGACCTGGCCTTCGAGCGCATCGCCAACAAACCCAAGCGCGGCCTCGGCGATGTCACCCTGCGCACCCTGCACGAATTCGCCCGCGCCACCGGGGTGCCGCTCCACGAGGCCGCCCGGCGCCTGGTCGGGACCGACGAGCTCAGGCCGGCCGCAAGGCGCGCACTGGGCGGATTGCTGGGCAATTTCGAACGCTGGCGCGGCCTGCTCGAAACCATGCCGCACCCGGAGTTGGCCGAGATCGTGCTCGACGAATCCGGTTACACCGCCATGTGGATGGCCGACAAGGCGGCGGACGCGCCGGGCCGGCTCGATAACCTCAAGGAGCTGGTCAACGCCCTGGCCGACTTCGACACCCTTGCCGGTTTCCTGGAGCACGTCGCCCTGGTGATGGAGCTGAACCAAGCCGAGGGCCAGGACAAGGTCAACGTCATGACGCTCCACGCCGCCAAGGGCCTGGAGTTCGACACCGTGTTCCTGGTTGGTTGGGAGGAGGGCCTGTTCCCCAGCCAGAGGGCGCTCGACGAACACGGTATGCGCGGGCTCGAGGAAGAGCGGCGCCTCGCCTATGTCGGCCTGACCCGGGCGCGCAAGCGGGTGATCCTGAGCTTTGCCGCCAATCGCCTGCTGCACGGGTCCTGGACCCCGGCGCTGCCGTCGCGCTTCCTCGACGAGCTGCCCAAGGAGCAGATCGAGATGGAGAGCGACCAGGGCCTTTACGGCGGCCCGGTCGCGGGTCCCGGATTCGAGCAGGACGGCGATGGCCTTGCCGGCTTTTCTGAACGCAGCGGCCATCATTGGAGCCCGGGCATGGCGCGGGCGCGGCGCCGAGCGTCCGGGGGGGGAGCGTCCGAGGGCCGGATCGTCGAGAGCCGCTTGGTCGAGAGCCGCGCTTCGGGCGACTTCGCCCGCGGCGAGCGTGTATTTCACCGCAAGTTCGGCTACGGCACCGTGCGATCGGTCGATGGCGACCGCCTGGACATTGCCTTCGACAAGGCGGGCCCGAAAAAGGTCATCGCCAGCTTCGTCGTGCCCGAGGCCCAGGCGGGGTAAGGCAGAGATGACGGGCCAGCCACCGGTATGGCGGCTCGATGTTTCGGTTCCTGCCCGCGCCGTGCCGGTCTTCGAGTCCGCGCTGGCGGAGCTGGGTGGGGCGATCGCGAGCGATGTGCCCGAAGCCGGTGACGAGGTCAAATTACAGGCATATCTGGACGCGGAGCCTGGGCGGCCGCGCCTCGCCGCGCTGCTGGCCGGGGCCGCGCTGCGCGCCGGGGTTTCAGTTCCCGAGGCGAGGGTCGAACGCCTGCCAGAAGTCGATTGGGTCACCGAGAGCCACAAGGCGCTGCCCGCGATCCAGGCCGGGCCGTTCTACATCCACGGTTCCCACGTCAAGGACCCGGCGCCGTCCGGCGCCATCGCGATCTTGATCGAGGCCGGTCCCGCCTTTGGCACCGGCCGCCACGAGTCCACCCTGGGTTGCCTGCTGGCACTCGCCGAGCTGGCCAAGCAACGCGCTCCTGCCCAGGCCCTCGACATGGGCTGCGGCTCCGGGCTGCTGGCCATTGCCATCGCCAAGCTCTGGGGCTGTCCGGTGCGCGCCGTGGACAACGACCCGGCGGCCGTGCGGGCGGCGGCTGGCAACGCCGCGGCCAACGGCGTGGGGGAGCGGGTCACGGCGCGCCACGGCGACGGCTACGACGGGACGGCGCTCGGAACCGGCGCCAGCTTCGATCTCATCGTCGCCAACATCCTGGCCGCGCCGCTCCAGGCCATGGCGCCGGATCTCAAGCGTCATCTGGCGCCCGGCGGGGCGGCGGTGCTGTCCGGCCTGCTCGAGGACCAGTCCGACGCGGTAATTGCGGTCCACGCGCCGCTGCGACTCCTGCGCCGCATTCCCCTCGGCGGCTGGGCCACCCTGGTGCTGGAAGCCTGACTTGCGCCGCCCGTGAAATTTCGCGATTCTGTGACGACCGTCACATTCCGGTACGGCGAAAGCTGGTATCGCTGGTTTCATCGGTATCTTGAAACAAGCGCAGAAGCGCGAAGGGAGAGCTTATGTCTTACGTCGATTGGATCATCAAGGCGCGCGAGTTCGCGAACTGCAATTGCGCCTACGGCTGTCCGTGCCAGTTCAACGCCCTGCCAACCGACGGCACCTGCCGTGCCGCTGTCGGTTGTCAGATCGATGAGGGCCACTTTGGCACCGTGAAGCTCGATGGCATTCGGACGGCCGGTCTCTATACTTGGCCGGGCGCCGTTCACGAAGGCCGCGGCACCATGCAGCTCATCATCGACGAAAGCGCCAGTCCCGAGCAGCGCGATGCGCTGCTGACGATCATGCAGGGTAAGGAAACCGAGCCCATGAAGACCATGTGGTCGGTCTATACCGCCATGTGCGACACGATCCTCGATCCGATCTTCGCGCCGATCGAATTCGAGGTCGATGTGGATGCCCGGACCGGCCGGCTCAGCATTCCCGGTGTGGTCGAGACATGGGGCGAGCCCATCAAGAACCCGGTGACGGGCGCCGATCATCGCGTCCGAATCGATATGCCCGACGGCTTCGAATATGCCTTGGCCGAGATCGGCAGCGGCACGACGAAAGCGACAGGCGATATCGAGCTCGACCTCAAGGACAGCTACGGCCAGTTCAACCACATACATCTCTCGCCAAGCGGACCGGTAAGAAACTAGGTCAGGCGGCCCGCGGCCCATGACCCAAGTCTCGGCATTGGAAGCTCTGCTCAAGCGCGACCGGGCGGTGGTGCTCGCCGGTCTGGTCGGCGTGACCGGGCTCGCCTGGACCTATCTCCTCTTCGTGGGGGCAGAGTTGGGCGCCGAGATGACCGCCCAGGGGGCAGTCATGCGAGTTGCCTGGACCGGACTCGAATTCCTGCTCATGTTTCTGATGTGGGCGGTGATGATGGTCGCCATGATGGTGCCCTCTGCGGCGCCGATGATCCTGTTGTTCGCCGCGATCCGCCGCAAGCAGCAGGCACATGGCCAGACCTTTGCGCCGGTGAGCGCCTTCGTGGCCGGTTATGTCGCGGTCTGGTCGACCTTCTCGCTGGCCGCAACCTTGCTGCAGGGGGTCTTGGGGCAGGCCGCGCTGCTATCGCCCATGATGGTGGGCACCAGTCCCCTATTCGGCGGCGGCTTGCTGGTGGTGGCCGGTCTCTATCAGGGGACTCCGCTCAAGCAGGCCTGCCTGCGGCACTGCCGCTCGCCGATCGACTTCATCGTCCATCGTCAGCGCAAGGGCAACGGCGGCGCCTTCGCCATGGGCCTGGAGCACGGCGCATTCTGCGTGGGGTGCTGCTGGATATTGATGGGCTTGTTGTTTGTGGGTGGCGTGATGAACCTGATCTGGGTCGCCATCATCGCCGTCTTCGTGCTGCTCGAAAAGGTGCTGCCCTTCGGCGTGCTCGGCGGGCGCATCACCGGCGCTTTGTTGACGCTAGCCGGGCTTATCGTCCTGTTCCA
>SMVB01048845.1_pt1 | contig 10895 bp, 10 predicted proteins | sample 2456461 | NCBI WGS metagenome assembly SMVB01 (sample SAMN11095934, study PRJNA526329) | marine sediment metagenome | biome: Marine sediment; feature: Surficial sediment; material: Deep marine sediment; isolation source: Hadal surficial sediment | place: Pacific Ocean | collected 2014-05 | depth...
TCTTCCCGGTGCACGGGGTTGGTGGCATCGTAGGAACCTTCCTGGCGGGCATACTGATATCGAGTAATCTCGGTGTTTTCAGCGGTAACGGCTACGCGGACGGGATGACCATGGCCTCTCAATCCATGGTGCAAATTACCGGCATATTGGCAACCGGAATCTATACCGCCATCGTCACTTTCATCCTGCTGAAAGTCGTTAGCGTCGTCACTTCTGGCATCAGGGTATCAGCAGATGAGGAGCAGATCGGGCTTGATATTACCGGCCATGATGAGAAAGGCTACTCTATGTAAACTTTCTCTGACTGTATTATTCAGAGGTGCCCTAGAACCGGCATAGGCTTTTCAGCCTATGCCGGTTTTTTTATACCCTGGCAAGATGGTGACCCTGATCGTTCAAACTATAGTAGAGCTTAAGAATAGCACTGCGTTAAGTGCTGAATTCGTAGCGGGCAACTGCCGAAGCTATTGGCAACATCTTTCTGATGCCAGTATTCGACAACACATGAGGGAAATTGTTGGCAGAGTCAGTGAATATGCCGATAAGACTTAGGGACGCAAATATGCGGACACTCGGCCAAGGCCTCCTGGCTGTCACCAATAAGCGCGGGACTGAATGAACAAGATAGCTGATTTCGAAAAAGCTGTTATTAGTGACCCTTTTTTTGGCATCGTTGCCATTCCGTTTAATTGGGTACCGTCACTACGCTATTCCCTGCGCCGGGCGCGCCTGTTAAAACTTTTCAAAGCATTCGCTGCCGATGAACTACTCGAAATAGGTTGTGCTGGCGGCGCCCTGTTAATCGAGTTATCCGCTATGAACTACCGTTGCCAGGGGCTGGAGACCTCCGAACAAGCACGACAGCTCGCAGCCAGGCTCTTCAAAGCCTGCGGAACTAATATTCCCCTGCACCAGGCAGTTTCAGCGAATTGGCAAAACCAGTTTCAGTACGTCAGCGCCTTTGATGTGCTGGAGCATATTGAGGATGATGTGGAGGCGTTGCAACAATGGCGCCAGTGGATAAAACCCCAGGGCAAACTTATTCTATCTGTACCCGCTCACCGCAGTCGCTGGAGCCCCGGCGACGTCTGGGCAGGCCATTACCGACGTTACGATGCGGCCGATCTAAAATTACTGCTAACACAACAAGGGTTTTGCATTGAACATTTTGAATGCTATGGCTTTCCCCTGGCCAATCTTTCTGAATGGGTTGGCAAACGCAGCTATCAGCGCCTGCTGGATCAACAACAGCGGCGAGACAAGGAGGCGGCCTCAGCCGAAAGTGGCATTGAGCGCAACAGCTACCTCTCTCTGTTTCGCTGGATGAACACTATGCTGGGCCGGTTCTTGTTGTACAGCGCCATGCTGCTGCAAACTTGTTTTTCTCGAACAAATTTCGGAAGTGGTTACATCGTAGTGGCGAGCAAAAAATGAAACGCCTCTGGCTACTGCTGACCTATCTGCTCACCCTGAGCTTTCTCATCTACTTTATCTGGTATGTCCGTAACACAATCGATGACCAGGATTTCAGTTCATTGAATACGATTTCCGTCTGGGTATCCATATTTGTCGCGGCCTGCCTATACGCACTTATCATCCCCTTTTCCGGATATGCCTGGTCTGTGTTGCTAAGGAGTTTCTCCCAGCAATGGTCACCGCGGAGTTTGTCTCAAATAATGGCAGTCACTCAAATAGCCAAATACATTCCTGGCAACGTGGCACAACATATAGGGCGAGCCTCAATGGCAATTAGCATTGGCATGAAAAGTTCAGTACTAGTGGCCTCAGTATTATTGGAAACTATTCTAGCGATAGTCGCTAGCATGGTGGTTTGCCTACTACTATTATCGACCACACCGGCCTTGTTGCAGGATTTATTTACCCTCTATAAGTCACCCATCCTGTATGCTGTGGCAGCCCTTGTTTGTATTTCCCTGCTCGGCGTTGCATTGCTTAAAGTCGCTGCTCCTGTTTTGCGTCAATCCAGTTTTCTCGCACCAATAGTCAATATACAAACAAGCAAATTCAACCTGCTTATACCCTTGCTGATTTACTGTATTAACTATCTTGTTATTGGCCTTGGCCTGTGGCTGATCGCGATAAACATGAACCTGGAAGCAAACCCAGGTTACAGCCTGATCACTGCCGGGTTTACCGTAGCCTGGCTGATTGGCTTTATAACCCCAGGAGCACCGGCAGGAATTGGCGTCAGAGAAGCCGTGCTTACTCTGTTTCTCACTAACTACGCAGGTCAGACGCAAATTCTGGCCTTGGTTCTGGCCATCCGACTGGTCACCGTTCTCGGTGACGGCATATGCTTTTGCTTTGGAACTGCCGCCATCTACTGGGAAAAAAGAAATGTCAGCGCAACTTAAGAAAACTGGCGAGCGGATGATCACCGACGCCTACCAGGATACCGAGGCAGCCTATGCCATTTATCTATTGCATACAGCAAGTTACGAATTTGCCGCCAGCTACTGTGAAGGCAAACAGGTTCTGGATTTGGGTTGTGGCAGCGGTTATGGCGCCGCTGAGATCGCGGCCATCGCGGCTGGGGTTCACGCTGTCGATATTTCCTCCGAGGCAATAGCATTCGCCTGTGCCAACTATCCTGCCAGCAACCTCGAATTCTCAACCATCATCCCGGATACCGCTCTCCCATTCGAGGACGGCTCATTCGACGTGGTACTGTCGTTTCAAGTCATAGAGCACGTCAATGATCATGATCAGTACCTTGCTGAAGCAGCACGTGTCTTAACCGCCGGGGGCGTTTTGGTCTTAATTACTCCGGATCGGAAAAACCGTTTGTTCCCCGGACAAAAGCCCTGGAACCGCTGGCATCTACGCGAATACAGTAATCGACAGCTGAGTGAACTGACTGCAAAGTATTTCAAACTGGAGAGCAGTCTTGAAATGGGCGCCAGAAAAGACGTGGCAGAATTTGAATTAAAGCGCTACCGCACAGCAAAATGGCTCACTCTGCCGGTGACCCTGCCTTTTCTACCGGAAGCGCTGCGGCAATTTGGCTTGAATCTTATCCAGCGTGTAAGGCCTCAACCTACAAACTCAAGCCCCAATCGCGAAAAAACTGATTATGGCTACGGCACAGAAGTTGTCACGTTCTCAGTTGCCGATAAAAATTCATTGAATCTGGTCATTGTTGCGCGCGCCGAATGAAACAGCCGGTACTAATGCAATGCCCCCGGTCAGGATTGGTAATCTAAGTGTCCGGCTAGGGCACCTCTGAATAAACGTTTACTGGCTCTTACGCAAAGTGGTGATAGCGTAGACCAGCTTATTACCCTGCATATCGGTAAAATGCGTCGCTACCAGGCAAGTTGTACGCCCATCTTTAATTAGCTCTCCCTTCAACAGAAATCGGGGGCCCAATACTGGCGCAAAATAATCGATACGCATATTGACGGTGGCGGCCCATTTGAACTCCTGCTGATTATCGAACAGACTGCGCACCGTATAGATTGAAATCATATCTACGTAGATGCCGGTGAAGCCTCCGAATAGCTGGTCTCGTGGATTTAACAGGCCCTCGGGCAGATGGGCATCCACCTCAACCAGGCCAGGTTCTTCTCTCAATATTTTCCACTTGCTTGATTCAACCAGGTCTCCGGCATTGTGGCCAGGCTTGAAGAAAATCGGGCGATTGAAGTTCGACTCCTTGTTCATACAGCTTCCTCGCTGGTTAGCCAGCAATTCAGAAAGTGGCTGAGAATGCAGCAAAAATGGGCGCTGGTCAAATCCGATGGACATCCTTTATACTCTGCTCTTAAGCGTAAAAACAAAAAACAACTGGAGCAAAAAATGAACCCTCTCCGACTCATTCCCAGTCTCAAACTCCTTACAACTGTACTGACGGCAAGCCTGCTGCTTGCCGTCGGCAGTCTCAGTTTTGGTAACGAGCTACCGATGGACACAGCGGAAAATGTTGGCGTTTCTTCGGCACGTTTGCAGCGGCTATCGGATGCCATGCAGCGTTATATCGATGACAATATGCTGGCTGGTACTGTTTCCTTGATATCCCGCAACGGCAAGGTGATTCACCTGGACGCCCAGGGCTGGAAAAACAAGGAAAGCAACGAACGAATGACCGATGATTCCATCTTCGTCATCATGTCCATGACCAAGCCCATCGTCTCGACGGCGCTGATGATGCTCTACGAGGAGGGGCGTTTTCTGCTCACCGACCCAATTAGCAACTGGATTCCTGAACTTGAAGGCAAACAGGTTATTGTCAACAATGAGAATGGCAGCCACAGAGTCCCCGCCGATAGGCCCATTACCTTCCGCCACGTGCTGTCCCATACCTCTGGCGTCGATCCCAGTCGTGATTCACTAACGGGAGCAGAGCTGGAATTACTGCCACGTGCGGCAACACTGGAAGAAACACTGGTCAGGCGTGCACCGTTACCTCTAAATTTTCACCCGGGGGATGATTGGCAGTACGGTAGTTCCACGGACTATGTGGCCTTATTAGTGGAGCGAATCTCGGGACAGCCTTTGGTAGATTTTCTGCAGGAGAATATTTTCGATCCACTGCAGATGCCGGATACCTTCTATATAGTTCCCCGCGACAAAGTAAATCGCGTGGCCGCAGTCTATAGCCCAACCGGCCCCGGCCAGACCATCGAATTGTCCCGAGCACCCGAATACAGGGAAACTACTTACTTCGGCGGTGTCGCCGGTCTGTCTTCGACGGTTTCTGACTACTGGCGCTTCAGCCAGATGTTATTGAACGGTGGCGAACTGGATGGTGTTCGACTACTGAGCCCGAAGACGATAAATCTGATGATTAGCAATCACAGCGGCGATAATGATGTCTATATCCGCGGCCCCGGCTACACTTTTGGCCTGGGATTCGGCCTGGTCAGTGATGTCGGCACGGCAAGAGACCCACTGACACCGGGTACCTTTAGCTGGGGCGGTGCCTGGGGCACCATCTTCTGGGTCGATCCGGTAGAAAACATGATCGGCATCATGATGACTCAAATCACCTCCTACCGTCACATCACAGTGCGACAGGATGTAGGGGTCACCGCCATGCAGTCTATTATTGACAGCTACAGCAACAAGCCCTACGCGGTGAGCCCGTACAGGAAGCTGGACTAGAAAAGAAATCCTGCTGGCGGAGTAAAAACTCTATAGTTCTTACTCCCCTGCATGCAGAACCTAGTCATTCAGTAATTGATAGATTCTTCGAATCGCCCGGGGGTCGACTCCCGGGCCTCTGATTTGTGCGAAATTGTCGCTGTGGTTGCTCATATCAATCTGCTGCGCCGCCTGATCCGCGCTCACTCCCTGTCTATGCATCTGCCCGGTCTTGACCCATAGGTCTCTCAGATAAGCCTGAAAGTTATCGATGGGTTGTCGGCTGCGCATCACCGGACCATGACCCGGCATCCAGGCATCGAAGTCCAGAGTTTTAAGCCCCTCTAAAGTCTCTGGCCACTCATCGACGTGGCCGTCTCCCATATATGCCAGACCCGGCAGCATCATGTCGCCGGTGAACACGACCTTCTCCTGAGGCAGATAGATGACGATGTCACCGCCGGTATGTGCCCTGCCGAAATGAAGCAGTTGTATCTCCCTGCTGCCGTTAGCCACAACCTGGAACAATGTCATCTTGGTTTCCAGGGTGATGTTCGGCGGCGTTGGCCTCACCTCGCCTATGGCGTTCATGTAGTCGAGCTGCACACTGTGCCTCGCCTCTATGGCGGCCTTGCGTGTCGGATCAGTCTCCGCGGCGGCCTGGCGCTCCAGGCTGGCTACAGTTCCGGGAACCGGATCGGAAAAACTCTTGAATGTGGATTCCTGCAAGACATTTCCGAGCTCACCATTTAATTTTTTGCGGGTAAACTCATGACCAATAATTTCGATGCCTTCCGGGAATGCCTGATTGCCATGGGCATGGTCGAAATGATAATGGCTGTTCACTAAATACCGAATCGGCTTGTCGGTTATGACAGAAATAGAATCCAATAATGCCCTGGCGGCAGTCGGTGTGACGTGAGAGTCGACGACCAGAGTGTCGAACTCGCCGACGAGTATCATGGCGTTACTCATGGTAAAAACCGAACCGGTGCCGGTTGCCAGCCAGACACCTTCGGCCACCTCTTCGAAGCGATGACTGTCGGATTCGATGACGTTAGCCTGTGCGAATCCAAGTCCGGGAAGCAACATGCCTAAACCGAGTATGAGAATCCACGGGGGAGACGATTTTTGATTTTTCATATTTTTAATTCCTGTTTGCTATTACGGTCTTGTTGTTTACTACTATTATTCTATGGTTACTCTACAGTGGTTATTTACTGTGGCGGGGAAAGGAATTGGGACATGTATTCCATGGCGTTGCCCACTGTGGCACCCCAGGCGGCAAAATTATGATCACCGTCAAAGATACGCAGTTCAGTGTAATCCGGCTGATGTTCTCGCAACGCCTGATAAAATACCGCCGCATAATAGGCAATATCGAAGCGATCATGATCCCCGGTGTTGATATAAAAGGGAACTACGATGCCCCTCGATTTGTACTCATCGATAAACGACACCCAGTTCATGCTTTCCCACAAGGATGGATCAAATTCTCCCTGGGTTAAAAACGTATCCTGTCGCATTGCCGAAGAGTCCCCAGGCGGTACCGGCGCATACACCGCAGGGCTTAGTGCCGCCGCTGCCGCGAATAACTCTGGATACTGCAGAGCAATGTTGACGGTGCCGAAGCCGCCGGCAGAATAGCCCCCGATTACACGCCCTTCTCTGCTGGACAGAGTTCGATAGCTGGCATCGATATGTGGCAAGAGGTCATGAACGAAGGCAGTCAGTGACTTGTCGTCCGCCGCATCGGCCCACCAGAACTTGGGATCTGCAGGTATTACGATGATCTGTGGCTGAATTTTTCCTGCGGCGATTAATTCATCCGCCGTCTGTTGAATATTGCCAGGCCCAACCCAGCTATTCTCGGTACCTAAAACCCCGTGCAAAAGGTATAGCACCGGGTAACGTAAATCTGAACCCTGATAACCATCGGGAAGATAAAGATTATAGACATAGGACCGGCCCAATGTTTTTGATTGAAAGGTTTTATGCACTACGTCACTGGCAATTAACTCGACCGAAGCTAAAAGGAAAACTGCCGTGGACAAAAATTTAAGTAACCGAACCATAGTTTTTCTCGTCTAATATTTTTCCAGTGTTTTCCAGGCCAGCACACAAGCCAGCACTGATAGCACATTAGCCTATAGGTCAAAAACTGTAAAGGCATGGGCATTCTGGCATTTTTAATCAATAAACCTGGTCAAATTCGCCAATACAGACTTAAGCGGCACAAGTTAATTTTCAGTAAGCCATTGTTTTTAATCTATTATTTAACATGGCAAGCTTATTGCTACAGAGAGTTATTCAAACTAATAAGACCCATTGATTGCGACAAGCAAACAAGCAGTGAAATCACAACGCGCTTCAGATGACTGAAGCCGACAACAAGCAAAATGAATGTTCTGTCATTGAGAACAGAAGCACGAGGACACAACGATGAGAAACATACACCATAAAATTCCCTTAAGCGCGGCTACAATGTTGGCGATGTTACTGGGCAGCTATCTGTATTCGACCTCTGCTGATGCGGCCGAGCTTACAAAGATTCGTGATATCTCCAAGATCATGGGAAGCATACGCATTTCAGCCGATGAGCATGTGGGCAATCTGTCGTCTATTAACGGTGGAATCGATCTAGCGAGAGGCGCTCGCGCGGACAAGATCGATACCGTCAACGGCAGCATCAACCTGGACGAGCGCGTCGTGATTACACTCGCCAAAACGGTCAACGGCGGCATACGAGTGGCTAACGACGTTACCGTTAATGGATCTCTACTCACAGTGAACGGTTCGATTCGCACCAATCCAGGCACCGTAATCGAAGACCGTATTAGAACAGTAAACGGCAGAATTCAGTTGCGAAACACTCTCGTGGGTAAGAATGTCCAGACCAGCAACGGGGATATCGTGATAAGTGATGGCAGCACGGTAGAAGGGGATGTTGTCGTCAGGGGGGGCCGCACATGGTGGCGGCGCTGGTTTGGATTCGACCACAATCCTTCCAATATTTCGATCGATGCCAGTTCATCTGTGCAGGGTGATATACACCTGTACCGGGAAGTCACACTGGAGATTGAAGAAGGTGCCGAGGTGGGTGAAATTATTCGCCACTACTAGGCAGACTCTACCAGGCAAGATAGCTAGTGGGGCAAGCCTGGCCTGCCCCTTTGTACTTTAGAGTTTAGCTATTGACGCTATTGTTCCTTGCGTTCGTAATGTCCCATCAACAAGCCGGTTGCCAGAACATGGCCTTCGATAGCCTCCATTAGCTGCGCCTTGTTCAGACCAGCTTCTAATTCCAGGTCTGCATCCAGTGCGTACATTTTAAAATGATAGGCGTGAAGCTTGCCATCCACTGGGGGACGAGGACCGAAGTAGCCAGTCTGCCGAATACCGTTGACACCATTGATCATACCCTCCAGCCCTGCAACCCCGGATACTTCGGCATCACGACTAAGACCCTCTGGCAAGGAGACAGCGGCAGGAATATTGTAAGCTACCCAATGTACGAATGGCTGGGGCATAGGCACTATGGGATCGTCACAGATCAACGCCAATTGCACCGTACCAGGGGGCAAGTTCGACCAACTTAGATCGATAGATTTATTATCTCCATAGGCAGTATATTCCAGCGGTATGGTGCCGTGATGGTCAAATACCGAGCTGCTGACCGTGACCGTGTCTGGTATATCTGCAGCCAGTACCTGAACCGATATCGCCAGTGCGCCTACCACGCCAACGATTCCTCCAAGCCGTTTAACTAACCCTCTATTGGACTTCCTCATTTTTGCCTCCTCGTATGAACTGATCTATGTTTGATTAATCCGTACTGTTTATTTATCTATTTACTCATCTACTTATTTATTTGTTTTATTTTTTGATAGCGTAATCTGCCTGATTGGCTTTTTCTCTGAGCAGGTATTTTTGTACCTTGCCGGTTGAAGTCTTGACAATTTCCCCGAACACCACCTTCTTTGGGATTTTGAAACCCGCCAGCTCTTCTCTGCAATAGGTGACAAGCTCCTGCGCTGACATCTCCTGCCCTGCTTTCAAACTGACAAAGGCACAGGGTACTTCGCCCCATTTCTCATCGGTGCTCGCTACTACTGCCGCTTCCAGAATCTTTGGATGCTTAAACAGCACGGATTCAACTTCTAGTGAGGAGATATTCTCACCGCCAGAAATTATAATGTCTTTGGAGCGATCCTTTATCTGGGTATAACCGTCTTCATACCATACCGCGAGGTCTCCCGAATGAAACCAGCCGCCCTTAAAAGACTCCTGCGTAGTTTTCGGGTTCTTCAGGTAACCCTTCATCACCAGGTTACCACGCATAAAAATCTCCCCCATGGTCTTGCCATCCATGGGCACAGGCTGCATGGTATCTGGATCGGCAACCATAAGTTCGTCCTGCAAGGGAGCGCGCACACCTTGGCGAGCCAGCAGCTCGGCTCTATCGTCGACACTTAAATCCGCCCAGTCATCCTGAGGCGCACAGACGACACAGGGGCCATAGGTCTCCGTGAGGCCATAGACATGAGTCACATTGAAACCCATATTCTCCATCCCCGCGAGCACGGCGGCGGGCGGCGCGGCACCGGCGGTTAATACATTAACCTTCTGTTCGATGCCTTGCTTCAAACTATCGTCTGCATTGATGAGCGTGTTCAAGACCACGGGCGCACCACAGAAGTGGGTGACACCGTGTTGCTTAATGGCATCGAAGATCGCTTTATCTCGCACATGACGTAGACATACACTGGTCCCTGTTACCGCGGCAAGGCTCCAGGGGAAACACCAACCATTGCAGTGAAACATCGGCAGAGTCCACAGGTAGATCGGGTGTACCGTCATATTCCAACACATAATATTTGATATGGCATTGAGGTAGGCACCGCGATGATGAAACACCACGCCCTTGGGATCGCCGGTTGTACCGGAGGTATAGTTGAGGGAGATCGCCTGCCACTCGTCCTGGATTTGGAAACAACTGTAATCCTCATCGCCCGTAGCCAGCAAGTCTTCGTAGTTTTGCTGCCCCAGTAACTCACCCTGGCTGAAATAGGGATCATCGATATCAATAACCACAGGCTTATTAGTCACTATTTCCAGGGCTGCCTTAATCGTGTCGCTATATTCCTTGTCTGTAAACAGAACCTTGGTTTCGGCGTGCTCCAGTATGAAGGCGATGGCCTTGGCATCGAGCCTGACATTGAGCGCATTCAGCACTGCACCTGTCATCGGCACCCCAAAATGTGCCTCAAAAGTCTCCGGCGTGTTGGCCCCCATAAAAGACACGGTATCGCCGTTACCTATACCCATTTTTTTCAAGGCGGAAGCTAACAAACAACAGCGTTTATACGTTTGAGACCAGGTGTATTCCGTGTCTCCATGGATGAGTGAGATCTTGTTGGGATAGACTCGTGCCGACCTCTCTATAAAACTTAGAGGCGTCAAGTGGGCGAAGTTTGCCTGGTTCTTGTCCAGCGATTGTTCGTAAATATTGTTGGTATTCATAACTACTCAAAATTCCTGCTATTGCCCTCTGTTATCAGCCTACCCTAACAGAGGTATTTCACGGTCCGGCTATTTTTTTAGCGCCGAGTTAACGGCGTCATGGTGAGATGTCGACCACCATCTACTATCAATGTCTCACCGGTTACCACCTGTGACCCAGTGATAAAATGCAAAATAGCATCCGCTACGGTCTCCGGTGTTGCGGTGACCCCCAGTGGTGAATTTTTTCGATGAGACTCCATCAGTGCCTCGTACTTTTCATCTCCGAA
>SMVB01335208.1_pt1 | contig 10895 bp, 11 predicted proteins | sample 2456461 | NCBI WGS metagenome assembly SMVB01 (sample SAMN11095934, study PRJNA526329) | marine sediment metagenome | biome: Marine sediment; feature: Surficial sediment; material: Deep marine sediment; isolation source: Hadal surficial sediment | place: Pacific Ocean | collected 2014-05 | depth...
ACGCTCGTGGTCAACAAGCTCCGCGGCGTGCTCAAGATCTGCGCCGTCAAGGCGCCGGGCTTCGGCGATCGCCGCAAGTCGATGATCGAGGACATCGCCATCCTGACGGGCGGCAAGCCGATCATGGAGGAGCTTGGCATCGACCTGGAGAGCATCTCGCTCAGCGACCTCGGCCGCGCCAAGAAGATATCGATCGACAAGGACAACACCACGATCATCGAGGGCGGGGGAACCAACAGCGACATCAAGGGCCGGATCGAGCAGCTCAAGTCGCAGATCGACAACTCCGGCTCCGACTACGACCGTGAGAAGCTGGAGGAGCGACTCGCCAAGCTCGCAGGGGGCGTCGCCCAGATCAACGTCGGTGCCGCCACCGAGGTCGAGATGAAGGAGAAGAAGGCCCGCGTCGAGGACGCCCTGCACGCCTGCCGGGCTGCCGTCGAAGAGGGCATCCTTCCCGGTGGCGGCATCGCGGTCATCCGGGCTCGGGCCGATCTCGTCGAATGTCGCAGGAAGGCCAAGGGCGACGAGAAGATCGGCGTGGACATCGTCACCCGCGCCTTGGCGGCGCCGATCCGCCAGATCGCCGAGAACACCGGTCTCGACGGTGCGATCGTCCTCCAGAAGATCGAGGAGTCCAGCGAGGTCAACTTCGGCTTCAACGCCATGACGCAAACCTACGAGGACCTCGTCAAGGCCGGCGTCATCGTACCGACGAAGGTCGAGCGGATCGCTTTGCAGAACGCTGCATCGATCAGCGGGCTGCTGCTCACCACCGATGCCGCCATCGTCGAACTCAAGGACAAGAAAAAGAAGAAGGCCCCTGCCGGGGGCGGCGGCGGGATGGATGATTTTGACTATTAGGGCGCTCCGTTCGGCCTCCGGCCGACACTCGCTCCGGTACGCGACGGCGAATTCATTCGCCGTCGCTGTGCGGACGCAGCGCTGAGCGCTCCGTACGGCCTTCGGCCGACACTCGCTCTGGTACGCGACGGCGAATTCATTCGCCGTCGCTGATGGAACCAGTACCAGCCGCCGGCCGAAAGGGCCGGTGGCTGTCTTTCTCGCTGAATGAACATCTGCCGTGCCCACGCGTCTGACAGTGTGTCGGGGGCGGCAGGGATTGGTCTTGCCGTGCAACTTCTCACTCAAGGTCTCGAATCGTCCGTCGCGTTGGCCGGTTGTCACGGCGGCTTTGGCTTCGTGAGCTGGTTCGCGCAGACCCTCATCGTCCCGAAGATCGGCTTTTTTGAGCGTCTGGGCTACGTCCATGACCCTCGTTTCGCCCGGGCCGCATCGGCCCTCGCTGCACTCGGGATTCTCCTGATGGTGTGGACGTGGTTCCGCCGACGGTGGCGGCGGCGCAAACGGGTCGCATACCAATGCCCGCGCTGCCACTACGACCTGCGTGGGATCGTACGGGAAGCCGCTTATCCATTGCGGTGCTCGGAGTGCGCGCTCGACATCGGTTCGGAGCACGTGCTGACCACACCGCGCCGCGGCTGGAGGCTCCCCGGTGTCGCGCTACTCCTGTTCATCGCGGCGTATCTCACCACTATCTGGCCCGAGGTACAGCGCGATGGCTGGACTCGCCTGGTGCCCTCGACGGTCCTGGTCCTGCAACCGATGGATGTCGCCACGTGGCCGCCCGCACGCCGACGTTGGATGAGTTTCAGGGTCACACGACGGTCACCGCCCGAGGCCCTGGCTCGGAGGCTGTACCTCGGCAGCCTCTGGCCGTGGCAGGAGTGGTTGCTCTTCAAGCGGATTGAACGATCGTACCGCGCACGAGATAACTACGGGATCACGCCGGCGCAGTACGACATGGCCGTCAGGCTCTATACGACACCCGCCGATGCACCGGATGACGAGACGTTCGCAGGGCGGCTGGCCTGTCTTGCCGACTCGACCGGCATTGACTTCCTGATCGACTGGGAGAGCCTCAAGGCCGACGGTTGGCGTGGCGACGATCTCGTGCAACCGTTCCAGGTCAGAACGACGGTTGCCGACGAACTGGACCGATTGCTCTATTCGGGTTCAACGTACGAGGCCGCATACTGGGACATCACGCCCGACGGCGTCCTCGTGGCCGACAAGTCGCGCGCAGCCTCCACGAGACGAGCACGACTCTACGATGTGTCGCTGCTGGTCAACGACTCGTTCGGTGAGGTCGAGTTGGCACACCTCGTCGAGGGGGTGATCAACCCGCGGGACTGGGCGAGTCGCGGCGGATCCGTCAACGCCCTGTTCGGAATCGCGGACCATCTCGTCGTCCTTGCCACGACCCGTGTGCACTTCCAGGTCGAACATCTTCTGGACAACCTGACCGACGCGCCTGCGGCCACCCCTCGATCGGTCCGCCCGCACCCTCCCCTGAGCAATCCTCGCGCGTTCCCGGTCAAGAGCGAGTACGCCCTGGGCATACTGGATTACCTCCGCATCGAACGAACCATCTCGATAGAGGCGCTCCGAGCAGCGGGCCCGACCCTTGACGACGGCGTGACCGCCGAGGAACTGGACGCCTGCGATCGAGCCGCATTCGGATTGCTCGACAGGCTCCGACGGCGATCGGAATAAGAGAGACAGGAAGAAAAGAGACCCGGTCTCTTTTCTTCCCCGCTATGTTTACACCATGAGGCCCGACGGTCGTCGCCATTCGGAACGCGTCGCCGCGGAGACGCCGGAGTCCATTGACGCTGCCTGGGCACACAACCGCTGGCCGACCATCGGGCTCTACACGGGCGCCGGCTGCGGCCTGCTCATGGGCATCGCGTTTGTATCAGGGTGGGTGTGGACGCTGGTGTACACGCTGGTCCTGGGCGTGATCGGATGCGGGCTTGGGTTCGGACTCGCCGTCATCGTGTTCCGGCGGCCCCGCCGAAGATCATCGCCGCTACTTCGCCGTGAGCTTCAGCCAGCAGCCGAAGACCATGGCGGCGATGCCGCCCAGGAGAATGCTCCGGGGGGCGAGGATGGTTCCGGCGGGGTTCCCCGGCCCGAAGACGAATCGCACGATCACGGCCAGGAGGCATAACGCCGCTCCCGAAACGCCACAGATGCTGCCCAGCAGATCAAGTTGGTGCGTCAGACGGGTCATTCTTGGCTATTCCTTAGAACTGTTACCAGCGTTCCCTGGCGGCCGGATGCCGCCCACGAATGGGATGGATCGTCACTGCCGGTGACTCAAGAGCGGCCGGACGACTACCAGACGGGCTCGTAACCGTCCGCGGTCAGTGCAAACTTGCGGTTGTGAACGTGGACTCGTTTGGTCGGGCCCTCGGTATCGACAAGCTCACCGCCGCTGTGCGTCCATGCGAGGATCGCGCCCTTGAGGTTGAAGGCCTTCAAGCCTTCGGCGACGAGCTGTCCGGCGTACTTGCCGCTCCGCCCACCGATCGTGCAATAGGTGACGACGGTCGCCCCCTCGTACGACTTGCGGTTGTCCTCGAATTCACGAGCCGTGATCGCACCGGGAATCATCGACACCACCTGTTCATCGGGCGTCCGCACGTCGACGAGCTGAACGTTCTCTTGCCCCTGCAGTTCCCGAAGCTCGTCCACGGTGAGTTCGGGGATGCCTGCGAAGGATGCCCTCGCCCGGTCGTAGAGCGCCTCGATCTTGACGCGTTTGTCCTGGTCGGATTGAGCGGCCATGGACGGTATGCTACACGCTCCCGTGACACATGCGAACCCGCCACGCGAGCTGGTCCTGGTCGGTGCCGGACACGCCCACATCCACATTCTGGAGGGGTTCGCGGTGGACCGACCGCCGAACACGCGGGTCACGCTGGTGGTCGACACGGCGACCGCCGTCTATTCGGGCATGGTGCCGGGGTTCGTGGAGGGCCGGTACCGCGCTCGGGACCTTCAGATCGACATCCACCCGCTGGCGCACCGAGTCGACGTACGGGTCGTCGAGACGCGGGCGGTCGGCATCGACTCCACCGAGCGCCGCATTCTTCTGGAGGGCGGGGACTCGATCGGCTACGACCTCACCTCTATTAACATCGGCTCCACGGTCGCGAACCTCGATCTGCCGGGGGTCCGCGAGCACGGGTTGCCGACGCGCCCGATCGGCCGGTTCGTTCAGCGGATCGACGAACTCATCGAGCGGGCCCGCGCGCACGGCAATGGGACCCCGTTTCGAGTGATCGTGGTCGGCGCGGGTGCGGGCGGTGTCGAGCTGGCGTTCACGATCCAGTACCGGCTCGCCGCCGAGACGGGTCGCCGCATCGACGTCCGACTGCTGGACGGTGCCCCGCGGGTCATGCGTCAATACCCGGTGTCGCTGGTTCGCCGCATCAATCGACTCGCCGAGGCGCGCGGCATCGAGATACTCTGCGAACGGAAGGTCGCCGCCGCCGAGGCCGGCGCGGTCGTTCTCACCGACGGCACTCGCCTCGCCTGCGACGCGCTGGTCTGGGTGACGGGGGCCGTGGGCCTCCCGGTGTTCTCGGAGTCGGGGCTCGCGACCGACGACCGCGGCTTTCTGCTTATCCGCTCGACGCTGCAGGCCCAGCGGCATGACGACATCTTCGCCTGTGGCGATTGCGCCACGCTGATCGACTATCCCCTGACGCCGAAGGCCGGTGTGTACGCCGTCCGCCAGGGCCCGTTGATCACCCGGAACCTGCGTGCTGCCCTGGCGGGACAGCCCCTGCAACACTACCGGCCCCAGCGCGACTTCATGACCTTGCTCAACGTCGGCGACGGCGTGGCGATCGGCGTAAAGTGGGGGCGGTCGTTCCAGGGGACCTGGGTCATGACCCTCAAGGACCGCATCGACAGGCGGTTCGTCCGTCGTTTCCAGCTCACCTCGGCGGTACAGCACGGCAACACGGCCTGAGCCGGGCGGCCGACCCCCGCGCCGTTCGAAGATCGTCGGATTTCCGGAAAATAGCCCTTCCCTGCGCAGGCGATCGGTGCCATACTAACCGGTGGCCGGGTTGAGTTCCGGCCACCTGAGACGAGAGACCAGCCGGAGAGAGAGAATGTCGCCTTCACTGCATCGGTGTTCCGCGGTCGCGGCCGCGATTCTCGTGCCCGCTCTTGCATGCCCCGCCACCATCATCGTGCACTACGGTGCCGATGCAGGCGGCGCCAACACGAATCCGCTCAACGGCCTCGCGGCGTCGGCGACTTTCCAGGTGGACGGGCTGACGCTCACGATCGTGGTGACCAACACCAGTACGGGCGTCCCCGGCGGCGCCGAGGTGAGCGACTCCCTGCTGGTGTCGCTAGGGTTCAACCTCGGCGACGGCATCTTGATCGTCAGCGGCAACAGCGCCGTCATCGGGGCTGACAGCATCGGTCTCGGCGCCTGGGCGAGTCTCGGCGCCGGTGACAGTGTGGCCGACCAGTGGCTCTGGACCAACGACGGCGGCGGCGATCTGCTGGAGTTGTTCAGCCAGGTCATCAGCACGAGCATGGGCCAGGGCGGCGGTGACACGTCTTCGTTCGACGGCACCGCCGACCCCAACGTCGGCGGGCCGTTCGGCGGTATCGCGGCCGCACCGCCGATCATCAGCGTGCCGGGGAGCCAGCGGGCCGTGAGCAACTCGATCGAGTACCAGTTCACGCTCAGCGCGGTGCTGTCGCGCTCCCAATTGCAGCAGATCGCCGGCGGCAGCATCGTGGAGTTCGGCTCGGACTACCAGTACCTCGCGGTCCCGGCACCGGGCTCGTTGGCGCTGCTGCTGGTCGCGGGCGTCGTGACGCGACTCAGGCGGCAGCGGCCCGTTCGATCTCGGAGTTTTCGCGGCCCGGCTGGGATGCGAGCAACTCGTCGATCGTGTAGCTGATACCGCACTCGGGACAGGTGGCCTGGCCGAGGCCGGTGAGGTTGTACCCGCACGCCGGGCACACCAGCGACGTGCCCGACCGCGCGTCCAGGCGGCTTGCCCGCTCCCCTTGGGTCTCGCGCCACAGGAAGACTGTCCCGACCAGCCAGGCGAAGATCGTCGCGGGTCCGAAGAGCAACGACCCCAACCCGTTCTCGAGGCGGTCCATCAGCCAGCCGACCAGACCGCCGAGGACCACGGCCCCAAGCGCGAGCCCGACGGAGCCGAACACGCGCGGTGCGTTCCATCGGATCGACCGTCGCCACAGCAGCACCCAGTAGCCGCCGACGAACGCGGCCGTGACAAGGCCGCTGACGAGGAAGCACTGTTCTTCGCGACTGCGCAGCAGGTCTTCGTACAAGACCGCGAAGACGACGACCCAGACCAACGCCGCCACCGGCAGCATGAAGACGGCGAGCATGATCCTGGCCAGCAGCCGCGACACGGATCAGTGGTCCGGCCTGTTGTCGTCCCCGACCTGGCTCCAGGACTGACTCCTGGACTGACTTGCGGACTGACCGGGCGCGGTGCCGCGAGAGCCGCGGGCCGGGGCGTCCTTATTGCGACCCGTGGCCTGATCATATTTTCGGTACCGGGCCTTGACGTCGACCACGGGCTTGGCGGTATTCCCGGTCACTCCCGGGCCGTGTTGAGTGTGCGCGGCACAGCCGCCGAGACCGGCGCACGCAACGAAGCCCAGACCGATGAGCAGATGGCGACGGAGCATGTTCAATTCCTTTCGGAACGAGTTGAGTTATCGCCCTCCGGGGCGGGCGACGTTCATACTGCAGTGTCGGTTGATTCGCTGCCATGGTTCGATCGGTCTGCCGCAAAAGTCGCGCGTCAAGTCGCCTGTGCCCTTGGTCGAAGAAAAACGGCGGTCCGCCGGTCGACCGAAGGTCCGCACACCAGGAGAGAGACCCATGAACACGATCGTTTTTCGGACGCTCCAGGTCGCGCTGGCGGCCGTTACGGCGCTGCTGGTCGGCTGCTCCGGTGGAACCACGATCAAGAGCGATCTGGTTCTTGCCGGCTACGGCACCGCCCGCATCGATCTGCACCAGAAGACCGACGTCATCGAGCTGGTCAATGACAGCGGCGTTGCCGTGCGAATCAAGGTTCTCGGCAAGAGGGACCGCATCGTGAGCAACCTGCTGCTCAACGGCCACGACCACGTTCGGCTGGACATCCTCAAGGCACGGGCCATCGAGTTCGGTAACGACAACGCCGAGCAGGCCGTGGTTCGCTGGACGCTGCGAAACCACGACCGCATCGAATACACGATGGCGCTGAACCCGTAGCGGCTCACCTGCGGTCGATACCCGTCTTCTCGCTCGTCGGGCTGAAGACGTCGATGATCAGCGTCTCCTGAAGCGCTTCGGCATAGTGCGCAACACCCGACGGCAGGTGAAGGACCTCCCCCGCTTCCACCACGACGTCGTGCCGCTCGGCGCTGCCCTCGGCACCGATCCCGAAGCGGATCCGCCCCCGCAGCACGCACACGAACTGCTCGTTCTCGTGGGCGTGCGTGGGAACGAGGCATCCCTACTTCCAGCAGCACCTCCGAGAGCATGGCGTGCTCGCCGATGATGCGGCGGCGACCCAATCGCGGCATGGGGTGGTCAGTGGGCAGGTCCGCCCATCTGTAACGAACGGCATCTTGAAGTTGCGTCATGGCCGTGCTCCCTGCCGGGGGGGGCCCTGTCGGTATCGAGAATACGCTATTCCCATGCCGATTCGCGTGCCGTGGACTCGGCGGACATTCAGTTTCGACTTCCCGGTGGACCTCTACCCGGAATTGATGGAACGGCTCCGTGGAACGCCCGCGCGGGCCGAGGAGATCGCCCGCGGTCTGTCGCAGCCGGTTCTCGTTCGACGGGACGGCGAGTCGTGGACATGATGCTGTTCCACGCCGAGCACGACGACGCTCACTTCGCGCGGATCCGCGTCCTGTCGGGCCTGTTCGCCTGAGAACGGCGACCTGCTGCGTCAAGTCCTCCGGACTGTTGGTCGAAGATAGTCGGGGCCGCGCGATGGGGTGATCGGTGGTTGTGGGGTCCGGCACGCCACGTCTTATCGGAACCCGCCGTCGCATCGGCCGCTCGGACAGGAAGGTATCCAGCGTCATGGAGCAAGCCTCGCAAAGCCGGCTTCAAGAGCAACTTCAGGCGGTGACCCTGTCGAACTGCACGCTGGAAGCTGAGATCGACCAGCTCAAACGGGCCAACCAGGACCTCGCCAAGCACGGGCAACACCTCCAGCTGCTGGCGTCGCACATCGACGAGGCGTTCTGGCTCGTCTCGCCGGACGAGCGGGATCTGTACTACGTAAGCCCCGCCTACGAGGTGATTTTCGGGCGTTCCTGCGACAGCCTCTTCGCTGATCCGGCCTCCTGGATCGAGTCACTTCATGCAGAGGACCGGCAATGCCACCTGGACCAGCAGGACGCGCGAGGCGCGGGTTTGGACCGGGATAGCCGCGATCACGAGTACCGAGTCGTTCACGAGGATGGATCGGTCCACCACGTGTGGATCCGCTCGGTGCCCGTGCTCGGCGACGACGGGAACGTTGTGGCCCGGGCCGGTGTTGCGCTGGACATTACCGAGCGCAAAACGGCGGAAGACGAACTGCGATCGGCGGCGTTGCATGACAAGCTGACGCATCTGCCCAACCGGGCCCTGCTCACGGAGCGGCTCACCGACGCGATCCGACGATCCAAGCAGGAGCCTGGCTACAAGTTCGCGGTCCTGTTCCTGGACTTCGACAGGTTCAAGATCATCAACGACTCGCTGGGCCACGAGGTAGGCGACTTGCTGCTGGTCAGCATCGCCCAGCGGCTCGCCGCCAACCTGCGCGATGACGACCGCGCGACACGGTTCAAGGAAGACCACCTGCCGGCACGGCTCGGCGGGGACGAGTTCGTGATCGTGCTCGACGGGATCAGTGAGCTCAGCGACGCGACCGCGGTGGCCAAGCGACTCCAGACGGCGCTGTCGGAACCACATGCGATCGGCGGCCACGACGTCATTTCCACGGCATCGATCGGCATCGTCACCTCCGCCGGTGAGTACGACAGGGCGGAAGACATCCTGCGGGATGCCGACACCGCCATGTATCACGCCAAGAACACGGGCAAGGCCCGTCACGTCGTCTTCGACGAGCGCATGCACCAGGACGCGGTCGATCAACTCAACCTCGAAGAAGAGCTGCGCCGTGCCGTGGGCCAGGAGCAGTTCAGGCTTGACTACCAACCGATCGTCGAGTTGTCCACGGGTCGCCTCACCGGATTCGAAGCGCTGATCCGATGGGAGCACCCCGAGCGCGGCGACGTGCCGCCTCTGGAGTTCATCGGCCTCGCGGAGGAGATCGGCCTCATCGTGCCCATGGGCACATGGGTGCTCGCGGAGGCGGCCAGCCAGATCAAGCTGTGGCACGATCGCTATCCGCAGGATCCGCCCTTGCACATGAACGTCAACCTGTCCAGGCGACAGCTCACGCATTCGGACATCGTCGACACCGTCGGCCGAATCATCAGGGACACCGGCGTCGATGCTTCCTCACTGAAGCTGGAGGTCACCGAGAGCACCCTCATGGAGTCTCCCGAGCGCATGACCGGCTTGCTGAACGACCTCAAGAACCTCGGCGTTCAGTTGTGCATGGACGATTTCGGCACCGGCTACTCGTCGCTGAGCTGCCTGCACCACTTCCCGATCGACGTCCTGAAGATCGACCGCACGTTCATTCTGAATACCGACGAGAACCGCGAGTACGCCGCGGTCATCCACGCCATCATCACACTGGCGCACACGCTCAAGATGTCGGTGGTCAGTGAAGGCGTGGAGACCGGGGGCCAGGTCGCCCAACTCCAGGCACTCGAGTGCGACGCCGCCCAGGGGAATTACTTTGCCGCAGCGTTGACCGCCGCCGCCGCGGAGACGTACCTGCAGCGACCGCATGGTTTCGCCAAGTCCGCGTAGAGCCCGCTATCATCCGGCTGCATGAACTGGACTGTCTATCTCGCCGGTGAGATTCACTCGGAATGGCGCACACAGATCGCCGATGGTGTGCGCGACGCCGGCCTGCCGGTCACGCTCTGCGGCCCGGTCACCGACCACGACGCGAGCGACAACGCCGGAGACGATCTCGGCACCGAGAACCAACCGTTCTGGAAGGACCACAAGAGCGCCAAGATCAACGCGATACGCACGCGCCGGCTCATCGAACGGGCGGACGTGGTCGTCGTCCGCTTCGGTGACAAGTACAAGCAATGGAACGCCGCCTTCGATGCGGGCTACGCCGCGGCGCTGAACAAACCGATCATCACGCTGCACGGGTCCGAGCACGGGCACGCCCTGAAAGAGGTCGATGCCGCGGCGCTCGCCGTCGCGTCGAGCCCGCAGCAGGTCGTGAAGATCCTTGAATATGTCACGACCCAGGTGTGACGGCCGGCGTCGGAACGGGAAGGGACTGTCGGCATGACCATTTCCCTTCACCAGGTTGACGCATGCGCGCACCGCCCGTACGCAGGCAATCCCGCCGCGGTGACCATCCGATAAGCCGCCGAGAAGGGCCCCGCCGTGAAGGTCTGCTACCTGCGCGGCAGCGCCACCGCGCCGAGGAACGTGTCTCGTTGCCCCGCACGCCGGCGAATGCAATGCTTCGGCAGGACGTTCTTGCGCTGCGCGCGGACACACTGCCGGGGACAACACCATGACGAGCATCATTGGCGGAAGCTCACTGACCACCGCCCAGCGGATCCTGAGCACCAATTCAACGGCGATCGCCAGGTCACTGGAACGCCTCGCCACCGGCCAGAAGATCAATCGCGCTTCCGACGACCCGGCGGGGCTGATCACGTCGGAGAACCTCCGAGCGGCGCTGTCGGTCCTCGAAGCCGAAGCCCGGTCGCTGATGCGCGACGACCACGTCGCGGCCGTGGCCGAGGGGGCCCTGTCGGTGACCTCGGACCTGCTCATCGAGGCCAACGGACTGGCCGTCGCCGCCGCCAACAGCGCCGGGCTGTCACCCCAGGAGCAGCAGGCCATCCAGGCCCAG